>Ga0207650_10002766_pt1 | contig 12112 bp, 10 predicted proteins | sample KBSS63metaG_FD_184325 | JGI IMG/M metagenome (GOLD analysis project Ga0207650, IMG submission 184325) | Switchgrass rhizosphere microbial communities from Kellogg Biological Station, Michigan, USA - KBS S6-3 metaG (SPAdes) (version 2) | ecosystem: Host-associated > Plants > Roots > Rhizosphere...
CGGCACCATTGCGTAAATTTTTAGCAGCTTCTCTTAACGTTTCTACCAGTTGTAAATTAGGGTATGCCACAATTGTTCGTTTATAGCAAAATTAGAATTCTAAACAGGCATTTTTACTAGGTAGGGTCAACATTCTATCAATAAAAAACCCGCAATTTCCAACAAATCTTTACCTGAAAGCAGTCTTTAGCATATCGTTTGGATAGTATAGACAATTAAAAGAACCATTACCCGTTAACCAAATGCTATGCTTATGATCCAGCTTATGAAAACAGTATTCATCGTCGTGTTCTGCAGCTTTCTAGTGCCTGCCAATGCTCAACAAATCACAGGTATTTGGAGTGGAAAGATCAACAGGAAAAGGGCTGAAGTGAAATTTGTGCAAAAAGGAGATAGTATTACTGGCACATCCTACTACTACGAATCAGGGGAAAATTATTTGCGCTATAGTATCAAAGGATACTTTGATGCCAGCAATAACAGTGTTGTATGGTGGGATGACGAATTAATATCAAATGGAGGAAAAAATTTCAAGGAAGTTGCTTTATTATCTGTTGCTGATTTTAACTGTCCAGGCGATGGCAAAATGATGTTAGATGGAACGGCAACGCCCAAAGAAAATCAAATTAAAACTGGCGATTTGCTACTTACAAAAATTATAGCAACTACATTCCCGGATGAATGGGATTTTGTGATTGATAATTTCGTTGAAGGAACAAATGACCCCGACATCATTGACAGTGTGGAACTGATTGCAAAAGCTCCAAAGAAAAAAAGGAAGCCTGGTGCAGAACCGAAAGAAACATCAACAGAAGTTACGTCAACTCCTATAGCAGCAGCACCAGATCCGCAGGTTGCTCTTATTGAACACACTAAAAAAATGGAGGAAAGCTTTACGATTCGCAAAAAAGTATTCAATACCGAGATCCCTTTGGAGGGTGATTCCATTGAGCTTCGCTTTTTTGATAATGTTCAGGTAGATGGAGATTCCATTACCCTGTTTCTAAATGAGAAATTGATTTTTACCCATATTCGGCTGACAGAAAAACCTTTTGTGGTAAAGCTTCCGGTTAACGAATTAAACGATACCAATGAACTAACAATGGTGGCTGAAAACCTTGGATCAATTCCGCCAAACACAGCGTACATGGTGGCTATTGTTGCAGACAAACGGTACGAAGTAAATTTATCCAGCACAGAAGAAACAAGCGGAATGATACGGTTAAAAAAACCGGCACCCCAAGTTGTTATAACAAAAGGATTGTAGCGAAGACCGGAAAATGATCCGAAGAAAAATGCCCCTGCCATGATTGGGACAGTGTAGCGTGTTTTAAAACCCTGGCTTTGTTCTTTATAAAAATATAGTCAATAGGTTCAGTGCTGGCTTCTTTTTGTTTAAACCCATTGAATGTCCCTGTAGGTCCATAATGTGGAGTAATACAAACACTCTTTGTATCAGTTAACCTGTCCTGGTTGTTTGCATCAATAATTAATTTATAAGGATCGTCCGAAGGTGAAGAATTAAAATCGCCGGTTACAATAACATGATGGTTGCCCGCAATTTCCCTTACTTTCTGCATAATGATCTTTGCACTTTCTGCCCGTGCTTTTTTCCCAATATGATCGAAGTGCGTATTGAAAACAAATAATTGCTTTTTAGTTTTTATGTCTGTGAATTTTGCCCAGGTGACGATTCTTGTAATGGCTGCATCCCAACTTTTACTTCCCGGATTGTCTGGTTGCTCGGATAACCAAAAGGTTTGGGTTTGCAATAATTTTAAGCGGGTTGTATCATAAAAAATAGCTGAATATTCTCCTGCAGTTTTTCCATCATCTCTACCTACACCAACATGTTTAAAAGCCGTTAGCCGTTCACTCAAATCCACCATTTGGTCTTGCAAAGCTTCCTGCACGCCTAAAATCTGAACATCATGAAACAAAACCTGGTTGGCCACATAATTTCTGCGATAAGGCCACGCATCTTCTTTGTCGGAGGCAGTATTGAGTCGAATATTGAATGTCATTACATTCAGCGACTGCGCAGATATTGAAATTGCAACCAATACTATCCCTAAAAAGCAGAAGATTTTTTTCATGAGAAAAACGAGGGTTTAGTTATATGACCACATTGACCATCTTCCCTTTTACATAGATGATCTTCTTTGGTTGTTTCCCTTCGATCCATTTTTGAACAACAGGATTGCCCAATACAATTTCTTCCACCTGTGGTTGTGCTGCATTGAGGTCGATATTGATGGTTGTACGAAGTTTGCCATTTACTGAAATCGGATATTCCTTACTTGTTTCCACCAGGTATTTTGTTTCGAGTTTTGGAAAAGCTGCACCCAAAATCGTGGTTGAATTTCCTAACTGGTGCCACAATTCCTCACTAATATGCGGAGCATAAGGGGCCAATAAAATCAGCAATGGCTCAAGAATTTCTTTCTTATGGCATTTAAGATCTGTCAGTTCATTTACACAAACCATGAATGTGCTGACAGCAGTGTTGTAAGAAAAACGCTCTGTGTCTTCTTCAATTTTTTTAATGGTTCGATGGAGAACTTTCAATTCTTCATTACTCGCCTTATCGTCGGCAACAATTTTTCCTTTTTGTTCATCGAAAAATAGACGCCAGAGTTTTTTCAAAAAACGGTGAACACCTTCAATGCCTTTGGTATCCCAGGGCTTACTCATTTCAACAGGGCCCAGGAACATTTCATACATGCGGAAAGTATCGGCACCAAATCTTTGAACAATTGTATCAGGGTTTACAGTGTTGTAAAGACGCTTACTCATCTTCTCGGTCATTATGCCGCAGATGAATTTTCCATCTTCAAGAACGAATTGAGCATCCTGATATTCTTCCCTCCACTTTTTAAATGCATCTATATCCAGTTCAACGCTGTCAACCATATTTACATCGACGTGAATTGGACTAAGCCTTACTTCGTAATTTTCATGAGGACCTTTGATATAATGCACATTTTCATCGGATGCGAGATCTAAAAGTTGTTCTTCTTTTATTTTGCCCTCTAAAAAATCGACATAAAATTTATTAGAAAAAAACACAGTGCTAAAAGATATTGCTTCCGTAATGTCAGAATTTTTTTCTTTGACTTCCAATCGATACACAAACCTCGAACTTCCCTGTATCATCCCCTGGTTCAATAATTTCTTATACGGTTCATCAAAACCGATCAAACCTAAATCATACAGGCACTTTGTCCACATTCGGCTGTAAAGCAAATGCCCAACTGCATGTTCTGTGCCCCCTACATACAAATCAACCTGGTTCCAGTAATCAGAATACTTTTTATTGCAAAATTCTTTATCGTTATGCGGATCCATGTAGCGCAGGAAATACCAGCTGCTTCCTGCATAGCCAGGCATTGTGTTCGTTTCGAGGTGTTGGTCAGTCCACGATTTAATATTTGCTAATGGACCTTCACCGTCTGGTCCTGGTTTATAGTTTTCAACATGAGGTAATTCAAGCGGCAGTTCAGTTTCATCAAGAGGATAAGCAATGCCATTAATCCATTTAATTGGGAAAGGCTCACCCCAGTAACGCTGTCGACTGAAGGCGGCATCACGCATTTTGAAATTCACCTTGCGTTTGCCAATGCCCATTTTTTCCAGCTTGTTAATTACAACTTCAATCGCATCACGCATTACCATTCCATTCAAAAAGCCGCTGTTGCTCAGTACAGCATCTTTGGTTGGGTTAGCTTCATCACCATTGTAAGCATCACCCAAAATATTTGTGATGGGCAAATTAAAATGCCTGGCAAATTTGTGATCTCGTTCATCTCCACTTGGCACCGCCATGATAGCACCTGTTCCATATCCTGCTAATACGTATTCGGAGATCCAGATGGGAATTTTTTTATTGTCAAATGGATTCAACGCGTATGCGCCTGTAAAAACACCGCTGATTTTTTTCTCCGCCATGCGTTCGCGTTCGCTGCGACTTTTAACGTAGGTAATGTAATCTTCAACATGTTGTTTTCGGTCACTTGTTGTAATTGTTTCAACCAAATCATGTTCGGGAGCGAGTACCATAAAATCGACACCGAATATTGTATCGGGCCGTGTCGTATAGACCCTTAATTTTTCCCCGTGGCCGTCAATAGCAAAATCAATTTCAGCACCTGAACTTTTACCGATCCAGTTACTTTGCATTTCCTTCATAGCGTCACTGAAATCAACTTTCTGCAATCCTTCCAGTAATCGATCAGCATATTCCGTAATACGCAAATACCATTGGCGCAATCTCTTTTTTTCAACAGGATAGCCTCCACGTTCACTTACACCATTTACAACTTCGTCGTTGGCGAGAACGGTTCCCAATGCTTCACACCAATTTACTTCACCATATCCGCAATAAGCAACCCGGTATTCCATCAAAATATCGTGCTTGGTTTTCTCATCAAAGATTTTCCATTGTTCTGCAGAAAATTTTCCTTTAAGCACTTCAAAATTCCGATTGCGTATTTCGAATTTTGCGTCAGGCACCGGATGATTTGCGTTTCCCTCCTCCTCAAAAATTTTGATGAGTGTGTCGATAAGTTCTGTGCGATTCGTTTTTCGATTGTACCAACTCTTGAACAATTGCAAAAAAATCCACTGCGTCCATTTATAATATTTCGGATCTGATGTTTTTACTTCTCTCGACCAGTCGAAGCTGAAGCCAATTTTGTCCATCTGGCTCCGGAACGTAGCAATATTTTTTTCTGTACTTAAAGCAGGATGCACTCCATGTTCAATGGCATATTGCTCCGCGGGTAAACCAAAAGCATCATAGCCCATGGGATGAAGCACATTAAAACCCTTCAGTCGCTTGTACCGGGCATAAATATCGGAAGCCACATAGCCCAACGGGTGACCTACGTGCAAGCCTGCTCCACTTGGGTACGGGAACATATCAAGCACATAATATTTCGGTTTTGAAGATTCATTGGGTACTTTATATACGCCATCCTCAATCCATTTTTGTCGCCATTTCTTTTCAATATCTCTGAAATTGTACTCCATCTTCAAGGTCCACTGTAAAGCGGAAGATTTTATTTTTAATTGTTGTTTTCGGTTTTCCTAAGATTATAATTTTTATGAACCGAACTGTCCCGATAGCTATCGGGACTACTATTTAAATTCTGTTGCGTCGCTCCCGATAGCTATCGGGATTTTACGTTCTGTAAATCTATTCAGCATTACTCTATAGTCATTACTGTAAGCAACAGTTTTTGTTGTTCGAACTTTGATGATAAGAATTACAAAAAGTCAAACGGAGCGTCGCAAGCAAAGCTTCATAGTAGTAACCAAAGTTGGCTACCATAATTATTACCCTTTGTTTGCTCTGTTCTCTTGTTGTTTCTACCAAGTTCGTCTGACATTAAATCCGTATTCAGCTATCCTTTAGAAAACTCCTCCCCCTCAACAATACTGTTCTCATACTCACAAAATTTTGCAAACACGGTCCAATCCTTACAAACCAAGGGCAATATTCAATAACTGGCAATCGTTAGGGAAGGGCAAATTTACGGTATGACCGTTTAATGTTTGGCAAAACCAAACTGCTGAATCCAATGCTAAATACCAATCCCTTATTTTTGTTCACTTGTAAAATCTGATAGCATGGCTCAAATAAGCAGGGCTGCAGCCCGTCGTGGAAAACCATCGTACTTTATGGCCGTTCTGGGCGTTACCATTGTGCTTTTCTTTGTTGGCATTTTTGGATGGATCTTTTTAAGTGCAAGCAGTTATATACGGGCACTTAAGGAAGATGTAAAGGTAAATGTGTATCTCCAAAAGAATGTTCCCCAAACGCAGATCGATTCTCTCAAAAACTATATTGCCTCCAAGCCGTATACCAAGTCGATTGATTTTGTTGACAAGGAAACAGCCAAAAAGAATTTCATTGCATCAGGTGAAAAAGATTTTGGTGATGTTTTGGGCAATGAAAATCCCCTGCCTCCATCATTGGAATTTCATTTAAAAGCCGATTATGTAAACAAGGATACGCTGGCAGCTATAAAAACCGACATGTTGCAGAATGTAATGGTAGTGGAAAGTGTTACTTATCCAGAAGCTGTGATCGCTAAAATGGGACAAACCGTTCGGCTGATTCTGATCGGCCTGATCACCCTGGCGGCTATATTTTCGATTCTTTCCATCATTCTTATTGATAATACCATTCGTCTGGCCATGTACAGCAACCGGTTTTTGATTAAAACCATGCAAATGGTAGGTGCCACACGAGGCTTTATTTCGAAGCCCATGAACATAAGGGCCATTGCTAATGGAACTATATCTGCCTTAATTGCCATGGCTTTGATTTTTGGATTAATAACCATTTTTGAAACCTTTTTACCTTATTTGCGTGAGTTAAGAGAAGGGAAAAAACTGACATTGTTGTTCCTGATGTTATTGATCCTGGGCATTGGTATTACCCTTTTAAGTACCTATCGCAGCGTTTCAAAATACTTACGAATGAAACTGGATGAACTGTATTAGTTAGGTTTTGAGTTCTGAATTGTGAGTTTTGAGTTGGGATGTATTTTTTAACTCAAGACTTTGAACCCGAAACCCAAAACTTCTTTACTTTGCTGCACTTTAAGAAAAATTCATGGCTATAACTAAAACCGCAAGTCCTGCAACTCCTCCAAAGTCTACAAAAACCGCGGCAGGCATGGGTATTTTTTTTGAAAAAACCAATTTGAGATGGATGCTGATCGGCGTTGTGGTAATGGCTCTTGGGTTTATTTTAATGGCCGGGGGTAAAAGTGCCGATCCCAATGTTTTTGATAAGTCCAAAGTGTATAGTACTACCCGCATTACCATTGCACCCATAATTATTCTTGCAGGGCTAGTAATTGAGATCATTGCCATCTTTCGCCAGCCCAAAAAAATCTAAGCCAAACAAATGAGCATTGTTGACGCCATTATTATTGCGATAGTGGAAGGGATTACCGAATTTTTGCCCATTTCATCTACGGGGCACATGGTAATTACCAGTTCGCTGCTTGGTATTGCTGAAAGCGATTTTACAAAATTGTTTGAAGTGTCTATCCAGTTGGGAGCCATATTAGCCGTAGTCATCTTGTACTGGAGAAAATTTTTTGCCCCGATAGCAATCGGGGTCACTGGTTGGCAATTTTATGCCAAGCTCATTGTGGGAGTTCTTCCCGCTTTGTTATTCGGTTTTATATTCAGTGATAAAATCGATCAACTTTTGGAAAGTCCCACTACAGTGGCCGTGTCAACTCTGCTTGGTGGCATCGTTTTGCTTTTCATCGACAAGGTTTTTAAAAAGCCAACGATACAATCCGATAAGGAGATTAGTTACACCAAATCTTTTTTGATTGGATGCTGGCAAGTGATTGCCATGATTCCGGGTGTTAGTCGAAGTGCTGCTACCATTATTGGAGGTATGCAACAGAAACTAACCAGGAATGTTGCTGCAGAATTTTCCTTCTTTCTTGCTGTACCAACGATGTTTGCCGCTACCGCGTATTCGATAGTTTTGAAAAAATGGAATGAATCTGGTGTTCCTAAAAAAGGTTATGAACTGATTATGGAAAATCATCAGAACACCTACGCTTTCATAATTGGAACAATTGTGGCTTTTGTAGTAGCACTTTTAGCTATACGGTTCTTCATTAATTATTTAAAAAAGTACGGATTCAGGGCGTTTGGTATTTATCGTATTGTATTGGGCTGCATTTTACTGGCACTTATCTGGTCAGGAAAGTTATATTAAGGTTTTTGGTGTTGTGGTACAAAAAATAATATAAACAACAAATAAGACATCCATTCGTGATGTCTTATTTATTTTTACCTATTGCTATCAGTTGAAACTGATAAAACCAAAACCACTAACATGCAAACTGCTTCCAAAAAAGTTATCAATGCCTGGGCAATGTACGACTGGGCAAACAGTGCTTACAACCTGGTGATTACTTCTACGATCTTTCCTGCTTATTGGGAAACGATCACTGGTGACGGTGATGAACTCACTCCCGATAATGTTAATTTCTTTGGGCGAATGTTTGACAATAGTGCGTTGTACAATTATGCACTGGCCATTGCCTTTTTTATTGTAGCAGTTAGTTCTCCTTTATTATCTTCTATTGCCGACACCAGGGGAAACAAGAAGAGTTTTATGGCTTTCTTTTTAACCCTTGGCAGTTTTGCCTGTGCGGGTTTATTTTTTTTTACTAAACAAAATTTAGGTTTTGGAATTTTTTTGATGATAGTGGCCTGTTTAGGATTTTGGTCAAGCCTGGTATTTTATAATTCTTATTTACCTGATATTGCCGCTCCCGAAGATAGAGACCGGGTCAGTGCACGAGGATTTTCCTACGGTTACATCGGGAGTGTATTACTGCAGGTTATTTGTTTGGTATTTGTTTTTTTTCCCTCGATAACCGGTGAAGCAAATAATTTAAACATTCGAATTTCCTTTTTATTAACAGGTATGTGGTGGTTTGGCTTCGCGCAGATTCCTCTAAGACGTTTACCAAAACCACTCCGTCAAAATAAACCCAACCAGGCATTAACAGCAGGATATCTTGAGCTTAAAAAGGTATGGAACCAGTTGACGAATATTGCACGATTGAAACGTTTTTTAACCGCTTTCTTTTTTTACAACATGGCTGTTCAAACGGTAATGCTTTCTGCAGCGTTGTACGGAAAAAAGGAATTACAAATTCCCACTATTAATTTGATCATTTCGATCATTCTAATTCAAATAGTTGCTATCCCTGGAGCAATCGTTATTTCCAAACTATCGGACAAAATCGGAAATATAAAGTCGCTAATGTTGTGTGTGCTGGTATGGGTTGGTATTTGTATTTATGGTTACATGATTCCTGCAAAGGATACGAACCAGTTTTATCTGCTGGCAACTTTGGTTGGATTTGTAATGGGTGGCATTCAATCATTGAGCCGAAGCACTTATTCCAAATTAATGCCGGTAACAAAGGATACTACATCATTTTTTAGCTTCTATGATGTAACAGAAAAAATTGCTATTGTGATTGGTATGTTCAGCTTTGGATATATCACGGAGCTAACGGGCTCGCAGCGAAATGCTGTTTTGTCTCTGATCATTGAGTTTGGTATTGGATTATTATTATTAGTCTATACATTGCGTGCCAAACAATTGAATACTGATGAACCTTTACACAATTAACACAGGTTATTTTAAATTGGATGGTGGTGCTATGTTTGGTGTTGTTCCTAAATCTATCTGGAATAAGATCAACCCTTCGGACGAAAATAACATGTGCAATTGGGCCTTACGCTGTTTATTGATTGAAGATGGAAACCGTTTGATATTGATTGATAATGGAATTGGTAATAAGCAGGATGAAAAGTTTTTTAGTTACTACTATCTGCATGGCAATGATACACTTGATACATCATTAGCAAAACACGGATTTTACAGAGACGATATTACGGATGTTTTTTTAACGCACCTGCATTTTGATCACTGTGGCGGATCCATCATTCGTGAAGGCGATAAACTGATTCCTGCATTTAAGAAAGCAACTTATTGGAGCAACCAGGAACATTGGGATTGGGCTGTGCGTCCAAATGAGCGGGAAAAAGCTTCATTTTTAAAGGAGAATATTTTACCTATTGAAGAAAGTGGTCAATTAAAATATATTGATGTTGCCGGATTCAATCAAGATAAATTGGGAAAAACATACTTTACTGAAAGCATTTCTATTCGCTTTGTAAGTGGCCATACTCAAGCGATGATGTTACCACAAATTAAGTACAAAGACAAAACCATAATTTATATGGCTGATCTGCTTCCGTCCATGGGGCACATTCCGTTACCATATGTAATGGCTTATGATATGTTTCCGCTGACAACACTACAAGAAAAGAAATCATTTTTGCAAGAAGCTGCCGAAAATAACTACATTCTATTCTTTGAACATGATCCGCAAATTGAATGCTGCGATCTTCAAATAACAGAAAAAGGGATACGTGCAAAAAACACGTTTAAAATGGAAGAGGTGTGAGAGGAAAAGATTCGCTAATTGAACCTTTTTTTTGATGTTTTTTGCATTTGCAAAACTGCAAATTGGGAGCTGAAAAAGTTTACTTCTTTTTCTTTTGCATTACCGAAAGCGAATACCGTAAATTTTTGTAGCTGGTCATGTCTACTTTAATACTGCCAACCATAATCTGGCTTTCAATACGTACCGGAACATGGTTTTGATCATCGCTTACCCAAACTACCATCTCCTCTCCTCCTTTGAAAATTGTTCCCGGAATAAGAAGCACCTTAAATTTGATTGCATTGAACTTGCCGTATTTTGTCTTTACATCTTCCTTACCTAAGTACCGTATGTATAAATCGTATACCTGGTTCTCGAGAAACATTTGAAAAGGAATTTTATCTCCTTTCTTATACTTTTCAAAATCAATATTTCTTGAATAATAAATGGTGCTTAACACATCCTGCACGCAGGAAGGAACCCGGTACGTTCCGGTTTCGTTTGTTGCCGTATTGCTGACATGATTAAAAGTGACGGTCTCCATTTTTTTTGTGTTTCCTTCATTCACATCCCGAAAAAATTTTAACGGCTGCATCGTTTGTGTATCAATATAACTTTCGTATCGATCCCGGACCTTGTAAATCCAATCGTATTTGGCATTTGAACCACCCACACCCGTCACATGATAAACGGTGCGCCCATTAAATTTTTCCAACTTATTACTGAACGTAGTAGTTCCGGCATTAACGTGTGCCCCGGCTAAAGAATAAAAAATAGTGTACGTAATTTCCTCACCATGTTGAGTACTGGAATTTTTTATGCCACAAAAATTTGTTTGTGCATTTAACTGCATCGTAAAGAAAATGCACGCACAAACCAAAAAATTAATCGTCCCCATTTTTAAAAACTCTTAAACTCAATAACAACAAACTGCCTGCAATAGCAGGCAAAATTAAATTAATGAACCACACCGTAACTGATGTAAAGCCAATACCCAACGTGTTTAATGAAAACAATCCCATTAACTTGATACTGATCTCGCCTCTCAGCCAAACTTCCACCAATGCTATGGAAGGTATAACAGCCATGGCGAGGAAAACCACGCTCATTACCGTTGCTATTGTATCAGCAGCAACATTAACCTCAAATAAATGAAAAATGAGGATATATTGGATGACAAAAATCAGGTACCTGAGAAAAGACAATACTAACATTTGAATTAATAACGCTGTATGAAATTTACGAAGCGCCTCTACCAAATAAACATACTTCTGGTTTCGGATCCAGCGGTTAAAAAGATTTACAGTGCCGGCAACATTGAAATAGATCAGCAGCATTACGGCAACCAGTATAATCATTCCGTAGACTATAAATTGATACCATATTTTTAGCTGGGGAAATTGCAATAGTAACGAAGGTTTCAAAATAATTAGGCCGAGAGTACCAATAATGATTGTAATAAGCAATTGAGCAAAACTACCTACCAGGGTTACTGATATCGTTTTAAGGCGATTTCCCTCAGGCAAATACATAATACGCCCCAGGTATTCTCCAACTCGGTTGGGCATAGTTACAGAAAAAGATACCCCGGATAAAACTGCTTTAAAAGCCTGCAGAAACTTCACGGGATAAAATGTTCGTACAGATATCATCCACTTCCAGGTTTCCAATCCCCAATTAACTACAATCAGTATAAGGGCCAGCACCAGGTAAGTGATTTTGTAGGATTGGAAGGACCGACGAATACTAAACCAGGATTCTTCCAACTGCGGCTGTTTTACAATTTGCCTGTAGATAGAATAAGTTAACCATGCAAACAATAAAGGACCTAAAAAATAATTGATAAAGATTTTGATATTTTTGTTCATCTTCATTCGCAGTAAAAATAACCACCTCCTTGCAAAAGCCTGTTATAATATTAGGAATTGATCCCGGAACCCTGTTAATGGGCTACTGCGTTATCGAAGCATCTAAAAACATTTTTGTTATAAAGTCAATTGATGTCCTGAAACTTTCTTCTAAAAAAGATCCTTACCTGCGATTACAACTAATACATCAAAAAATCACAGAATTGGTAGAACAATATGCTCCAAACGAATTTG
>Ga0207650_10002772_pt1 | contig 12103 bp, 5 predicted proteins | sample KBSS63metaG_FD_184325 | JGI IMG/M metagenome (GOLD analysis project Ga0207650, IMG submission 184325) | Switchgrass rhizosphere microbial communities from Kellogg Biological Station, Michigan, USA - KBS S6-3 metaG (SPAdes) (version 2) | ecosystem: Host-associated > Plants > Roots > Rhizosphere >...
TGCCAGATGGCAAGCACTACATCTATCTGGCGTACGGCGATAAGCCGGAAACGCGCGCCATCTACGCCAGCGAGCTCGGCGCGACCGCGCGCACGCGTCTGATGGCGGGGGACACCTGTCCCCAATACGCAGACGGATACCTCATCACGGTCCGCGATCAAACGGCGTTCGCGCGGCCGTTTGATCCTGGCTCTCTCGCGTTCACCGGCGATGCGACTCCGTTGGCGACCGATGTCGCGACGTTCGCCGGCGATGAGGTTCCCGTACTGACGGCCTCGGACACCGGTGTTGTTGCCTACCGCACCAGGGCTGGCGGGTCCGGCAACCGCTCGCTCGTGTGGGCGGATCGCAACGGTAAGCAAAGCGAACCGGTCGGTCCACCGATTCGCGGTGTGTCGATTCAGCTCTCGCCGGACGGCGAACGCGTCGCCTACTCCGAAGCCACCAATGGCCCCGACGATATCTGGGTCTATGACCTGGTGCACGGCGTAAAAACGCGCCTGACGACCGATCCAGGGCACGACCATGGACCGGTGTGGTCTGCCGATAGTCGCCGCGTAGCCTGGGACTCGCATCGACATGCGGAGGGTCCAACGATGTACGAAAGGGTCGCCGATGGAGCGGCCCCGGAGCGGCAGATTGCGGCGCCCGAAAAGGGGATCGCCCGCACGCCGCGTTCCTACTCGCTCAATGGCCAGTATCTTGTCTACGCGCAGTCAACGACCGGCGGTTCACCGTGGGATCTGTGGGTGCTTCCGCTGACGGGCGATGCCAAACCATTCGCGTATGCCGCATCGCAGTTCGACGAATACGGCGCCTCGATCTCGCCGGATGGCCGGTGGATGGCATACGCGACGAATGAAACCGGTGTCAGTCAGATTGTCGTTCAGCCTTTTCCAAATCCCGCGGGAGGAAAGTGGCAAGTGTCGATGAATGGCGGCGCTTTTCCCCGCTGGCGTCGCGACAGTCGGGAGCTGTATTACGTTGCGGCGAATGGTGACCTCGTAGCGGTCGCTGTCACGCCAGGCCCCACTTTCACTGTCGGCTCATCGACCGTTCTGTTCCGCACCAACTTCGGATTCTCCGGACAGCCGCTGACAGGCGCGCCGTACGATGTGCGAGGAGACGGCCAGCGCTTTCTGCTCGCCTTGTCGCCCGAGGATCCCAATGCCACGCCCATAAGGACGGTGGTGAATTGGCCCGCCCTCGTGAAGGGCAAGTCTTCGCCGAAGTGAACGCCGAAGCCCGCAACTCGTACGAAAACATCCAATTAGCAAACAGTTAGCGTTCTTAACGATCTGTTTGCCCAGCGTTAATCACCACGCCGGTCCAGCCCGGAATAATGCTCGGCATGCATTTGACGAAGCACCTGGTTGTTGCCGCCTCCCTCGTTTCACTGGCCAGCTCTGCGTTCGCGCAAACGGCCGCGAATCAGACTCAACTGCGGCTGATCATCGTGGACCAGACGGGCGCCGGGATTCCCGCTGCCACCGTCACTGTGAAGCCCGCTGCCGGCGAACCGACTGAGTTCACCGCCGACGACCACGGTGTGGCCGCGTCGAACCTCACGCCGGGGCAGGTAACGGTCCACGTCGAGTTCCCCGGCTTCATGCCGTTCGACGCGCCGCTGACGCTGAAGCGCGGAGCGATGAACCAGACGGTGACGCTGCAGATCGAAGGGTTCAAGGCGGAAGTCGAGGTGAGCCAGGCGAGCGCACCCGAGGCGTCGAAGAGTGCTTCGTCGTTCTCGCTCACGCAGGAAGAGCTCGACGCGTTGCCCGATGATCCGGACGAGCTGGCGGATTACCTCTCCTCGATGGCGGGCCCGGGAGGCGCCACCTTCTTCATGAACGGATTCAGCGGCGGGCGGCTGCCAAGCCGCGACCAGATCCGGTCGATCCGGTTCCGTCAGAACAACTATGCGTCGGACAACCACGACGCGGGTCGCGCACAGATCGAGATCATCACCAAGCCGAACACCAACTGGGGCGGCAGCGGCAGCGTGACGCTCGGCGGCGACGCATTCAACGCCCGTCAACCGCAGCAACTGGTCGAGACGCCCTCGCAGGAGCGCAACGTGCAGTTCGGGCTTCGCGGGCCGATCGTCGCCGGCAAAACGTCATTCAGCTTCCAGGCGAACGGCAACAGCCGCTTCAACTCGAACCCGATCGTCGCGGTCAACGAAGCCGGCGCGCGTATCAACGACGCCGTGCGGTCGACAAACGATCAGAACGGCTTCCAGTTCGGCCTCGAGCATTCACTCTCGGCCAGCCAGAGCCTGATCTTCAACCTGCAGCGGAGCGCCACCGAGGGGCTCAACCAGGGTGTTGGCGGCTTCAACCTGCCCGAGCGCGCATCGACGCGGACCAGCGACTCGACCCAGTTCCGTGCGCGGCTGCAGAGCGTCCTTGGCACGAAGTACCTGAACGAAGCGCGCCTCCAGTTGACGACGAGCGGCAACGCGGCGTTCTCGGCGTCATCGGCGCAGACGATCGTCGTACAGGACGCCTTCACGCGAGGCGGCGCGGGAGTCAACAGCGACAGCTCGACGAAGCGCCTGGAGCTGGCGGATAACTTCGATTTTACGGTCGGGAAGCATCAGATGCGTGCCGGCGCACTGGTGGAAGGCGCGTTCTACTCGAACTTCGACGAGCGCAACGCCGCGGGCACCTGGACGTACCGTACGATCGAGGACTTCACGGCCGGCCTGCCAGCGCAGTTCTCGCAGCGCCTGGGCACCCTCGACACCGCTTTCAGTCAGTATCAGGCGGGCGTCTACTGGTCCGACGAGTTTCGCGTGCACCGCGACCTGACCCTCGGCCTCGGCGTCCGCAACGAGCTGCAGTCGCGCATCGATGACAAATTGAACCTGATGCCGCGCATCGGCCTGACCTGGGCGCCGTTCGGCAGCCAGACCTCCGCGATCCGCGGCGGCTACGGACTCTTCTATGACTGGTACGACGCGAGCCTCTACGACCAGACGCTGCGCGTCGACGGCACGGCGGTGCGCGATATCCGCGTCTCGTGCATCGAAGCCAACGACTACTGCGCCAGCGTTGTGAATCTCGACGCCGTCGCGGCTGGCCTCACCATGACCCCGAGCGGTCGGATTCAGGCCAGCGACAACCTTCAAATGCCACGCGTGCACCAGGCGTCGATCAGCTATGACCGGCAGCTGACGCCGAACATCATGTTGCAGACTTCATATCAGGTGCTGCGTGGCGCCAATCTCATGCGTTCGCGCAACGTGAACGCTCCCGTGGACGGCGTGCGGCCGAACCCGGCCTTCGGCGACATTACACAGTTCGAGTCGACCGGCAGGTCTTCGAGCGACCGGCTGACCGTTGGCACCCGCGTGAGGCTGCAGCTGAAGAATCAGCAGCCCGCGATGTTCAATGTGAACTACACCTTCGGCCACGAGAAGAACTTCGCGGATGGCGCGACCTCGCTGCCGTCAGACAATCTGAACCCGGATCTGGACTGGGGTCCGTCACGTCAGGACATCCGCCACCGGCTGCAGTTGCAGGCGCAGGCGCCCATCCTGTTCGGGATTCGCGGGAACGTGAATCTCAATGTCAGCTCCGGCGTGCCCTACAACATGACCACGGGTCGCGACGACAACGATGACGGTGTGTTCAACGACCGGCCCGAAGGCGTGACCCGCAACTCGCTGCGCGGCGACACGACCTGGGGGCTGAACCTGAACCTGAGCCGTCGGTTCTCACTGAGCGGCGTCAATACGCCAGTTCGCGGTGGTGGCCAGGGCTTTGGTGGTCCCGGTGGCCGTGGCGGCAACGTCGGCGGCGGCAAGAGCATGGAGTTCTTCGTCCAGGCGCAGAACGTGCTGAACCACGTGACGCACACCGGCTACACCGGCAACCTCTCATCGCCGTTCTTCGGGCTGGCGACGAGCGTGGGGCAGCCGAGGGATGTGAACCTGGGAATCAGGTTTAACTTCTAGAAGCGTGGGCCCGTAAGGGGTGCCTACGCCTTAACCAGCTTCTTGTCGCCAGGCTGGTGCTCATGCAAAAAATCGAGCGCCAGCCTGAGCACTTTTTCGGTGAACTGGTCGGCCTGCAGGTTCCCGAATTTGTCGCGGAAGGCACGAAGCGGAACGACTGCCTTGGCCATCGAGCGGTGCCCACCCGCGCTGCCGATGTCGTTGAAGTACTTCCTGACGAAGTCGCCGGCGTTACGTGAATAGCCGAGATTACGCACCGACATCACCAGCGAATCGTTGACAATCCCGGAAACGATCGTCCACTTCACATCTTCGAGCTGCAGATAAAAGTCCGCCACGTAAGGAATGAAGTCTTCTCGTGGCGAGTTGCCGAGGAACGCACAGAACACCTGCTCTTCCATCCGGCCCTGCTGCTTCGCCTTCAGGACGAACTCGAGGCGGTCCAGCGTGATTTCCGCGCCTTCCATCTTGCGGATCAGGGTCGCGTCCGCGAGTGGATAGAGATACGAGAACGCCTCGATGTCGACGCGGTTTGCCTGCCTGTTGAAAAACAGCGTGTCGGACTTAATCGCGTAGAGCATCGCGGTGGCCGTGCGTTCCGAGATGTTCACGTCGATGGCCCGCAGATGCTCAGTCAGGATCGTCGACGTCGAGCCATAGTCCGCACGGATGTCTTTGTAAACCGACGTGTATCCGGGCTGTTCCGGATGATGGTCGATGACCAGGTCCACCCGATCGATCAGGCCACGGAAGGCATGGGGCTGGACGTCCACCATGGCTATCCGATCGAAGCTCAGGATCTGCTCCGGCGCAAGGATTTCAACCTGGATGTCGAGCAGATTCATCATCCGCTGGTTCTCGGGACGCGTGACCCCCTGTAATGCACCGAGCACCGCCGTCTGTTTTGTGCGGCGCAGCACGTTACGCAGGGCGAGCCCGCTCGCCATGGCATCAGGGTCCGGATCGTTGTGCAGGACGATGACGACGCGGTCGGCGTCGGTGAAGAAGCGCTGATACTGCTGGACCTTGAGCCGGGTCAGTGAGCGACTGAACTCGGTGAGGAGCGGTCCGCCGAACAGTTCCGAGAGCGCCAGATAGTTCAGCTCGGGAAACTGCGCCTTGAGGTCGTCTTCACGCTTGCGGGTGTGGGGGGCGCCGATTCCGAGGACATAGACGAGCGTGCCTCCAGCATCCCAGATCGCTTCGAGAATCTTCTTGAGGCTGCGTTTGCCGTTGTCTTCAACGACGACGCAGGTCCCCGGGGTCAGGTCTGCTTTGAGGTAGGTATCGGTGCGGCGGAGATCGGCGCCGGTGACGTTGAGACCGCTTTCGTGGAGTCGTCGCGCGACCGGTTTACTTTCGACCAGGAACTCGACTTCGAAACTCGGCAACAGGATTTCATCGAGCATCCTGATCGCCAGTTCAGTCTGGCAGACGGCGAGACACCTCATCTGAGGCTCGGAACTCCCATGCGCGGAACGGCACGCCGCGTCGAAACGTTAATTATACTCCCGCTTCGGCAACGACCCGGGTAGAGACGGCGAATCGCCCGTAATTGCACAGTTGAGTGTAACGTCTGGGCCCTGAACCGGTAGGAATCAGTGTGAGCAGCTACCGCAACACCATTCGACAGCCGGGCTTCCAGCCGTTCCTGTGGACACAGTTTCTGGGGGCCGTGAACGACAATCTGTTCAAGATTGTCGTCACGCTTCTGGCTGTTGGCAGCGCGGCGGCAGCGGATGAGGGTCGCGCGGTGGCGCTGGTCAACGCGCTGTTCATCCTGCCGTTTCTGCTGTTTTCCGGCTACGCCGGACAGCTGGCTGACGGCTACAGCAAGCGGACGATCCTCGTCATCACGAAGTGCCTCGAGGTGGGGGTCATGGCGGTCGGCATGATTGCCCTGGCCGCGGGACATCTCGAAGCAGCAGCGGTCGTCGTCTTCCTGATGGCGTTGCATTCGACGTTCTTCAGCCCCGCGAAGTACGGGATTCTGCCCGAGACGCTTCCTGAAGCCGAGTTATCGCGCGCGAACGGATTGCTCGAGATGAGCACGTTCGTCGCCATCGTCATCGGCACCGCAGCAGGCGGCTTTCTGTTCGACCAGTGGCGCACCAGGCTCTGGTTGATTGGCCTGATGGCGCTGACGCTCGCCGTGCTCGGAATGCTTGCAAGCTTCCGGATCCGCCGCGTACTCCCAGCCGGTTCGCAACAGGCGTTCGATTGGAACCCTTTTGGAGAGATCCGTGACGGTATCGCGCGCCTGTGGAGCGACCGCGTGCTGTGGCCCAGCGTGATCGGGCTGTCGTACTTCTGGTTCTTCGGCGCGCTCTTGCAGCAGCTCGCGCTTCTCTTCGGCACGCATACGATGGGTCTGGATGCTCGCTGGGTCGGCGTCCTGATGACATTTGCCGCCGTCGGCATTGGCACCGGGAGCATGGCAGCCGGCCGACTGTCTGGAGACAAGGTGGAACTCGGGCTCGTGCCGATTGGCGCCTTCGGCATGGGGGTGTGTTCGCTGTTGCTGGCGGCTTCGGGCGACTCGTTCATCCGCGCGAGTGCCTGCCTGACCCTGATTGGATTCTCCGGCGGGCTGTTCGCGGTCCCGCTGAACGCGATGCTGCAGCAGCGGCCCGATGCGCAAGAGAAGGGACGCCTGCTGGCGACGAACAGCTTCCTGAACATGGTTGGGATCCTGCTCGCGTCCGGAGTGCTGTATGTCGCCACCGACATCCTGAAGCTCTCGCCCGAACGGGTGTTTGCCGTCAGCGGTCTGGTCACGATTGCGGGCAGCGTCTACGTGCTGGCGCGCGTTCCGGAATTCTTCGTCCGCTTCAGTCTGTGGCTGCTGACGCACACGGTGTATCGCATCCGAATCATCGGGCAGCAGCACGTGCCGTCCCGCGGTCCCGCGCTGCTCGTGTGCAACCACATGTCGCACGTGGATGGGTTCCTCGTCGGTGCCTGCGTCCAGCGCTTCGTCCGTTTTCTGGTGTATCGCCCGTATTTCGAAAAGCCAGCGATGCACTGGTTCCTGTCGCGGATCCACGCGATTCCGGTGGCCGCCGGCCGCGACGCCGTGGCGTCGCTCGAGCGTGCGCGCAAGGAACTGGAAGGCGGTCACGTCGTCTGCATCTTCGCGGAAGGGGAGATCAGCCGGACGGCGAACCTGCTGCCGTTCAGGCGTGGACTCGAACGCATCGCCGGCGGGCTCGATGTTCCCGTCATTCCGGTCTACATCGACCGGGTCTGGGGCAGCATCTTCAGCTACGAACGGGGCAGGTTCTTCTGGAAGTGGCCTCGTCGCATTCCGTATAGCGTGACCGTAGCGTTCGGCGCGCCGCTGCCGGCGAGCGCCACAGCGCCAGAGGTGCGGCTCGCGGTCATGGAACTCGGCTCGGACACTGCGGGCGAGCGCCACGGTGCGCACGAGACTCTCGCCTCGACGTTCATTCGAACGGCCAGACGGCAGTGGGGCGCCTTCTGCATCGCCGATTCCTCCGGCCTGTCGCTCACGTTCGGGCGCGCCCTGGTGAGCAGCCTGCTGCTCGGCCAATGGCTCCGCAAGAACGCGCCGGGCGACACGGTTGGTCTCCTCCTGCCCGCGTCGGCCGGCGGTGCGCTCGCGAACGTTGCGACTGCGCTGGCGGGCAAGATCGCGGTGAATCTCAATTTCACCGCTGGCGCGCAGAACATGTCGTACGCCGTCGAGCGCGCCGGCATCCGGACGATCCTGACGTCGAAGCGTTTCCTCGCGAAGGCCGACATCGCCGAAATGCCTGGCATGGTGATGCTCGAGGACGTTCTTCCAACGTTCACGACGACGGCAAAGCTTCGCATGCTACTGATCGCGCGGCTGCTGCCAGTGCGGGCGCTGGTCCTGAAATACGGACGACGTTCACACAGCGAGAAGCCTGCCGCCATCATCTTCTCGAGCGGCAGCACTGGAACTCCGAAGGGCGTTCAGCTCACGCATCGCAACGTTCTGGCGAATGTCCACGCGGTGGCACAGGTGTTCGATATGCGGCGGAGCGACGTCATGATCGGCGTCCTGCCGCTCTTCCATGCGTTCGGCTACACCGGCACACTGTGGTTCCCCCTTCTCACCGGCTTCGGCACCGCGTTTCACCCGAATCCGATGGATGCAAAGACGATTGGCGACCTGACGGAACGGTACAAAGGCACGATCCTGATGAGCACGCCGACGTTCTGTCAGTCGTATGTGCGCAAGTGCGAACCGAAGCAGTTCGCGCACATCCGCTACGCGGTGGTGGGCGCTGAGAAGCTGCGGCCGGCGATTGCCGACGCGTTCCGCGAAAAGTTCGGCGTGACGTTGCTTGAAGGTTACGGTTGCACCGAGATGGCGCCTGTTGTCGCCGCGAATGTTCCGGACGTCCAGGACGGGTCGATCAGGCAGCGCGGATCACGTCCGGGCACGGTAGGGCACACCCTGCCCGGCATCGCCGCGAAGGTTGTCGATCCCGAGACGTTCGAGGGGCCGTTGTTCAACAAAGAGGGGTTACTGCTGGTGAAAGGACCCAGCCGGATGTTGGGATATCTTGGCGAGCCGGCGCGAACCGCCGAGGTGATTCGCGAGAACTGGTATGTGACCGGCGACATCGCCGCAATGGATGAGGACGGGTTCATTCGAATCACCGACCGTCTCTCGCGGTTCAGCAAGCTGGGCGGCGAGATGGTGCCCCATATCAAGATTGAGGAGTCGCTGAACGCCCTGCTGACCGAGCCGCACACCTGCGTGGTGACCTCCGCGCCCGATGAGTCGCGTGGAGAGCGGCTCGTTGCGTTTTACACGGATCCAGCGGTGACGCCGCAACGGCTCTGGGAACGTCTGTGCGAGACCGACATGCCGCGCTTGTGGCTACCAAAACGTGAAGACATGCATTACATCGAGGCAATCCCGGCGCTGGGCACCGGAAAGACCGACCTCCGCCGGGTCAAGCAGATGGCTTCAGAGATCGCACGCGTATAAGATCATCATCCATGCTCCGCGCGTTGATTGTGGCGACCGTTTTGTCGGCGTCATTCGCACGCGCCTCCGCCCAGGTCGTGTTCAGGGCGGAGACCGACCTGGTGAGCTTCGGTGTCACGGTGACGGACAAGCGGGGCACATTTCTGACCGATCTCACCGCCGAGGACTTCGAGATCCTCGAGGACGGCAAGCCGCAGACGCTGAAGTATTTCATCCGCGGGAACGAGACCGACGCGGCCCCCGACCTCCATGTCGGGATCATGTTCGATACCAGCGGCAGCATGACTGCCGACATCTCCACGGCCCGCACGGCTGCCATCAAGTTTCTGAACGCGCTGCCTGAGGCGAAAGACATCACCCTGGTCGATTTCGACACCGAGGTGCGGCTCGCGAAGTACGGCCAGCAGGACTTCCCGCGCATCGTTGAGCGGATCAGGAGCCGGAAGCCCGATGGGTACACAGCGATGTACGACGCGCTGGGTCAATATGTCACCGGCACAGATGATGTGGACGGCCGGAAGGTCCTGGTTATATTCACGGATGGAGGCGACACGCGGAGTGTGCTCGGGTTTACGGACGTACTCACGCTGCTGCGCGGGTCGGATGTGACGGTCTACCCGGTGGGGTTCATGCAGAACCAGTCGCTCTCGACGCGGAATCAGCAGCAGATGCGGCTCAGCCGACTCGCGGAAGAAACCGGCGGCGAGGCTTTCTTCCCGTTGAATATGAAAGAGATTGAGACTGCGTACGATCGGATTCTGACGCAGCTGCGCGCCCAGTACACGGTCGGCTACGTCTCCACGAACAGCTCACAGGACGGACGCTGGCGGAAGGTCGAAATCAAGGTGCGGCGGCCCGACTTGAAGGGTTCGAAGATTCAGACACGGAAGGGGTACTTCGGCCCATACAAGCCCTCCCGGTAAACTGCTGCGTGCCTTCCGTTCACGATCGGTTCACTCTCGTCAGCGATTTCGACCTGCGCGGCGATCAGGTCCGCGCGGTGCCCGAGCTCGTCGACGGGCTGAACCGCGGCGATTCGCACCAGGTGCTGCTGGGCGTCACCGGCTCGGGCAAGACCTTCACCATGGCGCAGGTGCTCGCGCAGGTGAACCGTCCTGCGCTGGTCATGGCCCACAACAAGACCCTGGCCGCCCAGCTTTACCAGGAGTTCAAGCGGTTCTTCCCGGATAACGCCGTCGAATACTTCGTCAGCTACTACGACTACTACCAGCCGGAGGCGTACGTCCCAGCCACGGATTCGTACATCGAGAAGGAAGCGACGATCAACGACGAGATCGATCGGATGCGACTGTCAGCGACGCGGTCGCTCTTCGAGCGACGCGACGTGATCATCGTTGCAAGCGTGTCCTGCATCTACGGCCTGGGATCACCCGAGGCGTACTACGGGATGCTGCTGCCGCTCGAAGTCGGGCAGCGGATCGAGCGCGATCAGATCCTGCGCAAGCTGGTCGAGATCCAGTACGAGCGCAACGACACCGAGTTTGGCCGCGGCACGTTCCGCGTCCGCGGTGACATCGTCGAGGTGGTGCCGTCGTACGAGGAGCATGCGCTGCGGATCGGCCTCTTCGGCGATGAAGTGGATGAGCTGGCGTGGTTCGATCCGCTGACCGGCAAAGTGATCAAGCGGCTCGACAAGATCGCCGTTTACCCGAAATCGCACTTCGTCACCTCGAGGGACCGCACGAAACAGGCGGTGGAAACGATCAAGCAGGAGTTGGAGTGGTATCGCGGCGTGCTCGAGTCGGAAGGGAAGCTGCTGGAGGCACAGCGGCTGCATCAGCGAACGATGTTCGATCTGGAGATGATCCGGGAAATCGGCTACTGCCACGGCATCGAGAACTACTCGCGCCATCTCACCGGACGTGCGCCCAACGAACCGCCGCCAACACTGCTGGACTATCTGCCGGAAGACGCGCTCGTGATCGTTGATGAAAGCCACCAGAGCGTTCCGCAGGTACGCGGCATGTACGCCGGGGACCGGTCGCGCAAGGAAGTGCTGGTGGCGTACGGCTTCCGCCTGCCATCGGCGCTCGACAACCGGCCGCTCAACTTCGCGGAGTGGGAAGAGCGTGTACGGCAGGTCGTGTTCGTGTCGGCAACGCCGGGCCCGTATGAACTGTTCAAGTCGAAGGGGGTCGTCGTCGAGCAGGTGATTCGGCCGACCGGACTGATGGACCCGCCGATCGAGGTTCGTCCGGTCCGGGGTCAGGTCGACGACCTGCTGCAGGAAATCCGACAGCGCGCCGCGCTGAAGCAGCGCGTGCTCGTGACGACACTCACCAAGCGCATGGCCGAGGACCTGACGACGTATTACCAGGAGCTTGGGGTCAAGGTCAGGTATCTGCATTCGGACGTCGACACGCTGGAGCGCATCGAGATTCTGCGAGACTTGCGGCGCGGCGTCTTCGACGTGCTCGTGGGGATCAACCTTCTGCGCGAAGGACTCGACCTGCCCGAGGTCTCGCTCGTGGCGATCCTCGATGCCGACAAGGAGGGCTTCCTTCGGTCCGCCGGCGCATTGATCCAGACATCGGGCCGCGCGGCCCGTAACGTCGACGGCCGCGTCATCATGTACGCCGACACGATTACGGCGTCGATGCAGTCGGCGATGAGCGAGACTGACCGGCGCCGCTCGTTGCAAGCGAGCTACAACAGTGAGCACGGCATTACGCCGGAGTCGATTGTCCGCCACATCGACGAAGTGTTCTCGAGCGTGTATGAACGGGACTATTCGACGCCAGCGGTGCGCGAGACGAAGGAGCCGTTCCGGACGCAGGCGGAGCTGGACGCGGAGATCGCGCGTCTCGAGCTGGAAATGAAGTCTGCTGCGGCGAATCTCGACTTCGAGCGTGCCGCGTCGATCCGCGACACCCTCAAGGCTTTGCGCAGTCGTGAGCTCGGGTTGACCGGCCTGGCGCAGGGACGCTGACCGGGTGATCGACACGATCAATCAGTGGTTGAAAGCGGGCGTGCTCGAAGTGCAGGAGTACGTGCGCTTGCAAGTGGCAACCATCCGCGGCGCCGTGTCGCGCCCGTTCTACTTCCACGATGTAATCGAGCAGTTCGAACAGATTGGCATCGGCTCGTTGACGGTCGTCATCCTGACCGGCTTCTTCACGGGTGCGGTCCTGGCA
>Ga0207650_10002778_pt1 | contig 12087 bp, 12 predicted proteins | sample KBSS63metaG_FD_184325 | JGI IMG/M metagenome (GOLD analysis project Ga0207650, IMG submission 184325) | Switchgrass rhizosphere microbial communities from Kellogg Biological Station, Michigan, USA - KBS S6-3 metaG (SPAdes) (version 2) | ecosystem: Host-associated > Plants > Roots > Rhizosphere...
TCGCCGAGGTGCAGCAGAACGAAAAGGTGGTCGAGGTCTATCTTGGCCGATAGAACCCCGACGCTGTCCGCGTTCGCATCGGCGCTGCCTTCCGGAGAAGCGCCGCCGGTTGCGGGGCGGCCGGGCTCCCGGCCGGGCGCCGACGCGGACAACGCGGCGCACGCTCGAAGCGCCTCGCCGCTGCTCGAGGTCGCCGGGCTCAACCAGTACTACGGCGGCTCGCACATCCTGCGCAACGTCACCTTCGAGGCGGTTGCCGGCGAAGTCACCGTGGTCCTCGGCCGCAACGGCGTCGGCAAGACGACCTTGTTGAAGAGCCTGATGGGCGTCGTGCCGGTACGCTCGGGGACCGTGCGCTTCGCCGGCGCCGACATCACCCACGACACGCCGTACCAGCGGGTTCGTCGCGGCATCGGCTACGTGCCGCAGGGGCGCGAGATCTTCGGCCGCCTCACGGTGCAGGAAAACCTCGCCATGGGGCTGGCCTACAAGAGCGGGCGCACGGCGTTGCCGGATCAGCTGTTCGAGCTCTTTCCGGTGTTGAAGCAGATGCTCCATCGCCGCGGCGGCGACCTCTCGGGCGGCCAGCAGCAGCAGCTGGCGATCGCGCGCGCGCTCGCCGCCGGACCGTCGCTGCTCGTCCTCGACGAGCCGACCGAGGGCATCCAGCCGTCGATCATCAAGGACATCGGCCGCGTCATCCGGATGCTCGCCGATACCGGCCTGCCGATCGACGGCAAGCCGCAGCGGATGGCGATCGTCCTGGTCGAGCAGTACTACGACTTCGCCGCCGAGCTCGCCGACCGGTATCTCGTCATGGAGCGCGGCGAGGTCGTGCAGCGCGGTCGCGGCGCCGACATGGAGAGCGAGGGCGTGCGCGCCCGGATGTCGATTTGACTCGCGCCGTGCCCTGTCGGCCTCAGGCGGTCGAGCGCATCGCGTTGCGCAGGTTGCGGATCTGGTCGTGGTTGCGCTTCACGCCCTCGTACTGGCGCTGGACGATCTCCGCCACGTCGCTCGGCAGCGGCTCCTTGATCGCATCGCGATAGCGCTCGAGCGCCGCATCCTCGCCGCGCTCGCACTCGTCGAGGATCGCCTGGTCGTTGCCGCCGGTGAGGGCGCCCTTGAGATTGACCCAGCCGCGGTGCAGGGTGCCGCTCGCGCTGCTGTCGGTTTCCGGCTTGCCGCCCAGCCGCGAGACCTGCGCCTGCAGTTCGGTCGCCCCGCTGCGGCACGATTGGGCGCGTTCCATGAAGAGGGTGCGAAGCTGGGCCGACTTCACCTGCTCGGCGCAGGTCTTGAAGCCGTACTCGCCGTCCTTGCAGGTTTCGATCAGTGTGTTGAGGATGTCGATGAGGTCGTCGTCGCGCATGGCATGTGGCTCCGTGCAGTGGTGGATAGCCGCATGCGTGGCAGGTCGCATGCCCGCGGCGGCCACAATCGCCTCCCCGACTCGCGTGCGAAAGTGCTTCGATGCTCACCGTCCACCACCTGAACAACTCGCGCTCGCAGCGCGTCCTTTGGCTGCTCGAGGAGCTCGGCGTTCCGTACGAGCTGCAGAAGTACCAGCGTGACGCCAAGACGATGCTCGCGCCGCCCGAGCTCACCCAGGTCCATCCGCTCGGCAAGTCGCCGGTCGTCACCGACAACGGCATCACCGTCGCCGAGTCGGGCGCGATCATCGAATACCTGCTCGAGACGTACGGCGCCGGCCGACTGCAACCCACCCCGGGGAGCGAGGAAGCGCGGCGCTTGCGCTACTGGCTCCACTTCGCCGAAGGCTCGGCGATGCCGCCGCTGCTGCTCAAGCTGATCTTCGATCGCATCGGCTCGGGCGACGGAGCGCCGTTCTTCGCCAAGCCGATCGCCCGGGGCATCGCCGCCAAGGTCAAGGGCCTGATGATCGAGCCGAACCTGAAGCGCCAGCTCGACTTCATGGAGGGCGAGCTGGCGAAAAGCGAGTGGTTCGCCGGCAGCGACTTCAGCGCCGCCGACATCCAGATGAGCTTTCCGGTCGAAGCGGCGGCGCAGCGCGCGGGGCTCGACGCCAGCCGGCCCAAGCTGATGGCGTTCCTGAAGAAGATCCATGCCCGGCCGGCCTACCGTCGCGCCCTCGAGCGCGGCGGACCCTACAGCTTCGCCAGCGACTGAGCGGGTGCGACCCGATCAGCGCGGGGTCGTCGCTGCGCTCGCTGCGTCGGCGTCGAAGCGCGCCGCCTGGCGCACCGGACCCGGCGCAGAGCTGACCCGTGCCGGCCTGGCGCTGACGCCGCCTCGCGCCAGCGTCGTCGGTTGCGGCGCGGCCGCGGTGACGGGCGGATTGAGCAGGGCCAGCATCGGGCTCTTGATCGATGCCGCAAAGGCGATCACGGTCTTGTCGGGATCGAAGGGCAGCTTCTTGCGCGGATCGGCGCCGTGCGCGATCAGGTAGCTCACCATCTGCGCCTGGCTGCTCGGATCCTGCAGGAATCCGGGCAGCAGTACGCGCTGCAGCGGCACCCAGTCCTGCTGCGCACCACGGCTCGGCGGCGCCAGGTTGGCGAGCTGAGGCAATTCGTAAAGCCACCAGTCGAGCGCGGCCCAATGGCTGCGCCGCAAGGCCACCTCGAAGCCGTTCGGCAGGCTGCCGTCGTAGTTGTCGAGCGCGGTGCTCGCCGAGAAGCCGGCGACGGCGAGGTCGCGCGAGAAGCGCGAACCGATCAGGTCGGGGTCGAGCGCCTCGAGCGGATTGAACGAGATCTTGCCCGGCGCGAGCGAGCCGCGGTCGAGCCAGACGACGAGCACCCGGTCGAGACCGACGCTGCGTGCCCGGGTGCAGCCGAGCATGCGGAAGACGTCGTGACGAACCGAGCGCGGATCGTTCTCGGCGAGGTACACGAGTGCCTTGAGCACTTCCGGCGAGGCGCTTGTGAAGTCGGGGCAGGCGTCGGCCTCGGCGAGGTCCTGGAGCGGCGGGCGCGCGCAGCGCTCGAACTTCGCGCCCTTGTCGAGCAGCTCGGGCAGGGCGCGCCAGACGCGCGGGTCCTGGGTCGCGATCGCCAGTGGGCAGCCTTGCAGCCCGGTCTTGGCGATGTCGGCGACGCGGATGGTTCCGGGAACGAAGTCGCAGCGCGCGTTGAGCGCGCGCTGCACGCTGTTGAGCAGCGCGCACGGTGTCGGGTCGTCTTCGGTGACGATGCCGTGGACGTGCTTGACGATGTCCCACGTCATGCTCGTATCGGTGCCGATGCCGATCGCCGTGAGGGCGAGGCCGGGGGCCGTGCAGCCGCCGAGCGAGAGCGCGCCGGCGCACAGGGCGGCGACGAGAGCGGCGGGGCGGAAGGCGCTGGGCATGGCGGTGCGGTCGAATCCCTCGCGCATGCCCACGACAGGAACGCGCGACGATGGGAAACGATATTAGCCAGCGCCCATCGCCGCTGTCTGTGAACAAACGCCTTGAACGCTGCGATCTCGTAACACGATGTGCGTGAGCGGTCGCCGCAAGGGGTGCCGGGACCGCGCTACAGTGACCCGACACCCCTTGGAGGCCAGCGCTGAAGCGACGAACGGCAGCGATGCGAACGATGTCACGCCCCGCGTCCGCGCTGGCGCGGGCGGTCGCCGTCGTCATCGCCATCGCGACGGCACTCGCCCTTCATGCGGCGCGCGCCGCGTCGGCGGCCCCGGTCGCGGCCGAGAGCGGCATGGTCGTGACCGCGCAGCACCTGGCGAGCGAAGTCGGCGTCGAGGTCCTCAGGCGCGGCGGCAACGCCGTCGATGCCGCGGTCGCGGTCGGCTATGCGCTCGCTGTCGTCTATCCCGCGGCGGGCAACCTCGGTGGCGGCGGCTTCATCACGCTGCAGCTCGCCGACGGTCGCAAGACCTCGTTCGATTTTCGCGAGACGGCGCCGCTCGGCGCGAGCGCGGGCATGTTCCTCGATCGCGCCGGCAACCTGATCCGCGGCTCGACCTCTGCCGGCCATCTCGCCGTGGCCGTTCCCGGTACCGTGGCAGGGCTCGAGCTCGCGCTCGCGCGCTACGGCACGATGAAGCGCGCCGAGCTGATCGCGCCGGCGATCGAGCTCGCCGACAACGGCTTCGTCCTCGATCGCGGCGACGCCGAGATGTTCGCCGTGGCAACCGCCGCGCTCAAGGTCGATCCGGCCACGCGAGCGATCTTCGTCCGCCCCGACGGTGCGGCGTGGGGCGTGGGTGATCGGCTGGTGCAGAAGGACCTGGCGGCGACGCTGCGCCAGATCCGCGAAGCCGGCGCGGCCGGCTTCTACCAAGGGCCGGTCGGGCAGGCGCTGGTCGCGTCGAGCAAGGCCGGCCGGGGCCTGATCACGCAGGCCGACCTCGACCGGTACTCGGCACGCGAGCTGGCGCCGATCGAGTGCGATTACCGGGGCTTCCACATCGTTTCTGCGCCGCCGCCGAGTTCGGGTGGCGTCGTCGTGTGCGAGATCCTCAACATCCTCGAGGGCTATCCGCTCAAGGACTGGGGCTTTCGTTCGGCGCAGGCGGTGCACGTCCAGATCGAGACGATGCGCCACGCCTACGTCGACCGCAACGGCGTTCTCGGCGATCCCGACTTCGTCGCCAACCCGCTCGATCGCCTGCTCGACAAGGCGTACGCGGCGCGAATCCGGGCCGCGATCGATCCGGCGAAGGCGGAGCTCTCGAAGGACCTGGCCGTGGGCATTGCGCCGCACGAAGGCAGCAACACGACGCACTATTCGATCGTCGACTCGCACGGCAACGCGGTGGCGGTGACCTACACCCTGAACGACTGGTTCGGAGCCAAGGTCACCGCCGCCGGCACCGGCGTCCTGCTCAACAACGAGATGGACGACTTCAGCGCCAAGCCGGGCATCGCCAACGGCTTCGGCCTGGTGCAGGGTGAAGCCAACGCGATCGCGCCCGGCAAGAGGCCACTCAGCTCGATGAGCCCGACCATCGTCAGCCGCGACGGCCAGCCGGTGCTGGTGCTCGGCACGCCGGGCGGCAGCCGCATCATCACCGCGGTCCTGCACACGATCATCAACGTCGTCGACTACGGCATGACGGTGCAGGAAGCGGTCGATGCGCCGCGCTTCCACCAGCAGTGGCTGCCGAACCCGACCCAGCTCGAGCCGTACGCGCTCAGTCCCGACACGCGCCGCATCCTCGAAGGCATGGGACACGTCTTCACCGTGTCGCAGCCGGCCAATCACGTCGCCGCGATCCTGGTGGGCGCGCCGGCGCTCGGCGGCCGGCCCGTTGGCCGCAACCGCTTCTATGGCGCCAACGATCCGCGCCGCAACAGCGGCCTGGCGCTCGGCTACTGAGCGCCGGCTTCGGCTACGAAGACTTCTTCGCGCTCTTCCTGGCGGTCTTCTTCGCCGGCGTCTTGCGCGTCGTGCTCTTCTTTGCCGTCGACTTCTTGGCGCCCGTCGTCTTCGCCGAGCTCTTCTTGGCCGGGCTCTTTTTCGCGGCGCCTTTCTTGGCCGGGACCTTGCCGCCTTCCTTGCGCGCTTCCGAGAGGCCGATCGCGATTGCCTGCTTCTTGCTCGTGACCTTCTTGCCCGAGCGGCCGCTCTTCAGCGTGCCTTCCTTCTTCTCGTGCATCGCCTTCTCGACCTTGTCGCCTGCCTTCTTGCCATACGTTGCCATGGTGCATTCCTCGTCTCGTGGTTGAACGGGTGTGGCGACAACGCCGTTGGCACTCCGCGTGCCCGCGTTCGTCGATCGAGCTCGACGAACTTGCGCCGACCGCTTCAGAAAACGCGGCCGGCGAGCCACGTGAAGCCGGTGAACGCCGACCATGTCGGCGTTCCAGCGTGCAGCGTTCGCGCTGCGCCGGCGTCGAGCACGAGGCGCTTCGAGACGCTATAGCTGGCCGCGAGCAGGAACTGGCCGTTGTCGGCGACGCCGCGACGACGCGTCCCCGAGACCTCGCCGACGAGACCCCAGTGATCGTCGAGCGATTTGGCGAGCGATGCCGCGGCGAGCCAGAGCGTCCGGCCGGTGTCGGCATCGATCTGGCCGAGCCGGATCGGCTGCAGGTTGAGATCGGCGTGCCACGACGACGCGAAGTCGGCGCTGTAGATCGCGTTGATGCCGTAGTCGGCCTTGCCGCTGCCGCTGCCGACGCCGCGGTGCGCGGTCGGCAGCAGCACCGCGGCCTCGAGACCGAAGGCGCTCGCCTCGTCGACCGCGAAGCGGCGCTTGACGACGAACGCGGTGTCGCCGTAGCCGCTGACCTGGCTGCCGCTGTCGTCGCGCGTCCGGACCCAGGCGTCGGCAGTGACGCGAACGCCCCAGTCGGGCGTGAAGGCGAGCTTGGCCGTGACCGGAAGGCCGTCGCGGCGCGCGCGATCGTCGCGGCTATGCACCAGACCGCCTTCGATCTCGATCCAGCCGGGTGCCGTGAGCGTGGCCGGAGTCGACACGCTAGGTCGGTACGGCTGCGCTGACGGCGCGTCGTCGTCGGCATTCGCGAGCGTCGGCGCCGCTGCTGCGGCGAGCGCGAGGGCAGCCGCCGCGACGCGAGGTGGTTGTCGGCGAGCCGGTGGGTCGCGGCGTGGCCAAGTCGGCATCGAAGGTCCTCGCTCGCCCACGATCGGGCAGGGCAGACCTTACTCCCGCTCGAGCGCTCGCTTCATGGCCGCGAGGCCGGCATCGATCATGGTCGCGAGGCCGGCGCCGTGCTCGTCGGGCAGGAAGTCGGCGATCCAGACGACGCGGCAGGCGCCGCTGCCGTCTGCGAACGCCTGCGCGCTGGCGTTGTGATGGGTGAGTCTGCCGCCGACGACCGCCCAGGCGATCCGGCGTGCGACCGGATCGAGGGCGACGATCAGCTCGCGAGCAACCATGCCGTTGGCGAAGGTGACGACCCGCGCGCCGGGCTCGAGCTTGCAATCGGTGACGAAGCCCGGCACCAGCCGCGTATGCAGCGCCCCGACGTCGGCGAGCGCGTCCCAGACGGCCTCGACCGGACGCTCGATGACGATCTCTCGATGGACCGATGCCATGCCTGCTCCATTGGGTTGATCCGTGGTCGCGAGCGTAGCGCCGCTGGCACCGGCCCGCTGGTCGGTTCCGGACACGTTCACCGCAAGACGCTGCCCGTAGACTTGGCGCCGTGCCCGACGACCGCGCCCTCGCCGACGACTTCGATCTGAAGCGCCTTTCGGCCAGCTTCTACGACGACCCATTCCCCACCTACCGCGCGCTGCGCGAGCACGCGCCGGTCAAGCGAATGGCCGACGGCAGCGTCTTCCTGAGCCGCTACGCCGACGTCGTCGCCGTCTACAAGGACACCGCCACCTTCAGCTCCGACAAGCACGAGGAGTTCGGGCCGAAGTACGGCGCGTCGCCGCTGCTCGAGCATCACACGACCAGCCTGGTCTTCAACGATCCGCCGCTGCACACGCGCGTCCGCCGCCTGATCGCCGGGGCGCTGACGCCGCGCCACATCGCGGCGATGGAGCGGCGCCTGGTCGAGCGGGTCGACAGCCTGCTCGACGTCATGGAGGCGCGCGGCCGCGACGCCGAGGTCGACCTGATCGCCGGCTTCGCGAGCGCGATCCCGGTCGAGATCATCGGCAACCTGCTCGCCGTGCCGAACGAGGAGCGCGCGCCGCTGCGCGACTGGTCGCTGGCGATCCTGGGTGCGCTCGAGCCGACGCTCACGGCCGAGCAGCTCGAGCTCGGCAACCGCGCCGTGCGCGAGTTCCTGGTCTACCTCGAAGGCCTGGTCGCGCGCCGGCGCGCCGAGCCCGGCGATCCCGAGGTCGACGTGCTGACGCGGCTGATCGAGGGCGAGGGCGGCGAGAAGCTCGCCAGCGCCGAGCTGCTGCACAACTGCATCTTCCTGCTCAACGCCGGCCACGAGACGACGACCAACCTGATCGGCAACGGCCTCGCCTGCCTGCTCGACTGGCCCGACGAGAAGGCGCGCCTGCTCGCCGAGCCTGGCCTGGTCCGGCTCGCCGTCGAGGAGTTCCTGCGCTTCGAGAGCTCGAACCAGCTCGGCAACCGGATCACGACCGGCGCGGCCGAGATCGGCGGCGTCGCGCTCGCGCCGCGGACGCAGGTGACGCTCGGCATCGGCTCGGCCAATCGCGATCCCGAGCACTTCGCCGAGCCCGAGCGGCTCGACGTCGGCCGCACGCCGAACCGCCACGTCGCCTTCGGCTCGGGCATCCACCAGTGCGTCGGCATGGGCCTGGCCCGGCTCGAAGGCAAGGTCGCGATCGGCCGCTTCCTGGCGCGCTTTCCGAACTACCGCCTCGCCGCGCCGGCGGTGCGCGCGCGCCGGGCGCGCTTTCGCGGCCATGTGCGCCTGATGGCGTTGCTCGACCCGCCCCCGACATTCACGACAACGACCCCGGAGACAACCTCATGAACCGCTTCCATCGGGCCACCCGCGTGCTGGCCCTCGCTCTCGTCGCCGTCCTGCCGCTGGCGGCGCCGGCGCAGGTCAAGATCGGCGTGACCCTGTCGACGACCGGCCCTGCCGGCTCGCTCGGCATCCCGGAGAAGAACACGATCGCGCTCCTGCCCAAGACGGTGGCCGGCCAGTCGATCGAGTACATCGTTCTCGACGACGCCAGTGACTCGAGCGCCGCGGTCGTCAACACCAGGAAGCTCATCAGCGAGAACAAGGTCGACGCGATCATCGGCTCGACGACGACGCCGAACACGCTGGCGATGATCGACGTCGTCGCCGACGGCGAGACGCCGGTGATCTCGCTCGCCTCGTCGGCGCGGATCATCGAGCCGATGAGCGCGAAGAAGGCGTGGGTCTTCAAGACGCCGCAGACCGACACCATGATGGTCCTGGCGATCCTCGAGCACGCCGCCAAGCGCGGCATGAAGACGATGGCCTACATCGGCTTCAACGATGCCCTGGGCGAGGCGTTCTACGCCGAGTTCGAGAAGTTCGCCGAGGCGCGGAAGATCAAGATCGTTGCCAGCGAGCGCTTCGCGCCGCGCGACACCAGCGTCACGGCGCAGGTGCTCAAGCTGCTGGCGGCCAACCCCGACATGGTCGTGATCGGCGCCTCGGGAACGCCCGCGGTGCTGCCGGCCAGGATGCTGGTCGAGCGCGGCTACAAGGGCAGCGTCTACTTCAACCACGGCGTCGCCAACAACGATTTCCTGCGCGTCGGCGGCAAGGACATCGAGGGCATGTTCGTTCCGACCAGTCCGGTCGTCGTCGCCGCCGCCTTGCCCGCCGACAACCCCGCCAAGGCCGCAGCCCTGGATTACGTGCGCCGCTACGAGGCGGTTCACGGCGCCGGCTCGGTCTCGGCGTTCGGCTCGTACACCTGGGACGCCTGGCTCGAACTGAACCAGGCGATTCCGATCGCGCTCAAGAAGGGCGCGCCGGGAACGCGCGAGTTCCGGGTCGCGCTGCGCGACGCACTCGAGAACATCCGCGACCTGCACGTCTCGAACGGCGTCGTGACGATGTCCAAGAACGATCACCTCGGGCTCGACCAGCGCGCCCGCGTCGTCGTCAAGGTCGAGGGCAACAAGTGGAAGCTCGACTGACCCAGACGCCACCGTTCCGGTGAGCGCGATCCGGGTCCTCGCCGACCGCCGCCACCTCTGGGCCTTCATCGCCGGCTGCGTCGCGGTCACGGCGGGCGTCGTCCTGCATCTGCCGATGTACTGGATGGGCCGCGAGATGGGCTTTCGTCTGGCCGACATGCCGATGGACGACGCCATGCTCTGGGGCATGGCGCTGATCGTCGCCGGCCTCGGCGTCGCCGGCTACGGGCTCCTGCCGCGCAAGCTCGGCGCCGGCCATGCGCCGGTCGATCCCGACGTCGTCGTCAGCGCCCCGGAAGACGCGCCGCTGGTCGGTGCACACTGGCGGCTGATGCTCGTCCTCACCGTCGCGCTGGTGATCGACGTGATGAAGCCGGCGAGCCTGGGCTTCGTCGTTCCCGGGATGCGCAGCGAGTACGCGGTCTCGGCGGCGACGGTCGCCTGGCTGCCGTTCGCCGCGCTCTGCGGCACGGTCGTCGGCTCGGTGCTCTGGGGCTGGCTCGCCGACCTCTACGGCCGACGCGCCTCGATCCTGCTTTCGGCGGTGATGTTCGTCGGCACGTCGATCTGCGGCGCGATGCCGTCGCTCTGGTGGAACGTCGCCATGTGCTTCCTGATGGGCGCCGCGGCCGGCGGCATGCTGCCCGTGACCTACGCGCTGCTCGCCGAGACCATGCCGTCCAAGCAGCGCGGCTGGGCGCTGGTGCTCGTCGGCGGCCTCGGCGCCGCCGGCGGCTATCTCGCGGCGAGCGCGCTCTCGGCCTGGCTGGTGCCGATCCTGAGCTGGCGCATCCTCTGGTTCCTGAACCTGCCGACCGGGCTGCTGCTGATCTTTCTCAACGTCTTCATCCCCGAGTCGCCGAGGTTTTTGCTCGCGCTCGGCCGCGTCAAAGAAGCGCACGTCGTGCTGCGCCGCTTCGGCTGCGTCGTCCGCGAGTCCGTCGGTTCACCGGCGCCGCCGCGTTCCCATGGCGGCGAGCCGCGGCTGGCGCTGCCGCCAGCCTACCTCGCCCAGACGATCGCGCTCAGCGTCGTCGCGCTCGTCTGGGGACTGATCAATTTCGGCCTGCTGCTCTGGATGCCGGCGCATCTCGTCGCCAAGGGCTACAGCATGGGCGTCTCGAGCGGCCTGCTCGCGGCCTCGGCGCTGATCGCGGTGCCGACGGTGTTCGCGGCCGCCTGGCTCTACAGCCGCTGGAGCAGCAAGGGCGCGCTGATCGGCGCGATCGCGCTCTGCGGCGCAGGACTGCTCGGCCTGATCCACCTCGAGCTGTCGTCGCCGGCCGACGCGAGCCCGGTGTTCGTGATCGCGCTGCTGATCGTCGGCATCAACGCCATCATCGCCATGATCCTGCCGTACGCGGCCGAGAGCTATCCGCTGCAAGTGCGCGGCCGCGCCACCGGCTGGGTCGCCGCCTGCACCAAGGCCGGCGGCTTGGCGGCGCAGTTGCTCAGCCTGCTCGGCCTGGTGCCAGGCCTCGCCTGGGCGGCGGTGCTGGCGCTGGTGCCGGCGCTGCTCGCGCTCTTGCTCGTCGTCCGCTACGGCGTCGAGACGCGCGGGCGCGACCTGCGCGATCTCGAAGCGCAGCCGGAGTAGCGACCGGCCGCGATCGGCCGGCATCGCGTCACGTCATCCAGACCAGCTCGCCGTCATCGCAGCACCGGCGGTACACGTTGCAGGGATCGGAGCCGCCCGGGATGTCGTCGGCCGAGCGGAAGAAGCGCTTGAGCACGTCGAGCAGGTCCGCATCGAGGGTCGCTCCCTGTTCGGCGATGAAGTACTCGTGCTCGCCGAAGCTGCGCCGCGAAAATTCGACATAGCGTGTCTTGGGGTCGGCGACGAGCGGCAGCACCGGGACCGCGGCGCCGAGCTTGGCCTGGAACTTGTCGGCCCACAGGGCGCCGAGCAGGACCCAAACCGAGATGTTGGTCGTGACCATCAGCCCGTCGCTTCGCGGCAGCTTGGGGATCCACTTCTCGTGCTGGCGCTTCGGCACGCAAGGCGCCAGCAAGGCGATGTTGCGCGCCACCGGCAAGCGAGCGCCGACGCCCGCCTCGAGCAGCATCTGCAGAGTGAACGCCGAGGCTGTGCGCCGCGATCGAAAACGGCTGAGGCGTGCTCGCATTGCTCTCCGAGCTCTTGCCGTTGCGTTTGGAGTGCCGGTAGCGGGCGATGACATCCGCGATGGCGCCGCTCTTGGCGTCGAAGTTGCTCGAGTCGACGGCGGCCGTCGTCCATCGATCCTCGGCTTCGGCGCGTGCCCCGGTCACGCCTTTCCTGTGCTTGCCCGACGGCAGCCGGCCTTCCGAGGGCCACGAGAAGCCGACCACCGGGACATCGAAGATTTCCTCGAATCGCGCGCATTGCTCGAAGCATGGGGCGGGCGCCGTGCTGTTGCCGTGGATGTGGACGAGGACCGGCCTGCTGCCTTCGAAGACCTGCGCCAGCGCCGCCTCGGCGGCGGCGTCGCTGACGGTGGGTGTCACGCCGGCGAGCGACCAATGGGCCGGGCCGTTGCGAGCGACTTCGGCCATCCCCAGCGTGTCGCTCCCGGGACGAACTCGGCG
>Ga0207650_10002780_pt1 | contig 12085 bp, 16 predicted proteins | sample KBSS63metaG_FD_184325 | JGI IMG/M metagenome (GOLD analysis project Ga0207650, IMG submission 184325) | Switchgrass rhizosphere microbial communities from Kellogg Biological Station, Michigan, USA - KBS S6-3 metaG (SPAdes) (version 2) | ecosystem: Host-associated > Plants > Roots > Rhizosphere...
CGATTTCTCGCTCACGGCATGCGTCTCGGAAACCGCAAGTGGCGCAGTTCCTGTTTAGCATGAGTCTCGGAGCGGGCCCGGAGGAGAGGAGGCGCAGGGATTCGACCGCTCTGGCAGCACGGCGAATCAGGGATGCCAAAGCGAGGCGTGTTCTCCTCGCATTCGGCCCAACAATGGCGACACCGTACGCCGGCGCCTTCGCGCACAAGTGCTTCATGACGAGCCCGTCGAAGCCAAGCGTCAACCGGTCGACATCAGAGAGCCGCGCCTGTGGAAAGATGCGAACGGGAGCGAATCTCTTTGTCTTGCCGATACGTTCTATGCCGTCCGGATGGGTCGAGAGGTCGTCGTGAACAAGCGGCAGCGCAACGGCGCTCGCGGGGAGCGCGCACCGAACGCGAGCGAGATGAGGACGGTCGAGCTGTTCTGCGAACCCCTCATGCTCGCTTACCGGCGGCGGGCGCCCAGAGATCAGGTGATGGGCCTTAAGGGGGCACCGGAGATACGCATTGATGATTGCGTCCGTAATCAACACGACCACATCATATGGAGCAGTTCCAGGTCAGAAGCGCCTGGCTTGACGGCTAAGTGCGGTGCGACCCATGTGCCTCGGGCCTAGAAAAGGCACCGCCCCAGCTTAGCTTGGATCAAATCGTCCGCGAACGACCCCGATGGTTCGGACTAGAACGCCTCAAGCGACCAAGGCCCACGCAACCAGCGACACAACAAGGGCGCCGTAGGCCGGCCAAGTCAGACGAGCCACCATGACCCAAAACGGGCCTAAAGCCTTCTCATCTTCTTCGGTGTGAGGACCGGTCCGCCCTTCGCCAGGTTGGTCGTCGAGTAATCCGGTCATCCGAGCATGGTAGGAGAAGAACACCTAAGTGCAAGTGCCCGGCGTCACCCCGGGGTGACCGCGAGCCTCAACCGCGCGCCTATGATGTCTGCCCGCCCACACGAGGAGATACGACATGGCCACGAATGACTCCGGCGTCTACCGTGTCACTGAGATCATCGGCACCAGCAACGTGTCATGGGAGGACGCAGCGAAGACCGCCGTGGAGACTGCTGCCAAGTCGCTGCGAGACTTGCGGGTTGCCGAGGTCACCAAGCTCGACATGAAGATTGAGGGCGGCAAGGTCGTGGCCTTCCGCGCGAAGGTTTCGTTGTCCTTCAAGTACGAAGCCTGACCAGCGAGGACAGCGGCTCCGAGGATCTGACTTCGCCGCCACCGGCAGATCGGGTTTCCGCACACGTGCGTCCATAAGCGTCTCGCGGCCCCGAGTTGCTGACGAGGAGACGGCAGGCTATGGCTTGCTCGGCAGCTGTATGACCTGCGCCGGGCTCCGGGCCTCGCCTGAGCTAGCCTCGATCACCCGGCTGAGGAACACCGGTGCGACGTTCCACTGGTGCTGATCGTCCGTGACGACGGTGACGGTCTTGCGGTTGTACTTGACGATGACGCCGGTCTTCGGATCGTGCCCCGGCGGGTGGAAGCTCACGCGGTCGCCGACGTTGAACCTCAGCATCTGGTGATGCGTGCGAGCTTCCTGCAGGTACTTTAGGCGCGCGACGATCCGCCGGTTTAGCTCGACCAGCTGGGCCTCGTCGAGCAGGCTGATGTCGATGTTCATGACCGCGCAGTATGTCAGCGGTCGGACGCCACCTTCCACTGGTGCGGCAGCAATTCCTCGATGCGGCTATTCGGGTGCGTTGGCAGCCGATGCAGCACATCCTTGAAGTACACCCATGGCTCATGGCCGTTGAGCGTCGTCCGTTGACGCGCTCCTCGTCATAGTCCCTGCCGTGGATGCCTCGGCGGCATTCTCATCGGAAGTGATCTGGGCACGGTGATGCCGACTCCACTGCCCTGATACCGACCACCGCCCAGAAAAAAGCACTCAGCAGGTTCACCGCTAAGCGCTTGAAATTCCTGGCTCCTCGACCTGGGCTCGAACCAGGGACCGACGCATTCCCACCGGGAGGGTATCGAGAAGCCGACCATGAGGGAGTCACCGCCACCGCCTTCACCGGTTTTCATCCGACCGATCGTGAGAACTGTCAGGACGGGTTCGCTCCCGGTGCGTGCGCCCGGTGTGGACGGTGCGATTCCGAGCACTGTCGCAGATCAAAGGCGGTAAAGGCGGTGAAGGCGGTGATCTTAGATCCGTCGGTGGTTTGGCGTGCGCGTGTCACGGTCGATGCTTTCGCCGTTTCCAGCGATTCGTGTCAAGTCTTCAACCTTTGACGCTTGGTGTTGCCAGCCATCCATCTGTCGTAGCAACTGATGGAAGACGATCGAAGTGGCAAAAGTGGGGAATTCGTGAGGGGGAGGGGACCGCAAATAGAGAAGGCATCACATCCGTCCATCAACGGCTCCTTCATTGCTTCCCTTTATGGACCCACCCCCTGAAGGAAAACCCACTTTCCCACTTCGACTCAACGGTGGGGGGAGGGGTAGCAGAATTAAAAAATCAGTACGATCAATACGATGGAGCTCGTCGGCTTCAAGGACGGAGACACCCACCCCCTGAAGGAAAACGCACTTTTCCCACCTCGATGGCGTCTAGTTGGTGAGGGCCGAGGTCACCCAGGGCAAGTGCGCCGCAGCGAGCCATCACTGAATCACCTCATCCGCTCGCAGTCGGAGCGAAGGGGGGATGGTCAAGCCGAGTGGATGCGCGGTCCTCAAGTTGATCAGCAACTCGAAGTTCGTTGGTTGCTCGACAGGTAAGTCGGCAGGTCTCGCACCTTTCAGCCAATCGGTCCACGAAGTACGCGGCGCGCCTGCCCTGCTCGGCGAAGCTGACGCCGTATGACATGAGACCGCCATCTTCGACGTAGTCCCGGACCCAGTAAATTCCGGGCAACCCGTGTCCGAGGGCTGACTCCACCAACTTGCGCCGATGCACATAGGTGAGGATGTCTAGCGCGACGATGATGCCGGCTGCGCCGTCGCTCTTGGCTCGCGCAAGTGCCGGACCGAAGTCATCGGGGCTTTTGACTTCGATGAACGTCACAGTGAGCCCGAGCTGTCTTGCCGCGGCATGCAACTCGCGGCGAATTTCGGGAAATGGGGCGCCCGGTCCTCCCACAACGACGAAACGCGTAGCCGAAGGCACGGCCTGTCGCAGCAACTCAACGTATTTCTGGCTGATGCCTCGGCTGAGGTTTGTCAGGCCGGTTACGTTGCCGCCCGGTCTTGCAAGGCTCGCCACCAATCCCTGCTCGACTGGATCGGGCGCAAGAGTCATGACGATGGGGATCGTGGAGGTTGCGCGCTTGGCCGCCAGTGTCTCGGCGCTGGAAGTGGTGAGAATGACGTCCACCTTTGCCTGCACGAGATTCGCGACGAGCAGGTTCAGGCGATCGACCTCTCCATTTGCGAAGGCGCCTCGTATGACGAGGTTGCGGCCCTCCACATAGCTCCGATCGCGCATGGCGTCGATGAAGGCATCCAAGAGCCGGCTTCGCCGGGGCGGCGGAGCCCCCAGCGTGACAAAGCCAACCTGGTAGACCCTTTCCGCCGTTTGAGCTTCGGCATGAAGCAATATAGCGAGGAGATTGGCCCCCGCCGCACTGATGAACGCTCGCCGGTCCATCACAGGACTGCCTCTTAGACGAATGATCGTCGGTAATGCTACCTCTAAGCTAAGCCAGATCTGAAACGAAGCAGTACACCCTACTGAACGGCTCCGCCGGCATGTCGGGGGACATCTAACTGCCCGGTGCGTGGACGCCAACATCGCGAGATTCCCGACCGGAAGGCGGTAAAGCGGTGGTCGGGAGACATTTCATTTAACTGTGTTGGTTCCGACGCGGGAGCGGTTGAGCCGGCCCCGAGACCCGACGTTGAATCAAGTGATCGAACGCGCATCGAAGAGCCAACTAAGCGTCGGGGAGAGCCTCTTCGACGCTGCCCGCTGCGTGCGTCCTGACCTGTCGGCCCGTAGGGCGTATGCTGCCGCGAAGTCGATCAGCACCTTTGCGTCGACGCCTGCTGCTGGTGATGGAATGTCAGCGAAGCGTTCACGTTGTCGAGCCTTGCATGTCGTCGGGATTGGCGTGGCAGTGGCGCACGCAGTGGCCGGTGCTGAACCGACCGTCGGGGTCCCGAAGTGGGCCGATGACTTTTTAGCCGCCTGGTATCACGCGTACAACGCTGGCAATGCAGAAGCGGTCAGCAGTTTCTTTGAGCAAGACGCAACGCTTGGCGAAGATCGTGGCCGTCGCGCCATTGCGGCCAGCCTGACCCGGGCGTTTTCGTCGGCGAGCTACCAGTGTCAAGGTCACTTCGAGGCCTTTCGCCAGGTCGGCAACACCGCGGTCGCCTGGGGGATCGACGCCTGCGTCCAGACATCGAAGGCAACGGGTGTGTCCGCCAGAACGAAGGAGCGCTGGCTCGCGGTCTTTGAGCAGCAGGCCAGCGGAAAGTGGCTGGTCTCGCGCCAGACGTGGGAAGAACTGAAGCCATGACTCAGCGCGTCGATCGGATCAGCCGCTTTCATTCCGAAGGCTGACAGGGTTTTTAACGACCGCGGAACGAACGATCGGGTTGTGGTCTTTGCGGGGGCGCAAGATGCAGGGTCCCCTGGCTGCTGGAGCGGCCGATGATCAAATACAAGGGCTATCGCATCGCGCCTGGCTGGCACACATACCAACAGACCGCCAACTTCACAATCTTTCGTCCCGCAGCGACCGGCGATGTGCTGATCCACCAAGGGTTTCTTTCTGAGTCGTACTCCGATCCGGAATCGGCCCGGGCGGCAGCAGAGAAGGCCGCTCGTGCGTACGTCGACGGTCTGCAGAGGTTGGTGTAGCGCCGGACGGGCAGGCCAGCGGGTAGGCGGTGGCGCTCCCACTGGGGACTCGACAGCTGAGGTCAAGCGATGCAGCCGGAGACACTCTACAAGGGCCACACCATCGTCCCGTTCTGTTCTGAAGGGCCGCGGTACAAGGCTCACTACAAGCTCACCCCGCCAGGTGGGGTTGGCTCCCAGTGGACCTACCTGACGGCCGAGTACACCACCGAGGTCGCTGCCCTCGAGGCTGCGCTGGCGGCTGCGAAGAAGGTCGTCGACAAAGGCCTGCCGCCGCGGGCAAGTAGGGGACCTCGCGCACACCGTCAGGCAAACGCATCCCGTGACCACCGAATGTTCTTCTTCGTGCGGTCAAAGAACGGTGCGAAAAGCGAAAGCAGCGCAACGCGGCCACTGTCGGTGATCGGCCCATGCACCGTATTCCGAGGAATGAAGATCAGGTCCCCGGTCTTTACTCGCCTGGATTCCTCTCCAACTCGGAACCCGCACTCACCTTCGAGAACCAGCACCACTTCGTCATGATCCGGCTGGACATGGATCACATCGCCACCGCCCTCAAGAACGTTCACGTTGCCGGAGACGTGCTGTCCATCAAAGAGAAACGTTCGTTTGATTGGATCCGTAGCCGTTGCAGCATCGGTCGTGAGGCCATGAAGGGCGTCCGCAAGTCGATGGAAGTATTGCGAGGATCAGGTGCTGGGTCAACTTGGTCAATGAGGTCGGCCGACCTTCGTTTTCTGCTGCCCCCGCCTCCACTCGACTCTCAGCTCCTTCACCCTGTGCCGCACCCAAGCGAGTAATCATTCGACCACCCTGTCTGCCCGCTGGAGAATCGAACGCGGAATCGTTAGCCCTAGCGCATCAGCTGTCCTGAGATTGATAACCAATTCAAACCGCGTCGGACGTTCAATCGGCAGCTCCGCGGTCTTCGCACCCTTGAGAATCCTGTCGACATAGGTCGCCGCTCGTCCATGCATATCGCTGATGCTGGGCCCATACGACATCAGGCCGCCATCCGTAACATAGTTACTGAACTCGTAGAAGGCCGGCAAACGGTGCTTGGCCGCAAGATCGATCAAGAGGGCGCGTTGTCCGTTGAACCACGGGGAGGGCAGCACCTGGATGGCGCCAACTCGTTCCTTGCTTGCTCCTTCAAAGACTTTTTGGAAGTCGGCAACGCCGGAGACTCCATATACCCGTGTCGTCAAACCAAGACTGTGCGCTGCTACCTCGGCGGCTCCCACGATGGCCGATGAGATGTCCGTGTAGTAAAGCAGGGCAACGCGCGAAAGACGGGGTAATGCCTCCTTCAGAAGTTGAAGCTGCTTGGTGATGAGTTCCTCATACTGGGAGGCGACCCCAGTCATGTTTCCGCCGGGACGGGCTAGGCTCTTCACAAAGCCTGATGTGACCGGATCTGCCAACACCACGAAGACAATGGGAACCGTCCTTGTCGCCTTTTGTGCAGCGCGGATTGCGGTCGAGCCAGATAGAACAATCACTTCGACGTTTGCCTGCAAGAGTTCGGCAACAAGTCCCGGCAATCGATCGGGATCACTTTGTGCCCAACGATACTCAACCACGGCGTTTGAACCTTCAATCCATCCGAGCTCGCGGAGAGCTTGCAGAAACGCTTCCCGCTGCGGCTTGGCAGCCTCCGGCGTTCCGTTGGCCAGGAAGCCGATCCGTCGAGGCCTGGGAACCTGTCCACGAACGGTCGCTGTTGCACCACACAGGGTCAAAGCAGCAGTACCGATCAAGGTCCGTCGGTTGATCATGCGGAGGTTTGAGTTGTGATTTGCGGTGAGCCATGTTAGCTGGCCTTGCGCAACAGCCATCTCGATCGCAACGCGCTCGGCAGCAGGTCGCCAGAGCCAAGCATCTAACCACCTTGCAAGCAGCTAGGCGCATATGTCAGCCAGCTTTGACCGCGTTCCAGCGGGCGATCTGGCCTGTCTAGGGTGCGATCACCGTTCCCCACCGCCTTTACCGGTTTTCGGCCCGCCAATCCTGAGAACTGTCGGCTGAAGTGAGTCGCCGCAACGCCAGTACCCGCCGGCCAGAAGGCGGCAAAGGCGGTGGAGGCGGTGTCACCCAGGTCGTGGGTCGGCGGAATGGGGGTTCAGCGCCTCGAAGCCGGTTGCCCATGCCTCAGTTCGCAGTACATCACTCATCCGCCAGGGGTGCCGCATCCCCACCAATGCGGAGTTGGGAGTAGTTGGGCTGCGAGTCGATGTACCTCGTTGCCGCCTTTACTGCCGATGCCAAGGCCTCTGCCTGGGATGTGTATGCACCAGGACAGAGACCCTTTACAGGGGCGTCATGTCCGCACCAATCATGCTTTGTGATGTGGTACGTCGCGGAGTACGGCTCTTCGCTGGCAACTGCCACGATGCAATAGCCTTGATGATGCGTGACCGTTTCCATGAACTCGAGAGAAGCAGACGTGAACGGCTTATCGGCCGTGACGCGATAACTCTTGAGGGGAAGCGTTTCACCAGGGCGCAAGTCGATGACTGCGGCTGAGTCTAAGAATCATTGCTAGATCAGCTGATCGACCGAACGAGTTCGTCCTTTCTGCCGCCCCCACCCCCACCCATTCGCTGCGACGCTCGGCTCGCTCGGGGTAGTCGCTATGAGGCTCCAGCGTCAATGCCGGTGTCTCGTTGTTGCTGCGCGCAGCGCGAGTGATCGCGAGACGCCTCGTTCCCACACCCCCGCATACAAGGGCTTGCTCGACGCGCTCGGGGCAGAAACACTGCTACCTCTTCCAGCCCCATTGCCCACCAAGGATCCTTGCATGAAGTCTCTGAACCGCTCGTTGATCGGCACCGCCCTCCTCACGTTAGCAACGGTTGCCAGCTCACCTGCTCACGCCGTATTCGTCGCGTCCATTTGCGATGACCTCGCCTGCAGCGGCGGAAACGACATCACTGTTCAGGACAATGGTGCCGGTGACACGATCGGCGCGCTGGGCGGAATCAGCTTTTCGACCTCTGCATTCGGCTATTCGCTGCTTGTCAACACGTCCCAGAGCAAGCCGATGCTGGGAAGCGCAACGGCTCCCCAACTCGACCTCACGTTCACCGCGACCACGAGCGCCGCTGGTGGCGGGAACGTCTTCTTGTACGCCTCGGACACGGACTTCGTATCGAGCGGATCGTTCATCCTTGCGCTTGGTGGCACCAACTCGGGCGGCAGCGGAACAGTGACGGGAAGAGCGTGGGGCGGGACCAATAACACGGCGCTCTCGTTCTCCGGTGCAAACCTGCTCGGGACTTCAGGCGCTCAGTCCGGTGTCGCTTTCTCGAACAGTGTGGCAGGTGGCTTCTCATCCGCTGTCAACCCCTACTCGCTGACGATTGGAGTAGCCGTCAATCGCACCACGGCCGGGACGAGCACCGGTGACCTGAACCTGCAAGTGACCGCGATTCCTGAACCTGAAACCTACGCCCTGATGTTGGCGGGGCTGGGTATGCTGGGGGCCGTTGCCAGGCGCCGCAAGGCTGGCTAACCGCTGCAATGGCACACTGACCCGCAACTTCTCCTCTCGTTTGGCCCCGTCGAGGCGACTTGGCGGGGCTCTCTGTTGACTGACGTACGCGACCACCGCCTTTGCCGCCTTTCGAGCCTCCGATCCCGAGAACTGTCGGCTGAATACAAATGAGCCGGGCAACGACAGTGCCAACGCGCCGGCTGGAAGATGGAAAAGGCGGTGGGGGGTACCGCTTCTTCGGCCGTGAATCTGGGCGGAAAGGGTGTTCCACGCCCTGCTGCGCCCCAACTGTCGGGGTGTGGCATGTTGCAAGCGGGCCGGGCGACAAATCCCCAGGGCCGTCACACTCGGTACCTGAAGTTCACGATTTGCCGCGCTGTGTGTGGGTCGCAATTCTGGGAGCGCCAGGAGGGGCACCGTGAACAGGCTGCAATGCTCGAACTTCGGGGATTCATGACGCAGACGATCTCGGCGATCGCAAACCCGGCGGCCATTTCGTCCACGACGTCGACCAACCCGCATTGACGATGAACCGCCGACTCTTCGCCGGTCTTATTGCATGGACTAGTCTGTCGCTTTTCATGGGATGCGATTTGAAGAAGATCTCAGAGCTTGAGGAAGGCGTCTCCACAGAGGCCGACGTCCGAAAGCGCTTTGGAGAGCCGGCCGCGGTCTACGAAGATGCGAACGGCGAGGTCACGCTCGAGTACCCCAGACAACCGGCCGGTCATGTGAATTACATGATCTCCATTGGGCCTAACGGCAAGATGAGCTCCTTGCGCCAAGTCCTTACGCAAACCAGCTTCATTCAAGTGACGCCCGGGCTCGACAAACACCAAGTGCGCCGCTTGCTCGGGAGACCCGCCAAGGCACAGTCCTTCGCGCTGAAGGAGGAGGAGGTCTGGGACTGGCGCTTCGCGGATGGTCAGGAGATCAAGGTATTTTCCGTGACCTTCGACAAAGAAGGAAAGGTCGTTGGCACTGGCGTCACGCTAGATCCGATGGAGGCCGGACAGTTGGGCAAGTGATACGGCTGGTCGCCTTGGTGACGCTGGCTTCACGCCTTCATCGCCTTCATCGCCTTCCAGTCTGACCAGGGCTGGGCTCCATGTTCCGCAGTTCAAGACTGGGCCGATTTAGGCGAAGTGGGAAAAGTGAATAAAACGCCAGGAGCAGGGAGCGCAATGGAGAAGAGTCCCGCACTGACGGCGAACAGCCTTAGTCCTGGTTTAAGGAGCCCGCCCCCATAGAAAAGCCCACTTTTCCCACTCAGCAAGAATCGGATCTGCCGGCGCTGCAGGGGATCGCACGGCGATGCGCTTCAGGACCAACCGGGCAGAGGGCGCCGCAGCAGGCTAGGGTGCTCGAGGACTCAGGCGCTGATTGCTTTTCCGTCCGGCGGAGAACTGAGCGACTCGAGCCTCGCGACCCACTCGCAGTAGAGCTGGCGCAAGTGAGGCAGATCCGGCTCGTCCTTACGGTCGAACGGAGACGCTTTGCTGCGCCGAGCGAGCTTTCGCAGGCAGGCGTCGCTCGCACGTTCCCATTCGAGGTACGCGGCGATCAGTTCCGCGTGCGCGTTCGGCAGTGCAGTCACCCGTGTGCTCTCCGGCTCGAGGCTGTACCCAGTTCGACGTCGCTCAACTCGCGCAGCACCATGGTCCCTGCAATCGGCTCGGCGTCGGGATACAGCCTGGCTGCCTCCTCGGCGCTGCAAGCGAACACAGTCCGGCATATGCGGCCGGTTTCCACGTTTCGGTACCGCCACCGCCAATACTCGACCGTCTTCATCGCGTCCTCGCAACCGATAGCAGAGTCCCTATGTTGGCGGCCATGGACCAGCGACGATCAAACGAAAAGAAGCCTCCTTGAAGGGCAGTAGAGAAGCTGCCAGCGATGCCAACGCGGAAACGCCAAGGAGACCGCTTCGACCAGTCGTCAGTCCGATTCACCGCTGCGTTTCGAGAGTCTGATCAGCCGAACTCGGACGTAGGGTGGGAAAAGTGGCGAATGCGTGAGGGCCGGGGAACACGAAGCGAAAGGCAATACATCATCAACTGCAGTCTTGATGCTTCCCTCTATGGACCCACCCCCTGAAGGAAAACCCACTTTTCCCACTTCGACTCAACGGTGGGGGGAGGGGGTAGCAGGAACTGAACATTGCGAGCGGGATGGGCGGGCGCCATTTTCGCGGGATCGCCGGCTGAAAGGGCGGCAAAGGGCAAAGGTGGTGAAGGCGGTGTCGCGAGTCAGCGGGCTGCGGGTTCAACGCCTCTTCTCAGCAAGTTCCACAGTCCCGAAACTTAATCACGTAGGGCCCTTGCCCACTTGTGGGAACGTGGTTTGCTCCGTCCGAGGACTGCGCACCCTACCAGCCTGACGACTGATGCGAGCCGGGATTACACCGTCAAGACAGATGTCATCGGGCCGCAGGCGGACATCACACACTACTACCGGTTCAGGAGACACCGAGTCCACATGGTTGATCAGAAATGAGTGTTCTTAGTTCGGAGCAACGAAGTTTTCTAAGTCGCGAAGGTTATCTTGTGATTCCAGATTGCTTGGATCAACGGCAGTTAGATCTGATCCGGAATCGATTGGACGAGATAGAGAAAGAGGAGGGGCACGGCGTCGGTAGTCCCCATCCCACCTACTGGCAGAGTCGCTTGTCGGCGAGCGCCTGTCTTTCTCACAGGTTGCTCTCCGTCATTTACACATTTGTGTTCAAGGTGGTGAAGGCGGCTGCGCACAGGTGGGTCTTTCGGTTCGCCCCCCACTTCTTGGATCGCTTGCAACGAATGAACGGTCGCCGGCCGGTTCCCGAAGCATCGTGGCGTGCCATCCACACAGAGTTTCTTGCCATGCTGCATGTCGCCGCTATGGAAGAACCTGGCGTTGTACGAATGACCAACCTAGTCAACAAAGGAAGTGTGTTCGATGTCTGTCTTGCCGAGCCTCGCGTTTTAGCAGCAGTAGGCCAAGTGATCGCGACGGACTTCAAGCTGTCGTCGCTCAATTGTCGAGCGGTGGAACCTGGCGGCGGTCTCCAATGGTTGCATATTGACTGGGAGCAGGCACGTCCCGAGCGGCAGGTTGCAGCTTGCAACACCATATGGATGCTGGATGACCTGACTACCGAGAACGGTGCTACTCGGGTGGTGCCTGGCTCGCAGTTCAACCCCCTTACGCCTTCAGAGGCTCTCGCCGATCGGCTTGCCGCGCATCCAGACGAGCGGCTGATATGTGCCCCAGCGGGTAGCGTGGCGATCATGAATGGCCAGGTCTGGCACGGGGGGACGAGGAACCGGACTCCTCGACGAAGGCGTGTCCTGCAAGGCTATTTTGTCGGTCTTGCGGTCAATCCCCAACTAGACCAGGAAGCCTTCGCTACCGAGGCGACGGTCGCACGTTTGACTCAAGCAGAGAGGTCCGTCCTAGGGCTGAGTGAAGCAGCCGTCCGCCCTGACGTTCAAGCTCGTTCATCGCCTTAGCGAGTCTCCCGCAACTCTAACCACCGAGCGCCAGGGAGACAGTCGCGCCGATCGCAAAGCCGACCCCAACCCACTTATTCGCGCACTGGGCGGATACAGCGGCAGATGATGCGGTCCCTGTCGTGGTTCCTGCCGTGGATGCCTCGTCTGCCTACTAGGAAGCTCTACGTTTCATGAGCCATTTGAGGCACCTCGCAGCCGAGATCTTGAAGGCGTTTGAGAAGGCGGCGGATGGTCTTGGAGCGATCCTGGCGGTCGAGGTGTTCGCTGCCGAGGTC
>Ga0207650_10002781_pt1 | contig 12082 bp, 9 predicted proteins | sample KBSS63metaG_FD_184325 | JGI IMG/M metagenome (GOLD analysis project Ga0207650, IMG submission 184325) | Switchgrass rhizosphere microbial communities from Kellogg Biological Station, Michigan, USA - KBS S6-3 metaG (SPAdes) (version 2) | ecosystem: Host-associated > Plants > Roots > Rhizosphere >...
ACCGGACCAGGTTGAGCAGGACGTCGAACGCACCGCCGGCGTCCGGGCTCATCGTGATCGCCGAGCGCAGGAGCACCTTACGAGTGGACGCGACGGACGCGTCGCGGAGGGTGGCTTCCCACGCGCGCGCGACGTCGATGCTGAAGCGCCACGTCTCGGGCGCATCCGGCTCCTGCCCGCCCAGCACGCCCGTTCGTTCGTCGTTGGCCGAGTCGTAGCGGTGCGCGTAGATGGTCGCCGTGCTTGCCTGCAGCCAGACGCGCGGCGGCCGGCGGCTCTGCGCGATCGCCGTTCCCACCGCACGCGTGGAGCGCAGGCGCGACTCGAGGATGTCGCGGCGGTTGGCCGCGGTGTAGCGACAGTTCACGCTGCGCCCCGCCAGGTTGATCACCACGTCGGCGCCTTCGAGCTCGCGAGCCCAGTCGTCGACCGTGGCACCATCCCACGGGACCACGCGCCAGGGCCGCGCATCCGGCCGCCGGCTCAACACGACCACGTCGTGTCCATCCCGGGCGAACGCACGAGCCAGCACCGTTCCCACGTGACCCGATCCCCCCGGCATGACGATTTTCATCACGGCCCTCCCCGGCATCAGAAGTCGACGAAGCGCTTCCGCTGCTCCGGGCGCGGAAGCGCGCACTGCTCGAAACGGCCGAAGACGCGATAGCGGTAACGGGCGACGATGTCGTAGCCGAGGTTGAGCACCGCCGTCGGCAGCACACCGAACACGCCCGCCACCCGCCACGGCCAGCCGAGCGTGTGGGCCACGAAGAGCGCGGCGCGACCTTTCACCAGGCTGCGCGCCTCCGGGGTCCGATAGTCGCGGACCACATAGAACGAGGTGAGCGCCTGGGGGTCACCGCCCTCCCGCGCCACGGCCGCACGGCCGGTGGCGCTTTGGAGCGGCGCGAAGTCGAAGACGCCACCGGAGTCATGGGCGAGAACGAACTGCACGAGGTGGTCGCAGAGCCCGCAGACGCCGTCGTAGAGCAGCAGGTGCCGCCCTCCGCCACCCGCCGGCCCTTGCGGGCGCGAATCCGTCATGGTTTAATATTACTGAACATGTTTACTGAAATCAAGGCGACTGAAACACCGGGCCGCTCACGGCGGGGCCGGGGCCGGCCGCCCGGCCAGACGGCCCAAGGCGCCGCCGCCAAGAAGCGGCTCTACGACATCGCCGTCAAGCGCATGGCCCGGCACGGATACGAGATGACGACCTTGCGGGACGTCGCCAAGGACGCCGGCGTGAGCGTCGGGCTCCTCTATCGCTACTTCCCCAGCAAGCGGGCGGTCATCTTCGCGCTCTACGACGAGCTGAGTGCCGACTACGTCACCACCACCGCGGCGATGCGGCCCGGCACCTGGCGCGCCCGGGGGCTGTTTGCTCTCACCTCGAGCCTCGACGTGCTCTCGCCCCACCGCACGACCTTGCGGGGGCTGATTCCGGTGCTCGTCGGCGATCCAGACGAGGGTCTCTTCGGCGAGCACGCGGCGTTCTCGCGTCTGCGCGTGCTGAGCGTCTTCGAGCAGGCCGTGATCGGCGCGGCGGACGCCCCGCCGCGCCCTCTCGCCGAGGCCATCGGACGGCTGCTCTACCTGGTGCACCTCGCCGTGCTTCTGTGGTGGCTCCTCGACAAGACGGCCAAGCAGCGCGCGACCGGGGCGTTGGTGCAACTGCTCGCCGGCATCCTGCCGTCCGCGGCGATGACCTTGCGGCTGCCGTTCGTGCGGCGGTTCGTGCTTTCCGTCGATGCGCTGGTGCGTGAGGCGCTCTTCGGCGACGCCGTCGAGGCCCGCGCCTGAGTCTGCTACACTGGTACTACCGCCGAACGTCGGCGCCAAATAAAGGCTTCTAGCGACCACGCTTCCGGCGACGGGGGCACTACGAGACGGTCGCGGCCGGGAGGTGCATACATGGCAAATAGCACCGGAGGCAGTCGCTGAGACTGTTTCCTGCAACACGAGGAAGGGCCGGCTTCGAGCCGGCCCTTTCCTCGTACGGGCGCTACTTCAGGGCGCGATAGGCCACCCGGTCGGCATAGAAGGAGCCCAGCCACACCTCGTTGCCCACGCGCATCGCGATCGCCGTGCCGGTGAATGCCGGCGTCGCCGGTCCGCGCGCGAGTTCGGTCACCGCCATCGTCCGGGGATCGATGGTGAACGCGACGTACCCGCGCGGGCAGCGGATCCCCGCCTCGGTCTTCGGCGGGCCGCCGCACGACGGCTCGTTGTCGATCAGGCCGGCCGTGATCAGCTTTCCGTCGGCGGTCCACCGCACGTTGTCGGGCCCCACCTCCTTGAGCTGTGCCGTCCGCAGCACCACGCCGGGCTTGGCGCGCGCATAGGCGTAAATGCGCTTGGTGGTCGTGGAGGCAACGTAGAACTCCTGATCGTCGGGCGAGGTTTCGATGCCGTTGTTGGCCGGAAGCTCGGTGCCCGGCAGCATCTGGAACGCCTTGTCGCCCGGCTTCCAGGCGAACACCGCGCCGGTGTTTCTTTGCGCGAAGGCGTCCTCGAACGTCTTGCCCGGCATGATCAGCACGGTGGCCACCAGCGAGCGGTCGCTGAATGCTGCCACGCTGTTGGCGGCCATGCCGTTCGGCATCAGAACGCAGCCGATCCACGTGGCCGTGGGCGCCGCGCCTCCGGCGCCGATCTCGAACACCTCGATCGACTCGCGCCCGCCGTGATTGGTCGCATAGACCGTGGAGCGCCCGCCCGCCGCCGCGCGCAGGCTGAGCCCGTGCAGAACCATCAGCTTCGGATCCAGCGGGCCGGGACAATTGGCGTAGGTCGTGCGATCGGGCCGGGTGGCTGCCACGCCGGCGCCGTAGAGCGTGCGCGCCGTCTTCGCCTGCGTATCCACCGCGTGGAGCCCGCTGCCCGGCGCCATGCCGCTCGCGATCAGCCAGCGCGTGTTCGGCACGAGCACGAGATCCTCGCCGTTCTGAATCCCGCACACGAACGAGAGCCCGCCCGCGGGCGTGCACGGTGCCGGCGGCGGCGTCTGCGCGTGCACGATCGCGGCGCCGGTGATGGCGCACGCGACCGCGGCGGCCACGATGAAGTGCTTCATGTCGATGCCTCCCTTGTCTCGCGGCGCATTGTGACCCAGACGGTAGAATTTCGAAATGCCGGACGGACGGGCTCGCGCGGTGACGATGCTCGTCACCGGCGCCTGCGTGATCGGCGTGGCGCCGATTCTGGTGCGGCTGTCGGGCGCCGGCCCGGCGGCGACCGGCTTCTGGCGTCTCCTGTTCGCGCTGCCGCTGCTCGCGCTGCCGTCGCTCGGACGACCGCGCGAGCTGGCGGGCACCACCCGCTTCGCCGTGCTTGCCGGAGCGGCGTTCGCGCTCGATCTGGCGTGCTGGCACTACGGCATCGCCAATACCTCGGTGAGCAAGGCCACGGTGCTCGCCAACATCACCCCGATCATCGTCACCATCGCGGTGTGGCTGATCTTCCATCAGCGCCCGGCGCCGCTCTTCCTGATTGCGGTGGCATTGTCCGTCGCCGGCGGCGCCATCATGGCGCTGGCCAAGGGCGCGGGCGTGACCGGGCCGAACCCGCTCCTCGGCGACACGCTCTCCGCGGTGACCTCGGTGTGGTACGCCCTCTATTTCCTGGCCATGGGCGAGGCGCGCCAACGGCAGGGCACCACCCAGGTGATGTTCTGGTCATCGCTCACCGGCCTCCCGGTGCTGCTGGTGATCGCATGGGCGCTCCGGGAGCGCGTGGTGCCGGCGACGGCCGGCGCCTGGGCCGCATGCGCGGGGCTGGGCGCCGTGCACGTGGGCGGTCAGGGACTCATCGCGTGGGCGCTCGGACGCCTGCCGGCTTCGACGGCGTCGGTCACCGTGCTCGTACAGCCGGTCGTCACCACAGCGCTCGGCTGGCTGATCTTCGGCGAGCTGCTCAGCCCCTGGCAGGCCGTGGGCGCGGGGCTGGCGCTGACCGGCGTCGTCCTCGCCCAGCGTGCGTCCGCTTCGAAGGCCTGAGGCCCAAGGCCGAAGGCCTGGTGATACCCGGCGCTCACGGCCGCGCGCCTCTCGCCGATCGACGCGATGCGCTACGAGTAGCGCCGCCACCGATGCGATCATGGGTCGTGGACGTCCACCTCCTCGACGGCACCTACGAGCTGTTCCGCCACTTCTACGCCATGCCGTCGGCGCGCGACGCCGACGGGCGCGAAGTCGGTGCCGTGCGCGGCGTGCTCAACTCCGTGCTCGGCATGATCAACTCGGGCTCGCGCCATGTGGGCGTCGCCACCGACCATGTCATCGAGTCGTTCCGCAACCGCCTGTGGCACGGCTACAAGACCGGTGCCGGCATCGACCCGGACCTGCTGGCGCAGTTCTCGCTGCTCGAGGACTCGCTCACCGCAATGGGCGTCGTGGTGTGGCCGATGGTGGAGTTCGAAGCCGACGACGCGCTGGCGGCCGCCGCCGTGCGGGCCGCCGCCGATCCGCGCGTCGATCGCGTGGTGATCTGTACGCCTGACAAGGATCTGGCGCAGTGCGTTTACGGCACGCGCATCGTCCAGCTCAATCGCCGCACCCGCACGACGATCGACGAGGCCGGTGTGGTGGCAAAGTTCGGCGTCCCGCCGGCCTCGATTCCCGACTACCTCGCGCTCGTCGGCGACGCCGCCGACGGCTACCCCGGTCTGAAAGGCTGGGGCGCGAAGTCCACCGCGGCGGTGCTCGCGCGCTTCGGCCACATCGAAGACATCCCCGCTGACTGGCGATCGTGGGGCGTCAATGCGACGAGCCCCGCGGCCCTCGCCGCCGCGCTCGAGAAAGAGCGCTCGCTCGCGCTCCTCTTCCGCACGCTGGCCACGCTCCGCACCGACGCGCCGACGTTCGACACCGTGGACGAGCTCGAATGGCAGGGGCCGCGACCCGAGTTCGCAGCGCTCGCCGCGCGATTCGAGGCCGCGGCGAGGAACACGGCACCGACGGCCGCGCGCCGCCAACGCTAAGCGGGCCGCCCGAGCAGCAGCCGGTTCTTCGGCGTGATGTCGGGCGGAATCACCTGCGTCCAGACCGCGTAGCCCGCGCCCTCGAGCCGTTGCGCGCGGGCGACGTCGATCGCCAGCGCGGGGTCCATCCAGCCTTCGAGCAGTGCCGGCGCCGCGGCGGCATCGTGGCAACACGGCAGCACGGATACGCGCGCCCCGGCGCGAACGGCCACGTCGAGCACGCGATCGGTGAGATCGCCGCACGCATGGCACGAGACGACGAGATCGCCGGCCTCGAGCGTCACCGCCGCGAGATCCGCGGCCAGCACGGCGACGCGATCGTGCAGCCGCGGCCAGACGGCGACGAGCGACGCGTGGAGCCTGGCCGCCGACGGCGGCACCACCGCGTCCACCACGAGCGCCGACGGCGACGAATCGTCGAGCAGCAGCAGCGCCTGCGCGAGCAGGCCATGCCCACCGGCCAGGTCCACCACGCGCCCGCCGCGAAACCGGCGCCGCACGCGCCGCGCCATCTCCCATGCCTCGAAGAACTCCTTGCGCGGCAGACAGCCCGCCTCGCAGACGGCGCGGCCGAGCGCCGCGAAGAGCGACGGCCCCTCGAAGCGGCCGAGATCGTGGTTCGTGAGCCGGTTGGTGGAGGCGCGAGAGAAGGTGGAGGGCGCCAACGCGTGGGCCATAATAATGAGACGAGTATGCCTCGCCGCACTCTTCTGTTCGGACTGGCCGCGACCCTCTACGGCGCGAGCCTCGGGGCGGCCATCCTCACCGCGCAGGCTGCGACCGGCGGCACCGCCTCAGGGGGCACCGTGTGGGACGGTGCCTACACCGACGCCCAGGCCACGCGCGCCGTCACCACCTTCAGCGCCAGCTGCGCCGAATGCCACACGCTCGGTGGGACCGGAGACGGCCAGCTGGTCGGCACGCCGTTCTGGGAGAGCTACTCACAAAAGACCGTGGGCGATCTCCTGACCTTCGTGCGCACGAACATGCCGAGCGGGGCAGAGGGGTCGCTGACCCCCTCCACCTACGCCGACCTGGTCGCGCTCATCCTCAAGTCCAACGGACTGCCCGCGGGCGCGACGGAGCTCGGGCCCGCGAGCACCGGCCACCTGAAGATCATCCCGAAGGACGGCTCTACCGCGCTCCCCGCCAACAGCCTGGCGCGCGTGGTGGGCTGCCTGTCGAAGAGCGGCAGCGACTGGGTGCTGACCAATACCACGGTGCCCGAGCGCATCGACGCCGCCGGGGTGGGCAAGGACGACGCGACGCGCCCGCTCGGCGATGGCAAAATCACCCTCAAATTCGTGCTCAGCCGGCTCGACGCGTTCGTGGGGCAGCGGATGTCCGCCAGCGGGATTCTCATCGGCACAGGTGGGGCGGACGGACTCAACGTCTCGTCGGTCAGCCGGGTCGCGCCTGCCTGCCCATAGCTGCACATCTTGATCTGGCGCCGAACTCAGCCAGACTCGGGAAACAGATACCCCGATTGGGGTATCAACCCTGAGCGAAATTTGACGCATTTTCTGGCTCCGCAAAAGCCAGGCTAAGTGCTACGATCCGAGGAGTTTCCACCCGGCCGCGGGGGTCAGGGGGCGTGCATCCAGTGGTCAACTCTGGATGTGTCGCTCCGAGTCTCGCCGGCCGGGGTCAAGTCGCCCTGGTCGTTCGACTATTACAGAAGGTGGGCCACGAATGCGCACCGCACGTTCACTGAAGTGGCTGCTCTCGCTGCTGCCTCTGGTCACGGTCCTGTTCGTCGTTCAGGGCCAGGCCGCAACCGACAACGCGCTCGTTACCGCCGCCAAGTCGGGTGACATCGCCACGGTCAAAGCGCTCGTCACCAAGCGTGTGAACGTGAACGAGCCAGGCACCGACGGCTCCACGGCGCTGCTGTGGGCGGCCTACCACTCGGATCTCGACATGACGCGAGCGCTGCTCGCGGCCGGCGCGTCGGTCAACGCGGCCAATCGCTACGGCCTCACGCCGCTGCTGCAGGCCAGCCGCAACGGCGCCACGCCGGTACTCCAGGCGCTCGTCCGCGCCGGTGCCGATCCCAAGCGTGCGCACCTCGAGGGCGAGACGGCGCTCATGGCGGCCGCGCGCACCGGCAGCCTCGAAAACGTCAAGCTGCTGCTCGAAGCCGGCGCCGACGTCAACGGCACGGACGCGTATCAGCAGCAGACCGCCCTGATGTGGGCCGCCGCGGAAGGTCATACCGAGGTGGTGAAGGCGCTGCTGGCGGCGGGCGCGGACGCGAACCGCACAGCGCACGTCAACGCCATCACCGAGCGCAAGAACTCGGACTTCCCCACCGGCGGCTTCACCGCGCTGATGTTCGCGGCGCGCGAAGGGCACACCGACACCGTGCGTGCTCTCATCACCGGCGGCGCCGATCCCAAGGTGACCAACGGCGACAACGCCACCGCGATGTCGATCGCGATCGTCAACGACCGGTTCGACCTGGCGAAGACCATGCTCGACCTCGGCGCCGACGCCAACGACGGCTCGCTCTACTTCGCCGTCGACATGCACGATGCCACCACGGACATGCGGGCGAAGGACGGCTCGCGGCTGCGCGCCGACTTCGACAACCAGCTGACCGCCCTCGACCTGATCAAGCAGCTGCTCGACAAGGGCGCAGATCCGAACAAGGCCTTCGTGGGCAAGCTGCACCACTCGGCGCTGTGCTGCGACGCCGACATCAACGCCTCGCCCTTCTTCCGCGCCGCACAGGCCGCCGACGTGGAGGCGCTGAAGCTGATGATCGCCAAGGGCGCGCAGGTCGAGTGGAGCCCGACTGAAGTGAAGAAGGAGCCCAAGGCGGACGGCACCGCGGCGGCCGGGGGCCGTGGCAATCCCAACGTCGGCCGCACGCCGATGATGGTGGCGATCGGCGGCGGCCGCGGCGCGTCGTTCAACGCCGGGCCCGGCTTCGATCGGCTCACCGCTCCGCCGTTCCGTGAAGCGTCCAACCGCGAGCCGTTCGAGGCCATCAAGGTGCTGCTGGCCGCCGGCGCCAATCCGAATGCGAAAGCACCGGATGGCTCGACGCTCCTGCATCAGGCGGTAGCCGCCCGGCAGGTACCGATCATCAACGCCCTGATCACGGCCGGCGCCAAGCTCGATGCGGTGAACAAGGACAACCTCACGCCGCTGCTCCTGGCCGAGAAGCCGGAGCCGCCGCCGCCCCCGGGCAACAATACCGATTCGCGCACCTACCGTCCGAAGCGCAACTCGCGCGACGAAGTGATTGCCGCGCTGCGCGCGGCGATGGGGCTCAAGGCCGACGATCCGGCGCCGCAGCCGCCACCGCTGCCAGCGTCCGAGCAGAAGAAGAACGAGAAGAAGACCGACGACTCGGAGGCCGGCGCGTGAACAGACGGGTCATCCTCAGCGCAGGCCTGGTCTGGGCCTCCGTGGCGCTCGCGAGCGCGCAAGCGCCCGCAAGAAAGCAGAGCGCGCCGGTGCCGACGCCTGTCACGGCGCCGGCGCAAGCCGCCGTCGCTGCGCCGGCCACGGACAAGGCCACCGTCGACAAGCAGAAGGCGTGGGTCAAGCAGTACTGCGTGACCTGCCACAACACGCGCAACCCGCTGCCCGCCAACGATCCGGTGAACCTCGAGACGGCGAGCCTCGACGACCTCACGAAAGACGCCGCCACCTGGGAGCGCGTGCTCCGCAAGTTGAACGTGCGCGCGATGCCGCCGCAGGGCATGCCCCATCCCACCGAGGCGGGCTACAACGACTTCACGGGGTGGTTGACCACCTCGCTCGATCGCGGCTGGCAGGGGAAGGCAATCCCGGGCCGCTATGTGGTGCATCGCCTCAACCGCGCCGAGTATCGCAACGCCATTCGCGATCTGCTGGCGCTCGACGTCGACGTCTCGGCGCTGCTTCCCAACGACGGCGGCAACTTCGGCTTCGACAACATTGCCACGGCGCTGACCACGTCACCGCTGCTGCTCGACGGCTACGTCACCGCCGCGCAGCGCATCAGCACGCTGGCCGTCGGCGATCCGAAGGTCTCGCCCACGACCGCCGAGTTCCTGATCACCCGCAACCTGTCGCAGAACGTGCGGATGGAAGGCCTGCCACTCGGCACGCGTGGTGGCCGCCTGGTACGGCACGTCTTCCCGGCCGACGGCGAGTACAAGCTGTTCGGGCGTCTCTATCGCGGCATCGAAGAGGGCTACGCCGGCATCGAGGGCAACGACAAGCCCAACACGTTCATCGTCACGATCGATGGTGAAGAGGTCTACAAGGCGGAGCTCGGCGGGCCCGAGGATCATGCCGCGCAGGCCAAGAGCATGAACGACATCCGCCCGATCATCGATGCGCGGATGACGGCGACCGTCAAGGTCACGGCCGGGCCCCACGACGTCGGGTTCACGTTCAAGGAACGTCCCGGCGAAAAGCAGGACGTGTGGGTCCCGTCGGTGCGCGACAGCCAGGAGATCCACTTCACCGGCGGCCTGCCGAAGCTCAAGACCGTCGGCATCGAAGGCCCCTACAAGGTGACCGGCGTCAGCCAGACCCCCAGCCGGGAGCGGCTGTTCGTGTGCACGCCGAAGGCGGCGGCCGAAGAGGCTGCGTGCGCCCAGCGCATCCTGATGAACGTCGCCCGGCGCGCCTACCGGCGTCCGGTGACGGCCGCCGATATCGAGGCGCCGCTCGGCTTCTACACCGACGCGCGCACGCGTGGTGAGTCGTTCGATGCGGGCATTCGCGTCGGGCTGGCGCGCGTGCTCGTCAGCCCCTACTTCATCTACCGCGTCGAGCGCGACCCGGCCGGCCTGCGCGCCGGCACCAGCCGTCTGGTGAGCGACGTCGAGCTCGCCTCGCGCCTGTCGTTCTTCCTGTGGAGCAGCATCCCGGATCAGCGGCTGATGGATCTGGCGTCCTCGGGCCGTCTCCGCGCCCCGGGCGTCCTGGCGGCCCAGGTCTCGCGAATGGTTGCCGATCCGCGGGCCAACGCGCTGGTGAGCAACTTCACCGGCCAGTGGCTGCAGCTGCGCAACCTCGAGTCCAAGGTTCAGCCCGACATCCTGATGTTTCCGGACTTCGACGACAACATCCGGGAAGGCTTCCGCACCGAAACCGAGATGCTCTTCGGCTACATCCTGCGCGAAAAGCGCAGCGCGATGGAGCTGCTCAGCGCCGACTACACGTTCCTGAACGAACGGCTGGCGCGTCACTACGGCGTGCCGGGCGTCTACGGCACCCGCTTCCGCCAGGTGAAGCTCACGGATCCGAACCGCTTCGGCCTGCTCGGCCACGGCAGCATCCTGTCGCTCACGTCGGTAGCCACGCGCACCTCGCCCGTCTACCGCGGCAAGTACGTACTGTCGACGTTCCTCAACACGCCGCCGCCTCCCCCGCTGCCGAACGTGCCGACGCTCGAGGAGAGCAACAAGGAAAACGCGCCGAAGACCGTGCGCGAGCAGCTCGAACGGCACCGCACGCCGGTCGTCTGCGCCAGCTGCCACCGGGTGATCGATCCGCCCGGGTTCGCCCTCGAGCACTTCAATTCGGTGGGCCAGTGGCGCACCAAGGGCGACAACGGCGGCACCATCGACAGCGGCGGCGTCCTGGCCGACGGCAGCAAGGTGGACGGCCCGGTGGCGCTGCGCAACGCGATCCTGGCACGGCCCGATGCCTTTGCCAGCGTGCTGACCGAGCGGCTCATGACCTACGCGCTGGGCCGCGGCATCGAGCCGTCGGACATGCCGGTCATCCGAGGCATCGTCCGCAAGGCCGCACTCGACAACTACCGTCTCTCGTCTCTCGTGCAAGGGATCATCGACAGCGCACCGTTCCAGATGCGCACCAAGCTGGAACCGGCCGGCACCCCCTCTACCGTCGCTCGGGCCGACCGAACGGCCTCCACGGAGCATCCATGATCATCACGAAGAAGCATCTGTCTCGCCGCACGTTCCTGCAGGGCACGTTTGGCGCCGCGGTCGCACTCCCGTTCCTCGACGCCATGGTGCCGGCTTTGACGGCGCAGTCGCAGACGGCGGCCGGCGCGCCCTTCCGTTTCGGGGTCATCTACATGCCTTGCGGCGTGTATCCCGAGACGTGGCACCCGACGCAGGACGGCGCGAACTTCGAATTCAAGCCGGTGATGCAGCCCGTCGAGCCGTTCCGCGATCAGCTCGTCACGATCAGCAAGCTGAAAGCGCCGTGGGGCGAGTCGGTCCACGTGGGGGCGAGCTCGGCATTCCTCAACGGCGTCGGTCCCGACATCTCGCGCTCGGGCACCGGCGACTCCTTCAACCAGCTGCGATCGAAGAAGACGCTCGACCAGTACATCGCCGACAAGGTCGCCGGCGACACGCCGATGCGGTCGATTGAAGTCGGCACCGAGGACATGGGCACGGCCGCCGGCGCCTGCGACGGCTTCCCCTGCACCATGTTCGAGACGCTGGCCTGGCGCGAAGACACGCGGCCGCTGCCGGTGTCGATCAACCCGCGCGTCACCTTCGAGCGGATGTTCGGCGAGAACGGCTCGCAGCAGTTCCGCCTGGCGCGCCTGAAAGAGAAGCAGAGCCTGCTCGACTCGATGACCGCCGAAACGTCGAAGCTGCGCAGCTCGCTTGGCGCGCCCGACAAGGCGATCCTCGACGAGTACCTGAGCAACATCCGCCAGGTCGAAGGGCAGCTCAATCGGATGGAAACCCGGATGAACACGCTCACCGGCAACCCCGACGCGCCAATCGGCCTGCCCGAGGCGTTCGACGACCACATGACCGTGACCTACGACATGATGCACCTGGCGCTGCAGGGCGACATCAGCCGCGTGTTCACCTTCATGATCGGCCACGAGCCCACCGACCGCAGCTACGCGCACATCGGCGTGCCGGAGACGCACCACAGCATCTCGCACCACGGCAACGACCCCGAGAAGCTGGCCAAGTACGCGAAGATCGGCACCTATCAGATGGTGAAGTTCGCCGAGTTCCTCGAGAAGGTGAAGAACACCAAGGACGGCGACGGCAACCTGCTCGACCACTCGCTCTTCTACTGGGGCAGCGGCATGAGCAACGGCAACCTGCACGACCGCAGCAACCCGCCGACGCTGATCGTCGGTGGCGCGCACGG
>Ga0207650_10002782_pt1 | contig 12080 bp, 12 predicted proteins | sample KBSS63metaG_FD_184325 | JGI IMG/M metagenome (GOLD analysis project Ga0207650, IMG submission 184325) | Switchgrass rhizosphere microbial communities from Kellogg Biological Station, Michigan, USA - KBS S6-3 metaG (SPAdes) (version 2) | ecosystem: Host-associated > Plants > Roots > Rhizosphere...
ACTTTTAATTCAATCAGGAAAATTGCCTGATTATCTGAATTTTGAAAACATTACCGTAACCAAATTGAATGAAATAAAGAAACTGTGCAGGGCTGATAGCTCCATACAATTCTCTTTAACTTTAAAACTCAATATTTTTTTTTATGCAGTACGAGGAATTCAGACAAGCCGGTCATTACCTTGTTGATTACATCGCTGATTATTTAAAAAACATCGACAACAAAAAATTGTTTCCGAATATTAACCCAAAAGAGTTGTATAAACTTTTTGATGAAGGCATTCCTGACCAACCAAAATCATTGGCGCAAATCCAAAAGACCATCGAGGAAAACCTGGTTCCATACTGTACGCATGTCAACCATCCAGGCTATATGGGTTTGATTACACCATCTCCCAACTCTGCCGGCATACTTGCCGATTTTCTGGCTTCGGCACTTAATCAAAATGTAGGTGCATGGTCAATTGGTCCGTCTGCAGTTGTGATGGAAAGAAAAGTAATACGTTGGTTGAATGATTTGATTGGTTATGACGATAAAGCAGGAGGTAATTTGACAAGCGGCGGTATGATGGCAAATTTCATTGGAATAAAATTGGCTAGAGACTGGACGACAAAAGATACTGCCCAATATGAAGGGTTACAACAGAAGTGGGCTGTATATGTTTCTGAAGAAAGACATGTATCAATTGATAAAGCTGTAGATGCAGTTGGTATTGGACGGAATTTTTTAAGAACACTGCCAACTAATGAAAGATTCCAGGTACGGATTGATGCGCTGAATGACGCAATTGAAAAAGATAAGAAACAGGGCATTAAACCGATTTGCATTGTTGGACTTGCAGGAACAACAAACTTAGGAGCCTCAGACGATTTGGAAGCCCTGAGCGCAATTGCCAGCAGGGAAAATTGCTGGCTGCATGTAGATGCCGCATATGGAGGAGGAATGTTACTTTCCAATAAATATCCAGGCCAATTGAAAGGAATTCATTTGGCACATTCAGTAACCATTGATCCTCATAAATGGTTTTATGCACCTTTGGATGCCGGCGCAGTGTTGGTAAAGGATCACGATCAATTGACAAAATCGTTTGGTATACAACCTCCCTATCTCACGGATCAAACCGAACAAAAAGAGGAGCGCTACCTGTTTTATGTTCATGGATTTGAACAGTCAAAACGATTCAGAAGCCTGAAAGTGTGGATGAGTTTTCATCATTATGGCAAAACGCAAATCGGAGAGTGGGTTGATAACAATATAGACCAGGCAAAATATCTTCACCAGTTGGTTATTTCAGAAAACATTTTTGAATCGGCAACAGAGCCAATGATGTCAGCAATTTGTATTCGCTACAAGGCGGAGGAGCTTAATAAACAACAATTAAGCAAGCTGCATTACGATGTGGCGAGCCGAATTGAAGCTGAAGGTAAATTTTGGTTTGCCACTACGGAAATGAAGGGTCAAACCTGGTTCCGAATTAACCCGGTAAATATTCATACAACACAACAGCACATGGCTGAATTGTATGAAGTACTGAAAGAAAAATGCAAGGATGCGAGGGCGGATATAAAAAAAGAAACAATCGCGGTTTAACCAATAACAACAGTTCTGTTTTTTATTGAATTCTTATAAAACCACGAGGCAATATAAGAGAGTGGTATTCCTATGGCAACAATTAATATTCCTACCTGTATTAATGTTTTTGCAACCAGTGATGGATATTTATCAATTTGAGTGTTTGGTACAATCAGCAGGTTCATGACACACCAAACAAAACAACCATAAAGAATTCCGGTTACCAAACGGTTCTTCCATAAAAAATGTAGCCGTGGATAAATTAAAAAGAAAAACAGGGTAAAACTGTAAGCAACGATAAAATGAAACAGTACCCCCATTGCCACCATCGATTTTTCTGAATAAGCTCTCTCTTTCCCAAACGCAGCACTGGCAATGTAATTAAAAATCAATGTTGGACTCTTATCACTGTTGAACATAAAGTTTATAATCGCTGCAGTGATGTCAAGATATCCAACGAAAAGTCCAGCCCATAAAATAGTAACAAATAAATTCTTTGAGTTTGCTTGCATGTGGCTGTAAATCTAAAATATAAGACACGAAATGTTTGATGTATCCCTATAGGAAACTAAATACAGGTATCTAAATTATAATGATAAATTTATAATTTTCGAGAATGAGCAGCCCCGGAAAAAAAATTTTAGTACTGCTGCCTGTTGTTGCAATGGGCTTTTTTTACCTGAACAACCATTATGAAACATATAACCGTGTAGGAGACAAACGATTGTTGTTGCTGGCGCTGACGTTTGTTTTGCTTTATGGATGGATTTTTCTGGATGTTATAACCCGCAGGCAGAATAGCTTTTTTAAAGTCATTACTCAGGCCGGCTTTTATGTCTACATTTTCATGGTCCTAACCCTTACTGGTTATTTTATTTTATTTAGAGAAATATCAGCCCATGACTGGTGGCATAGAATGATACTGCGTATTTACAGAAAAGATCACGTGAATCTTGAGCTCTTCAAAATGTTCAAAATCTATAAACTCCTTAGCAGACAAATCATCGGAAATTTTTTAATGCTTTTCCCGCTAGGAATTTTTTTGCCTTTGCTCTATAAAAAAATTTCAAAATTTGTGTTTGTGCTACTTGTTAGCCTGGCGGTGTCGGGTACAATTGAGCTGCTTCAATTAATAACCAGTTTTCGTAGTACCGATGTAGACGACATTTTTCTAAACACAGTAGGCGCCTGTACGGGATTTGTTATCTACAAATTGATCTCACTAAGCTTAAGAGCAGATCCTCAAACCTCTATAGCCCTGCCCATAAATAATTAATGGCATAATCTTTTATCCAGTTCGGGTTCATATGGAGCAAGCTTCAAATAAACCCATCATTTTATATGCTGAAGACGATTTTGACGACTTTGAATCCGTGAAAGAGGCTTTGAATCAGGTAAGCGATTTGCAATTATTGCTTCATGCCAAAAATGGCCAGGAAGCCGTTTCTTTCATTGAAAATGCTATAGTTCTTCCTTCATTAATTGTTCTGGATCTGAACATGCCGGTTATGGATGGTAAAGAAGTGCTGCAATGGCTTAAGCAACGAAATGAATACAGGAATATCCCTGTCATGGTTTTTACGACATCATCCAGGGAAGATGATATAAAACTCTGCCAGAAGCACAATTGTACTTTTTTCAGGAAGCCAACTTTATACCGGGATCTTTTACATGTGGCCCGGGCAATGCTTAGATTATGCGAGAAATCCCACGCTTAGTTTTTGACCTTGATGTATCCCCATCCTTCCCTTTGTTTGGAAATAACTTCATAAATCCCATCCGGAACTGTGCCCACGCCCTCAATTAACTGGCTTTGATCTATACCCTGGTTTTTCATAGCTACCTGGCATACCCTGAAAGCAATATTTTTATTTTGCGCCAGCCGGGCTACCTCTTCAGCCACAATTGATCGCCCTTTTGTTACCAGGCTCAAGCCCTGGCCGTACATAACAACCTCCATTTGTGCAGTTGGTTCTGTTTTTGACACTTCATTCACCCAGCGGATGACGGCCCTTTGGTCATTACTGTCTTTGCTGGTCAGGTCGAAAACAACCTTATAATCTTTTTGTGCCTGTGCCAAAAAAGAAATAAGAAAGACTGAGATTAGAACGGAACAATTCTTTTTCATAACATAAGGTTTAGTAATTAAAAGTTACGATTTCCCCACGAGATCAAATTTGTATCATCTTTGCTTGAATATTTGTATGGAGTTTTTTGTCAAAGAAGATTCAATTGTAAGAAAGATCTGGGGCAATAGCGATACCGTGTTATTTATCTTCGCCGGCTCGGCGGCGGAATTTGCTCTAAACAAGGCTGTGGATTGGTTATATTTTACAGGTAGGCTTCCGGCAGACCCTATAGGTAGGCTATTTTCAACGGTCAATTACGCAAGGCAAATAATTTTCGCAAAAAAAGAAGACGCTCTTCAAACCATTGATCACATCAATTTCATTCACAAAGCAATTGAAGGCAAAAGGGGGTACACAATTCCAGACTGGTCATACCGCGATGTGTTGTTTATGCTTATTTACTACTCTATTGCATCATTTGAACTACTGGAAAGAAAATTAACAGACGACGAAAAAGAAGAAGTGTATAATGTTTTTTATAGAACCGGATCCCGTATGGATGTAAAAGCGCTTTCCAAAACTTATAAAGAATGGATGCCGGTAAGAGAGGAGCATTTAAAAAATGATCTGCAAAAAAGTAAATACACAGCTGACCTGTTTGAACAATACAAGAAAAGTTTAGGTGCTGTTCGATATAGAATTTTATTAGAAGCACAAATGCTGGTAATTCCAAAAAAGGTCAAACAATTGCTTGGTTTCAGAAAATTTTCCTGGTTAAAACCTGCTGTTCCGGTTTATAAGCTCACCCGTATTTTAAACCTTGATACTCTTATAAAAAATATTCTTCTTCCTTCTGCTTATAAAAAGGAAATTAAGAACCTTGATGTAGTAACTTAAATTTTGGCACTTATGTCCATCTGGCACAGAGCTTATACGTTAGAAGAAGCCAGCCACCGGGTTATTGGCACAATGGTAGATCACATCGGCATCACTATTACAGAAGTTGGTGAAAATTTTCTAAAAGGAACTATGCCAGTTGATCACCGCACCGTTCAACCAATGGGCATTCTTCATGGTGGTGCTTCTGTTGCCTTGGCCGAAACTTTGGGAAGCCTGGCCGCAAGTATGGTAGTAAATAATGATGAAAAGTATTGTGTAGGATTGGATATTAATGCTAATCATATACGTGCCGCAAAAAATGGACATGTCACAGGAGTTGCAAAACCAATACACATTGGCTCTTCAACACAAGTATGGAGCATTGAAATAACTGATGAAGAAAACCGGCTGGTTTGCATAAGCCGCTTAACAATGGCGGTACTTAATAAAAGATAAGTTTAGTCCTCCATTACTTCCAACCGTGGAAGTGTAAACGAAAAAATGCTTCCTTTTCCCGGCTGACTCTCAATATGCATTTGTCCCCCGTTCTTTTGGAGGAATTCCTTACATAACATTAATCCCAACCCGGTTCCTGATTCGCTGGACGTGCCTTTAGTTGTATAAAAATTGCTTTCGTTTATTTTCTGAATGGCGTCCTTACTAATTCCGATACCTGTATCCTGGACATAAATTTCAACAAAAGAGGAGATTTCAGTTACACCTATTTCAATATAGCCCTGGCTTGGAGTAAACTTAATAGCATTAGAAAGCAGGTTTCGAAGAATAAGATTTACCATGTCCTTATCCGCATAAACATATACCGGGGAATTGTTCTTATTCTCAATATAGATTTGCTTTGATTCGGCCTGCAACCGCAGCAATTGTAAAACTTCGTTGATCATTTTTGAAAGATCCAGTTCTTTTGGATTTATTGCGGTGGAATGCATTTGTGTTTTCGACCATTGTAATAAGTTTTCCATTAGTCCGATTGTATAGTTCAAATCCATCAATACATCAGGCACTATCTTTTTAATTTCCGGCGCAGGAGTATCCTTATGATGCAGGTTTTTAAACAGGTTTCTTAAAGCATACATGGGTGACCGTAAGTCATGCGAGATCACGGAAAATAATTTTGTTTTGAGTGCATCAAGTTCTGCCAGTTCAGCCGCGTTTGTTTCGAGCAATATTACTTTTTCCGCAATAATTCCTTTTTGTTTGTTGATTTCAACATTTTTTCGATGCAATGACCTTTGTTTTAATAATAGCCTGAACTGGTAGCTGGCATTTTCTCTTTTAATCAGGTACAAACCATAAAAGATAAAAGCTAATGAAATCAAATGATTGGCGAAGAAAAGCAAACGAAATTCATGTGCTACATCATATTTAAAAAAGCTAAGCATAACTGCCAGCACAAAATAATTAATCATTGAAAGGGCTACCGCAAATAGCATATAACCCATATCCTGCAAAAAGAAAACTGCCAACACCCCGTATAAAATGAAGTTCAATTCTATTCCTGAATTCATTCCCTGTAAATACACAAATCCTGTAAAAAACGGATAGAGTATAAAATAGCAGAGTATTGCGGATTGGTGCTTTTTCTTGTAGTTAAAGATCAATGCCCAAATGCTGATTGAAACAGGCAAGCAGGTAAGTATCCATGCATGAAATGGAATTCCATCATTATGAAGCCAGCCAACAAGGGGTACAAGTAATCCCGTAAGGACCTGAAAGAAATTAAGTTGATTAAATACACCAAGTTTTCGTTTATCGTAATAACTCATTTTGTCAACTGCGCCAATACTTCGCACCCGCTTTAAAAAATTGATGTAAATACTTCTGATGGATTGGGTGGATTCACTTAGATCAAGTGAGCGCATCTTTTGTTGGAAAGAGGATATTTTCTCTAACAGGATCTCCATAAGGTCGATGTGGTTGGTAAGGCCGTGGTAAAATAGAAATTTTACCTCGTAAATTCAAAGCTCCACTGCCCAAATTTTGCATATCTGATTTACTTTCAGGGACAGTATAGTAGTTATTAAGGGAAAACACATAGAAAAACATTAATGTACGGCTGAGTTTTCGTTTTTCAATAGATGTCGCCAAGGATTAAAATAAGCGGGGATCTGGCCATATAAAAAAAGTCCCGCTTTTTCGGGACTTTTAGTTTAAACTTCTGCTGCATAAAGTTCCGTCGGCGGGCAAACGCATATTAAGTTTCTATCACCATACGTATCATTAACTCTTGACACAGATGGCCAAAATTTATTTTGTTTTATATAATCCAACGGGAAGGCAGCCATTTCTCTACTATATGGCTTATTCCATTCATCGCTACAAACTACAAATTGAGTATGAGGCGAATTTTTCAAAGGATTGTCTTTCCTATCAATTTTATTTTCTTCGATCAAAGCAATCTCGCGCCGAATGCTCAACAAGGCATCACAAAATTTGTCAAGTTCTGACCGGTCTTCACTTTCTGTGGGCTCAATCATAATGGTTCCTGCAACCGGAAATGACATAGTAGGTGCGTGGAAGCCATAATCCATCAATCGTTTGGCAACATCAACCGCTTCTACTTCAGCCGATTTTTTGAAAGGGCGGAGGTCAACAATGAATTCATGAGCGCAGGCCCCATGATGGTTTGTATACAAAATATCAAACTGGTCTTTTAATCGTGCCAGCATATAATTGGCATTTAAAATTGCGTACTCGGTCGCAGTACGAACGCCATCTCTTCCTAGCATTCTTATATACGCGTAAGAAATCAAAAGAATAGAAGCTGATCCAAATTGTGCGGCGCTTACAGCATTGGTACCTTTCGCCCTATTCAATGCCTGCCCTTTCAATTCAACGTGCCCGGGCAGAAAGCCGGCCAGATGTTTTTTCACACAGATTGGTCCCATACCGGGGCCGCCGCCACCGTGAGGAATAGAAAAAGTTTTGTGCAGGTTAAGATGGCAAACATCTGCTCCAATTAATCCCGGGGCCGTTAGTCCAACCTGAGCGTTCATATTTGCACCATCCATGTATACCTGCCCGCCATGTTGATGTACGATGTCGGTAATTTCCCTGATGGTTTCCTCATACACGCCATAAGTTGATGGATACGTAATCATGATGCCCGCTAGCCTGTCTTTATTTTGGGCCGCTTTTAGTTTCAAATCCTCTACATCAACGTATCCATTCTCCAATGCTTTCACAACAACAACCTGCATTCCGGCCATTACAGCTGATGCCGGATTGGTTCCATGAGCAGAAATCGGTATCAGCATTACATCGCGATGCTGATCTCCCCTGCTTTCATGATAAGCTTTGATGGTTAGCAATCCTGCATATTCGCCCTGTGCTCCACTGTTAGGTTGTAAACTACATGCATCAAACGCTGTGATTTCGCATAAATATTTGCTTACCTCACGAATGATGAACTGATAACCTTCTGTTTGGTCCTGCGGTGCAAATGGGTGAATCTTGCTCCAGTGTATCCAGCTCAACGGAATCATCTCAGAAGCTGCATTCAACTTCATGGTACAGCTTCCAAGCGGAATCATTCCGTGCACCAATGAAAAGTCCTTACTCTCCAACGTATGTATGTAACGCATCATCAGCGTTTCACTATGATACGTATTAAAAACAGGATGCGTTAAAAACTCGGATGTCCTGGTCAAAGCTGTTGGAATAATGTCAAGGGTTTCTTCGTGTTCTATAGAATAGTCCACCGGATCTACGTCGTTGACAAAAGAATTGATTACATCAAAAAGGTCCGACGTTGTTGTTGTCTCGTCTAAAGAAATACCAATATATTGGTTATCGAAATAACGAAAATTAAGCTGTTGCCTTTTCGCTTTTTCACGATACTGTGTTACATCATCAACTTTAACTACAACCGTATCGAAAAAATATTCATGTACTAAGTCATAACCTCTTTCTTCCAGGGCATTTGCCAATGTCTGGGTCAACAAAGCCACTCTTTTGGCAATATTTCTCAATCCATCCGCCCCGTGATACACGGCATACATGGCAGCCATGTTGGCTAATAAAGCTTGCGCAGTGCAAATATTTGAGGTTGCTTTTTCGCGTTTGATGTGTTGCTCTCTTGTTTGTAAAGCCATTCGTAAGGCCCTGTTGCCCTGTGCATCCAGACTTACTCCAATAATACGGCCTGGCATACTACGCTTAAACTCATCTTTAGCTGCAAAAAAAGCAGCATGAGGTCCGCCAAACCCAAGTGGTACCCCAAAACGCTGAGAAGAACCACACGCTACATCGGCACCTAACTCGCCGGGTGGGGTTAATAAGGTTAGAGCTAAAAGATCAGTTGCCATCACTACATAGCCACCTTTTTCATGAACATGTTGAATAAAGGCCCTGTAATCCACAACGCCACCTTTATCATTTGGATACTGAACCAGAGCTCCAAAATACGTTTGATCGATTTGCGCGGTCTTGTAGTCTCCGAATACCACTTCAATCCCGATAGGAATTGCCCGGGTTAAAATAACGTCTTTTGTTTGAGGGAAAGTTTCCGTATCAACAAAAAACTTTGGTCGGCCTGGATTACTGTGATCTTTATTCAACAATCCAAAAAACATGGTCATTGCTTCCGCCGCAGCTGTTGCTTCATCTAACAAGGAAGCATTGGCAATGGGTAAACCGGTTAAATCACTTACGACGGTCTGATAGTTTAACAGGCTTTCGAGCCTGCCCTGCGATATTTCTGCCTGGTAGGGCGTATACTGTGTATACCATGCCGGGTTTTCAAAAACATTACGCAGTATCACACTTGGCGTGATCGTATCATAATATCCCTGCCCGATATAGTTTTTAAAAACTTTATTTTTTAATGAAACCTCTTTAATGTGCGACAGATATTCGGATTCGCTCATGGCCAGTGGAAGATTCAAATTGCCTTTCATGCGAATTGCCGGAGGCACAGTTCTGTTAATTAACTCTTCAAGACTATTAACGCCAATAGCCTTCAGCATTTCTTCCGTTTGGCTTTCATTGGGACCATTGTGGCGATGATGAAATTCTTTGGATTGGGCTTCAAATAAACTCATGTATTATAAACTCTTTTTATTCCGATGTTTAGGCCCGCAAAGGTAATGTACGGACAGATTATTTTTTATAAACAGGAATGTCTTTGAAACCACAGTAAGAGCATTAACATTTAGTGAGGATTTTATGGGTCTGACTTTGTGCTACTATCAGCTTCTGTTGTGTCAGTCAGTGTCCCGATAGCTATCGGGATTCGGTAGTTCTGGTGACCATTATTCGCACGTCCACTATTGATCAGAATCAATCTTCATTTTAAGTGCTAACAGCTGGGAAGTAAACTTTACTTCCGGTTAACGTTTGTTTTCGGTTCTTTGCAAAATGCCCGAAGATGTTTTACATAACTGGCAGAAAAAGACTAAGGATAAGCAAAAGCATTTCAAAAACTTTTTAGCAAAAGCTGACAAAAACAAGGTTTTGAAACAATTGCCGCAGTGGCATGATGAAGCCTTTGAAAAAGTGAACTGCCTTGAGTGTGCTGCCTGTTGTAAAAATTATTCGCCACGATTTAAAACCCCGGATGTCAAGCGAATTAGTAAACACCTCGGTATGAGGGAAAGTGTTTTTATAGAAAAATATCTAAGGGTTGATGAAGACGGAGATTTTGTGGTAAAATCGACTCCCTGTCCTTTTTTAGGTGCTGATAATTTTTGTTCTGTTTATGAGGTCCGTCCCTCCGACTGTGCAAGATTCCCTTACACTAATGAAGATGTGATTATAAAAAGACAAAAGCTTACATTAAAAAATGCAAGCTTTTGCCCGATTACCTTTTATGTGCTGGAAAAATTATCTTCTACTTTGAAGTAAGTTCATCATAGGCTGCTGTCAATGGTCTTTCAATTCCCTGGCCGGTCCATTCCGTAACTCCGGGTATTGACGTGTTTTTAATAAACTCTTCTTTGCTCACTCCTTTTTTTATTTCCTGTTCGGTGAACGACAGTAATTTTCCCAGGTAATCCTGGAATTTTTTCACGTCCTCCGTTGTTCCGGTTTCTTCTCCAGGGTTCAGGGAATGTCCAAAGATGATGATAGAATCTTTGTCTGCTTTTTTCGTGATCTTATCAAGATCTTTTATCCACTGCGAAATATTGGCGCCTGCAGTTCTGTCAACAAATGGATGACGTTTATTGAACATCAAATCACCTGCATGAAAGATGTTGGCTTTTTCAAAATGATAAATAGCGTCTCCATTTGTATGGCCGGCGCCATAGTAATCTGCCTTGATCGTTTGATCGCCGATTTTTAATTTCCAATCTTCTTTAAAAGTCAGATCGGGCAATAACTGTTTGTCCAGACTATTATTCTTTTCCGCTCCGGCCTTTTGATTGTTCAAAGAGTTTTCATGAGCAACAACATGCTCCACCAGTCCTTTAAAGGCTATATTACCCGCAGTGTGATCACCATGATGATGCGTGTTCAATAAATAACGAAAGGGATTGGTGCTTCTTTTTTTGAGATCATCAATTAAATGCGGTGCAGTGTCCGGAAATTGGGCATCGATAACAACGATTCCATCTTTACTTAATAGAAAGCCAATTGTACCACCACGTTCAGTAAATATGCCCACATCATTCCGAAGCATCCTGATATTGTATTCGAATGTATTCAGCACACCTGCCAAAGCATTTTTCTGAAAAAGTAAGGCCGACGTAGAAAGTAATCCAGTATTGCGTAGGAAAGTTCGCCTGTGCATGTTGAGGGGTTTAATTTAAGAGTTTAAAAATAAAAGGTTTGAGCTTATAGGTAACGAGGTATTCATTTTCAAGGTTGCCTGCGTCAGTATTCGAATTTACGTAATCTAGGTGCCTTTATCCATGAAATAATCACAACAACAATAGTCATGATTCCACCAAATATAATGGCGGGTTGAGCGCCACCAAATATTTTTGCAGTCATACCACTTTCAAACTGTCCCAATTCGTTTGATGAATTTATGAACATAGAATTGACGGAACTTACCCGTCCACGCATTTCGTCAGGCGTAGTTAATTGCAAAATAGTTCCCCTGATTATTACACTAATCCCATCAAGCATTCCGGCAATTAGTAATGCCAGAAAAGACAAAATATAAAAATTAGACAAGCCAAATGCGACTATGCAAATGCCAAATCCGGCTACTACAAACAATAAAGTAAGTCCCTGGTTCTTGCGTAGAGGATTTAATGTGATCAAAATAATCATTATCACTGAACCAATATCAATGGCTGCATTTAACCATCCAAAGCCAATTGGGCCGACTTTTAGAATTCGGTCGGCAACTTCGGGGATCAGTGCTGTTGCGCCACCAAAAAGAACGGCAAACAGATCAAGAGAAATCGCTCCCAGTAAGATCTTATGCCTGAACACATAAGCCAATCCTTCCTTAACGCTTTCCCATGTCTTTATGTTTGTCCTCGTAAGCACTATGGGTTTCTTGTCAATTTTTGATAATGCGTAAGCTGCTAATAACACGTAAATAATAATTACATAAAATGTAAAATGAACGCCGGCTAATGCAATTAAAAAG
>Ga0207650_10002785_pt1 | contig 12080 bp, 20 predicted proteins | sample KBSS63metaG_FD_184325 | JGI IMG/M metagenome (GOLD analysis project Ga0207650, IMG submission 184325) | Switchgrass rhizosphere microbial communities from Kellogg Biological Station, Michigan, USA - KBS S6-3 metaG (SPAdes) (version 2) | ecosystem: Host-associated > Plants > Roots > Rhizosphere...
CCTGCTACATAGGCGACGATCTCAAGAGCGCGGCTAGCCGATGTCCCGCTTGATGCACGCACTGCGCCTCCGCCCGCGCAGCGGTCCACCATTTAGCTTGTTTCGTTAGACGCCAGGGGAGACAACAATGACGGTCAAGCGCATGGACAATGTCGGCATCGTGGTGGAAGACATCGATGCGGCCATCGAGTTCTTCGTCGAACTTGGTCTCGAACTTGAGGGACGCGCCCCCGTCGAAGGAGACTGGGCAGATGGCGTCACTGGATTGCGAGGCATGCGCGTCGAAATTGCCATGATGCGTACACCGGACGGGCACAGCCGACTCGAGTTGTCCCGTTTCCTCGCGCCGCCCGTGGTCGCCGATCACCGCGGCGCGCCAGTGAACGCTCTCGGCTACCTCCGCGTCATGTTCACCGTGGAAGACATCGACGATGTGGTCGTCCGGCTCGGAAGCCGCGGCGCGAAGCTCGTCGGCGAAGTGGTTCAGTATCAAAACATGTACCGGCTCTGCTACATCCGCGGTCCTGAAGGCATTCTGATCGGGCTCGCGCAACAACTCGGGCAGCAGACCTCGCGAGAGAATCCAATGGGAGATGCGCGTGAGAATTAGAGAATTCGCGGCTAGGCCGTTACTGGAGCGGACCCCATGTCCAAGCTTCGCGTAGAGAGCTTCACCATTTCGATAGACGGCTTTGGTGCCGGTCCGGACCAGACCTTGAACAACCCGCTCGGAGTTGGGGGCACTTCACTTCACGGCTGGGCGGTCGCCACTCGAACGTTTCAACAGAAAGTTTTCGGCGGCGGCGGCGGAGAAACAGGCCTTGATGACGAGTTTGCTGCACGAGGTTTTCGGAACGTGGGTGCCTGGATATTGGGAAGGAATATGTTCGGACCGATTCGGGGTCCTTGGCCAGATGAGAATTGGCGAGGTTGGTGGGGCGATAACCCGGTGTATCACGTCCCCGTATTCGTACTGACCAACCACGCTCGTGCACCGGTTGTCATGGAGGGCGGGACCACCTTTCACTTCGTGACCGACGGCATCACTGTCGCACTGGAGTGCGCCGTCGACGCCGCCAATGGAAAAGATGTTCGGCTTGGAGGCGGAGTCAGTGTCATCCAGCAGTATCTTCGCGAGCGCCTTGTCGATGAAATGCACATCGCCATTGCGCCGGTCCTGCTTGGCTCAGGCGAACGACTTTTCGAAGGGATCAATCTGCCTGCTTTGGGCTACGCATGCACAAAGCACGAAGCCTCGTCGCGCGCCACCCATATTGTTCTGTCTCGGCACCGACGCGGTGACGCCTAACCCGTAGCTCAACTCAGACGTCACGCATGCGGGGCTTCGCCCGCGTAAACCAACCAGCATCGGCTCACAGTGAGGACTCTATGAGCACCGAAATTGAAGCGCTGGAGCAGTTTTTCGCCGCTGTCAATCGCAATGACATGCAGGCCATAACGAAGGATTTCGATCCGCAGATTGTGCGCATCGAACCCGATGGCTTTCCAACAGCGGGCACCTATCGGGGCATTGCGGAAGTGCAGGAGCACGTCACGAAAGGGCGCGGGAGCTGGGCCGAAGGAACCTGCGATCCCGAGGAGTTCCTGGTAAACGGGGACAAAATTGTCGTGTACCTTTACGCTCGGGTGCGTAAAAAGAACTCGGCTCACTGGGGAGGAGGACGATTTGCCGATGGTTTCGTGTTTCGCAATGGCAAAATCACCGAATACCGCTCCTTTGGCGAGCGGGTGGACGCCCTCAAATGGGCCGGTATTGAAAATCAAGATGCGTCTTGAGATCGGTATAGCGTTCGCCAGTAGCTCTGCCTACTCGGCTACGCCTTGTGCCCAGTCCAGCCCACATGGTTGCACCCACGGGCGGGCCGCGGGATAGCTTGCTTCGAGCGCTCGAGCGCTACCGGCCTTCGTCGCCCTGATTAACTTATCGTTAGGCGTCTCACCATGCGCGTTGCCGCCTTGTTCCGCTATCCCGTGAAGGGGTTCACGCGTGAAGAATGTGATTCCGTCGAAGTCCTTCCGGGAGGGCGGATCGCCGGGGATCGCGTCCTTGCCCTGCGCTTCAACGACTCGACCGTCGCCGACAACGCCTGGGGCACAAAGCTGGAGTCTGTCGTTCTGGTCAACACGCCTGGATTGACCCGTCTCCAACTCGATTTCGATCACGAAACGCTTCGCCTGCGCATCCGCCTGTCGGATGAGGTTCTATTTGACGAAGTGTTGACTGCCGGTGGGCGCGGGCGTCTCGCGGCGACCATTGAGCAATACGTCCTTGGATTGGAGGAGAATCCCATTTCTGCGCGCATGGATGCGCTTCCGTTGCGAGTGGCTGGAGACGGCATCACGCCCCGTTACCAGGACCGGGAACCGGGTTACGTGACTTTGCACGGACGCTCGAGTGTTGGAGCGGTTGCCGCGGCCGTCGCTGAAGCGCCCGAAGTCACCGAGCATCGCTTTCGCTCGAATATTGCTGTTGACGGCTTGGACGCGTGGGAGGAGCAGAAGTGGATAGGCCGCGAGGTGCGCATCGGTGACGTGCAGTTCGAGGTCGTGAATCCTGTGACGAGATGCCTTGCAACCCATGCGCATCCGAGAACCGGACAGCGAGACCTTCCAATCATGAAGACACTGCTTCAACTGTTCCCTTCGGCGAGACCAACATTTGCCGTAATGATGACGGCCGATCGCGGCGGGAGGATTCACATTGGCGACAAAGTCGAAGTTAACGACTGAGGGCAAACCGCTTGCCCCAAGCTCACCGCGGCCCCCCGCAAACAGCGCTTCGCCACAGCACCGGTTTGCCGCTTGGTCAGTATCCGTTAGGCTACAGACGGAGGATACGGAATGACGGAGAGACTGGAACATGCCAACCTCTGCGTTCATGATATCGACGCTGTGGTTGGCTTTTTGAAGACAGCATTCCCTGATTTTGAGATTCGGCAGGACACGACCGATCCTGACGGAACTAGATGGGTGCATGTGGGTACCAACGAGACGTACGTTGCCCTCAATCAGGCGAACCCGGAGGAACCGCGACGCGGCACCCCGTACAAGGGTAGGCCGGGACTCAACCATCTCGCATATGAGGTGGACGACGTCGAGGCACTGCGCGCCAGGCTTCGCGCCGCCGGATACCGGGATTCCACGGTACAGAACGCTCATCCCTATCGCAAGCGCATCTACTTCTACGACCCGGAGGGAAATGACTGGGAATTCGTCCAATATCTCTCCGACGATGCGAGAAGGCGTCACGATTACGACCTGCCGGATCGATAACGCGGCGCAACAACGACATGGAGCTGTAGGCGTGCACGCACCGACATACCGCTGGCGATGCCACAAGTGTGAACAGGTTAATGTTCCTGGCACATCGACTTGCGCACATTGCAGCTTTCCGGCTGTCGCGTCGGCGGTCGAAATTTGTCGCGCGCGAAGCGAGCCGAACCCAATCTCGTCCGGCTATCGCGCCGCGGGCACCGCTTTGGGCTGGTTCGTGGCACTTGTCCCGTGGTGGGCCTGAAGATGCCCGCGTCAGCAGACATTGCCGAAGCTCGTGCGCTGCTTGAAAGAGCCGAACGCGAGTCCGATCCTGAACAGGAAACACATCACATTCAAGAAGCGCTGCTGCTTCTGGAAGTGGCGGATAACGCAACGCCCGAGGAAGCGAGACTCATTGCCAATCTGCGCACGTCGTACGCCCGTCGCCTGCTTGCAAAGCTGCCAAAACTCAAATCGGCGTCTTTCGATGTTTGGCTGCTCTATTTCAACGTCATGGTGGCGTTGGCGAGCGAGGTCGAAGTCCTGGTCGCCGCCGACCCCGAACTTGCCACCAACCGGCAGGAGTTTGCCGAAATGTGGGGTCCGGACGTGTTGGCGGCCATGAGGAAGAGCGATGCGCCCTAATCCGACGAACTCTATGTCGAACGCGATTCCACTGGCGCTCGTGGGCGCGATTCTCGCCGCATGGTGTGCGGTGGCCGCGGCGCAGTCTCTACGCGTACGCGGGACAATCGAGCGCGTTGACGGCAACGTGCTGATGGTCAGATCCTCCGAAGGTGCTGAGCTCAAGCTGTCGCTCGTCGAAAATGCAACGATCGTCGCGGTGGCCAAGGCCTCGATGGCAGACATCAAGGAAGGCACCTACCTTGGTAGCGCTGCAATTCCCCAGTCGGATGGCAGTCAGAAGGCCCTCGAGGTACATATCTTCCCCGAGCAGATGCGCGGCGCTGGCGAGGGCCACCGGCCTTATGCGCCCGTACCGGAAGGCACCATGACCAATGGTTCCACCTCCGGCTCGATGGTCGCAGGCGTCGATGGCTCAACCATCGTTGTCAAGTACAAGGAGGGAGAGAAGAAAATTGTCATTCCGCCCGACGTCCCGATCGTTCGCTACGAAATGGGCGGCAAGGGCGATCTCACGCCAGGATCCAAGTTCACCGTGCAAGCAGCGACGAGGAAGCCAGACGGCACATTGGAAGCGAACCGTATCAACGTCGGTCGCGATGGCGTTGTGCCGCAATAGTTGTTTCACGGTCGTGCGCCTCGCGGTGCATCAAATGGCGCCGCCACCCTGAGGATGCGACTGTGGACCCTTCATCCCAAGTACCTCGACGCGCAAGGGTTGGTCGCGCTTTGGCGTGAAGCATTGCTCGCTCGGACTGTTCTCCGCGGGCACATAAAGGGCTATCGCCGTCATCCACAATTGACGCGTTTTCGCGCCAGCGCCGCGCCACGTAGTGCCATAAACCGCTACCTTGCGGTCGTCCATGCAGAGGCGCTTTCACGCGGTTATGCGTTCGATCGCTCCAAGCTCGGGCCCGTCGTGACCCAGCAGCACATCCTCGTTACCGATGGCCAGCTGCAATACGAATGGCGATGGCTTCTCGGAAAATTGAAGCTGCGAAGCCGATCCGTTTACCACCAACATCTTGAAGTTTCGTTTCCCGCAGCGCATCCTCTCTTTCGCGTTGTATCCGGACCGGTAGCCGATTGGGAAAATGTGCAACGCGATTCTGCGCCCTAACCCGTATTTAAAGTCGAGTTTCACAACCTCTCCGACTCTCGATCCAGGCGCAGCTGACCGGTGCACGAAGTAGCGGCATCTTGAGAATCAGCAACGACTCTTACTCCCTCGTTCTTGAAGCGAAATGAATTCGATCATGCGCGTCTACCTTCAATCCCGCCTCGTCAAGGCTGGCATCGGTTTGCTCATCGTCGGTACTGGCCCGCTCTTACTGGTTGTCGCTGCGGCAGCAGTCAGGCTGTGGCCCGATCCAAATCCGAATCCCATTGGTCTGGGCTTGCTATCCTTTCTGACGTTCTGGCCCGCCATCATCTGCATCGTCGTCGGAGTGAATCGTGTTCGCGCCCGCAATGGTCGTGCAACCTGACCCGTCGCTCGGCGTGGATCTGCCGCGTACGCGCCGCCGCCGCGGGTCGTCGGTTGCATTGACTCGTTAGACAGCGCGGCGCCTCGAAGAAAGCAGCCATGGACCGACCAAGCCTGCGCGTAGGTAGAGGCATCAGTCCGGATGAGTTCGACTTGCTCTCGGACGAGCAACTCGAGCGCCTGGTCCCCAAGAAATATAGGGAGTACTTCCCTGGCAAGGATTTTTGCGCCGATGGCCGCTTCTACTTGCACGACGGCACTGCCTGGAGCTTTTACAAAGGCGGATTTCTCGATGAATAGGATTGACGTCGTGTCATGCCCGCCTTGCCTGACTCGAGTATTCGTGACTCAAATTGGACCCAACCCACGAGGACATCAGCATGCCAATGTTCATGGCGCAGTTCGCGTACACGCCGGAGGCCTGGACGGCACTCATTCACGCGCCGCAGGATCGCGCGGCAGCGTCTGATACGCTGCTGCGGCACTTTGGCGGCCGGCTGATTGGGCTGTATTACACGCCCGGCGCCGAATACGACGGCTTCGCGCTCTTCGAGGCGCCGGATGACGCAGCTGCGGCGGCGGTTGAAATCGCCGACGTTGCGCTTGGCCACTTGCGCAGCAACCGCCTGCTCCGAGTGCTGTCGCCAGAAGAGATGCATACGGCGCTCCGGCAGGCGGCCACGGCGCCGAGCATCGCTCCAAAGGCGTCAGCCTAGCGCGGCTGCGCATCGCGCCGCACCCGCCAGATGGCTTTTTTCTCCGTGTTGAGTCCCTGACACATGAAGCCACAGCATATTCGACCGCTCGCACTTGGTATTTTCAGTTGTGGCGTCGCATCCTTGTCAATGAGGAACGTGATCCATCAAGTGCCAAAACTACTGCCGCCCCTTGGGGGTGGAATTGATTTCGCTGAGCCCAGCGGACTTGCGCTCGCGCGAGAAATTCGAGAGGAGTTGGGTGCCGAGGTGACAAATCTCCGGATTCTCGGCACGCTGGACAATATCTTTACTCACCTGGGCAACCCCGGACACGAGATCATCCAGGCCTACGATGGCGAATTTGTCGACCGTACGCTATATCAAAGACCGTTCCTGCCGGGCGCGGAAAGCGATGGCACACCGTTTCGAGCCCTTTGGCGTGCGCGATCTCATTTCTCCGCAACGTTGCCACTATTTCCTGACGGCCTTACCGAGCTGCTAGAGGCAAAGTCTGTGTTCAAAACGGCGGCGGGTCCGTGATCGCTATTCGTGACGCCCGGATCGAAGATGCGCCAGCGCTGTTTGCGACTGAGGTCGCGGTCTCGGCTATTCCTGGCCTGTTGGTTTCCGCTCCCGATGAACTCTCCCCGGACTCCATCAAGCGAATGATCGAACAGCTTTCTGACGATGTCGGTTGCGTTCTGGTCGCGGAAGACGAGGGCCGGATAGCGGGCTATGCCCTCCTTCGTCCAATGGACCTGCGTGCGATCGCGCACGTGTATCGTCTGACTGTCGTGGTAAATCCAGCCAGCTGGAAACGCGGGATCGGGAAGGCCCTGATGCAAGGCCTTGCAAATTGGGCCGCGCAATCTTCGCGGGTTAAAAAGGTCGAGTTGCTGGTTCGTTCCACCAATGCCGCGGCGCGCGCGCTATATGCCCGCTACGGGTTCGTCGAGGAAGGCCGGCTCAGGGACCGCGTTCGATTGCCGGCCGGAGACTACATCGACGATATATCGATGGCGTGGTTTCCCAAGCGTGAGCACACTTAACCGCTACTGTGCCAACATTTAACGGTGCCTCCGGTGCGAAAGAACATTGCGGAATTGATTGGGGTCGGGCCGGAATCGCAGTTAGGACACCTCAATTGAGTTGTAACCCGGCACAGCATCGGTATCGCGAGTTCGAGCACGCCGCCTGGGAGCGAGCCGCTGCAAACTACGCTGACTCGTTTGAAACGGTAACGGCGCCCTTTGCCCGCCCACTGCTGGATGCGGTCGGCTGCAGCGCCGGCATGCGGCTCCTTGATGTGGCATGCGGCGGCGGCTTTGTGTGTTCGTTAGCTGCCTCGATGGGCGCGGTGACAACGGGCGTGGATTTCAGCGCCGGCATGGTAGCCCGGTCTAGGGAGCGATACCCTCTCATTTCATTCGCGGAAGCAGATGCTGAACACCTTCCGTTCCCCGACGGTTCCTTTGATCGTGTCGTCATCGGCTTTGGCGTGCATCACTTCTCCAATCCACAGCTTGCCATCGCGGAAGCGCGTCGCGTACTCGGTGCTGGGGGTCGTCTTGCGTTTACCGTGTGGTGCGCTACTGATCACGTGCTGCAGCATGTACTGACTGATGCGATTCGACAAGGCGGCGTTGCCGGAACATCGCTACCCACCCCGCCGAAGGGCGACATCAATGAAATCGATTCTTGCCTCAACCTCCTCCGAGAGGCCGGCTTTGGCTCCGGAGAGACGTCAACTCGGAAGTTAGAGAAACCTGTCGTAATTGAGTCAGCTGCGAAGCTGATCGAATTGCTGCGCAAAGGCACGGCTCGGTCATCCGCACTGATCCGCGCCCAGCCACCGGAAGTATTGCCTTCCGTCATCGCCGCGCTTGGCGCGGCACTCCAGCCGTATAAGAGAGGCACTGGGTATAACGTCCCGGCCGTCGCGATACTCGCGGTGGCTACGCGCTCATGAGCGCGGATGCGCTGTCTGACTACACACCCGATAACGCATTTGAGAGTCAGAGTCGCCACGGCAGACGATCCCCCGACGACAGGAGCGATCAGCCTTCGGGCGCTGGACGCACGTCAACGCTCGCGCTACGCTTTCGCCATGGCCGTTACAACCACAGGCGAGTGTCATGGAATTCCACCTCGGACGACTGATCGATCACGTTCATTTGCGCGTTGCGGACCTGGAGTCTGCCAAGCGCTTCTACAGCGCCGTCATTGCGTCCCTCGGGCGGCCGGGTAGCCTTGTCGCGGGCGACGGCTACTTCCACATAGATGAGTTGTTCGTAGACAAGGCGGACGGGCCGGTGTCTCGCGTTCATCTGGCATTTCAGGCACCGGACCGCGAAACAGTCGCGGCCTTTCATCGAGCAGCCCTAGGTGCGGGCGGTCGCGACAACGGCGCGCCCGGTGAGCGCTCTTATCACCCTGGTTACTACGGTGCGTTCGTCCTCGATCCAGACGGGAACAACATCGAGGCGGTGTTTCACGGAGAAGCCACCCGGTCTGCCGAGTCGATCGTCGTCACACCGGCCAGAAAATAGCCGTTTCACGCAGCATGTGGTCTACCCTTTTATCGAGCGGTCGCTGAGTGGCAAAGGATCTCGCATGAGTGACGATGAAGCGGCAATTCGTGACCTCGTATCGCTTTGGCATAGCGCCACCGCAAAGGGTGACGTCGTTACCGTTCTCGGTCTGATGGCCGCGGATGTCGTCTTCCTCGTCCCCGGCAAGGAACCGATGCGAGGACGCGGGGCGTTCGAAAAGGCGCTTCGTGGACTCCTCGAGCAACATCGCATCGAATCATCGGCGGATATTCAGGAGATCGAAGTCGCGGGCAATCTTGCCTACAGCTGGACGACACTCAAAGTCCGGGTCCTTCCTCTCGCTGGTGGCAGCGCGATGGTCCGTGAAGGCAGCACGCTGTCTGTCCTGCGCAAGGAGTCTCAAGGCAACTGGGTCATGTGGCGCGATGCCAACCTGTTGACTGCAAGTTCATGACGCCGAACCCAAGATATGGCGCAGCGCGATCCTCGACACTGACCAGGAAGGGGACATGAGGTTGCTTCTCACGTCCGCAGGCATCAAAAACACGAGCATCCACGACGCGCTGGTTGCCGTGCTGCGCAAACCGATCGCGGAATCCAGCGCGCTGTGTATCCCCACCGCCGGATATGGTCACCCCCAAGGCAGCCCTGGCGGCGCATGGCGTTTCATCGCCGGCAAGGCGTCGACACCCATGTGCGAGCTAGGCTGGAAATCCTTGGGAGTGCTGGAGCTCACCGCGCTGCCCAGCATCGGCAAAGAACGCTGGGTGCGCTGGGTCGAGGAGGCAGACGTGCTGCTGGTGAATGGGGGCGACGCCCTATACTTGTGCCATTGGATGCGGCATTCCGGGCTCGCGGATCTGCTGCCGACGCTGCGAGAGACGGTCTGGGTGGGACTGAGCGCGGGAAGCATGGTACTGAGCCCACGGATAGGGCACGACTTCGTCGGGTGGCAGGCGCCCAGCGGAAACGACAACACGCTCGGCATCGTCGATTTCTCCATCTTTCCGCACCTGGATCACGAAATGCTGCCGGAAAACACCATGGCCGACGCGGAACGATGGGCCGCCGGCATCGCCAATCCGGCTTACGCGATCGACGACGACACAGCGATCAAGGTGGTCGACGGCACCGTTGAAGTCATCTCCGAGGGACATTGGAAGCTGTTTGCCCCCAATCCGGCCGCGCCCCATGTCAAAATTTAGGTGGCAGAAACGGTATCTGTTGGCACTTCGATAATGACCAATCGTGTTGCCTCCTGTAGTTGCGGCCAGCTCAGCCTCACAACGAGCGAAGAACCGTTGCGCGTGTCTGTCTGCCATTGCCTGGCCTGCCAGCGCAGGACCGGAAGTGTGTTCGGTGCACAAGCGCGCTTTCGTCGAGACGCCGTGCATATCACGGGCTCGTCATCGACCTACGCCCGCGTCGGCGACGGGGGAACCAAGGCCACATTTCATTTCTGTCCGCGGTGCGGTGCCATCGTCTACTGGGATTTCGAAAGTAACCCGGACCATGTCGCTGTGCCGGTCGGCGCGTTTGCCGATCCCAGCTTCCCTGCGCCCACGTTCTCCGTGTATGACGGCCGCAGGCATTCCTGGGTTGGGTTGCCGGCGGGAATCGAGCACATCGAATGAAATCCGACAAGACTTTTGCCGGCTCGATTCCGAGGCTCTATGAGGAGTATCTGGTCCCGCTGATCTTTCAGCCGTACGCCTATGATCTCGCAAACCGCCTGGCGTCACGCACCCTCTCGCGCGTACTGGAAATCGCCGCCGGCACTGGCGTCGTAACCCGCCGACTCGCATCCACACTGCCAGTAAGCGTGTCGATTGTTGCCACCGACTTGAATCAGCCCATGCTGGACATGGCTGCCGAGGTCGGCACGAGCCGCCCGGTCGAGTGGCGTGCGGCAGACGCCATGCAACTGCCATTCGACGACGGAGAATTTGACGCCGTGGTATGCCAGTTCGGAGTGATGTTCTTTCCAGACAAGGCGAAGGCGTTTTCGGAGGCGCGGAGAGTTCTGAGGCAAGGAGGCGTGTTCCTGTTCAGTGCGTGGGATCGCATCGAGGAGAACGAATTTGCCCACACCGTGACATCTTCCCTCGAAGCGGTTTTTCCCGATGATCCCCCGCGCTTCATGGCTCGCACGCCACATGGCTACCACGACCGCGCCGTTGTCGAGCGGGATCTCAAGGACGGTGGCTTCGACTCTCCAGACGTGCACACAGTTGCGCTGCGAAGCACGGCAGCGTCCCCGCGGATACCTGCGGTTGCGTACTGCCAGGGGACGCCATTGCGCAACGAAATCGAGGCGCGCGACAAGTCACGTCTCGACGAGGCAACGGACCTTGCTGCGGCAGCCATCGAACGCCAGTTCGGACCCGGCCCCGTCGACGGCAAAATCCAGGCGCACATTTTCGCCGCGGAACGCTGAATGGAAAACGGCGCCTCTCTCGTGGCAAAGCCTCCCGAATGCAAGCACGCAGCGGGCACTTTTGTTCCGGCGATTGACCGCAATCGATGCGAGGGCAAAGGAGAATGCGTGAGAGTCTGTCCGGTAGGAGTATTTAACGTTGGATCCCTGCCCAAGGAAATGAGATCGAATCTCAGCGTCAAAGGACTGGTCAAAGGCTTTGCTCATCGATGGCAGCAGGCCATTCTGGTCAATGCAACGGCCTGCGAAGCTTGCGGGCTGTGCATCGAGGCTTGCCCGGAAGATGCCATTACGCTCGCTCGCGTCTAGCAGAAAAAATAGCCGCTCGATGACCATCACCATTACCGCGTTTGAACGCTCACCGGATGGCGGCAAGGGACTGGCGCGTGATACCCGCGTTCGCTGGGCGCTCGAGGAAGTGGGCCAGCCCTACCAGGTTCGCCTTGTTTCGTTTCGTGCGATGAAGGAGCCGGCGCATCTGGCGCTTCATCCTTTCGGACAAATCCCAACCTATGAGGAAGGCGATTTCGCGCTGTTCGAGACAGGGGCGATCGTGCTTCACCTCGCAGAGCGGCACGCCGGCTTGCTACCGAAGGATTCCAATGCGCGGGCGCGCGCAATCACGTGGATGTTTGCCGCGCTCAATACAGTGGAACCGCCGATCCTTGAACTTGGAACTGCGAGGCTGTTCGAGAGCGACAAGTCCTGGCATACGGAACGCCTGCCCCTGGTTGAAGCTCGCGTCCGCAGCAAGCTGGATCAACTCTCCGTTCGCTTGGGCGGTGCCGACTGGCTCGATGGTGCGTTCAGCGCGGGCGACCTTTTGATGGTGTCGGTGCTCCTCAGGGCGAAGTCCTCGGGCATTGTGGACGAATTTCCAAACCTGGCCGCGTATCTCGCTCGCGGCGAAGCGCGGCCGGCCTACAAGCGAGCCTTCGACGCTCAACTGGCAGTCAACACGCGCAACAATTGACGGCGTTGCACGC
>Ga0207650_10002791_pt1 | contig 12063 bp, 8 predicted proteins | sample KBSS63metaG_FD_184325 | JGI IMG/M metagenome (GOLD analysis project Ga0207650, IMG submission 184325) | Switchgrass rhizosphere microbial communities from Kellogg Biological Station, Michigan, USA - KBS S6-3 metaG (SPAdes) (version 2) | ecosystem: Host-associated > Plants > Roots > Rhizosphere >...
CCTTTCTGATAAGTGAGTATAGCAAAGCTTGAGAGAGTTTGAAAGAGAACGGAAAGAGTGGCTGAAACACGGAAAAGAGGCTGACAAGAACCGCGATCGCACGTACGGTAACGAGCCGCGTGGAGACGCAAGCGGAGTAGCATTGATAGCCGCAAAAAGATCAGCAAATCTACCAGCAAGAGTTGCGATTTGTCTAGCTAAACCATATACTTACATAACAAACTAGAAACGCAACATGGAAGTCAAACTCTTCGACAACATCACCGACATGGAGCCGCTCCTGCCGCGTGACGGCGTCATGGAGGCGGTGCTTGAGAAGGCTCACGACTTGCGCACCGCGGCTGGGCGCCTGACAGGCGCTTGCCAGGTGAGTCGGGAGCTGGCCCGGCTGCTGCGGTCGATGAATTCCTACTACTCGAACAAGATCGAGGGCGAGCACACGACGCCTCTCGAGATCGAGCGTGCGCTGGCACAGGTGTTCTCAGGCAATGAGGACAAGGCTCGGCTGCAGCGACTGGCGGTGGCCCACATCCGAACCGAGCAACATCTGTTTGAGGAGCCACCGTCGACGGCCGAGCTTTACACCCCCGAGGGAGTCCAGCGGATTCACCGGCACCTCTTTGGCCAGCTGGACGAGCGCGACCGGGTCGTGCATCTGATCGGCGTGGACGGTAAGCCGAGCGAGTCGGAGGTGACGATCCCGGGCGAGATCCGAAAGCGCGACGTGTCGGTGGGCCGCCATATCGCGCCGAGCCACCGTGCACTGCCGGCCATGCTGGAACGCTGGGGGACTGTGTATGGAGCGGTCCGACGCGGCGAGCTGCAACTCGTGGCCGCGGCTGCGGCCCATCATCGGCTGGTCTGGATCCACCCGTTCAGCGACGGAAACGGGCGAGCCGCTCGCCTGCACACTCTGGGCGTCCTGCAGGCGCTGGACCTCACGCACGGCTTGTGGTCGCCACTGCGGGGCCTGGCACGCGGCGCAGATGCGTACGCCGAAAAGTTGGCCAACGCAGACATGCCGCGTATGGGTGATCTCGACGGCCGTGGGCAACGCAGCGAGCGCATGCTGGTGGCGTGGATCGAGCACTTCCTGGACGTGTGCCTGGACCAGGTGCAGTTCATGACGCGAATGCTGAACCTGAACGACATGCAGGACCGCATGGGGGCATTGCTGGCGCACGAGGAAAAGGTGGTGCGTCGAGGCTTGCGCATGGAGGCGTTGCGCCCGCTTCACTACCTCTTTGCGACCCAGGGCGAGCTGCCGCGCGGTGAGTTTGCGAGCATGACCGGGCTGGGTGAGCGCACGGCCACGACGCTGATCAGCAAGCTCATCGACGCAGGCTTCCTCGTGTCCGACACGCCGCGAGGCCCAGTGCGCTTGGGGATCCCCATGAACTCGCTGCGCTTTTTGTTCCCGAGCCTATGGCCGGAGGCTGAGGCCGACGCGGCGGCGGGGTAGCCAAAGGCTCACCGCAGCCGCATCCCGAGGCGGCCCGCCGCTCACATCAACTACTGGGCGCGGATCAACGCTTCTTGTCCCTTCGGCGGGTTCGGATCAGATGCAGGTCGAGGTGCCCGACGTCGGCGTCGATGCGCTGTCGGCCGCACCGGACGGGAGCCGAGCGCGGTGATCGCGTCACGAGTCGCCGCTGCGCGTGAGAACGCGCGCTCGCGCCAGGGTTGTCTCAATGCACAGCTAGAAGGCGATGCGCTCGATCGCCATGCCGCTCTGGCACCGCCGGCGCTGCGCTTTCTGCAGACATCGGCCGCGCGCCTCGGCTGGTCGGCGCGCAGCTTCCACCGCATTCTGCGCAGCGCCCGCACGATCGCCGACCTGGCCACCAGTGAAACGATCGGCGTGCCCCACCTCGCCGAAGCGATCCAGTACCGGCGCGTCCTCGCGCCGGCCTGATCGCCGACGGCGCGGCGCTCCCGTCAGACCAGAAAGCCGAGGTCGGGCGTCGAGAAGTTCGGCAGGTTCGGGAAGATCGTGTTGAGCTGCAACGGCGTCGCGCCGAACCACTTGCCGATCGTCGCGCCGATCTGGTCGACCGAGGTCGATGGCAGATACTGGTTGCCGGCCGAATCGGCGCCTTGCGAACCGAACTCGGGGAACGTGCCGAAGATCTCGCCGCCGCGGACCGCGCCGCCCGACACGAAGTGATGCGCACCCCAGCCGTGGTCGGTGCCGTCGCCGTTGCTGGTGTGGGTGCGGCCGAAGTCCGACGCGGTGAACAAGGTGACGCTGCCGCGCATGTCGACGCCGCCGAGCGTCGCCAAGGTCGTGTCGAAGTAGCCGATCGCGTGCGAGAGGCGCGCCAGCAGATCGGCCTGGCTGGAGTTCTGCGTGCTGTGGGTGTCGAAGCCGCCCATCGACACGAAGAACACCTGGCGCGTGACGCCGAGCGCGCCGCGCGCGCCGATGATGCGGGCGACGGTCTGCAGCTGCTGCGCAAGGCCGTTGGTCTGCGCATTGCCGGTCGACGGCTGCACGTAGGTCGTCGGCGCCGCGGCCGTTGACGCCGAGAACGCAGTCTGGAAGCTGGCCTGCGCATTGACCGAGCGCTTGACGATCGACGCGTACTCGTTGGCGAACAGGTTCTGGTTGTCGGACGTCACGATGCCGCGCAGCGCCGCCGAAGCGGTCGACGAGCCGAACAGGTTACCGGAGATCCCCGAGATCTGGACCGCGCCGTTGCCGCCGACCTGGTACTGGAACACCGTGTCGCCGGCCGAGAACACTGCGTTGCCGGAAACCGTGATGCTGGTGAACGCCACGTTCGCGTTGCTGCTCGCGACCAGATCGCCGAGGTGGCCGCCCCAGCCGACCTTGACGCCTTCCGGCCCGAGCGCCTGCCAGGTCGACTGCTGGTCGTTGTGCGAGCCGAGCGCGCGCGGGCGCGGCACGCTGTTCGCCTGGTACTGGGCCTTCGTCATCGGCGCGACCAGCGGGCCGGCATTGGCGAGGATCGCCAGGCGATTCGCCGCGAACAGGCTCGCGACCTCCGGCATGCTCGGATGCAGGCCGTAGGTGAACGCGCTGTTCGGCGTCGAGCCCGGCACGCCGGCGGTGAACTTCGGCGCGATCGGCACGACGCCGCCGAGGCGCGCCGGCGTCGCCCGTGCCGCGTTCGCGTTCGGCACCGTGCCGGGCGCAAGCAGCGCGATCGAGTCGGGCGCCTGCGTTCGCATCGCCGTGTAGACGTTGAACGAGGTCGCGTCGGTGCGCACGATCATGTTCGAGGCGTCGTTGCCGCCGTACATGAACAGGCAGACGATCGCCTTGTACGGACCGGTGGTCTGCGCGACCGCCGAACCGAGGGTTGCCAGGTTCAGCGCGAACGGCGCGGCGGCGGCACCGACCGAGCCGGAGACGACCGAGGCGGTGCGGAGAAACTTGCGACGGGAAGCGTTGAGGTTCGTCATGGTGGGTGTCCTCGTCATTTCTGGATCAGGTAGTCGGGCGACGCCATCGACAGGAAGACCGCGAGGTAGACACGATCGAGCTTCGCCGTGTCGATCGCGGCCTGGTTCGTCGGCTCGGGTAGCGGGGCGCTCGCCGCCGGCGCGGTCGAGACCGGATAGACCGGTGCCGGCACCGTGCGGCTCGTCACCGCCGCGACGATCTGCGTCTTCAGCGCATCCGGCATCTGGCCGTAGAACAGCAGCAGGTTCATGCGCTCGACCAGCGCGGCCGGGTCGCCCGCCAGCGCGACCTCGGCGCTGTAGTTCTGGCGGATGTCGCGCGTCGTGTTGACCGTCACGATGTTGCGCATGTAGTTCATGTAGCCGGCGACCGAGACGTCGTGCGTGATCTGCATCTCGGGCGCGACCAGGCCGGCGTCGGTGATCACCTTGCTGGTCGGCACGTAGCCGGGCCGGAAGAAGTTGAAGACGGTCGGCGCAAAGACGGGCGTCTGGTTCAGCGAGGTCGCCGGGTCGTCGGTCAGGCCGATGCCGGTGTAGCGGCCGCTGGTCGAGCTCGCGTTGAAGGCGCGCATGAAGTTGCCGAGCCGGACCACCGGCTCGCGCAGCTTGCCGTAGGTCGACGACGAGTTCGTGTCGCGCGCCTCCGGGTCGAGCAGGATCGCGCGCCAAACCGCCTTCATGTCGCCGCGCACGCCGCTGCCGTTGTCATTGAACGCCGCGGTGACGCGGCCGACGTATGCGGGGCTCGGGTTGCTCGTGACCGTGCGTTGGATCAGCTGCTTGCCGATGAACGGGCCGACGTTCGGATGGTTGAACAGCGTGTCGAGCGCGATCTTCAGATCTCCCTCGCTGTCGGCCTTGGTCTGCGCCGGGATCGTCACGCCGAGGAAGGTCTTCGGGCTGACCGAATGGAACGCGGTGTTCGGCGCGTACTCGTTGTAGGCCTGCATCGAGCGCCAGTCCCGTTCGAGGCTGGCGTCGTTGCCGAAGTAGCGGCGGTTCGTGCGGTCGCTCGTGTTCGGGCCGGCGTACCAGCTGAAGCCGGTGAACACTTGCGCGAGGCCGGCGAGGTCGGCGCCGGTGTAGGCGACCGCCGGCTTGCCGCTCGAATCGAGGATGTAGCTGCCGTCCGCATTCAGCATCCACTCGCCGATCGTGAACAGCTGCGTGATCTCGCGCGCGAAGTTGAGGTCGGGCACGCGGCCGGTCGCGGCGTCTTCCTTCTGGTTGCCGAGCCAGGTCAGGTAGATGCCCATCATCGGATGCAGCGCCACATCCTCGATCAGCTTTCTGAAGTTGCCGAATGCGTTCTCGGCGAGCATGTCGTAGTACGACGAGACGCCGCGCGGCTGGTTCGACAAGGTCGCGTCGGTGAACGAGATCACCATGATCTCGGACAGCGCGAACGCCGCGCGCTGGCGCAACTGGTCCTCGCCCGAGATCGCCTGGCTCCAGTACGAGTCGAAGAAGTTGGCGCGGCTGAGCTGCTGGCCGACCGATGCGAGGTCGGCCGCGGCCTGGTTCATGTAGATCCGGTGCAGCGTCTGCGGCTTGCCGAACTGCTCCTCGATCCACTGCGCATAGCTCATGCCCGAGAGGCGCTGGATCTCGGCGCTGGTCGGACCGAACGTGGCCTGAGTCAGAAAGCGCGCGGCTTCGGTCTGCGTCGGCACGACGACCGCGAGCGCCGCGGCCTGTGGACCGGTGCCGCCGAGGTCGCCGGCCGGCAGCTCGCTGCCGCCGCCTCCGCCGCCGCACGCGCCGATCGCAAGCAGGACCGCGGCAGCGACCGCACGACGCAGCGTTCGTGCTTGATGGGGACTCTTCAAAAGCGAGAAATTCTTGACGTTTTCCAAAGGTGCTCCCGACGACCAATGTTTGTTTACAGGTCTCAGGAACGCAGACCGCGTGCCACGGCCGGAACCCCTCCGATCGATCGAAGAAGCAGCAAAAACGGCGTCAAAAAACGGCAAACGGCGCGCCGCTTACAGGCCGTATCGGGCCGGAGCGACGCGCTTGCGCATAGCTGAAATCAGCTGCGTCGATCGGTAAGCGATGGCAACGCAAACGGAACGTGACGGAGTCGACGAAGCACCGTACGCGACGGTTCGTGACTTCGTTCCAGCGCAGCGCGCGCGGCGCTGCGGGATCGACGCGCGAGAGGCTTGCTACTAGACGATCGCGGCGAGCGCGCGGCGCACGAGGTCGACGTCCTGGCTGCTGCGCCGGGCCCAATCGGCCAGTTGATCGTCACCGAGCTTGCCGACGTTGAAGTAGGTCGCCTGCGGATGCGCGAGGTAGAAGCCGCTGACGCTCGCGGCCGGCGCCATCGCCATGCTGTCGGTCAGCTGCATGCCGATGTCGTCGCACCGCAGCACGCGGAACATCTCGCGCTTGACGGTGTGATCGGGACACGCCGGGTATCCGGGCGCGGGCCGGATGCCGCGATAGCGTTCGGCGATCAGCGCGGCGTTGTCGAGCGCCTCGTCGGGCGCATAACCCCAGAGGTCGGTCCGCACGCGCTGGTGCAGTCGCTCGGCGAATGCTTCGGCCAGGCGATCGGCGAGTGCCTTCAGCATGATCGCGCTGTAGTCGTCATGGTCGGCGAGGAACTGCGCTTCCTTCTTGTCGACGCCGAGGCCGGCGGTCACCGCGAAGAGGCCGATGTGGTCGGCGACGCCCGATCCCTTCGGCGCTATGAAGTCGGCGAGACAGCGGTTCGGCCGCTTGACGCCGTCGACCACCGGCCGGACGGTCTGCATGCGCAGGCCGCGCCACGTCATCAGCACGTCGCTGCGCGTCGCGTCGGTGTAGATCTCGATGTCGTCGTCGCCGACGGTGTTTGCCGGATAGAGACCGATGACGCCGTTCGCAGTGACCCAGCGCCCTTCGATCAGGCGCTTCAGCATGCGCTGGCCATCGCTGAACACGCGCCGCGCCGACTCGCCAACGATCTCGTCGGTCAGCACCGCCGGATAGCCGCCGGCCAGGTCCCAGGTCTGGAAGAACGGACCCCAGTCGATGCAGGCGGCGATCTCGGCCAAGTCCTGGTTGCGAAAGACGCGGCGGCCGATGAATTTCGGCGCCGGCGCCGACGGCCCGGCGCTCCAGTCGATCGGCGTCTTGTTCGCGCGCGCCTCGGCGAGCGTGACGAGCGGCGTCGCCTTCTTGTTCGCATGCAGCTCGCGGACCCGGACATAGTCGGCGTTCAGCTCGGCGATGTACGCGGTCGCGCGCTGGTCGCTCAGCAGATCGCTGCAGACGCCGACCGAGCGGCTCGCGTCGGGCACGTAGACGACCGGGCCGTCGTAGTGCGGTGCGATCTTGACGGCGGTGTGAACACGGCTCGTCGTCGCGCCGCCGATCAGCAGCGGGATCTTCTTGATGCGGAAGAAGTCGTCGCGCTGCATTTCGCTCGCGACATGCTGCATCTCCTCGAGGCTCGGCGTGATCAGGCCTGACAGTCCGATGATGTCGGCGCCCTCGACCTTGGCCTTCGCGAGAATGTCCTGGCAGGCGACCATGACGCCCATGTTGACGACCTCGAAGTTGTTGCACTGGAGGACGACGGTGACGATGTTCTTGCCGATGTCGTGGACATCGCCCTTCACGGTCGCGATGACGATCTTGCCCTTCGCCTTCGCTTCGCCGCCGCCGTCGATCAGCAGCTGCTTCTCGGCCTCGATGTAGGGCAACAGGTGGGCGACCGCCTGCTTCATCACGCGGGCCGACTTGACGACCTGCGGCAGGAACATCTTGCCCTGGCCGAACAGGTCGCCGACGACGTTCATGCCGGCCATCAGCGGGCCCTCGATGACGTGCAGCGGCCGCCCGCCGCCGGCGAGGATCTCGCGATAGACCTCCTCAGTATCCTCGACGATGAACTCGTTGACACCATGGACGAGCGCGTGGCTGAGCCGCTCGGCCACCGGCTTGGCGCGCCAGGCCAGCCGCGCGCTGTCGTCCTTCGCCATGCCCTTTGCGTTCTCCGCGATCTCGACGAGCCGTTCGCCGGCATCGTCGCGGCGGTTCAGCACGACGTCCTCGACGCGCTCGCGCAGCTCCGGATCGAGGTCGTCGTAGACGCCGACCATGCCGGCGTTGACGATGCCCATGTCCATCCCGGCCTTGATCGCGTGGTACAGGAAGACCGTGTGGATGGCTTCGCGCACCGGGTCGTTGCCGCGGAACGAGAAGCTGACGTTGCTGACCCCGCCGCTCACCTTCGCGCCCGGCAGGTTGGCCTTGATCCAGCGCGTCGCCTCGATGAAGTCGACCGCGTAGTTGTTGTGCTCCTCGATGCCGGTCGCGATCGCGAAGATGTTCGGGTCGAAGATGATGTCCTCGGCCGGGAAGCCGACCTCGTCGACCAGGATCCGGTAGGCGCGTTCGCAGATCTGCGTCTTGCGCTCGAACGTGTCGGCCTGGCCTTTCTCGTCGAACGCCATCACGACCGCGGCCGCGCCATAGCGCCGGACCAGCCGCGCATGGTGGCGGAATGCGTCCTCGCCCTCCTTCAGCGAGATCGAGTTGACGATGCCCTTGCCCTGAATGCAGCGCAGGCCAGCTTCGATCACCTCCCACTTCGAGCTGTCGATCATGATCGGCACGCGCGCGATCTCGGGCTCGCCGGCGATCAGGTTCAGGAAGCGAACCATCGCCGCCTTGCTGTCGAGCATCGCCTCGTCCATGTTGATGTCGATCACCTGCGCGCCGTTCTCGACCTGCTGGCGGGCAACGCCGAGCGCCTCCTCGAACTGGCCGTTCAGGATCAGGCGCGCGAACGCCTTCGAGCCGGTGACATTGGTGCGCTCGCCGATGTTGACGAACAGCGCATCGGTGCCGATCACGACCGGCTCGAGGCCGGACAGCTTCATCGGGGGGACGGGAACGGAATTCGTGGCAGCCATCGCTCGCTCGGAAGGAGGGCCGCGGCACCCACCGCGGCCCAGGTCATGGTCGGGTGAGCGCAGTTGCGGTCGGCACCGTCAGGCGCCGTGCCCGAGCCTGGCAGCCGAAAGGACCTGGGGTCCGGCTGTCGCAACGCTCCTCGGGCAGGCTGAAATTGTACGAGAGCGCTCGCCGCATGGCGCCCTCGCCGGATATAGGCGAACGCTTCAAAGCGTGGCGCTGTCCGCGCCTGCCGCCTGGGACTACGCGGCTTCGAGATCGCCGAACAGCGCGCCACGCTGGCCGCAGCGCGGCGCATAGCGGCCGACCCGTTGCGCGATCTGCGCGATGTGCTCCGGCGTCGTGCCGCAGCAGCCGCCGGCGATGTTCAGGAAGCCCGCGCGCGCGAATTCCTCGAGCAGCCCGGCGGTGACCTCGGGCGTCTCGTCGAAACCGGTCTCGCTCATCGGGTTGGGCAGACCGGCGTTCGGGTAGCAGCTGACGAAGGTGTCGCCGGCGACCCGCGCCAGTTCGGCGATGTACGGCCGCATCAGCGCCGCGCCGAGCGCGCAGTTCAGGCCGATCGCGAGTGGACGCGCATGTCGCACGCTGTGCCAGAACGCCGGCACTGTCTGGCCGGACAGGATGCGCCCCGACGCGTCGGTCACGGTGCCGGAGACGACCAGCGGCAGGCGCTCGCCGCTGTCTTCCATCAGCTCGTCGAGCGCGAAGATCGCCGCCTTTGCGTTCAGCGTGTCGAAGATGGTTTCGACCAGGAACAGGTCGCAACCGCCTTCGAGCAGCCCTTCGGCCTGCTCGCGGTAGGCCTGGCGCAGTTCCTCGAACGTGACGTTGCGGGCGGCCGGGTCGTTGACATCCGGGCTGATGCTCGCGGTGCGCGGCGTCGGGCCGAGCGCGCCGGCGACGAAGCGCGGCTTGTCGGCGCTCGAGAACTTGTCGCAGGCCTCGCGCGCGAGCCGCGCCGCGGCGACGTTCATCTCACGGGCGACGTGGCCGAGGCCGTAGTCCTCCTGCGCGACGCGGGTGGCACCAAAGGTGTTGGTCTCGACGATGTCGGCGCCGGCTTCGAGGTAGGCCTCGTGGATGCTGCGAACGACGTCGGGCCGGCTGAACGCGAGCAGCTCGAAATTGCCCTTCAGCCCCTTCGGATGGTCCTTGAAGCGCTCGCCGCGGTAGTCGTCCTCGACCAGGTGGTGGCGCTGGATCATCGTGCCCATCGCCCCGTCGAGCACGACGATGCGTTCCTTCAGGATTTCGGGCAGGCGCGCGCCGCGCGTGTAGGCCAGGGTGTTCATGCCCCGATTGTAGAAAGCCGAGCCGTTTGCTGCGCGTCGGCTCAGTGCAGCACCAGGCGCTGATGCATCAACGCCGAGAAGCCGTCGAGGTAGTCGTCGATCTCCTCTTCAGACGGGCTCGATTCGATCAGCGCGTCGACGCCGGCGCGAAAGGACGCGGCCAGCGCCCCGGAGATGAAGGTTTCCTTGCCGGCAAACTTGTCGACGATCTCGTAGCCGCCCCGCTTCGGCTCGGCCGGAACGGCGGAGCTTGCGTCGGCCGGAACGGCATCGCTGCCGACCTCGAAGAGGACGACCGCATAGCTGTCGGAGTTGTAGAGCATCTGCATGAAAGGTTCTCCTGAACCCCACGTGGGGCCGGCAGAGACCGATTGCAAGCCGCGAGCCTGACCCGCCGCGCAAGACGCGGGCGCTGCCCGCTTCGGCAGGGGCGCCGGCCCAGCCTACGGCGTGACGACGGCCTCCTCGTCAGCTCGAGCGCGGGCGAACCGTTCGCGGTGCGCAGGCTCAGGGTCATCGGCAGGAAGTGGCGCGCCGGATCGAGCGCGACCGCGATGTCGACGTCGTACGGCCCTGGCGGTCGCGGACGAGATGGATCAGCGGCTGCATTGCGGAGGGTTGTGTCGGGCGCCTCGGGCTCGACGGTCCGGAACCGCCATACCGCGGCCTCACCGCGCAGGCCAGCGACCGGGATCGAGACGATGGCGCCGGGTCGGCGCAGCGCCGGCTCGGCGGCGAGGACGGCGGCGAGCTGAACTATCCAGCTCAACCGGTCCTGGCTGCCGCGAGCGAGCGCAACCTGGGCCCGCGAACCGGAAAAACTGATCCGCCCGGCATCGCGCTGGAATCAGGCTCGGACCACGCGGCGACCGGTTTCGGCGCCGCCACTGCGGCCGCCGCAAGGGTCGCGGAGTCTGGAGCCAACGCTCCAATGGCGGCCCTTTCGGAGATGGCGTTCTCGGCGGCGGCACTCTTTGTTCCGACGACGATTTCGACCGGCACAGTGCCTTCTGCAGCGACTAGAGCGGTCGCCAAGACCGGACCCTCGCTCGCCCCGGAACCGCCGGAACTCGCGTCGCGGCTCTGACGCTCAAGGTCCGATCGGTCGACCGAGGCCGCCTTCGCAACAACGTCGCCGGCGGTCAGCTTGCCTCGACGCGAACCTTCCCGCGCCGCAAGCGGCACGCTAGGTTTAGGCGCTGCACTGTCCCCCGCGGCCTCCGCAGCAAGCTTCGCTTCCGCAAGCCGTCGCGAAGCCGTGCCCTCGTCGTCGCCATCGCGAGCCACTGCCGCGGTGGCGTTCTCGATCCGCGCATCGCCACCGATACCGGGCTTCGGCTCCGCGCCGATCACCGAACCGGGCGCCGACGGCACAGCAAGCGCACGCACCTCCAGCGTGCCGAACGGCGCCGGAGGCGTCGGCCACATCCAGCGCAACTCGCTCAGCAGTGCCGCATGCAGCAGCACAGCGATGCCGGTGAGCGCCGTGATCGCACACGCACGCCGCCGCGCCGGCGAGCGGCCGGTGGGTTCTGCCGGCTCCATCGGCACCCTCGACAATATGCGTTTGCCCACTCCGCACCCGCCATGAAACTCGCCACCTACCGCGACGGTTCGCGCGACGGTCAACTCGTCGTCGTCTCGCGCGACCTCCGGCATGCCCACTATGCCAGTGCGACCGCCACGCGTCTGCAGCAGGTGCTCGACGACTGGAACTTTCATGCGCCGCAGCTCGAGGAGCTGTCGCAGGCGTTGAACCACGGGCGCACGCGCTACTCGTTTGCATTCGAGCCGGCGCGCTGCATGGCGCCGCTGCCACGCGCCTACCAGTGGGCCGACGGCTCGGCGTTCATCAACCACGTCGAGCTGGTCCGGCGCGCGCGCGACGCCGAAGTGCCGGAGAGCTTCTACACCGACCCGCTGATGTACCAGGGCGACAGCGGCGACCTGATCGGCGCGTGCGACGACATCGTCTGCGCCGACGAAGCATTCGGCATCGACTTCGAGGCCGAGGTCGCGGTCATCACCGGCGACATCGCGATGGGCGTCTCGGCCGACGCGGCGCTCGAGGGCATCCGCCTCGTGATGCTCGCCAACGACGTCAGCCTGCGCAACCTGATCCCGGCCGAGCTCGCGAAAGGGTTCGGCTTCTTCCAGAGCAAGCCCGCCACCGCGTTCAGCCCGGTCGCGGTCACGCCCGACGAGCTCGGTGCGGCATGGCAGGGAGGCCGCCTGCACCTCGACCTCGAGAGCCGCTGGAACGGCGAGCGGGTCGGTCTCTGCAACGCCGGGCCGGAGATGACGTTCCACTTCGGCCAGCTGATCGCGCACATCGGCAAGACGCGCGACGTGCGCGCGGGATCGATCGTCGGAAGCGGCACCGTCAGCAACAAGGACTGGGACCGCGGCTACTCCTGCATCGCCG
>Ga0207650_10002794_pt1 | contig 12056 bp, 8 predicted proteins | sample KBSS63metaG_FD_184325 | JGI IMG/M metagenome (GOLD analysis project Ga0207650, IMG submission 184325) | Switchgrass rhizosphere microbial communities from Kellogg Biological Station, Michigan, USA - KBS S6-3 metaG (SPAdes) (version 2) | ecosystem: Host-associated > Plants > Roots > Rhizosphere >...
TCGGTGACTTCGAATGCGCGCGTCTTCCACTCGGTGTCGTGCGGCTCCGACTTCAGGCTGATGCCGGCACTCTTGGCCCGCACCGCAATCTCATCGATGTTCTGCGGCGTCGACATGAACAATCGCATGCCGATGCCCTTTTTGCGGTCGCGCCCCTTCTTCCAATCATCCTGGCTCAATCCGACCTGGTTCTTGCCCGCGCGCATCATCACGCCGAGCAGTGCTCCGTTTTCTTCCCACCGTTCGTCGACCGCGAAGCCGAGCGCTTCGTAAAAGGTGATGCTCTTCTGCAAATCGTCGACGGTGAGGCTGGGAAGGATCGTGCTGATCTGCAGGGCTTCTTGCGTTGTTGCCACAATAACCTCCATCAATGTTCGGTTCATTCGCATGCTAGCGAGCCGCGCTGTGGATGTGCAAGCGCGGCCGTGATAACAGTTCGGCTATCGTTGGACTGAACTGAAATGAATGGAGGCCGGCATGACCCCGCTTGCCGCAGCTGGAAGGGCGGAAAGAGTGACGACGTGCGTGAGTCTCGTCGTGGGCCCGCTCTTGATGAGCATCGGCGATCTCCTGCATCCAGAGGAGCGGATGTTGCCCGCGGAGCAGATTGCCATCGTTGTCGATCACGCATCGCGCTGGTACACGGCGCACTTGCTGCTCTTCTTCGGCATGATGCTCTTCATTCCAGGATTGCTCGGACTCACCGCTCTCACCGCGATGGTGAAGCCAGTCGTTGCGTACGCCGCGCGTATTCTCATCATGATTGGTACCGCTGGATTTGCCGCGATCATCACCGGAGAAATGCTGGCCAGCCGGCTCGTTCTAGATGGCGTGGGGAACGCCGCTCCAATTTCGCTCTGGACCAACCTGTTCATGGGCCCTGTCGTCGTCGCCGTCGGGCCGGCGCTCGTCGCGTTTTTCGTTGGCACATTCATGTCAGCGATTCCGCTCTTGCGCAGGTCGGAACGATTACGATGGCCGGTCGCGTTGATCGTGATCGGTGTGCTTTTAATACTGGCGGAGATTCTCAGTGCGCACGTGGTGCTCAGCCAAATCGGCAATATTGTCGGTTTGTGCGGAAGCGCGGCAGTAGCTTGGCGGATCGCGCGGGCTGAAGCTGATGGAAGCGAGCTGATCTCACGTCAGGCGATCACGTGAGGAGAAGAGCTTCGCTAGAACGTTCGTGCCGAGGCGAGCGGCCACCACCGCCACTGAACCTTGCCAACGATGTATTTCTTCGGCACGAATCCCCAGTGGCGGCTGTCCGAGCTGTTGTTCCGATGATCGCCCATGACGAAGTAGTAGCCCTGGGGCACAACCTGCGGCCCCCAGTCCTCATGGCTGCGGAAATCACCGGGTACGAAGGCATCGTTGCGCGCAAGGCCGTTGACATACACGACGCCTGCCGAGATGCGCACTTGGTCGCCCTCCGTGGCAATGACCCGCTTGACGAACGACTTCTGCGGCTCGAGCGGGTAATAGTGCATGACGATGTCGTCTCGGTTTGGATCGTGACTCTGATAGGCAAGCTTGTTAATTACGAGCCGATCCTGATCGTTGAGCGTCGGTTCCATCGCATGGCCGTCGACGCGGGCGACCTGGAAGACGAACGTGGTTACGAATGCCACACTCATTAGAGCGAAAAAGACAGCCGCGAGCGTCCACACGAACCGGCTTCGTCGCGTCGCGTTCATACGCGTCCTTTCGTCTCAGCGCAAATCCGTCGAGTACGCGCCATTCCGCTTTCCCTGCAGCCACTGATCCATCCAGCCGACGATGTGCTGCAGGCGTTCGACGCGGTGCTTCGGCTCGCCGGAGCGTGAGAGCTCGTGGCTCTCGCGCGGGAAGCGCACCATCACCGTGGGAATCTTGCGATACTTGAGCGCCCGGAACATCATCTCTCCACCGTCGGCCGGCGGCGTACGGTAATCCTGATCTCCCAGCACGAACATCGTCGGCGTCGTCACCTTCGCGACGTGGGTAATCGGCGACCGCGCGGCGAAGTCCTGTGGATCCTCCCAGGGCGCCTTGCGGAACCACGTTGGCTGCGACAGCCAGAAGTCGGCGGTGAACCAGAAGCCGTACCAGTCCGCGATGTCGCGCTGGGCGACTGCTGCTTTGAAGCGCTGGGTCTGCGTGATCGTCCAGTTCGTGAGCAGGCCGCCGCCGCTGCCGCCCGTGACACCCATCCGGTTCGTATCGATGAATCCGTGCTTCACCACCTCGTCGACGCCCGCCATGAGATCTTTGTAGTCGTCACCCGGGTAATGGAACTGGATGATGTTTCCGAACTCCTGTCCGTACGACGTGCTGCCGCGCGGGTTCGTGAACAGCACGACGTAGCCCTTCGCTGCCATCCATTGGAACTCGTGCGTGTAGACGTTGCCGTACGCCGAGTGTGGTCCGCCGTGGATTTCGAGGATGAGCGGATACTTCTTGCTCGGATCGAAGTCCGGCGGCTTCAGAACCCAGCCCTGAATGCTCTTGCCGTCGAAGCTCTCGTACCAAATCTCCTCCGGCTTGCTCTGCTCGATGTCCTTGAACAGTTCGTCGTTCACGTTCGTGAGCTGGCGGCGCGCCGGGTTGATGAGGAAGAGGTCGCCGATGCTGGTCTGTGTCGAGATGACCGCGGCGAGCTTCGACGCATCGCGCGTCCCTGCATACGCCATCACCGTCTGGTTGCCGTCGGTCATCGCATCGATCTTGCCGGTGGCGATCGCCACGCGCTTCAGATTCGCGTTACCGCGCTCCGCCGCGACCGCGATCAGCGACGCGCCGTCCGCGGACCACAGGATGGGACTGCCGCTCGCGCCTCGCGGAGGCGCCTGATCGCCGCCGATTCCGCCCGGGATATCGAAGTCGTACGACGCCGTCAGATTCCGCGGCGTGCTCCCGGGCGCCGCGTCGACGACGAAGAGGTCCGGCTGGCTGTAAGAGCGGACGGGATTGCCGTAGAGCGTTCCCACAAACGCGATGCGGGCGCCGTCGGGCGAAATGCTCGGCGCGCTGATCACGCCGTCTATGCTCGCGACTTTGGTGATCGTGCCGCCGCTGGTCGGCACGCTGTACAGATCGGAGTCGTTCGGCTCGTAGTACGCCTCGGCCACCCGGCTCGACGTAAAGTAGATCTTCGAGGCGTCCGGCGCCCACTCGATCTCGCGCTCGTCGTACTCGCCGTCGGTCAGCTGCTTGACCTGCGGTTTGTCGGCAACAGCTGACGCCACCGTGAAGATGTGCGTGTGCCGTGCAGCATCGACGTACGTCGGGTTGCCGTTCGAGCGATACACCGCGCGCGTGATCACCTGAACATCGCTCTTCGTCTTCTGGGCATCCGGCTCATCGCCGCCGTCCGGCGCCGTAAACGCAATCACTTTTCCGTCCGGCGACCACTCGATCGACGTCACGCCCTTCGTCTCCGTCGTCAGCGGCTGCGCCTCGCCGCCAGCCATGTCGAGCAGGTAGACCTGCCCTGGCTGTGGCTTTCCGTCTTTCTCGATCGAGCGGACGAACGCGATCTTCCTGCCGTCGGGGGACCAGCGCGGCATCGTGTCGCGCACGTTCGACGTCAGCCGCCGCGGCGACTCGCCGCCACCCGTCGCGACCGTGAACAGCGACGTTTCGTAGCGGTTCTCTTTTTCGTTGATGGTCACGCTGACGAATGCGACGCTCGCTCCGTCCGGCGCGATCTGCGGGTCCGCGATCCACGTGAACTTCAGCAAATCCTTTTCCGTGATGAACCGTTTCTCCGCGGCACGTGGAACGGCGACAAGCAGTGCGACCGCGATGACGAGCAACAGCGACCGGCGAAGCATAGATGTCCTTTTTGCTAGTAATGGTTAAAAAACCGGATCGCGGGTGGCCGCGATAGGGGCATCCCCACTCGGCGCGGAGCCCACTGCCGTGACAAGCGCTTTTGGGCGAGCACCGAGTGGGGAGACTCGCGGGCAGGCCCCGCGTGTGACACCGGTTTTGAAACCCGTCGATTAGTCGGGCAACGCGAACACGAACATCGTGCCTGCGCCGGTGCCGACAATGTATTGTTTGCCGTCGACGGCGTAGCTGATCGGGCCGCTGGCGCTGGGACCGCCGAGCATGACGTGCCAGAGGAGCTCGCCGGTCTTCGCGTCGAGCGCGAAGAAGCTGGCGTCGCGTCCGCCGGCGAACACGAGATCGGATCCGGTCGAGAGCACGCCGCTCTCGCTGAAGTCGACCATCTTGAAATCCCACTTTTTCGCCCCGGTGTGCGGGTCGAGCGCGCGGATGGCGCCGTATCCTTCTTCTTCTTTCTTATAGGGAGCGGTCGCGCCCCTCCCTCGGCCAGTGGCGGCCGCGGTGGAGTCCGCCGGCGGCGTCGATCCCGTATAACGCACGCGCTCCTGCCACGGGCCCGGGTCGTACTTGCGCGATACGCCACCGTAGTTGTCCCAGACCGTCACATAAAACAGTCCGGTGCGCGGGCTGTATGAAGGCGGGTACCAGTTGGTACCGCCCTGTGACGCGGGGTACACCAGGATGCCGCCCATCGGCTTGGGCCAGAACTTGGGGTCCTTCACCGGACGGCCGTTCTTGTCGATTTCGATCGCCCACGTCTGCTTGATGAAGGGTTTGCCCAGGAGAAACTTTCCCGTCACCCGATCGAGCACGTAGAAGAAGCCGTTGCGATTCGCCCACAGCATCAGCTTGCGCGGACGGCCCTCCCATTCCATATCCGCGAGCACCGGCACCTGCGTGGCATCCCAGTCGTACTCGTCGCCCGGCGTGAATTGATAGAACCACTTCAGTTTTCCGGTGTCAGCGTCGAGCGCGATGACCGACGCCGAGTACAGGTTGTCGGCGGGCGTGCGCACGTCGCCGTTCCAGCCGGGATTCGGGTTGCCGATCCCCCAGAACGTCAGGTTCGTTTCAGGGTCGTAGCTGCCGGCGTTCCAGATCGGGTTGCCGGCGTGCTTCCATGAGTCGCCGACCCATGTCTCCGCCTCGGGTGAATCCGCGCGGGTCGGCGCGGTGTCGAATCGCCACAGCTCCTTGCCGTCCTTGATGGCATACGCGGACAGCCAGCAGTTGGCGCCCATCTCGTTCGTGGCCGGTCCCAGGATCACCTTGTCCCGGATGACCAGCGGAGGGACGTTGTACTGATAACCCTTCTTGTAGTCTGCGAGGACCTTGTTCCACAGCACGAGCCCGCTCGTCGCGTCGATCGCGATCAGGTGGCAATCGACCGTCGCCCAGAACAGGACGTTGCCCGCGATCGCCAGGCCTTTGTTGACCTCGTACGCGTTGTAATACTCCTTGGGATCAAGAGTCCGCGCGTACTTCCAGTATTGCCGCCCCGTCACCGCGTCGAGCGCCACGACCTCGAGCGCCGTGCCGGTATACATGACGCCGTCCACCACGAGCGGCGTGTTCTCCATCTTGTTCTGGGCGTTCCCGTTCTTGGTGTAGACCGGGTGGTACGACCACTTCAGCTGCAGGTTCTTGACGTTGGCTCGATTGATTTGCGTCAACGGACTGTAGCGTTGCCCCGCGTAGCTGCCCGAGTACGAGAGCCAGTTGTGCGGCTCGCGATCGGCATGAAGGAGCCGGTCGTAGGTCACGTCCGTCTGTGAAGCCGCAGCCAGCAGCGGGAGCAGAATCAGGATGCGAGCGTTCATGGCACCACCTCGCGGTGTAGGCCGGACGTTACGGCCCGTGTAGCGCCGGGCCTTTAGGGCCGGCAACGTGGAGGCTCGTCCAACCGGCGCTTTCTGTCAAGTCGGCTTACGCGTGTCTTGACAACCGTGGCGAAAGCCATATGCTCCACCCCGATGCCGAGCCTTCATCGACCGCTGATCGCCATGGTCGCCGTTTGCGCCATCGCAGGAAGCGCGGCGCTGAGGGCACAGCAAGCTGCGGACGTTCCGGCGGGCGACGCCGCTCGTGGCAGGACCCTGGTGGAATCGAATCAGTGCTTCGATTGCCATCGCATTGCCGACCGGGGCTCGCGGCTCGGACCCAACCTCTCCGACATCGGCAGCCGCCGGACGCCCGATCGTTTGCGTCAGGCGCTGGTGGCGCCCGACGAGGAAGTGGCGCCGGAGAACCGCTTCGTCCGGCTGGTCACCAAGCAGGGCGCCACGATCACCGGGCGACTGCTCAACCAGGATTCGTTCAGCGTCCAGTTGATCACGCCCAAGGACGAGCTCAAGACTTACATGCGGGCGGCGCTGCGCGAGTTCGCGATCGTCGACAAAGGACTGATGCCGACGGTCGAGGGCAAGCTGACCGACCAGCAGATCGCCGATATCGTCGCCTACCTGGCTTCGTTGAAGGCCACGTCAACGGGCGCTTCGTATTAGAAATCGAGAACGATCAGTGCGGCTCGAGCCTTCGAAGGCCCAAGGGCTTGCATGATGTCGGCATGGCTCAGCCCCCCCGTCCCGCCGTACGTTGTGAAGTCGTACAACAGCAGCAGCAGCCCGTCGGTGCTGTCGCGTTCGGTGCCTGAGAGGGATTTCGACCCGTGTCCGCTGAAGTACAGCATGATGATGTCGCGCGCGGCAGCCGTTGCCGCAGCTTTCTTGAGGGTCTTGCGGACCGCTGCCACCGTAGCCTTCTCGTTGAGCAGCGTTTGGATGCTGGCTTTGGCGAACAATCGCCTGTCCGCTGATCGCAGCGCGGCGGCGATCAGCTGAACGTCCTTCGCAGGACCTGCGAGCTGACCCATCTGAGCATCCTTGTGCCGCGTCACGCCGACGAGGATCGCGTGGAGCGTTCCATACTCGCGGCGCGTGCCCTTCTTCGCCGAGAACAACGCCAACTGGTCTGCGGCGCCGATCGCCACAGGTGATTGCCGCGGCATCGTCTTTGAGAGTTGGCGCGAGGTCAACATGAGACTCTCGAGAATTGAGATCTTGCCGTCGCCATCGGCATCCGCGGCCGGGTCTCGAAGCGCCTCCGCGAACCGACCGGTAAACGCCCCGTGCGGGCGCGGATCCGATATCTCCATGCCGAACTGTCCCGACCGCGATCCGAGACACCACACCTGACCAGCTGGGATATCCGCGAGCGGCCGCTCGAGGGCCGGATCGAACACCGCGATTCCGGCAAGTTCGTCGCTGATCGGTTTCTCCCCGGCCTTCGACAGCAGCGCGGTTCCGGCGAGCCGCGCAAAATCCAGCACTTCCTTTCGTGCGGCCGCATCGAGTTCCGGCAGGCGGGCGGGAACGATTTTCGCGATGCGCGGCAACGCCTTCGTGTAGCGCGTCTGTCTCATCAGCGCCCGCAGCGGATCGAGCTCCGCCTGGAGCCCCCGCGTCGGACGGGTCGCCGTCTCGAAATTGTCGGCCGCTTTGTTCAAACGTTCGATCAGCACCTTGAACGAATACGGATCCGCGCTGCCGTCCCCTTCGGGCAGCGCGCCTTGCAGCATCCCCGCGAAATGGCGAACGGGGTTCTGGAAGATCGCCGGCGTGCCTACCTCGAACGCTTCGATCAGGCGTTCGAATACTTCGTCGGCCGGAAGTGTTGGTTCTGGTGGCGGATCGCCCGTGGATGTGCCGCGCTTCGTTGACGCGGTGTTCGCCGGTTCTACGGTCGGTTCCGGCGGCACCACGAAGCGTACATCGGGGCTCGTACGCAGCCACGACGGAAGCGCGTCCAGATCGGAACGCTTGTAACAGAACCAATACACGCTTTGGGCGAGCGGATTGCCGCCTCGTAGCCGGCGCCGAAGCGCGCTGGTGATGATGTCCCCTTCCCAGCCCGAGTAGCCCACCACGAGCGGCGAGCGTGCCCAGAGCAGGCTGTCGAGCAGGCCGATCATCGTGAAGCTCGTGGCCTTGTCGAGATGCGCCCTGGCGGTCACCTCGCCGCGCAGATTGGCGAGATCGTAGAAGAGATAACTTCCGTGCACGTGGACGATCTGGGTGTCGGGCCGATCGCGATCAATCCGGCCTATCGTCCGCGGATGATCGCAAATCGCCGGCTCCTCGCCGAACAACCGCAGCGCCCTCGCGATGAAGTCATCGAAATTCGTCGTCACCACGATATTCGTCAGACGGCGAGAGGACATCAGATGCCCGAGGCGGAGGCTGGCGAGCGAGAGCGGTTGTTTCTCGATGAGCAATCGCATGTACTGCTGCCGCTGTCTGGCGCTCGGATACGCCCGGCCGAACCAGGTCGAGTAACGATCGAGGGCGGCGATCTGCGACGGCTCCGCTGCCCGCTTGTATTTGCCGGCGAGCTCCCGGCAGTGCTCGATGATCGCGCCCGCCAGCGGAACGGGCGGATACGAAATGCCGGCGCCGACGATGAAGAAGAACGGAGAGTTGTAGCCCTCGGCGCCCAGCTCGTCGCAGGCCTGTTTGATTTCACCGGCCGCGGTCTCCAGTTCCACGAGCACGGACGCCGATCGGGTCTGGGCAGGTTGGCGAGCCACAGCTCCTCGCGCTACTGAAAGTCCACCGCAATGGACAGCGCGTCGTCATCGCGGAAGTGATATTTGTGCTTTGGCTCGTTTTGTTTTTCCTTCTTCAGGAATGCCGTCAGCATCGCGGTCAGTCCCTCGCTGCCCTTCCGGTTCGTCAGATACACGTCGTACGGCTTGCCGCTTCTGGCAGCGGAGAGCCACGTGAGCGTATCGCGGTGCGGGATCCCGTGCTTGCCGTTTCCCGAAATCACATAATGATCCGCGACGACGCGTTCGAAGAAATTCTGGTCGACGCTGTGGTTGCTGCCGTGGTGCATCACCTTGAGCAGATCGACGCGAAACGTGCCATTGGCGCTCAGCCCGCTGCGCTTCAGTGAATCGAGGACGTGGTCGGCGCCCGCATCCCCCGTCAGCAGCATGGAGATCGGCTTCTTGCCGCCGCCGCGCTCGGCTTCCACCAGGACGACGATGCTCGAGAGGTTTGGGACGGTGCGGTTGAGAAAATCAGCAGCCTGAGCGCTCGGGGTCGGCTTGAGCTTGGCCTTTTGCCAGTCGGCGTCGAGGGCGTCGAGCTGTTCCTCATTGGGACCAAGCACAACGAAGGTCAACCCGTCCGCGATCTTGACTCGCTTGAGTCCTGTCTTTGGCGCCTTGACGAGAGTGCCGCCCGCGCCCTGGTTGAGAGGAATCCCGAGCTGCGTTGCGTAATTGCGCAGGTCGTGGCCCTGTTGCACGGTTGCGACCACGGCCTTGGTCCACGGCTCGAGGCCCGCCGGCACGACGCCGGTCAGCGCCGCGCCGACGGCCGCAGACTGCACGGCCGCCGTCTTACCGCCCGTGAGCTGCTCGAAGGAGTTGAACCACAGCGTTCGGATCCGGCAGAACGGCTCACCGGTCTCGTCGTCTTCATGCTTCATCTCGCGGAACATATCGACCAGGCCGGTGATGTGGTCGCCGTCGATGTGGCTGACCATGAGCATGCGCAGATCGAGGCGGTCGTTCCCTCGCAGCTCGTCGAGGCGCTTCCGCAGCACCTTCGAATAGATGCCTCTCGACCCGCCATCGACGAGAACGCGGGTCATCGCACTGTCTTTCGAATGGTGCAGCAGCAGACAATCGCCGTCCGCGGCTTGCAACGCTTCCAGCGTGAGCTTCATCTCGTCCCCCTATCAGACGGATTGCAGCGCGCGTAGTACATCGACCATGCCGGCGCCCTGGAACCGCGGTTCGCGGCCGAGATCCGTGGCGGTGCGGCAGAGGATTTCCTTGACGCGTCCTGGCTGGCCGATAAGTTCCCGATGACGGCTCATCAGCAAGGCTGCCGCGCCACTGACGTGCGGCGCCGCCATGCTGGTTCCATCCATCGTTTCGAAGTAGCCGTTCAACGCCGCGGAATCGATGCGCTCGCCCGGTGCGACCAGATCGGGCTTGGTGCGCCCATCGCCCGTCGGACCGCGGCTCGAGAAATACGAGACGCCATAGTTGTGCGGCATCTGCCGATGCGTCGATCCCACGGTAATCACGGCGTCCGCATTGCCAGGGTCCGTGATGCTGATGAAGCGGTAGTCACCCGCGGTGCCGCCGTGTACCGCGCCGCCGCCGGTCGGATCCGTCAGCTTGTTGAACCCCCGGTTGCCGGCTGCCGTGACCACCACCACACCTCCCGCCACGACGCGCTCGCACTCCTCGCAGACCGGCGTTCTTCCGCAGGCATAGTTCGCGACGTCATGCGGCACCGACAGGCTCAGGTTGACGCCGTGGATCACCATCAGATCCTTGTGCGAGTTGATGTGCCGGACGAACTGGAGTGCGGCGATGATCGTGAATTCGTCGGAGCTCTTCTGCGCATCGTCCGGCAGCACACGGAGGTCGTACATCTCGAGATCGGGACACATGCCGATCAGCTGTTGTTTCAGCGGCGTGTCGGTGGCGGCCTCGGGCCATTCACCCGCGAGGATTCCGGCGACGTGGGTGCCGTGCGAATCTGACTGCGGTGGTTTGTACTTCCCTGGCTCGTGCGGCACACGCAGAAACGGCTCGAGGAGATCCCAGTCGATCGCGCGCCCCTTCTGCAGCCGGCGTTGGAGGTCTTGACGTAGTTCGCTCAGCTCGTCCTTCTTCAATGACGCCGCGGCCGATCCGTCCAACGAGATCTCGACGTCCGGGTCGAGCAGATCTTTGATCCGCAGGAAGTCGTAGGTGCGGACAATGCGGCTGGCCGCGGCCCCTTTTTTTCCTGTTCGCTTCCGGTCGACATCGCGCCGCGCGAAGGCGGGATGGGTCGCGTCGATCCCGGTGTCGAGCACGGCCCAGCGAATGCCGGTCGTGGTCGTCTGAAACAGGCGCGCAGCCGCGTCCGCCTTCACGGTCAGGCGGGAGCGCCAGACGCTGGTCTTCGCCTCGCGATTGAGGCTGACGCCCCAGAGCACGCCGCTCCCATCGTTTGGCGCTCGCAGGCCCTCGAACGCTCGCGCGAACGCGATGCAGTCCTCGTCAGTGAGCTTCGTATGACCCGTCTCCGTCGTCCCTTCGGGTCCGCCGCTCTCAGTGTCGATGCAGGAGACGATGCGAATCAGCTTGTTCAGCAGGCCGGGATCGATACCTGTCTCCAGCCTGGAACGGCCATGGAGCAAAGGTCGAATCCGCTTCAGCAGGCCCTCACGCGTCCATGAAAGTTTGGCGGGTAGCACGACGCCGCGCCACCATGCGGTCAACGGCAGCGCGCCGCGGAGCAGTTCCGGAAAAGTCAGCGTCGCCAGCACGACGGATTCGTTATAGAGAATCCGGCGCTCTTTGTCGTGTTTGATTCGGGGGTCCTGCTTGAGACGCGCTCGAAGCGCACGCGCGAGGGTGGGGGCGTCTGATTCATTGTGCGGCGTGAGCAGGAGACTGATCCGCTTCCCGGGATTCTCGCCGTACGCTATCCAGACGTCGGGCAGAATGGGGAAGTCCTGCGTAAAGCGCCGTTGGCGCTCCGGGCTTCCGTAGAAGAGTTCCTCAATCTGCTGCCGCTTCATGGTACCTCTTGCCTTCTGCCGGATGGCATTTCAGCGCTGTTGAACGGCGCCCGCAAAGTCCTCGAGGACCTTCCGCAGTGGTAAACGTGTGAAGGCCGCGAACCGTACAGCCAATACTCCGGGCAGTCAAGTGACTGACCGGCCTCGCGGGCGCTTAGGCCGCAGCGTCAGGGACGATGGCGGCGCGGCGCATCGGCTGGCGTTGGCCGTAGGTCAGTGAGCGCCACACCCATTCGCATGGGCCGAACCGATACCGCGCGAGCCACCAGCGGCTGAACGCGACCTCAACGCCGAAGAGTGCCGCGGCGGCGAGCACGCCGACCGCTGGACGCACGCGCAGCGACAGCCCGTAGCCCGAGACGATGAAATCTAGCGCGGCGATTTGCAGCATGTAGTTCGTCAGCGCCATCCGCCCGGCGCTGCCGAACCATGCAAGCCGCGAGCGCCATTCGGCGCGGAAGGCGAGCAGCAGCACGATCGCGCCAACGAACGTCAGGCACAGCCACTGCTCGTTGAGGATTCCGAATCCGTACCGCACCTGCCAGTCGATCGGCGCGAACCGGCCATCCGGAATCTGGAAGAGCACGCTCCAATAGAGTCCCCAGCACGCGAACCCGAAGGCCATCCACGCG
>Ga0207650_10002797_pt1 | contig 12052 bp, 16 predicted proteins | sample KBSS63metaG_FD_184325 | JGI IMG/M metagenome (GOLD analysis project Ga0207650, IMG submission 184325) | Switchgrass rhizosphere microbial communities from Kellogg Biological Station, Michigan, USA - KBS S6-3 metaG (SPAdes) (version 2) | ecosystem: Host-associated > Plants > Roots > Rhizosphere...
GCGATTACGTTTTCCCATTGCCATGCAACGGAATGTACTATGCCTGCTCTCTTCTGGCAAAATAATCGAGGCTACTTCCCACTATCGACTAACCAACCAGACAGACTTTCACCACGGGCTGCTAGCCAAGGCAGCCGAGCTAAACGGTTATCCGGCCACCGGCGCATGCCCTCGAACTGGCCACACAGCTCCATCTCACCACCGAGCAGAAGGCTAAACCGGAAAACTATTTAAAGCATGCAAGTCCGCGCGATTGCGCTCGGCAAAGAACTACTTGAGGAGGAACGCACGTTGGACAGACTCTTCGCGACGGTGGGCAAGTGCACTTTCTGACTCGCCATAACGACCGCCATGGCCAGATGCCGTCGACAACAAATATTACGACTTTTACCATCTCATCGCCGGAGAAGTGCTGCTTTTCTGCGATCTCTTGCGTCGTGTACGCCAGAGGATGGTTGTAAACTTCATACGCGATCTTGGCGTCGTCGAACAGGTCTTCGAGTCGTTTCATTATTGGCATACGCCGCCTTTTTTGGGTTTCGTTCTTTTTTGACGTGAATTCAAAAACCGCAATAACCATGCCCCTGTTTAGTCAGGAATTCATTTCAGATCGTCCGTCAAATGAGATCACAAACTGAGAACCGTTCTGACGGTAGTGATAATCGCCAAAGTGCTGAAGCATCCGCACCCGTGAGAATACGGCGCGCCGTTATTCGCACGCCTGCAAAGACGAATAATGCAGCACAAGTATTTTCGCGACGCCACAGTAAAATCACGCTGGTTTTTTCATCCGCTGATGGCACATCTATTGCCCATCTTTATGACGTAATTAGCACTGGAGAAGACCGATTATGGAAATTCCATTACAAATAACCTTTCGTAACATGGCGCCGTCCGAGGCGATCGAAAGAAGAATTCGAAAGAAGGTCGAGAAGCTCGAGTTATTTTACGATCGCCTTCTGAGCTGCAGGGTTAACATAGAGGCGCCGCATCGCCACCATCACAAGGGAAACTCTTACACGGTACGCATCGACCTTACTGTCCCGGGTGGCGAGTTAGTGATCAGAAACACGCCAAATCTATTAGAGACAAAGAAGCTCAGCCGTTCAAGAGAGCTAGAGATCGAGCTCCGTGAGCGTCACGCGCCGAGCAAACAGGCGGCGCACAAGGATCTCTATGTCACGATTCGCGACGCCTTCAATGCTGCCGGAAGGCAGTTACAAGACTTCAGCCGCCGGCAGAGTCTGGCGATAAAACTGCACGAACCTCGTGCACATGGTCGAATCATCAAACTTGTTCCAGAAGAGCGATACGGCTTTCTCAAAACGCTTGATGATAGAGAGATATACTTTCATGATAGCAGTGTGCTGGATCCGGGTTTCGATCGTTGGACATCGGAATGAACGTCTACTTCGCCGAAGAAAATGGAGAGAAAGGACCGCAGTCCAGCACGGTACGGTTCGCGAAACGCCATTTACAGGGTCGTAGGAGCGTTTAATGGTTGAAGAGCTATTCGCTTGTCTCGACGGCTCCGCTTTGGCAGAGCGGATACTTCCATTAGTACGAGATATTGCCGCTTCACAGCCGGTGCGAATTAGCCTGCTAAGAGTCGTCGGAGATACTGACGAACTCACTTCGGAAGAAACTCATCTGCGAGAGCTGGCACGTCAATATAAGGCAGAGGTTAGAATTTTAATCTCAGCAGATCCGGCGGCCGGAATTATTGCTGAGCTTGAGAAGAATCCAGGGGCAATTGCCGCGATGACCACGCATGGCCGCACCGCTTGGGCTGAGACTTTGGTCGGAAGTGTCGCTTTCACAGTGATGCGGAGATGCGCGCGCCCAGTGATTCTTTACCGTCCGCTCGTCAAAGACGCCGAGGCGCCAAAGAGGATAACGACAATAGTGGTGGCGATCGACGGCACTGACTTTTCAGAAACAATCATTCCATACGCCACCGGAATGGCGAAGGACTTGTCGGCTCGGCTGTTATTGGTTCAAGCGCTGCCGCTGCAGTCTACGATTCCACAAGGTCCGGATGGAGAAACGGTCGTATTGTTCGAATCATCTTACCTTCAACGGAAAGCTGCCACGTTAAAGGAGTCCCACGGTATTCCTGCCGATTGGGAAGTCCTACATGGCGATCCGGCTGATGCGATCTGCCGATATCTAAAAGACATGCCGAATACTCTGTTAGCAATGACCACGCACGCGCGCGGTCCCGTAGAACGGGCAATGCTCGGCAGCGTGGCGGGTTACTGTGTACGTCATTCAGGTGTGCCGCTGTTGCTCTACTGGCCGCAACCCCATTGATAAAGCCGTTCCTGCACCAGGAACGCCGGGCTTTGTGAGCATATCGAGTCCAAAAAGCGTGGCCTACATAGCACGTCTTCACTGAAGTTCTAATTCGCCTTCTTTGTGCCCTGACGCATACGGTCAGACATCTGCTTCATCATACCCGACATGTCGCCCATCATTTTGGACATATTCTCCATTTGTTCCGGCGTCACCTTGCCGGCGTCCATCATGTGCCCCATGTCTCCCATGATCCCCGACATGCTGCCCATCATGCCACCCATCCCCTTCATTTCATCACTTTTCATCATGCGTTGCCCCTTCATCATGCCGTTCATGCCCTTGTGCATCTCCGCCATTTTTCCTTGCATCTCCTTCATATTACCCATCATCATGCTACCGTCGTGCATGCCCCCCGACTTCATGGGCATATCCCGTTTCTCCTGGGCCATCAGAGGAACCAATCCTATCACCCAGAGGAAAAAAATTGCTCTGAAAATTTTTTTCATCACGATCTCCCTCGGTTTTGCTAATACCACTATTAATTGCTCTCGATACCAAAACAATTTGCTCTCAGCGGCACACGAGAGTCGGTATATTACTGTGCGTCAGAACCTTGACTGTCTCGCTACCAAGAACCAGTGCAGACATGCCTCTGCGTCCGTGCGAGGCCATGACAATCAAATCGCAACCCCTCTCCTTCGCAGCAGCAATGATGGCTTCGTAGGGATGATCATGCATCACATGTATACCCTCGTACGGGACGCGGGAAGCGTTTGCAGCATTGCTCGCCAGAGCGAGGTAGTGTTCGGCTCTGGCATCGGTGTCTTTCTCGTACTGCTCCGGCGTTTCAGTAACAACCATTGGATTAACCGAGAAAGTATGAAACGTCTCAGAGACGGTGATCGCTGTCACCTCTGCATCGATTGCGTTGGCCAATGCGACACCTTGCTTTATGGCTTTTGCCGAAAGCTCCGAACCGTCGGTGGGGATTAAAATATGTTTGTACATAATTCGAATTTCTCCTGCTCGCTACCGTTGGGCACTCAGTACTCAGTCCGTTCCGCATCGATCCATGTCTTGGCCATGTCTACTGCATATGTTTCAGCTTGATCGATAATTTTGAAATAACCAACGGGACCTGTTAGCAGTTGATGAAATTTGGTGCCTCCCTGTTCCCACGAAACGTCGACGTTTGGAACCCAACAGTCCGTTTCGAGGTTCAACTCAGGCAGGCTATGAATGTGCCGGGACCTATATATTAGCTCCATCGCCCTGATCCCTTCGCCACCACGCCAAAACGCTTGTTGTTTGACCATAGACTGGCGCAACTCCCATGCCATGTCCTAAAGCGTATTTGTTGCGCAATTTACTTTTATTCTTGGCTTGGTTTTCATTCACGCAAAATTGGAAAGATGATTTTTCTCATTCGTGGGAGGTAGTCTTAAACGCGTTTCTTTGATCGAGGCTGGGTCTGAAAGACTTCGCCAAGGTCTGCAGAATTGAAATACTGAAATCTCGCTTTATATTTTTTGCATTCTCGCAATGAGAAACAGAGAAAGAGCAACAGTCGCACGCATGCGAATTCAGCAAAAGTAGCCACATTTACTTGTGCCTCGTTACGGCAAACGCTTGCTACTTTTGTCCGAGGCATAAGTCTTGCTCAGTGGAATCGCAGGAGAGAGGATCATGAACATCAGAACTGGAAGACATTATGACCAATTAAACAAACGGCGACATCAAGTTGTGCTGACGCTCCAGCATGTTGCGAAAGAACGAAACGAAGCTGAAAAAAATACTGATTGGCTCGACCGAGCTGCGTACGAAACGCGGATCGCACTGCTTGACCGACTAACCGACTGGTACACTGATGAGGTTCAAGCTATCGATAAAGCCCTCGAACGAATCAACAACGATTCGTACGGCCTGTGTTTGGCCTGCCACAATCCGGTTGAACCGCTGCGATTGGACTGTTTTCCCGACGCAACTTTTTGCACTGGCTGCCAGGAAATGCGGGATAGCTTACAGAATACCTAGAACTGAAACGAACCGAAGATTCGGTTAATTTAGTATAGATAGCTACTCGATACTCTATCAGCTCTGTAACGAAGACGAGCCTTGAGCCGCTACCGACGCCGTGTAGGGTCTAAACTTACCTCCCTCACGAAAGAGTCTTCGGCGCCTCGGCGTCGGACGTTCTTTGATCAGCTCGGCGAGTCTGCGAACCACCCACGGGGTCAAGTAACAACTCTCTACAGTCCGGGCAATTGCAACCGCGCGAAGGCGCTCTTCTATTTTTGCCAGATTTAAGAATTACCGGAGCTATTGCAGCAATAATGACTCCTCGAAACGGTACGATCGTTGCTCAACTTAAGATTGTAAACTGCATACGAAGGAACAACCAGAATGGGGAGAGAAAAAAAATAAAAGCGCGACGGTTTTGTTCGGGAAAGCTGCAATGATGGCTACGGAATATCGACGCAAAATCGGCACTCAGGTTTGGCATTTTCGCCGAGATTGTTTACTGTGGCCAAAGCCTTTCGACTTTGTGGTTCTCTTCGATAGGCCGCATGATCAACAAATCTGTCACGAGTGCATTGCACTAGCGCAGCACAATCAAGTGGGAACACCAATTATAAGCTCGACTTTGCCGTCGATTTTACGGACGGATTAGTGGAGCAAATTAGTATAGCGATCGTTCGGTATCGGCCACAGCTATGTCATCGCAGCATGCGGCCGCCAGTGGTTTTCAACGGTTTCATTTATCGCACCCTTCTCGTACGCTTATGGAGTATCGCACCAATAATGATCCGAAGGACGACAGTTGGCATTTTTGCCAGCAATGCTCTAAATGGCCGCGCAGACGACGCGGAAACATTCTGTGGCTCGCCAACCCGCCAAGACATCTGAAGCTGTGCGCTGAATGCCAAAGACTCACCTCTATGGTCGTGATCACCACGCCCAAATCGCCTTCAGGATTTGTGCGTCCGGCAAAACACTGAGGAAGTTCGTGCGTATGGGGCGAACTTTGGAAATGAAACGCAACCTTCCATGGAATACCGAGCGCATGCAGGTAGCCAGACGTGGCATTTCTGTCATAAGTGTTCGCAATGGCCCAAGGAGTTCAATCTGATTGTTCAGTATGAAGACCCCCTCTGACCGACTTTGCAACGAATGCAGAGTGCTCGCGCTCGAAGACAGCAGGAGCGATCAAAAAATAATTACGCGACAGCTTGAGCGATGAAGCCCAAACGCACATCACCCAGCCACTATTTCATGTATCCGATTCGGACATCATGCAAGCGCTCTGTAGCGGCACTGTCTTTTAATGCAAATCTTTCTTAGTTGCGGCACGAAATCTGTGGTAAACGATTTCCATTACGATAGTGGAACCGCGCAAATCGGCGTTTCAAATGAACGGAGAAAGGCGACGAGGGAATCATGAGTTCGCAAACAAGAACGGGTTTTACAGTGTTATTGCTACTTGCTACCCTAAAAGGCTTTATCGGCTTCGCTTCAGCCCAGCCGATGGAGGTGATTGCTGGTGGTGAACTCGAGTATCAGCACAGTTGTGCGGTTTGCCACGGTCTCGAGGGCCGGGGCGATGGTGTCATGAGAAGATACTTGACCGTGCAACCGGCCAATCTACGACAATTGGGAAAAAATAACGGAGGCAAGTTTCCGTTTTAGGAGGTATACCGTAAAATCGATGGGCTAACCCAAGTCCCAGCGCACGGTACGCGCGAAATGCCCATATGGGGTGACCGATTCCGCGCGGAGGCTGGTAGCGATGGGAAGGCCGCGATAACCCAGGCAGCCGGCCGAATTCTTAGCCTCACCTTCTACTTGGAACATATTCAGGAATGAAATGTGCCCTTCGATTCGCTGACTGACGGACGAAACGCCAGCACTTTACACTTAAATCCGCCGGGTCGTTAACGCCGAGAAGCAAAAGTCTGAAGAAATTCTAACATCAATGAAGTCTTTGGGTTCGATGCCTATGCTCCTAAAGAGATCGCCGAAAAAATCGAAACCATTGGGGTCACAAAGGCTCGCTTACCGGTTCTATCGATCCGGGGCTGGCCGCCAAAGCGGCTCCCTATATTCAGCCAGATACTCAGGTCGTCATCTCACCGCGTTCACTGGAGGTGGGAAACCATTCTGGTGGCCAATTACGTCTCCCCCGGAATGACATCCGCGGATGGTTACGTAGCTGTCGGTGTTCAGGGCTTTGCAACATTTACTGAATCTAGCCATTCAATCCTTATGCCGAAACCAGTGACGGTGCGATTCGTATTATAAGCTTAAATTGTGCGGTCGTACCTGCTGTTACTAGGAGTCGGTCATCTAATTCCGATGACCGGCTCTCATCGTTGCCAAAACAAACGTACTTATTTTCTATTTGTAAGAAATCAACACCGAGATCTACATTCTATATCCAGGCAAATTAAGGTTTTTTACGGAATACCTTTTGCTTTTTTTATTTCGAGGAGTTTCTGCCGGCAACATATACTGTGAACGGACGTTCTAGTAGCTTCAGGTGCAAAGTCGTCGCCACCAAATCATGGGGCAGTTTATCTCGATAGCTGAATTTGGGAAGGCTAGTTGCGGCTGGGCCAATGACTCCCCGACCGAATTAACTGCGCGGTGCTTACGGAGATAAGTTTCCCCGGCGCGGGCCAACTAATTTTTTGATTGATTGCCATTCGAACGGCATCGTAAATAATCGGCTTTTTCAAACATACGTGTATACCGCATCGACTTAAATGATTCATTTCGGAAACGGCCTGATCGCCTGCCATTGCGACGACGAACGCGTTGTGTATCCGTACCGCATATTTGACAACTGACCTCCAGCCAGCCATTTCTAAATCGGCGAGCAAACCACTCACACGATCGACTCGCTCAATATACCGGATCGCCGTTTGTCGGTTTTTCGCCCGGTATACCTCGTAGCCGTCGTCCTTCAGCAGCGCAGCGAGCGCCGCTCTTGCCACGATATATTTCTCTGCGACGATGACTTTAAGGGTCTCTGCCGTCATTTCGTTGTCGCTGTTCACCGTTAGCCAACTTTTTGGCCGAGTACATATTTCGGCCACTACAAAGTTGGAGCAACGGCTGTGCCTCATACCGAATTAATAAAGAATGCAATTACAAACAGGGCAGGCAGATTTGGCGAAAACGGTAAAAAAACAAAAATTGATTTATTAAATTTGGGAACGGTTTGAGAGAATAAGGGGGACTCACATGGTTGTCAGACTCTAGCCCGAAGTAGGTGTTGAAACTCCGTCAAAGCAAAAACGCTGCACACCAGAGTAAAATGCTACCGCTGAAGAATTTACTTTTCGCGATTATAGCTGCTATTAAATCACCTTACCCGTCCTCGCCAATAGATTCGGCGGAATAATGCGTCGTTCATTCAGGCACAATCTCCACGACCGCTATGGTCGTCGATTCGAGTCGCACGAAAGCCGCATGTATGCGATTCATCCGGCTGAGATAGCGTTCCGGATCTGCGTCGAGGACCCGCAAGCGGCCTTCCTGCCATGCACCGCGAAAGTGAATCCTTAAGCGACTGTCGTTTGCGAGGGCGTTTCGGATCCAGTGAGCCCGAAGACCGTCCTCCACAACGACGATGATGTGTCCACCATCGTCGAAATACCCCACCGGGACACGGCGCCGTTTGCCCGATCGATGGCCGACTGTTTCAACCAAAAGCGCGTTTCCTCGACTATATGGAGGCCGAGGAATACCAACCAGAAGGGAAAGGTTAGTGATCTCATTCGCGATACGAACGATCCATTTCGGAAGGCGCATCTGATTTCCCTAGCCGTCTACACATTTATACCGAGCTCTCTGGCGCTCGGTACGAAGACCAGCCGCGGGTCGTCCCGAAGTTTATAAACTCACCTCAGGAAGCACAGCTAATGATCAACGACAGCAACCAGTGTGCCCATGGTGTTGCTTGTTTTCGCTGTGCAACAGCAAGCAAATATATTGCGAATTCCAAATTGTAAAAACAAAATCGATGAACTTTACATTCGTGCGAAAATGCACGTACCCCGCAAACAATCGCGTGGCCACCTCCATCGTGCGATGGTTCTCGGATTAGCGGCATTGATTTCTTCCTGCAGGAAAGGGCAAAGTGAAGAAAGTTGAACCGTCATTATTTGTACTTTACACACTAGAACGATCTGGAAATCGGCGTGTCAGCGAATGCTGAGTATCAGCACGACGAGCTTTGCTAAAACGCAACGACAATCTTAAAGCTGACTCACCCGGAGGCCTATATATAACTCGAGAGTATGCCTATTTCGTCCAGGTCGTTTCAAGGGGCGATAATCACTTACCTGATCGGCTTTACAGTTCTGGCCTTACTTGCATATCTGGTCTACCTAGATCAACCACCACTACCTGAAAGAGTCGTGCGGGCGAAAAAGTTTTGTTCACCCGCGATGACGTTATCGGTGGCATGAACGTCTTTCAGCGCTACGGCCTGATGGAATATGGCTCAGTTTACGGTCATGGCGCCTATCTGGGTCCTGATTTTACCGCCGAGTATCTCCACAAAAGCGCCGAATCGCTGGTCAGTACCTACAGCATAGCTGCTTTAGTCGGTCGTTCAGCCCGTGAGCGAGTCGTCGCGGAAATTCACGAAAACACCTACGACGCCGCGAAAGATTCGCTTACCTGCACGGTTGCGAGGGGAAAGGCGCATGCGACAAGACCCGTGGTGGCGCCCCGGCTGAATGGATAACGAGTCCAGACGATATTCGTAAGCTCACAGCGTTTTTTGCGTGGACGGCGGCTGCTAATCGTCCTCGACATTCATACTCATACACCAACAACTGGCCCGCCGAACCACTGGCGGGTAACTTCATTACCGCCGATGCCACCACCTGGAGTGTCATTTCCATCATTGGCCTGTTAGGCGGAACCGGTCTCATCTTGTATTTTTTTGGCCGCTATAACTGGCTGGGCTGGAGCGATGCGGAAACCCAGCCGGTGCGATTTCGTCCCGTCGAGCAAGTGGCCGTTACGCCGGCGCAACGAGCCATCGTCTGGTTTCTGTTCGTATCCTCATTGCTCTTTGTGTTGCAAACTTTGACCGGCGGCCTGATCGCCCATTACCGCGCCGAACCGGAGGGATTTTTCGGCATCGATTTCTCGGCGATTCTGCCATTCAACATCATGCGCACGTGGCATGTTCAGCTGGCAATTTTTGGGTCTCGGCGTCTTACCTGTCCATTTGTCTTCACATCGTCGCAGTTGCACTCAGGCTATTTACCGGTCAATGATGATTGTACCTTTTTAAACGTGTCGAGATTTTTTTGCAGGCCGCTTATATGGTCTTGCATCTCGGTGATCGAGGAGCCAAATTCTGCAATCGAACCAACCGGTCCGCCCATCTTTGCCCCCTTTTCCAACAGCCCGCCCATCCCGAAGGCACCCACGATGACAGCGATTATCACCGCCCGCGAAAATTTTATTTTTGTCATAACTACCTCCCTTAAGTAAGAAGACGATAATTCAAGATTCCTCTCCTAAAAATTAGCTGTCAAATTTTCCGAGTATCAGAGCTTTACCTCTAGGTTATTGACCACGCTCTTCACGCCGCTCACCTTGCCTGTTATTTCTTCGGCTTTCGCTTTTTTCTCCGCCGAATTCACGGTGCCTTTGAGCTTCACCACGCCGTCGTCCCCGACATCGACCGTGACCGCCTGCAAGGTCGCCTGATCCTCCCGCGCGAGCTGAGCCTTGATGGTCGCGGTCATTTTGGCCTTTTCAAATTCCGGCCCGGAAGCTTTTTTTTGGATCGTTTCGCAGCCAGTGACTATACAGATCAGTAAGGTGATTAGCGCGAAGATTCTGTTCATATGCAAGACTCTTTTGATCACTCTAAAGACTTCATTTGTCCTGCTGCAGCAGCGACCGCCTAACCTTCAAACTGCGCCGCCTGCATGTTCTTCGTAGTCAACGAATTTCGGAAGTACAGTGGGCGCACTTGACAGCCTTGAGAGGAATCGGCGTCAAGCAATACGGACAGTCCTTAGTCGAGGCCGCGGGCGCGGGGGTTTGCATCCGATTGATTTGTCTGACGATCAGAAAAACCGCAAAGGCAATGATGATGAAATTCAAAATGTTATTGATAAAAATGCCATAATTCAAAGTTGCAGCACCGGCGGCCTTGGCCGCGGCAACACTGGGATAGTCTTTGCCGGAGAGATTGATAAAGAGGTTTGAAAAATCCACATTGCCCAGTGCCAGGCCGATCGGCGGCATGAGAATATCCTCAACGAAGGATGTCACGATTTTCCCGAATGCCACGCCGATCACCACGGCCACAGCCAGATCCACTACATTCCCTCTTTGAATAAACTCCCTGAACTCTTTGATCATTGTTTTCTCCTCCGTCAGCGTTGCGAGGTCTCAGAAGCCCGGTGAAGCATCGCCTCCAGGCGGGACTTATTCCAACCGTTTGACAAGCTATAAGCCAGAGGAAATTCTCAAGTCAACCCCAATTGTTGTGATTCTGCAAAACTTGGGCGGCGTGGATCCCACCCGTGGCGCTCCAGCGTTCACGTCGAATTGAATTGAAAAAGAAATCAACTACAGCGATCGAACGAGATACTTCCATCCGAAGGCAAAGAGCGTTTTTATGAGGGGAAACAAGCTCAACGGGTTACCTAAACGAGATCGCCTAGTACATCCGTGACGGCCGTTCTTATTTTACAGCAGCTCGTCCAATATTAGACAAACGTCATTTCTGAATCAGCTCACTGTGAGCTATCCTCAAACTACGTGGAGCCAGCGCGCGATAATTATTTTTATAATGGGTCAATGCTAGACAGAACATCCACGCCCGCTCCATATACGATCTGCGATGGGAAAAGGAGGTTCCGGTAAGTGAGCATGCGTTTAATAAAAGTGTCTATTCCCAGCGCCTTTCTCAACACGCTCCGACCGAACGCGAGCGCAACGCCCCATCAGACCAATGCCGACGTCGGAAATGCCGCAGCAAGAACTGCGCTCCCCGCACCCGCCCAGAACAAGCCAGAACGTCCCGAGAAACTCCGCGCTGTACTGTTTCATTTCTTTCATTTCTTCCTCCTATCGACTGCATAACAATCCCGTTACGAATGGTAGATCAATTTTTCTAAATTTATTTTTGTTTGCTATCGGCCGTCTTGGTTTTTGCCTTCGGTGCGATAAACTTTGCACCAGTCCAAAATATCGGCTGAGATCGCCGCGCATCAGAATGCAAATCTGAGTTACATAGATTCCGGCGCTAGGATTTTAGAACTCGCACAACGTGCCGAAATTCTTTAGTTTCAGAACTCCACTTGCAAGCACGGTCGCCTTGATCCGGTCTACAGAAAACCCTTCGATTTTCTTGTGGAAAATTATCAAAGGGCTAAGCAAGCAAACGCGGGATCGGTGAGGAAAACGTCAGTAAATGAAATCTGGCTCCCCGGGAGGGACTCGAACCCCCGACCAATTGGTTAACAGCCAACTGCTCTACCGACTGAGCTACCGGGGAAAAGAGGTAAACAGCGGTTTTTGTACCATACGAAAACAAGCATTTCCAGATTACCCGACCTGCAATTTCTCGAGTTCGTCGACCATATTTTGATGATGTGTGGCCGGCCAGTAAACGCGCCGGCAAGCTGCGCACCAAAAAAAATTTTCCTGCGTCGAAAAAACGTACGATGGAACCAATTTTTCCACGCTCGCCTTCGCCCTGCTTTGAAGCACC
>Ga0207650_10002798_pt1 | contig 12050 bp, 10 predicted proteins | sample KBSS63metaG_FD_184325 | JGI IMG/M metagenome (GOLD analysis project Ga0207650, IMG submission 184325) | Switchgrass rhizosphere microbial communities from Kellogg Biological Station, Michigan, USA - KBS S6-3 metaG (SPAdes) (version 2) | ecosystem: Host-associated > Plants > Roots > Rhizosphere...
GCTTGAAGTTCCCCGTCGCGTCGGCCTCTGGAAGCTTGGTGACGAGGATGCTCGACTTCGCTCCGATATGGCAGCCGAACGCCTGGCAGAAACCGCAGTAGCTGCAGCCAGGGCGTCCCTGATAGTTGCGCGAGAGTATCGCCCGTGGCGTCGAAAACGGGTGATAACCGAGCTTGCGCGCGCCCTCCTCGAAGATCACGCCGGATTGATCCGCGACCAGCGGCGGCATCGGGTAATCGCGGCGCCGTGGCGCTTCGAAGATGTTTCCTCCGTCGATCTTGCGTCCGCCGAGATTGCCGGCCTTGCCCGACACGCCGAGCTCGTATTCAGCGCGATCGTAAAAGGGCTCGAGGTCGGCGTATGTCAACGGCCAATCGGCAAGCGACGCGTCTTTCGGAATCGCTGACGCGCCGTAGCGTTCGATCGTCTGCGATCGCGCGCGGAAATCGTCCTCGTGCAAGCGCCAGGAGACTGCGCCGTAGTGGACCGTTCCACCGCCCGCCTGGTTCCCGTAATTGAGAACCGGCAGCGGGTTCGCTCGTGTGCGGCGGTTCGGCCGCCAGGTCACCGGCTGCCGTTTCGCATGCGGACGCAGGTCCTGCCGCTGGAAGTAGCGCAATTCATCGAGGCCGGCGAAGTCCGCGGTGTTGTGACGCGGCCCGCGTTCGAGACCGATAACCTTCATCCCCGCCTTCGCCAGTTCGGCAGCGAGTATCCCACCCGCCGCGCCAACACCGACGATGACGACGTCTGTCTTCTCGGTAGCCACGACTCAGGTCTTCGAGGTTCCAGCCTGTGCTTGCAGACCGAGCATCGGCGCGCGCGTGAACGCCTGCCTGCTTTCCAGGTCGGCTGGCGTGTACACGGCCTGCCCTCCGGGGAACCCAACGAGCCGCCAGCCGTTGAAGTCCTTATTCCCGCCGTACGCCGGGTCCGCAAACATGCCTTCGATGGTGTGCGTGCGAAGCATTTCGAAGAAGGCCTGCGCCGTGGGCCACGTGAAGCCGGCCGCCTTGCCTTGCTCCAGCGCAGTGAGGACCGCATCCTGACGGCCGGCATCCAGGCGGACGAACGTGTCTTTGTATGTCGTGCGGCAGTAGGCGTCGAGCTGCGCCAGCCCACGCCGGTAGAACTCCTGCAGTTCAGCGTATGCGCCTGAGACCGCGAGATCGATGTAGGTGATCACGGCGGCGTCGCGTGCACCCGGTTTACCCGGGGCGCCGGGCATGAGTCGTTCCGTGAAGGCCGCAATGGTGGCAGCATCCTGCGCGTTGAAGAACGTGCCGGGCGCGGTAGCGGACGCATGCGTCGCGCCTGCCGTGGCGTTCGCGTCCTGATGCTGCTCGAGATTCTGGGCCGAGACGTCGGCTACCAGCCCCGCGCCCGCGACGGAGCCCGCACCGACCACCGCGCGTACCAGGAACGCGCGCCGCGTTGTGTCGTGGCTGCTCATGCTGGTCCTCGATCAGTTAGACCGACCTGAAGGTCCGCCTCTACGTCGTCAGAGGTGGGTCGTAGACCCGCCTACCTATTTATCCGCGCCGCCGGCGCCGGGAGCGGATCCGCCGAATAGATAGCGTGACCCGTCGGCCAGGATGAAATTGCGGCCGACCGCCTTGTTCGTGCCGTCGCGCGCCTGATATCCCTCGATCGTGAATTCGGTGCCGATCTTCAGCGTGTTCTTCGTCACGCCGAGACGAATGAGCTGATTCGGGCTGCCGCCTTCGACCAACCACGGGACGACGGTTCCGTCAGGCTGCTTGATGTCCATGTGGAACCAGGAGTGGGGGTTGATCATTTCCCACTTGGTGAGCGTCCCCGTCAGCTTCAGCGGCTTGTTGATGTCGAACTCCGACGAGAAGGCGTGATGCGCGACGAGCGGCGCGGCCATGAGCCACGCGCCGAGGGCAACGATCACCGCGAACGTCGTTCTCATGTGATGCTCCCTTTCACTTCGATGCTGGTTTTGCCTCACGCGCGCGCTTCTCGTCCTCGCGCGCCCCCCGCAGCAGGTTAGTGAGGCTGTAGTTCCCCTCGTGGCAGGCGTGCTCGAAGATCGGCCCGATTGATTTCTTCCACGGCACCTCCGCCGTCCATGGGCGGGTCCACACCTTCGGGTCGTCAACGGTGAAGCGATACATCAACGTGTCGTCGCTCACGCGCGTGAACCGCTCGGTCAACTTCATATCTGCGCTCGCACCCTGGGCGGCAAACATGAACATATCCGTGAAGTTCGTCGTCTCGATGACCAGCGTGTCGCCATCCCAGCGGCCGCGCGAGCTGCCTTCGAGCTGCCGGACCTGCTGCGGCAGCGGCGGACGCGCATCGAGCGGGATGATTCTCGGACTGTGGAGCATCTCGACGAGGATCATGACGGTGCCCGGGTTCTGCACGATCTGATAGTTGTTGTTGTATGCGCCGGCGAGCATCGGCGGACCGTCGCGATCCATCAGGATGCAGCGCACCGACAGCGGCTGGTTCTGGACGGCGTCGGTGATCGCGCCCGCGCGCTTGCGTGCTTCGGCACGTGCCGCGTTGAGACGCTTGCCCTCTTCTGTCATCGGCGGCAGATGGCCGTCGGGCGGATCGACGATCAGCGACGTTCGCAGGTTGAGCGCTACCGGCGCCTGGCTACGGTCGAGGCCGAACTGCGTGAAGTCGTAATGCACATCCGCAACGGTGCCCGGCGTCGTCTGTTCGGCCTCCTCGGCGGCGGCCCGCTTCATCTGCTCGACCACTTCCTCCTGGGTGAAGAACTCGCGGTCAATCCCTTTCGGCCGCTCGAGCGGCGTGTAGGTGGTGTTGTTCCAGAAACCCTGGAAGTCCGGATGCCCGTCCGGCAGGCGTGGCGCTTTGTAAGTTGCCGCGCCCGACGAAGCGCGCGCTGCCTGTCCCTGCGCCTTTGTCGGCGCAACATAGACGAGTGCGACCGCGAATCCGGCGAGGGCCATGGCGACGAGGAGTCGACGCAGCATGTGTACTCTCCCGAGCTAATTGCTCGATGACGGCTTCCGCAGGTGTCCGTAGATCAGGTCTTCGACGAAGGGGATGCAGTTGAACTCCAGCAACTGCGCGTTCTTTTCGACGCGGCGGTAGATCGGCAGTGCGATCTTCCACGGGCGCGTGAATGTCTGCGGATCTTCGATTGTCGCTTCGTATGAAAGGTGATCCGCGTCCGTCGCCGTGATGCGTTCGACGACGTGGAGCTGATCGCTGTGGAAGTTGCCGGCGCGGTCGAACCAGCTCAGATCGTTGAAACCGGTCGTGTCGACGACGAGCGTCTCACCTTCCCAGTGGCCGTTCGACCATCCCATCCAACTGTCGGCCGGCGCTTCCTTGTGGTCGGTCATGTAGATCGTCCGCACGGCACGCGCATACGACGAGACAATCATGATGTAGGTCGGCGTCTGGACGATCTGAAACGGATACGGGATGTACATCCCGCGCGGCGTCCCGGGCAGATAGCACTTGATCTCGGGATCGAGCTTGAGCCGGTTCGCGTAGTTGTCTTTCTTCTTGACGAGCGCTTCGGGTTTGTAGGGCAGCGGCCCGTCCGTGATGCCGACGCCGCCGGCCGTGGCGAAACTTGCCCCGAGCTCCTGCACCGGCCCGGGTGCCGCCGAGTGCGGCTCGATGTCCCAGTAGGCTTCGGTGATCGCCTGGTAGACGCCGTTGAGATTCGGCTTGCCGTCGGATGTTCGCGGCGCTCGATAAGCTCGCGTCTGGCCTGCCGCCGTCAAAGACAGGGCGACGGCTGTACTTACTCCGACCGCAGCGATCAACGCGCGTCCGAGCCAGGTTTGCATGGCAGCTACCGGGGCATATTGAACGCCGTGGCGAGAGCCTCGTCAAGCCCTTACCGCCTCGGCTTCGTGCCTACGAGGCCGGCTCCTCCGCCACGTCCGAACGGCGCAGTTCGTCGAACAGACGCGCGGTCGTCACGAGAATAATGGGGCCAATCAACAGGCCGAGCAGTCCGAACGCCGCCGCCCCACCCAGCAGCCCGAAGAAGATCACAAGACCGCTGATCGCTGTTCGTCCGCTGAGGATCAGCGGACGCAGCACGTTATCGATCAGGCTGATGCCGAAGATGCCAATCAGCATCAACGCGATGCCCCGACCGATGGCGCCCGACAGCAGCAGCCAGATGCTGGTCGGTGCCCACACGAGCGCGGCGCCCACGACCGGCACCAGCGAGAACAAGCCGATCGCGACCCCCCAGAGCACCGGTGCGCTGATGCCGAGCAGCCAGAACGCCACGCCGCCGATGGCGCCCTGGGCCGCGGCGACGGCCAGGCTCGCGCCGATGCTGGCAATCACCAGATCGCGCGTATCGCTCATCAGGCGCTCGCTCTGCGGCGGCGGAAATGGCAGCCGGTCGCGCAGGTAGCGGCTCATCGTCGGCGCGTCCCGCAGAAAGAAAAACAGCGCGAACAGCATCGCGGCGATCGTTCCGAGCGTCCCGAAGAATCCGGCAACGAGCGAGCCTGCCTGTGGCGCCAGATAGGCGAGCGCGCGCTCGGCGCCGCGTGCCATGAGTTCGGTCGGATCCTCGGGCACCGCGACGGGACTCAGCCTTCTGATTTCGTCCCACAGTCGTTGCATCTGACGCGGAGCGCTTTGTGAGGCCTGCTGCAGCGACTCGATCGCCTCCGGCGCTTCGCGCGCCAGCGCCGAGATGAGCAATGCGGCGGGCCCGAGGATCAGGACGCCGACGGCAAGTGTCGTGATCAGCGCGGCGCTGTTCGGCCCTATGCGTCGCGACAACGTCATCTGCATGCCGCGAAACAGAATCGCAAGCAGCACCGCCCACGTCAGCGCGACGAAGAACGGGCTCAGCACACGATAGGAGAAGTAGATCCCCAGAAAGACAAGTGCGTAGAGGATAGGCCTCCTCATGACCGGCTCCTTTCGTGTGTCGCGGGATCGCGCGGCTGATGATACCTGTGTGATCGATGGCGCGCGTCGCTGGAGCCAGCGCGTCGAGCCCGGAGCGGTGAGATCTGGAAGGCGGCGACTTACCGGGGCGCACCGATCATGCGGTCAGCGTCCTTCCCGTCAGGCTCCCAACTTCTTTGCCAGATCGTTGAAGTCACGCGCGGCTACATCCACCGATGCGTTGGGCTGCAGGTCTGGTTTTCCGTCTGGTCCGAACTCGAGCGGCCTGGTCACGAACGCGGTCCGCAGGCCGACGCCTTTTGCCGCTCCTAAATCTCCAAGGTGCGCGGCCACCATCATCACTTCGTCGAGCTTCAGATCCAGAAAATCGGCCGCCGACTGGTAGACCTCGCGGTCTGGTTTGTAATGACGCGCGAGTTCCGCGCCAAGAATGCAGTCCCACGGCAGGCCGCCGAACTTGGCGAGGTCCGTCATCAGCGAAATGTTCCCGTTCGAGAGCGGCGCGATGATGAACTTCTTCTTCAGCCGTGTCAGGCCGCTGACTGAATCCGGCCACGGTCGAAGCCGGTGCCACACACGGTTGAGTGCATCAACTTCCGGCTCGGACAGGCGGCCGGCAATGCCGAAGTCGACGAGCAGCTTGTCGAGAATCATCCGATGGAGGCGATCGAGTTTCGTCCACGGCAGCTCGCCCGTGCGGACGCGACTCATCGCGGGCTGATAGCCGCCGCGCCAAGCGTCAGCGAATTTGACGGCGTCGATCGTCAACCCCTTGCGCGTCGCCAGTTCCTGCACCTGCTGCGCGACAGATGTTCGCCAGTCGACGACCGTCCCGAAGGTATCGAAGACGAGCGCCTTCACACGGCTGAAATCGGAGGGTGTCTGGGATGTCTGCCGTGAGGCGGCGAGTGCGGCTATCGAGCCAACCAACCCGACCGCATAGGCGGTGAAAACGCGCCGCGACATGTCGTAATCCATATCTTCATGACCTTCGCGTCACCCGAACGTTGCACGGAACTTCTTCGCGGCGCCGGTCTTGATCGGCCCGCCATGTCCGAATACGGCCGCGTCGAAGTCGAGCGCCGCGAGCTTCCGCAGACTTCGTTTGCCCTCCTCGAGGTCCTCGTAGCACAGCGCGTAACCGAAGTTCGGCATGTTCGCACATGCATCCGCCGCGAACAGCAGACGCCGGCGCGGCCAGAGCAGCGCAACCTGTCCGGCGCATTGTCCCGGAATGTGAATGGCCTTCAGACCGCCGGCAATCGGGAGCTCCGTTCCGTCGTTGATCTCCTGATCGATCGCACACGGCTCGATCGGCGTCGGTTGCTTCGGAATGAACATGCGGTACATCAATCCGCGCAGCAGCCCTGGCGCAGGCGACATCGGACGCGTCGTCTCACCCTTCCTCACCATCGCCGCATCGACTGGATGCATATAGACGCGTGCCCCGCTTCTGCGCTTGAGGGCGGCGACGCTTCCCGCGTGATCCGGATGGCAGTGTGTGACGACAATGTGCTTGAGGTCGGTGACGTTTTTGCCGGTGGATTCGATCGCCGCGACGATCTTGTCGTCGCTCTTCGGCAGCCCGGTATCAATCAGCGTGAGCTCGCCGTCCTCGATGAGGAACGCATTGACCGCGCCGAGCCCGATCTGCCAGAGCCCTTCGACGACTTGAGTCGGTGCTGCCATGGCCGTGGAGATTACTTCAGGTGGCAGGTGGGCAGGTGCAGGTGGCGGGCTGGCATGGACCAGGGGCGGAGGTCGCCGGGATGGGGCGGCTAGATCTAACTCGTTAAAATATTTGAGCTTCGCCTCTCCGGCTACCTGCGCTTGCTACTTGCCGCCTGATACAATTAGAGACGTATTGCGTTTGCCCCAACGCAATATCTTGTGGTTTGAGCTTGACAACCCCGATCAGTGAGCGCACCATCACACGCGCGCTCAACGAGGTTGAAACGGTTGGAAGCCGCCCAGCATCCGGCCGCCGCGAAAGGTCTTCAGGACATCTCGAGCGCAAACCATAACAAACGATTCGGACGCTCGCTCGGGGAAAGAGCGTCCCATTGTGGCGCGGACCGTTCAAGTCCGCGAAAGGATGGAGGGCGAGCATGGAACGAGGGCCTGCACAGACTCAGGGCGCAGTTGAAGCGCGCGCGAAAAAGAGCGCGGAGTCCAGAAGTGCATCCATTCCAGGCCTCGAATTTCCACGCTACTTCACCCTACCCGGTGTCGATCCGTTCGACGAAATCGAATGGGAGATCCGCTCGGCGGTCATCGGGAACGAGAAGGGGAAGGTCGTCTTCGAACAGCGCGACGTCGAGATCCCGTCCTTCTGGTCGCAGCAGGCGACCAACATCGTCGTCTCGAAATATTTCCGCGGGCAGATGGATTCGCCCGAGCGCGAGCGCAGCGTCAAGCAGTTGGTTGGGCGCGTCGTCGACACCATCACCCGCTGGGCGCGCGAGCAGCGTTACTTCGCCAGCGATGATGCACTGGCGTCCTTCAGCGCCGAACTGAAGCACCTGCTCGTCTATCAGAAGGCCGCGTTCAACAGCCCCGTGTGGTTCAACTGTGGTTTCGAAGCCGCTCCTCAGTGCTCGGCCTGCTTTATTAATTCTGTCAAGGACACGATGGACTCGATCCTCACTCTCGCGAGGACCGAGGGGATGCTCTTCAAATTCGGATCGGGCACCGGGAGCAACCTGTCCACGATTCGGTCGTCGCGTGAGCTGCTGGCAGGTGGTGGCACGGCGAGCGGTCCTGTTTCGTTCATGAAGGGCTACGACGCGTTTGCGGGGGTCATCAAGAGCGGCGGCAAGACGCGGCGCGCGGCAAAGATGGTCATCCTCAATGCGGAGCATCCCGACGTCGAGGAATTCATCAACTGCAAGGTCGAGGAAGAGAAAAAGGCCTGGGCGCTTATCGATGCCGGTTACGACGGCTCGTTCACGGGCGTCGCCTATGGATCCATCTTCTTTCAGAACTCGAACAACAGCGTGCGCGTGACCGACGACTTCATGCGCGCGGTGCTCGACGATGGCGAGTGGCAGACGAAGGCGGTGACGACGGGCGAGGTGATGGACACCTACAAGGCACGGGATCTGATGCGCCAGATTGCCCAGGGGACCTGGGTTTGCGGCGACCCCGGCATGCAGTTCGACACCACCGTCAACGAATGGCACACCTGCCCCGGCACCGATCGCATCAACGCGAGCAATCCGTGTTCGGAATACATGTTCCTGGATGACTCGGCGTGCAATCTGGCGTCGATCAACCTGATGAAGTTCGTCAAAGACGATGGCGAGTTCGACGTCGCGGCGTTCAAGGCGGCGTGCCGGACGATGATCACGGCGCAGGAGATCATCGTACCGAACTCGAGCTATCCGACCAAGGCCATCGAGAAGAACTCGCACGACTACCGTCCGCTGGGGCTCGGCTACGCGAATCTCGGAGCGCTGCTGATGTCGCGCGGCCTGCCGTACGACAGCGACGAAGGACGGGCGTATGCGGCGGCGATTACCGCGGTGATGACGGGCGAGGCCTACGCCCAGTCAGCGCGAGTTGCGCGCGATCACGGCGGGCCGTTTGCCGGCTACGAGAAGAATCGAGAGCCGTTCCTGCGTGTCATGAACAAGCACCGCGATGCGGTCAGCGAGATCAACTCGAAATTTGTCCCCAACGACCTCTACGCGGCGGCGAAGCAGGCGTGGGACGAGGCCGTGGAGCTGGGCGAGGACTTCGGTTACCGGAACGCGCAGGCGACCGTGCTGGCGCCGACCGGCACCATCGGTTTCATGATGGATTGCGACACAACCGGGGTGGAGCCCGACATCGCGCTCGTCAAATACAAGAAGCTCGTCGGCGGCGGCCTGATGAAGATTGTGAACGGCACCGTGCCGATGGCGCTTGGCAAGCTCGGTTACACGCAGCCTGAGATCGAGGCGATCAGCCACTACATCGACGAGCACGAGACGATCGAGGGCGCGCCGTTTCTGAAGGACGAGCACCTGCCGGTGTTCGACTGCGCGTTCAAGCCGGCGAAGGGCGAGCGGTCGATTCACCACATGGGGCACATCAAGATGATGGGCGCCACGCAGCCGTTCATCTCGGGCGCGATCAGCAAGACCGTGAACGTGCCGCGCGAGGCGACGGTGGAGGAGATCGAGAGGGCCTACATCGAATCGTGGCGCCTTGGGGCGAAGGCGATCTCCATCTATCGCGACGGCAGCAAGAGGACGCAGCCGTTGAACACGTCGAAGGCCGGCGTTGCGGATACGCGGAACGCGGTGGGTGGCTCATCGAACGTAGGGGCCGACCTTCAGGTCGGTCCGCGAGAAATCGTCCGCGAGGTCGTGAAGATCGTCGAGACGCCGAAGCGCCGCAAGCTGCCGGACGAACGCAACGCCATCACGCACAAGTTCGACATCGCGGGCCACGAAGGCTACATCACCGTCGGCCTCTTCGAGGACGGAACACCTGGCGAGATCTTCCTGGTGATGGCGAAGGAAGGGTCGACGATCTCCGGCTTCGCGGACGCTTTCGCGCAGGCGATCTCCTATGCGCTGCAGTATGGCGTGCCGCTGCAGGCGCTGGTCGACAAGTTCAGCCACGCGCGCTTCGAACCGTCGGGGATGACCAAGAACCCCGAGATCCGCTTCGCGAAGTCGATCGTGGACTACATCTTCAGGTGGCTGGCGACGAAGTTCCTCTCGCCAGAAGCTCAGTACCGGGCTGGAGTCAACATCGAACAGCCTGCGGTGGGCTCGGATGCGGAAGGTAACAGGTCTCAGGTATCAGGTGGCAGGGTGAGTCCAGGCAGCCGGTCAGAGATATCAGACGCGGCCACTGGCCAATCCTTGGACCGGAGAGGCGGACTGTCAGGTCCGCCTGAACCGAAACCGTCCTCATTTGCCGCGATTCAGAACCAGGAGGACGCGCCGCCGTGCAGCACGTGCGGGTCGATCATGATCCGCAGCGGCAGCTGCTACAAGTGCACCAACTGCGGCACGACGTCAGGCTGCGCCTGATACTGTGCGGCCACGAGTGGCTTTTATTTACCCATCCAGTGGCTAGACCCGGCGCTTGTTCGGCACCACGAGCAGAACGATGCCGCCGACCAGGAGGAGCGCGCCGACGACGGGCGGAATCGGGAGCACCTTGTGCTCCTCGGTCTTCGCCTCGATTGGGCCGATATCGACGATAGTTTTCTGCTGAGTCCAGCGGAACCCGCCAACGAGCAGCGATACGAGCCCGATTACGATCAGCAGGCCGCCGATGATGTACCTAACTCTCATGCTGAGGTCGTCTGCAATCGGCGCGCCGATGCGGGAAATCTCACCATGACGCGCAAATAACCCTCCGTACGCCGCGATCATCCCTCGAAAACCAAGCGGTGTCAGCGTCGCACGCTGGAATGCGATTTGACGTTTGCACGATGGCTATGGCACGCAAACTGTTGCTGGTGTGCGGCATTCTAGCGGCGCTCCTCTACGTGGCGATGAACGCTCTTGTTCCGCTCCTGTGGCCTGGGTTCAGCGTGTGGTCACAGACGATCAGCGAACTGTCCGCGATCGATGCGCCGACACGGAGTCTGTGGGTTGCCCTCGGCGCCATCTATGCGGTGTTGCTGATGGCGTTCGGATACGGCGTGCGGTCATGTGACCGCCGCAGCCGCCCGTTGCGCATTGCCGGCGCCCTCATCATCGCGGACGGTGTGTTCTGCCTGTTCTGGCCCCCGATGCATCAACGCGCGGTGCTCGCCGCCGGCGGCGCAACCTTGACCGATACGCTGCACATTGCGTGGACGATGGTCAGCGGGATGCTCATGATGCTGTCGATTGGGTGTGCGGCAGCGGCGTTCGACAAACGGTTCCGCGCGTTCGCAGTCGCCACAATCGTGCTTCTCGTCGCATTCGGTGCGCTGACGGGAACGTATGCGGCAAGCGTCCAGGCGAATCTTCCCACGCCATGGTTGGGTGTCTGGGAACGTGTCGACGCCGGGCTCCTCATGCTCTGGCTGATCGTCCTCGCTGTTGCGCTTCTGCGCCGCGGCGAAACGACAGCCGTCGGCATCGCCGAGGAGGCCGCGAAACTTGGCGGGCATGATCACTGGGTGCCGCCGGAGACCAGTGTCGCGTTTTTCAACGCTCACCGCGCCGGAGGAGACGCTCGTCGGGTTCGAGCGGTCAGGCCACGAGTTTGCAGACGAGCCGAACGAGTTCAATCGAACGATGGTCGCCGTCGGGTCGCGTCCGTTGGTCCCTCTCGACGGGAAGAAAAACCGTAGGACCAGCCCTGTCACACCGTTCGGGGAGGCTGATCCCATGGCCGGGACGCACCGCGCCCGGCCCGGGAGGCTCCATGGCAGAGCAGTCGATTGCATGTCCGTCCTGCGGCAAGAAGATCCCGCTCACCCGCGCGCTGCGTGCGGAAGTCGAGCAGTCCGTCAAACAGGAATTCGACGAAGCGCTGCATGCGCGCGAGCGCGAGCTGCGCGCGACGTTCGAACAACGGCTCGAAACCGACCTGCAGCGTGAGCAACAGGAGGCGGCCAAGAAGGCGGAGAAAAAGATGGCGCACGAGCTGGCGGCGCTGCGTGCCGAGATGAAGGACCAGGCACGAGATCTGGAGGAGGCGCGCCGCAACGAGCTGATTATGCGCAAGCGTGAACGTGAGCTCGTTCGGAAGCACGAGGTCTTGGAGCTCGAGGTCGCGCGACAGGTCGCGGAGGGACGGGCGCGGCTCGTCAGGGAAACAGAGGAGCGCCTCGCGGAGGAGCACCGGCTCAAGGACGCCGAGAAAGAAGGCCAGCTTGCCGACATGCGCCATCAGATCGAACACTTGAAGCGCAAGGCCGAGCAAGGGTCGCAACAGCGCCAAGGCGAAGTCGGCGAGGAACAACTCGAAGCGCTGCTGCGCAGCCACTTCCCGTCAGATGACGTCCGCGCGATTGGCCCCGGCGTGCGCGGAGCGGACCTGCATCAGATCGCCATTGACTCGCGCGGCCGCAAGGGCGGCTCGATCCTGTGGGAGTGCAAGAACACTCGCAATTGGAACGATGCGTGGCTGCCAAAGCTCAAACAGGATCAGCGCGCGCGGCATGCTGATGTTGCGGTGCTCGTGTCCGCGGTGCTGCCGAAGGGCTGCACGGG
>Ga0207650_10002800_pt1 | contig 12038 bp, 4 predicted proteins | sample KBSS63metaG_FD_184325 | JGI IMG/M metagenome (GOLD analysis project Ga0207650, IMG submission 184325) | Switchgrass rhizosphere microbial communities from Kellogg Biological Station, Michigan, USA - KBS S6-3 metaG (SPAdes) (version 2) | ecosystem: Host-associated > Plants > Roots > Rhizosphere >...
AGGCGCCGACCGCGATCGCCTCGGCGGCGGCATCGCCCCGGTCACGCGCCGCGTGCACCTCGCGGTCGAGGCTCTTGAGCTTCGAGCCATCGTCGACGATGCGGGCGATGAACAGCCCCTCGACGCCCGCGATCGCCCCCGCCTTGAGCCGCGCGCCGTTGTGCCACTGCCCCCACCCCGGCACGGCGACCGAGCGCAGCATCACCCAGCGTGGCTTCTCGAACCCCTTGAACTCCTCGGGCGGCTTGCGGCGAGTCGTGTCGACGCCCGAGGAATCGAGCCGAACCGGCGATTCGACGAGCGAGTCGGTGACGACGACCACGCCGGGCGCCATCGCGCTGTCGCGCTTCGCGTCGATCACCCGCCCGCCCGGGAGCGTGCGCCGCGACGAGTCGACCGGCGAGGCGACGCGCACCGGCCCGAGCGAGCGCGGGCTCGAACCGAGCGGCGTCGACGACGCCGGCGGCGTCACTTGCGCGAACGCCGCGCCGGCGACCGACGCGGCGATCACCGCGACCCCGATGGCCGCGCGCACGGCGCGGCCCGGACAGAGTGGCGGGAACGCGTGGGAATCGAACCCACCTCGGACGCTGCACGCGCCCGACCGCAGGATTTGAAGTCCCCGGGGACCACCAGATCCCATTCGCTCCCGCATAGACGGCAAGCCTAGAGGCTTCAAGCCTTTCGCGCCACCGGCGTGGGCTTCACATCACCCTGTCCCCCGGCGACCCGGCCACGACTCGGGCGACTTCCGCGAGTCACCTCCGCTATCGCGCTCGTGTCGCGCATGGCGGAGTCCACGGCGATTCACCTCTTTGAAAAACGCCGCCGAAAAGTCGGAGCCGTAGTACCACGGGTTCACGAAGAACCGGTCGTCGGAAGTCCGGATCTCATAGCCACCATGAACTCGGCTGTGCGGATACGGCAAATGGATCGCGGTAGGGGCGTCTTCCTGCACGGTGTTCATGCCATTCACGTTGGCGAAAGTAAATCGCTTCAACGCCGCTGCGCCACACCACCCTCGGCGCACCACCCGACGCAACGGGCGGAGGACGCGTGCTTCGCGTCCCCCGCCCGTCGTTCGCTCGGCTTCGCGACCCGCGTCGCGCGCCGCGGCCGGTGCAGCGGTCCGGCGCCGCGGCCGCGCGCGCGGGTCCCCTGCATCGCTTCGCTGCTATCGCGCGCGGACCGCCGGCTGCGTGAACACGCGGCCGTCCGCTTCGAGCTTCACCACGTACCAGCCGACCGGCGTCTCCGAGCCGGCGGAGTTGCGGTAGTCCCAGTTCACGGCGTGCTGGCCGGCCGGCAGCGTGCCGTCGACCAGCCGGGCCACGCGGCGCCCGACCAGGTCGTAGATCGTGAGCTTCACGCTCGTCTCGTGCGGCAGCGCGAACCGCAGCGTCGTCGCGCGCGTGCCGGGGTTGGGCGACGGCGCGGCGAGCCACAGGCCGCCCGTCGGCGCGACGAACCCGACGTCGGTCGTCGAGTTCACGACCCGTACCGGGTAGTCCTCCGTCTCACCACCCATGAACGCGCCGTTCGGCGTCGACACCGAGCCGTTCCACGGGAAGTCGTTCGGGACGGGCTCGGGGCTCAGCGTCATCCGCATCCACGATCCGCCACGCACGCGTCCCACGTTGAACGACGGCGAGGTGTACGTGCTGCACCCCGGCAGCAAAGTGATGGGCACGTTCTTCACCGCCCACTCGGGCGCGCAGCCGCCGGCGGTCCCGACCGCACCGCAGCCCGAGTTGTCGTTCCAGTCGCCGTCGGTGTTCCAGTCGACGAGGATGTTGAGATACGCGTCCTGCGCCTGGTCGCACGAGTACGCCTGGTATGTGACGGTCGCGGTGGAGCAGGCGCGGAACTCGACCGTCGTCGCGAGCCCGGCATCGCCGTCGCCGTAGCACTCGTCCTGGCCGAACGCGAGGCCGAACGCGTTCTCGATGCAGTCGACGGGGACCTGGCCGCACGTGCTCAGCGCCGCACCGGGACTGGTCTTGCCGTCGTTCTCGCTGTCGACGCCGAACGCGGGTACCGGGCCGCAGCCGAACCAGAAGTGCGACGGGCCCGTTGCGGTGACGACGTGCTCGACGTGGCCGGCCACGGCGCCGGCGGGCGGCGCGATGCTCTGCGGCGCGCCGCATTCGAGCTCCTGGCTGCCGGCCGTCACGGCCGCCGCCGCGCACGTCGGGTAGTGGCCCGTGTACAGCGTCGTCGCCGCGAAGCCTTCCGGCGCATCGCCGAAGTCGCGGTAGGCGATGTGGCAGTCACCGGCGATCTCGACTGGGTAGTCCTCGGTCTCGCCGCCGCGGAACGTGCCGGCCGGCATGCCCGCCGAGCCGTTCCACGGGAAGTCGGGCGGCACCGGCTCGAGCGTCAGGCTGACGCGCATCCAGCCGTGGCCCGCGCGCGGACCGACCAGGAACGACAGCGACACCTGCGCCTTGCAGCCGGCCGGGAGCGGCACGAGCTGGTTGCGCACCGCCCACTCCTTCGCGCACTGCGTGCCGCATGCGAAGTTGTCGTTCCAGTCGCCGTCCTCGTTCATGTCGACGAGCACGTTGAGGTAGCCCTCGACCGGCTGGCCGCAGTTGAAGGTCTGGAACGACACGGTCGCGGGCTTGCACACGGTGAACGCCACCGGGCTCACGCCGGCGTCGGCATCGCCGAACGTCTCGTCCTGCCCGAACGTCATGCCGCCGAACGCGACCGCGGCGACATCGGTGAGCACCGCCGCCGAGCACGCGCTGCCGCTGCCGGCGCCGATCGTATTGACCTTGCCGTCCGCCTCGCCGTCCACCGAGAGCGTCGAGAGGAGCGGGTTGTTGCCGCAGCCGAGGCCGACTTTGGACGCATCGGTCGCGAGCGTGACGTGTTCGACGTAGCCCGTGGGCCCGGGCGGCGGGTCGTTCGCCCCGCACGCCAGCTCGGCGGTGCCGGGCGCCGACGGCGCGGTGCACGTCGGGAAGTGCCCGGTCACGCCACCCGGGTACGCGGCGATGTTCTCGGGCGCATCGCCGAAATCGTGGTAGCCGGTCTGGCACGGCTGCGGCTCGTCGGGACGGATCGCGAGCGGGTAGTCCTCGGTCTCGCCGCCCGCCAGCACGCCTCCCGGCGTCGTCGCGGAGCCCGCCCACGGGAAGTCGTCGTTCACCGGCTGGTCGCTGAGCGAGATCCGCATCCACGAATCGACCGCATTCGGCCCCACACGGAACGGCGGAGACGTGATCGTGTTGCAGCCAGGCTGCAGCGTGATCACGACGTTCCGCACCGCCCACTCGTTGCCACAGGCGCCCTGCGTGTTGCAGTAGACGTTGTCGTTCCAGTCACCGTCGTGGTTCATGTCGACGAGGATGTTCAGCACCACCTGGACCGCGACGGCGCTGCACGAGTACGCGCGGAACGACACGCTCGACACCGAGCACGTCGTCAGCGCCGGCGGCGCGGTGAGCCCGGCGTCGTCGTCGCCATAGCACTCGTCCTGGCCGAACGTCAGGCCGAACGCGGTCTCGGCGCAGTCGACGAGCACGTTCGGCGCACACGCGCTGCCGCTGCCGGCGCCGACCGGGTTCACCTTCCCGTCGGCCTCCGAGTCGATGCCGAGCGGGCCGGTGGCGGCGGAGCCGCAACCCAGCCAGTACTTGAGCGCCGTCGCCGGCGTGTCGTGGATCACGTACCCGGTCGGCCCCGGCGCGGTGCCGAGCGGCGGGCAGTTGAACTCCCGGCCGCCCACGGCGCCCGGCACGAGGCAGGTCGGGAAGTGGCCGGGGATGCCGGGGTACGCGTCGATGCCCTCGGGCGCATCGCCCATGTCGTGGAGATGGCGCTGGCAGTCGTCGGGCCCGTCGACGTCGTGCGCCGCCGCAGGCAGCGGCGACAGCAGGGCACATGCGATCAGCAGGCGCGTGAACGGGATGCGGATCCGGTGCATGGAATGCCTCCTTCCATCGTGAAGCGGTGCCCCTTCGGCCACCGTGGTCCGGGGCGGGCGAGCGCGTCGGCCGGCGCGGCCCGCGGGGCCGCGCGACTCACGCTCGCTCTCGGAGGACAGAACGCAGCCGGGGGCCGGAGCGGGCCATCGGGCTGGAACGATTCCTCGTGACCGGGCCGGCGCTCGCCTAAGATCGGGCCGCAATCGTCCACCGAGCGGTCCCACCCGGAACGCCGGCCCATGCCCCGGGACGACATCACGCAGATCCTGCGCGACATGCGCGAGGGGGCGAGCGGCGCCGTCGAGGCGCTGGTGCCGCTCGTCTACGACGAGCTGCGCGCGATCGCGCACCACCGGCTCTCGCCCGGCGCCCGCGACGTCACGCTCGACACGACGGCGCTCGTCCACGAGGCGTACGTGCGGTTGTTCGACCGCTCGCGGCTCGACTGGAACGACCGCCGTCACTTCTTCTCCGTCGCCGCGATCGCCATGCGGCAGATCGTGGTCGACCACGCCCGCCGCCGCAGCGCCGACAAGCGCGGCGGCGCCCTCCAGCGGGTCGACCTCGACTCGAGCTGCCTGGCCGTCGACGCCCAGGCCGAAGAAATCCTGGCCCTCAACGACGCGCTGTCGCGTTTATCCCGATTGGACGAACGGCTCGCGCGGGTGGTCGAGTTGCGGTTCTTCGCCGGGCTGTCCGTGGAGGAGGTGGCCGAGGCGATGGAAACCAGCGAACGGACGGTCAAGCGCGACTGGCGGAAGGCCCGCGCGCTGCTGTACCGCGCGATCACCGCGCAGGAGCCGGCGTGAACCCGATCTCGCAGGACCTGATCGACGCCGACCGCTGGCGGCGCATCGAGTCGGTGCTCGACGTGGCGCTCGACCTCGACCCGGGCGAGGTCGCGGCGTACCTCGACCGCGCCTGCGCCGGCAGCCCCGAGCTGCGAGCCGACGTCGACGAGCTGCTCGAGGCGGACCGCCGCGCGCGCGGGTTCCTCGCCGTGCCGGCGCCGGTGCTGGCGCGCGGCTTCGCCGGCACGCCCGCCGGCGTGCCCGATGCGGCCCCCGCCCCCACGCTGGACGCAGCGCCACCGGCGCGGCTCGGCCGCTACACCGTGCTCGACGAGCTGGGCCGCGGCGGCATGGGGATCGTGTACCGCGGCCGCGACGACGCATCCGGTGCCGAGGTGGCGATCAAGTCCCTTCCGCCCGCCGTGGCGGCGGACCCCGGGCGGCTCGCGGCGCTGCTGCGCGAGGCGAAGCTGCTCGGCGCGCTCCACCACCCGAACATCGCCGGCATCCGCGGCCTCGAGCAGCACGGCGGACGCCGCTACCTGGTGCTCGAAAAGGTCGACGGCACGACGCTGGCCGAGCGGCTGCGGCAGCGACCGTTGCCGCTCGCCGAGGCGCTGGACTGCGGCGCGCAGGTGGCGGCGGCGCTCGCTGCCGCGCACGAGTGGCGGATCGTGCACCGGGACTTGAAGCCCGGGAACGTCATGCGCACGGCGGACGGCCTCGTCAAGGTGCTCGACTTCGGGCTCGCGATGCACGTCGCGCAACCGCTGCCACTCAGCGCGGACTGCGAGCCCGCCGCCGCCGCGCCCGGCGCGCGCGCCGGCACGCCCGGCTACATGAGCCCCGAGCAGGTGCTCGGCCTGCCCCAGGACGAGCGCACCGACCTGTTCGCGCTCGGCGCGCTGCTGTATCGCTGCCTGACCGGGGCGCCGGCGTTCCCCGGCGCGTCCGCGTACGCGGTGATCGCCGCGACGCTGCACGTGCCCCCGGACGCGGCGCTGCTGCCCGCCGGGACGAGCGAGCCGGTGCGCGCGCTGCTCGCCCGCATGCTCGAGAAGGACCCGTCGCGCCGGCTGGCCGATGCCGCGGAGGCCGCCGCCGTGCTCGCGCGCGCCGCGGGCGCCGGGGTCGTCGCAACGCTCGCGCGGTCGCGCACGCCCGACGCGTCGCGCCTGCCCGGTCACGCGACTCCGCTCATCGGCCGGCGCCGCGAGATCGCCGAGGTGCTCACCCTGCTCGAGCGCGCGCCGCTCGTCACGCTCACCGGTGCGGGCGGCTGCGGCAAGTCGCGGCTCGCCACGGAGGCCGCGCGCGTCGCCGCGGGCCGCGCGGACCCGGCCGATGCGATCGCGGCCGGCCACCGCATCGACCACGTGTGGCTCGCCGACGTCGCGGCGGCCGGCGACGGCAACGCCGTCGTGGCCGCGATCGCCGCCGCCGCCGGGTTGCGCGACGCGTCCGAGGCCGGCCTCGACGCCGCGCTCGCGGCACGGATCGGACCGGGCTCCGCGCTGCTCGTGCTCGACAACTGCGATCGCGCGCTGCCGGCGTGCGCCGCCACGGCCGAACGCCTGCTGGCGCGGCGCTCCGGGCTACGCCTCGTCGCGACCTGCCGCGAACGGCTCGGCGTCTGCGGCGAGCAGGTGCTGCGCGTGCCGCCGCTCGCGGTTCCCGATGCCGAGGCGTCGCCGACCGCAGACGCGGTGAGCGCCATGGAATCGGCGCGGCTGTTCGCGGCGTGCGCGGCCGCGCTGCCCGGCGGGTTCCGCATCACCGCTGCGAATGCCGGCGTCATCGCCGCGATCTGCCGCGACCTCGACGGTGTGCCGCTCGCCATCGAACTGACCGCGGCGCTGCTGCGCCACCAGCAGCTCGAGGCCATCGCGGCCGAACTGCGGCGCCGCGTCGAGCCGGAGCGCACGACCGGGCGCCCGCAGGGCGCCAGCGACGTGGCCGTCGCGCGACCGGACCCGCTGCGGGCGGCGGTCGGGCTCGGCTACGACCGGCTCGCGGCGGATGAACGCCGCTGCCTGCGCGCGCTGTCGGTGTTCGCGGGCGGCTGGAACCTCGAATCGGCCGCCGCGCTCTGCATGCCCGACGCGGACGAGTTCGCCACGCTCGACGTGCTGTCCCGCCTCGTCGACAAGTCGCTGGTGGCGATCCAGCGCGCCGACCGGATCGAACCGCGCTACCGGCTGCTCGAACCCGTCCGCCGGTTCGCGGCCGGGCAGCGCGACCACGAGCGCGAAAGCGCCGCGCTGGAATCGCGGCATCGCGACTGGTTCGTCGCGGTCGCCGAGCGCGCGGCGCCATCGCTGCTCCGCGGCACGGACCAGGCCCACAGCCTGGCCGCGCTCGAAGCCGACCACGCGAACCTGCTGGCCGCGCTCGAGGCGTGCGATGCGGCGCCGGACGGTGCGCCGCTCGCGCTGCGGCTCGCGGGGTCGCTGTGGTTGTTCTGGTACATCCGCGGCCACTTCGCACGCGGCCGCGAGGCCCTCCGGCGGGCGATCGAGCGGGCGGATGCCGCCGCGCCGACGCCGGCGCGCGCGCAGGCGCTGTTCGCCGCCGGCGGCCTCGCGCTGTTCCAGGGCGACTTCGCCGAGGGCCGCCGCCTGACCGCGGCCGCGCTGGCGCTCGGCCAGGCGCTCGGCGACGAGCTCGGCATCGCGCGCGCGCTCACGCACCTCGCGTTGTGCGACAGCGGCGAAGGCCGGTACGCGGAGGCGCGCGAGCGCATCGAGCGCGCGATCGCGAGCTTCCGCACGCTCGGCGACCCGCGGCGGCTGTCCGCGGCGCTCAACAATCGGGGCGTGTTCAAGCGCCAGCAGGGCGACCACGCCGCCGCGCTCCCCGATCACGCGGAGGCGCTCGAGCTGCAGCGGCGCGCCGGGGACCGCGACGGCATGCTGGTGACGCTCCTCAACCTCGGGCTCGCCGCCGCGCGCGTGGAGCGCAACGACGATGCGGCGCGCCACGTCGACGAGGCGCTCGCACTCGTCGAGGACCTGCGCGCGCGGCGCTCGGGCGCCGCCGCGCTCGAGGTCGCGGCCGAGGTGCTGGCGGGCCGCGGGCTCGCCGACGACGGCGTCCGCCTGCTCGGCGCCGCGGCGGCGCTCCGTGCCCGGCTCGCACTGGCGCCGGACGACGGCTGGCGCCGCATGCAGTCGGACCTCGTGCAGCGATTGCGCCCGGCGCTCGGCGCCGAGCGGTTCGAAGGACTCGTCGCGGAAGGTGGCGAGTGGTCGCTCGAGGCCGCCGTCCGCGAGGCGCGGCTGCGCCTCGCGCCGGACCGCGGCACGACGACGTGAGACGCGCGCGCCGGCGAGCCCATCGCCGGCCGGAGGACCGAACCATGAACCGCCATCACCCAGGACATCGCCGTCACGCAGCGCCCGGGCTCACCACGCGCGGACGCAGGCTCGTCGTCACCGCCGTGCTGCTCTCGGCGCTCGCGCCCGCGGCGGCACGAAGCTCGGGAGTCTGCCTCCATTGCGTCAGCAACAACGACACGACCTCGACGCCCGGCATCGTCGCGACACCGTCGATGCTCGTGAGCCAGGCAGCCGTGCCGCCGATCGCGTTCGTCGGCGCCGACGGCCGGTTGCGCTGCGCGCTCCCCGCGGCGCCCGGCTGGGACATCCAGGTCGCCGACACGGTCGCCGGCGCGGGCGGCTGCTCGATGGCGCTCGATCCGCTCGGCGAACCGGTGATCGCCTACCACGACGCGCAGGGCACGTTGTTCCGCGCATCGCGACTCGGCGGCACGTGGCTGCGCGAGCCCATCGACCCCACGGGCGTGGTGCCCGGCAGCACGTCGCTCCGCGCGACGCCGTCCGGGTTCGCGATCGCGTTCGTCGACGTCGCGACCGGACTGCTGCGGTACGCGGCGCAGGATGCCGGCGGCTGGACCATCGAGAACGTCGCCCAGGTGGTCGCGGCCGAAGCCTACCCGTCACTGCTGGTCGACGGCGCCGCGCGCGCCATCAGCTACTACGACGCGCTCAACGGCGGGCTGCGACTGGCGCAGCGGTCGGCCGCCGGCACGTGGACGACGGAGGCGGTCGACGCCACGGCGGACGTCGGCGGGTACACGTCGCTCGTCGGCGGGCCATCGCACGGCGGCTTCGGCATCGCGTACTACGACTTCGCCGACGCCGACCTGCGCTACGCGCGCACGGTGCCGGGAGGCGGCTGGGCCGTCGAGACCGTCGACGGCGCGGGCATCGATGCCGGCCGGTTCTGCTCGGCGATCGCGTTCGGCGGCACGCCGGACGATCACGTCGGCATCGCCTACGACGATCGCACGCACGGCGACCTCAGGTACGCGATGCGCCGCGCGGGCAACTGGATCGTGACCGCGGCCGACACCACCGGCCACGCGGGCGCGTTCGTGAGCTGCCTCGGCACGCCGGTCCCGGCCGACACGATCGGGATCGCGTACGTCGAACGCACCCAGGGAGAGCTGCGGTACCTGTGGCGCGCGAACGCGCTGACCGCGGTGGCGCCCGAGCGCGTGCCGCCCGCGCCGCTGCACGTGGCGTGGACGCGCGATGCGGGCGGCGGCGGCACGCTGCGGTTCACGGTCCCGGCCGCGGGCCCCGCGCGCGTGCGCGTCTACGATACGCTCGGCCGGCTCACCGCCACTCCCCTCTGCGGCCTGCTGCACGCGGGCGCCACCGCGGTGCGCTGGGACGGCCGCGACGAGCGCGGCCGCGCGCTCGCGGCGGGCGTGTTCCTCGTGCGTGTCGACACGCCCACCGCATCGGGGACCGCGCACGCCGTGCTGCTCCGCTGATCCACCCGACACGCGCGCAGCCATCACGAGACGCGATCCGCCGCAACGCGCCGCGGCCACTCGGGGGTGACCGCGGCGTTGCGTTCCGGCGCGTGCCGGGTGCGACTAACGGACGATCGCGATACGCGTCGTCAACGCCCGGCCGTCGACCACCAGCCGACCGAAGTACAGCCCCGGCGCAACGCGGCGACCGCGGGCGTCGGCGATGTCCCACGTCGCCGTGTGGCTGCCCGCGGTGAACTCGCCCGTCGCGAGCGTCGCGACGCGCGCACCGGTCACGTCGTACACCGCGAGCTCGACGTTCGCGGCGCGCGGCAGGTCGATCCGCAGCTGCACGGTGCTCCGCGCGGGGTTCGCGCCCAGGTTCCGGAGCGCGAGCGCGCGCGGCGCGGCGTCGGCCGGGGCCGTGAGCGCCGCGCCGACCAGCGACGGCACACCCAGCGCATCGAGCGTGAAGTCACATCCGGGCTGGGCCTCGAGCTGCAGCGTGAACGACGGCGACTCCGGCAGGATGCCGAGCGGCACCTGGTACAGCCCCGGGTGATCGACAAGTACGTCGGCGACCACACCCGAGCCCGGACAGGTCACGCGCAGGATGCCGGCGCTCGTCACCGACAGCACCTCGAGCCGCAGCTCGAGCCGGCTCCAGTACGCGTTCCACGACGCGATCGGCTGCGTGAGCTGCACCATCGGAACGCCGCCGGCGCCGATCCGGCCGGGCATGGTCGACAGATCGAGTCCCTCCTGCGGGTCGATCACGACACTTGGCGCGGCGAGCGTCCCGAACTCGGACGTCGAACCATCCGTGCCGCCGAGCGAGAACCCTCCGAACACGGACGCATTGCCGGGCGATGTCGTGCCCGCGGCGGTGCTCGTGACGACGCCGATCGTGTACGGCACGTAGCCACCCGCGTCCGTCGTGCGATCGTCGTTGTGCACGGCGATCGTCACGCAGTACGGCGAGGCATTGACGTACGTGCGCGTCTGCCCGCCGTTGAAGTTCCACACCTTCTCCTTGCGCCACTTCGGCGGCTTCACCGTGCGGTCGAGCACCCACACCGTCGAGTTGTAGCACCGCGTCCCGGCCGGGTAGGTGATCTCGAGCTTGCCGCCCGGCCGGATCGTGCGCTTGATCCACTGGCAGTACGACGCCATCGCCTCCGTCGCGCCGCCGCCGGGATCGGTGACGCTCGGGTCGTAGCTCTCGCAGATCACGCTCTCGACGATGAACACCTCGTCGTCGCTGTCGAGCCCCGGCAGGTGCATGATGCCGCCCGGCAGCACGTCGATGCCGCTCGGGGTCTGCGTCGTGCCGCCCGCGTGCTCCTGGACGCCGTCGTCCTTGACCGTGATGAACGGCACGCCGTTGATCGAGCCGACGCCGGTGACGACGACAACGTGGCCGCCATTCCGCACCAGGTTGCCGTCGCCGTCGAGCCCGTAATAGCCGCCGCCGATCTCGATGTCCTCGCCGTGGGCCGCCTCGGACTCGAGGAACTCACGCGTCGGGTAGTCCGCATCACCGGCGTCGTGGTCGTGTGCCGAACTGTTGCCACTCGTGCTCGAGACATTGCCGTCGATCTTCCTGGACTGGAAGTCGACGCGGATCGGCAGGTCGTAGGCTTCGATGAAGTCGAGTTTGGCGCGCACCATGTCCTCGGCGCTCGCGCCCTTGCCCGCGAGGCGGTTCATCAGGTTGCTGAGCTGGGTGAACGTGTCGCGCAGGTTGGGCGGCAGGTCGATCGGGTGCTCACCCTTGAGCCACGTCAGGCTGTTGGCGACCCCCGCCGGCGCGCAGCCGTTCGTGTCGCCCGGGTTCGTCGCGTCGTCGAGGTCGATGTTGTCCATGTGGCAGCCGATCCACTCGATGATGCTGATGTTGATCGGCGGCAGGAACGGCAGGAAGAACGTGAACGGACCCGGTGGTGGGATCGGCGCGACCGGCACCGCGTCCCATGCGCCCGAGCGCACGGACGGGTGGCCGACGGGCACGGGCGGGCGCCATGCCGGCGGCCCGGACAGCCACCCCGACGCGTCGGCGTCGGTGATCGGCGCGAGCGTCACGCGCAGGTCGTATTCGAGCGCGCTGAGCGGCGTGCCGGAGGCGATGCCGACCAGCGAGAGCGGGAACCGCGGCGCAAGATGCTCGATCGGCGCGGCGACCGCGACGTCGGGCAGGTAGACGTTGCGCACCACCCAGTCCCCGGTGCCCGACCCCGGCTGCCTCGCGACCACGTTGACGAACTGCGGCTGCGCCGACGGCGCGTAGTCGAAGGTCATGCGGCCGATGCCGCTGTTCGTCACGGAGCGCTCGTCGCGCACCAGATCGAGCTGCTCGAACGCGATGCCCGAGACCCCGCCATCGCCGGTGGCGAAGCTCGCCTGGATCGTGTGGTTCGCCGAGACGGCGGTGAACGTGTACGACGCGACCGGTCCCACGGACAGGCCGTCGACGATCACGTCCTGGATCGTGAAGCCGCCGGACGGCGCGATCGCGAACGCCTGGCTGCC
>Ga0207650_10002806_pt1 | contig 12027 bp, 11 predicted proteins | sample KBSS63metaG_FD_184325 | JGI IMG/M metagenome (GOLD analysis project Ga0207650, IMG submission 184325) | Switchgrass rhizosphere microbial communities from Kellogg Biological Station, Michigan, USA - KBS S6-3 metaG (SPAdes) (version 2) | ecosystem: Host-associated > Plants > Roots > Rhizosphere...
CGATTTGAATTCTGTTGCCCCGTTTGTTTTTTTAAAACAGGAAAGAAACAAACCTTCTCCTTTTAACTTATCAGGATAAAACCGGTACCCTTTAGATTGGGTTTTTGAAGAATGTGTTTCTACAACATTCCAGCTACTCTCAAGTTCCAATTCCAGATTCTTCATCTCCAGTTCTTCAACCAACCAATCCATGATGTCTTCGTCTTCTTGTTTAGAATAGGAACAGGTAGAATACACTAAAAGCCCATTTTCCTTCAACGCAGGCATGGCATCGGCCAATATACGTTGCTGGCGTTGACTGCACAATTGAACATTGTTCAAGCTCCATTCGTCTATGGCTTTTTCATCTTTTCTGAACAAGCCACTCCCGCTGCAAGGTGCATCAACTACTATCACATCGAAATAACTTTGCAGCTTTTGAAATGCAGAAGGATCATTATTAGATACAAATACATTGGCACATCCCCATTTAATGATATTATCAACAAGAATATTATTCCTGCTTCTAATGATTTCATTGCTTACTAACAGGCTTTCGCTTGAAATGAGAGACTGAATGTGTGTTGATTTGCCACCGGGAGCCGCACACAGATCTAAAACTTTTAATGGTTTGGATACGTCAAGCAATTGTAGAAATGCCTGTTCTAAAACCATACTGGATGCCTCCTGAACATAATAACAACCCGCATGAAATAAGGGGTCAAAGGTGAATGAAGGCCGCTCTTTTAAATAGTGTCCATATTGTGTCCAGGGAATTCTGTCTGAATTGGGAAGAATATAACCCGGAGAAGAAACTTTGTTTGGATTAATTCTTATTGATGTTACCTGTTCACCGGATTGATGAATATTTAAAAATGCCTCCTTATCGAATCCTTCGATGCCATTCAATGATTGTAAAAATTTTTCCGGCAGACTTTTCACAAATAAAAACCTTTGACTGAACGAATCAGCCAAAGGTAAATGAGTATTTAATGCTAATCAGAAAGCCGGCTTACCTAACAGGTTCACTGCTTGTTGTACTTGTGTATTATAAACCTGTATTGTTTTTGAAACCGTGCTAATTCCTTCCTGCGCTTCCGCCCAATTTTTTTGCTCAATAGCTTCCCGAATGGCTGGTAGTGTTTTCACTCCATAACCTGTATAAAAACCTGGCGCATAAATTTCATGCTTATACCAGGGCCTGCGTGGTAGTCCGCCTTCGGAGATCAGGCTTCTCTCTGCATTAAATAAAACCTGGTTCAGTTGATTCTGTTTTTCAACGGGCAACTGTGTGCCATTGTTATAAATCTTTTGATAATCTTCAGCCAGGGTTTTTAATTGAACTAAAGAATTTTCAAGTGCGCTGAAATTCAAATAAGGCACAGGATCTTTTGAGCCAGGTGCATTATAAGTTTTGGTTGGATCTTTGGCGAGATTGAATAAATTTTCCTTCACCATTTTGTTTTCAGTTTCCGTGTCATTTCTTTGATTATCCAACAACGTTTTAACTTCAGTTGCATAGTCATTTAGTGTTTTGTAAAAACTATTGAAGTCGAAGGGAAGTACATCAGCATTGGCCAGGCGCATCATCACTCTTCCGGCAGTTTTTGATAGCGCTACTCCATATTTGAATCCCGGATCACCAAACCTGGTATAGTGATCATAAGAATCATAAATAGAATGATAATCTCCCCCGTTATCTTCTCCACCAAAACCCAGGTTCATTGATGCTATGCCCATGTGTTGAATAAACGGTGAATAGTCGGAACCGGCTCCTAATGCTCCTATCTTATAATATTTATTACCAACCAGTTTTGCTCTTGTTGTTTTGTCCGCATCTACCAATGCTTTTGCATAACGACGGTCTTTGATACTGACGCCGGTTTGCGGATCAACCACTTCTTCTATTACCTGGTTAAAAAATGGCTCCAGGGTGTGCGAACCACTCGCACCAATAAAACCTCTTCCCGTATTATCTGTGTTGATATAGACAACCGCTTTTTTAATTAATTCCTGTTGATGATCTTCCGCCCACTCCGTGGATCCCAACAATGCTGGTTCTTCACCGTCCCATGCGCAATACACCAGGGTTCTTTTTGGCTTAAAGCCTTTCTTCGCCAGTTCTCCTATTGACCTGGCTTCTTCCATTTCAGATACCATTCCGCTTAAAGGGTCAGAGGCTCCATTTACCCAGGCATCGTGGTGGTTTCCGCGAATGATCCATTGATCAGGAAATTCAGTACCGGTTAGTTTAGCAATAACGTTGTATAGCGGTTTTATATCCCAATTGAATTCAAGCTTTAAATGCACTTTGTCTTTGCTGGGACCAACATGATAGGTAATCGGTAACCCTCCCCGCCATGCCGCAGGAACAACTTGTCCGCTTAATGATTGTAGTAGAGGCAATGCATCCTCATAAGAAATGGGCAGCACCGGAATTTTCATTATTGTTATGGCATCTTTTCTATCCAGGCGTTTGGCATCTTTTGTTGATCCTATACCTGGAGTTAAAGGATCGCCGGGATAAACAGGCATATCCATTACAGAACCACGTTGTATACCATCTTTTGGACGAAAAGCTCCTTCAGGATAAACATCGCCCTGCACATAACCATCGTCTGCAGGATCGGAATAAATAATACAGCCAACAGCTCCATGTTCATAAGCCACTTTAGGTTTAATACCCCGCCATGAGCCGCCATATTTTGCAATTACAATTTTACCTTTCACATTCACTCCCATCTTTTCGAGTTCTTCATAATCAGCGGGCACACCACGATTGACGAACACCAGTTCCGCGGTAATGTCTCCATCTGCGGAATAGGCATTATACCCGGGTAATTGTTCCGACTTCTGTCCAGATGTTTTATCCTGCGCTAATGTTTCTTCTTCAAGCTTTGCTTTGTAAGGTTTCGATCCCTGCAACTCCAGCAGTCTTGTTTTTGGGGTTGGAAATAAAACATAGTAGGTGTCTATCTGGGTTTGATAACCCCATTGTTTAAACAGGTTAGCAATGTATTCGGCATTGAGTTTATCCTGCGGAGAACCTACATGATGCGGATGCGAGGAAAGATATTTCATCCATGTATCAAGGTTCTTTGCATCTAACTGCGCATCAAATTGCTTTTCCCAGCTAATTTGTTTTGCTGCATTAGATTCTGTAAAACCCATCAATTTTTGCTGGGCATCACTAAAGAAAAAAAGAAATAAGGTTGAAAAGAGTATGGCTTGCTTCATTAAACTTTGTTTGTGCTTCTAAAATTAGGGGAGAAAAGAATGAGATACGCAACAAAAAAGATATTCGCCTAATTTGGCTATAACGAAACAAATTCGCCTTTTTAGGCTATAATTGGATAAATTAGCCTTTTTAGGCTATATTAGCGGAAACAACCCGAATGGTGTTAAGTGCCGTGATTACAGCTGATATTGTCAATTCAACCAAACTTTCGAAAGCCGAATATAAAAGGCTGATGAAAAGTTTAGAGGAAATACTACAATCCTACCAGCATGAATTTTTTAGAGGTGACAGCTTCCAGGTATTTGTAAAATCGCCCGATCAAGCGTTGAGAGTTTTATTACAGGCAAGAACGGTAGCAATGAAATTGTCTGAATCTTCTCCTTCCGACATCAGGGCAAGCATAGGAATTGGGCAGGTAAAGTTGCCGGTAAAATCTTTTCAAACGGCTTCAGGTGATGTATTCATACTATCCGGACGATCGTTTGATAAAATGGTAAAGGATGAACGATTGATCATCGTCAGCGATGAAAAAAATAAAGCAGTGAATTTAGGACTGAAACTGATTTCCCAATTTATTGACTATCTTTTTCAGCGATTGACATTTAAGCAAGCCGCTGTAGTTTATGAATTACTGATGGACCGTTCACAAATAGATACCGCCAAAAAACTGAAAAAATCGCAGGCCACTATTCATAAGCATATACAGGCGGCAGGCTGGCCACAAACAGAAAAATTGTTGACTGACTACAAAGAGTTAATTGCCCTAATACAACCATAGCATGTATATAATCTGGCTTATAAAACTGATCCTGGCGCATCTGCTTACCGATTTTGTTTTTCAACCTGCCCGGTGGATCGAAAGCAGGAACAAAAAACATTTTCAATCTGCATATTTATATATACATGGTTTGGTTACAGCGGTAGTTGCCTTGTTGTTAATTGGAATTCACTATTGGTGGGTAGCACTCATCATCCTGGTGACACATATTCTTATCGATGGATGGAAATCGTACAGGCCAATTAAAACAAAATACTTTTTGATTGATCAATGCCTGCATTTTATTGTAATACTGGTTTGCTGGTATTTTATTTTCCTGAACAGGGACGACCTGGTAGCAGCATGGGACATCATCAACACTCCAAAAACTTTGATTGGCATTACCGCATATGTTTTCGTTAGCTTTCCGGCGGGAATTTTAATTGGTCAGCTAACTAAAAAATGGAGAGAACAAATTGCCGATGCACCTGCACTGGGCAATGCTGGAAAATGGATAGGAATTATTGAGCGAATTGTTATCCTTACCCTTGTTTTCAACCACCAATATGAAGCCATCGGATTATTGATCGCTGCTAAAAGTTTATTACGCTTTAGTGAGGCAAACAGGCCGGAAATAAAAACAGAGTACCTTTTAATTGGTACCCTGATAAGTATTACAATCGCAATTTTAACGGGGTTAGTTGCTTTAAAGCTTTTGTCAATTGACTTCTGATATCCGGTTTATAATACGAGTACTTCTATAAATTCTTAATCTCTCCAATCAGGTCCTGCAATACTTTTTTCGCGTCGCCAAACAACATGGAAGTTTTTGGCTGAAAGAAAAGATCATTTTCAATTCCTGCATAACCAGGTTTCATACTTCTTTTATTCACGATTACCGTCTTTGCCAATTCAACATCAAGGATGGGCATTCCATAAATTGGAGAAGCCGGGTCGTTTTTAGCTGCTGGATTTACTACATCGTTTGCTCCCAGGATCAACACAACATCTGTGGTTGGAAATTCAGAGTTGGCTTCTTCCATCTCCAGCAATTTTTCGTAGTTCACGTCTGCTTCTGCAAGCAATACATTCATATGGCCAGGCATACGACCTGCAACAGGATGAATAGCATATTTTACCTCAACGCCCTTTTCGGTCAACAATTTTTCCAGTTCATGACAGGCATGTTGTGCCTGCGCAACAGCCAAACCGTAACCGGGAACAATCATTACTTTATTTGCATAGGCCATTACCACCGAAGCATCACTCAGGTTGATTTCTTTATACGCACCTTGCTCCCGTGCTCCGCTTTCACCCATTTTATTTCCACCAAAAGATCCAATCAACACGTTCCCTAATGAACGGTTCATGGCTTTGCACATCAAAATGGTAAGCAATGTACCTGCTGCACCCACCAAAATACCACCGGTCAACATTACTTTGTTGCCATATAAAAATCCACCACAGGCGGCAGCTACGCCGGTAAATGAATTCAATAAAGAGATTACCACGGGCATATCTGCACCACCAATTGGGGCCACAAAGAATACTCCATAAAGCAAGGCAAGGAAAAAAATGAGATAGAATACAAGGTACACTGACGTATGAATATTCACCAATGGCGCATGAATGGAAACTTTTTTGGCTGTATTCGTCAAATACCCGTTATCAATTTCGTACGAAGAGTTAATTGTTGAAATCAAAAAAATAGTTAACCCTATAACCAATGCAAAAACAACAAGGTTGATAATATGTTGCCCTTTAAATGACCAGTCCTTAATTTTTCCATTCAGTTTTCCCCAGGCAATCATGGAACCCGCAAATGAAACGGAGCCAATAATCAATCCAAGAAAGATGGTAATCAGCATTCCGTAATCAACACCTATTCCCTGTCCTAAAACTGAATTATCCATGGGATCGTCAACCCTGATTACAAAGCTTTCCTTCAGAAAGTGATTAAATTCAATTATAGATATCAATGCGGCACAGGCCCCTCCCATTCCGTTAAACATGCTTACCATCTCTGGCATGGCAGTCATCTTCACTTTTCTAGCAGCCAGCACACCAATGATTCCGCCAATGACTAATCCACCGAATATCCATCCATAATTATGAAGCCGTTGTTCCGTAAAAGGATCCCGATAAATGAAAATCGTCCCAATCACAGCAAGCGTCATTCCTGCAGCTGCAATTAAATTTCCTTTCCTTGCCGTTTCAGGATGGGATAACATTTTCAATCCCAAAATGAATGTAACAGACGCAATGAGGTAAATGATCGTAAGTAAACCCGGTTCCATTAATTATTTCTTCTTTTTTGATTTAAACATTTCCAGCATACGGTCAGTAACTACAAAACCTCCTACAACATTTAGTGTTCCAAGAATCACAGCCAAAAAACCGAGTATAAGAGCAAGGTAGTTGTCAGGTTCTGCACGACCCATTACTATTATGGCACCAATGATTACAACCCCGTGAATAGCGTTTGCACCACTCATTAATGGAGTATGCAGTACGCTTGGTACGCGGCCGATGACCTCAATCCCTACGAAGATCATGAGAATGACGATGTAGATCATTTCGCGGTTAACAGAAATCCAATTGATAACAGTGTTCATTCTTTTGAATTAATTTTTTATTGATCCGATTACCTTGTCATGCTAATGCAGCTTTTACTCTTTCGTGCACAACTTCACCATTATGCGTAATGCAACTTCCTTTTACCAAATCATCTTCCCAGTTCAAATTCAGCTGGCCTTCTTTATTCGTGATCAGCTGTAAAAAGTTGAGAATATTTTTTCCGTATAACTTACTGGAATCAAAAGGCATTGTCGCAGGCAGGTTGCTATTCCCAACAATGGTAACTCCATTATGAACAATGGTTTCATCATTTTTTGTAAAAGGGGTATTCCCACCTGTTGCAGCTGCGATGTCAATGATCACAGAGCCATTACGCATTCGGCCTAACATTTCTTCGGTAATCAGGATAGGCGCTTTTTTTCCAGGAATTTGTGCAGTTGTAATTACTATATCTGCTTTAGCGATACTGTCGGAAATTTTTTGTTGCTGTTTTTGTCTGTACTCTTCCGATTGTTCAACAGCATAACCTCCTGCTTTCGATGCATCAGCCGCACCTTCCACTTCAACAAACTTTGCCCCAAGGCTCATTACTTCTTCTTTCACTGCCGGCCTGGTATCAAATACTTCAACAACAGCGCCTAATCTTCGTGCCGTTGCAATAGCTTGCAAGCCTGCTACACCTGCACCCAATATCAAAACTTTTGCAGGAGCAATGCTACCCGCTGCCGTCATAAACATTGGGAAATATCTTGGATACAAATTAGCAGCTACCAACACGGCTTTATAGCCTGAAATATTGGCCTGTGAGCTTAGCACATCCATACTTTGAGCCCGGGTAGTACGCGGCAACATGTCGAGGCTAAAAACAGTCAAACCCTGTTGGGCCCATTGCTGCATCATTGACTGGTTATACAAAGGTTGGTATACCCCTATTACTACTTTTGCAGTACCGACAGCCACCGATGATTGATGAATTGAAAGAATCACATCAGCCGCTGAAACAATTTCCTGCGCAGTGGAAACTTTGGCTCCTGCTTTTTCATAATCAGCATCAGTTGCGGACGCCTTTACGCCGGCACCTGCCTCTATCAAAACAATAATTCCTTTTTTGGTGAGCTGGCCTACGGCTTCAGGCAATAACGAAACCCGTGTTTCATGTGAAGGTTCCTTCAAGATTCCTACAGTCATTCGTGCAATACTATTTAAAACAGATGCAAATGTAGGTGACTAAACATATTTTCCTTCACGAGTCTAATCATATTTTCTTTTCGAAAATAACCAGTACATTAATGATGGTTCACTGAATGCATTTACCCAGCTGTTATGCTTTACTCCAGCATATTCTGAGTATTGCACATCAGCCTTGAGCTTCTTAAGCCGTTTGAAATAATCCCTTGAAAACTTTACCGGAACCACATCATCAGCCTCGCCATGAAAAAGCCACAAAGCCGTTTGGCCTGCAAAGTTTTTAGCCGAAGAAATATTTCCGGCGCCACAAATAGAAAATGCACCTGCGAACAGTTTTGGATACCGGGCAATCAGGTCCAGTACTCCCATACCACCCTGCGACAGCCCACCAATGTAAATCCTATGAACATCAATTTCATCTGCATCCATTAATGAGTCGATCAATTTCATGAGCACGTGGGATACCTGGGTAGGATTTTTATTGAATGGGAAGTTGATTTGTTCAACAGTGGCCGGATTGGTGCCTGTTTCAAAATAAGCCCAAAGATCTCTTTCGGGGCATTGCGGAAATAGTATATACGATGGATAGTGACTGCGAATGGAGTCGCTAAGAAAAAATCTTCCGCCTATGCTGAGCTGCGCCTCATTATCAAACCCCTTTGCCTTTGCACCGTGCAAAAAAATTATAAGCGGATATTTTTTTGAGGAGTCAAAATTCGCCGGTCGCAAATACCGGTAAGGCATATTTAATTCAGGCGCATTGAAATAATGCCCTTCATATGCAGAGAAATCCTGTGCATGGCAACCAAATGCAAAAGTTAAGTATATCAGGAAGAGATTCCGCCGCATTAAAAACGGATTGCAAAATTCTGTTTTACTTTAAAGTCCTTTCTAAAAAACACAAAGCCAAGGAAAAAAATGTCGATCGTGTATTGAACTGACGGATGTGATTCAATTTCTTTCCAGGCATTTTCCATTTCAGCACTCCAGTGAATGTCATCAAACACCAAAATAGTTTGATTGTGCCATTTAGCTAAAAACTGCTGAAAGTAATTGATGGTTGGCTGGTATCGATGATTGCCGTCAATATATGCAAGATCAATTGTTGGCACCCGGGACAAAATAGAAGGCAGAATGTCGTCAAAATTGCCTTGTTGCAATTGAACGTTCTTACAATTCAATTTTTGAAAGTTTTCTTTTGCAAGTGCTGCTGTTGGCTTGTTGCCTTCAATGGTAATAACAGATGCATCTGGATTTGCTTTTGAAAAATAGCAGGTAGTGATTCCCAGTGAAGTTCCCAATTCAATTATACTTAAAGGTTGGTAGTGCTTTACAAGTCTAAATAATATCTGTGCCAGTCTTTTTGATTTAAGCGATGCGTTCGCAATTTGGCCAACAGTTCGTTGGTTTGAGGAAGAAGTTCTGGAACCGGCTCCCATCTCTTCAATTTCAATAATCCTTTTGTCTTTCAATAACAGTCGCCGTAAATCCTCAATTTCCCCGGGCGGCTGATAATTGCTTTTGTTATTTAGAACGTTTAAGATGAAGTCAAACACAAAAGGAGAATGCATGCCATGTCCCTTACTGTTGGATGCATTTACATAATAGCTAAGATATTTTTGCGCCAGTTGAAATGAATTGTACACTTTTCAAAAGTAGAATGTAGAATCCGAAATTATTTACGCTCCCAAACCTGGAAGGTGTGTGGGTATTGATTTTTGTCGTCAGCATTACAAAAACGGCTTTGCACCAGCTGCCATTGACTTTCCTCAACTTCAGGGAAATAAGCATCGCCTTCAAACTTATGATGGATTCGTGTCAGATAAATTCTGTCTGCAACCGGCATTGCTGCCTTAAATATTTCGGCACCACCAATGATAAAAATTTCATTTGCGCCCGTTTTTTTCGCCAATTCAATCGCTTCATCAATTGAATGCGCAACTTCTGCTCCCTCCCTCTTCCAATCTTTGTTTCTTGTAACAACAATATTTTTTCTTCCCTGCAATGGCTTACCAAGCGATTCGAGTGATTTTCTTCCCATGATCACTGTCATGCCCCAGGTTTGATTTTTAAAGTATTTCATATCGTTTGGTAAATGCCATGGGAGCTGGTTATCCTTCCCAATCACATTATTTTCCGCAGCAGCAACAATAAAACTAATCATTAGTACAAGTTCAGTGTGTCAATTACTATACAGCAACGGGAGCTTTAATAGCAGGATGGAATTGATAATTCTCTAAAGTGAAATCTTCAAACCTGAAATCGAAAATGTTTTTGACTTCAGTATTCAATTTCATTGTTGGCAAAGGAAAGGGTTTTCGGCTCAATTGCAGGTTTACCTGTTCCATATGGTTGTTGTAAATATGTACATCGCCAAATGTATGGATGAATTCACCAGGCTCAAGATCGCACACCTGTGCCATCATCATTGTTAACAAAGCATACGACGCTATATTAAATGGTACTCCCAAAAACACATCCGCACTTCGTTGATACAATTGACAACTTAGTTTGCCTTTCACAACGTAAAACTGAAACAGCACATGACAGGGCATTAAAGCCATTTTAGGAAGTTCGGCAACATTCCATGCACTTACAATCAATCTTCTGCTATCTGGATTTCTTTTAATCTGGTTAATCACGTCTGTAATCTGGTCAATAGTTTCGCCGCCAGCTCCTCCCCAGCTTCTCCATTGCTTTCCATAAACAGGACCTAGTTCTCCTTTTTCATTGGCCCACTCGTCCCAGATACTTACTCCGTTTTCTTTCAAATAGGCAATGTTAGTTTGTCCTTTTAAAAACCATAAAAGTTCGTGGATAATACTCTTTAAATGAAGTTTTTTAGTAGTTACCAATGGAAATCCTTGCTTTAAATCAAAGCGCATCTGGTAACCAAAACAACTGATAGTACCTGTACCTGTACGATCTGTTTTTGTAACGCCATTGTTCAAAATATGCTGAAGTAAATTCAAGTACTGTTGCATGGGCGCAAATTAAGCCAGAACAACCTATCGGTTGGCTTTTGTGAATAAAATGAGGAAATTGCGAATAGTAATGCTCTCGAAATAGTTGAACACGTTGGAAAGGTTTATGAATCGTCAAAAGAATTAATTTTATTTGCACGGTTATTTTGGTCTGGCACCGGTTTAGTAGAGTTAAATGTGCCACCTCTGGTAGCTTTAATAATGAGCTGATAAAATTTTGATAACGAATTCAGATTATAATTCTCCACCCGTCATTCGCCCTGTTGAAGACACTGTAGATCGGCCGCTATGGTCCGTGATGATTCCCGCTTACAATTGCTATAACACACTTGGTGAAACTATTGTATCTGTATTGGCACAGGCTCCTGGTAAAGATCAAATGCAAATTGAAGTAGTGGACGATGGAAGCACAGATGGTGATGTGAAGGAATTAGTAGATCATCTTGGAAAGGGACGGGTTGACTATTTCCGCCATGAAAAAAACAAAGGTAGCCTGGCTTGTTTCGAAACATGCCTTAACAGGTCAAAAGGGAAATTGGTACACCTGCTACATGGAGATGATAAAGCGGTGATGGGATACTACGCAAAAATTGGAAGTTTGTTTGAAATGTATCCCCAAGTTGGAGCAGCGTTTTGCCGATATGCAACAATAAACGAAGAAGGCAAAACACTTTGGAATCATGGAAAAGAAATGGATGAAGATGGTATTTTAAATAACTGGCTTTATAAAATTGGATCGCGTCAGCGGCTTCAATATTGTACTATTACCGTCAAAAGAGAAGTGTATGAAAGCCTGGGTGGTTTTTATGGAGTAACCTATGGAGAAGACTGGGAAATGTGGGTGCGAATTGCCGCTCATTACCCCGTAGCATACACGCCTGAAGTTCTTGCCAAGTACAGGTTACACAGTAACACAATTTCTCATCGCTCGTACATGGATGTAAAACATGTCCAGGATATGCAGTGGGTAATCAATGCTATTCAAAAATGGTTACCCCAAAATATTCGGAAAGATCTTCGCCGGCAAGCATCACGTAATTATGCCGAATACGCAATGGATATAGCCAATGGCATCTGGCATCAAACGGGCAACAGGCGAATTACTCATCGATTAATGATTGAAACCAGTAAGATGTATTTTAACAGCGAAATACTTTCTAAAATGGTGAAGATTTATAGCAAAATGCTCATTAACAGAAGGTAACTTCATAAAATTACAATTGAGAACTATGCAGGACGGAACACAAAAATGGGACTGGGAAATCGGGCCAAAACCTGTTCACTCTTTTGCAGCACTGAAGTCC
>Ga0207650_10002808_pt1 | contig 12024 bp, 12 predicted proteins | sample KBSS63metaG_FD_184325 | JGI IMG/M metagenome (GOLD analysis project Ga0207650, IMG submission 184325) | Switchgrass rhizosphere microbial communities from Kellogg Biological Station, Michigan, USA - KBS S6-3 metaG (SPAdes) (version 2) | ecosystem: Host-associated > Plants > Roots > Rhizosphere...
TGGGGCATCGGCGGCTCGAAGCAGGACGAGGGCCTCCTGCTGGCGATCGCGATCAACGAGCGGCGCATGCGTTTCGAGGTCGGCTACGGCCTCGAGGGCTCGCTGCCGGACGGCCGCGTCGGCGGCATCATCCGGGGAACGCTCCAGCCGGCCTTCCGCGCGGGCCGTTTCGACGAGGGCATCCTCGAGGCGCTCACCGAGGCGGCCCGGTACGTGGCCGAGGACAAGGGCCTGCCCCCGCCGCTCCCCGACAACCTGCCAGTGCGGGGCAAGCGCTCGAGCGGGGAGTTTCCGGCGTGGGCGATCCTGCTCATCTTCCTGTTCATCATGATGATGATCGGCGGCGGGCGCGGCGGGCGCCGCCGGCGCGGCGGCTGGGCCGGTCCCTTCTTCTACGGGGGCTGGGGCGGCGGCGGAGGCTTCGGCGGTGGTGGTGGTGGCGGCTGGGGCGGCGGCTCCGGCAGCGGTTTCGGTGGGTTCGGCGGCGGCGCATCCGGTGGCGGCGGCGCTTCGGGCAGCTGGTAGTTCCGACGGCGCGCGACGCGCCAGGGAGGATCGCATGAGAGGTGGAGGACTGGTGATCGTCGCCGTGATCGCGGTGCTGGTGCTCGTCATCGGCGGCTGGGTCGCGGGCAACTACAACACGCTGGTACAGAAGAGCACCGAGGTCGACAAGGCGTTCGCCGAGGTCGACAACCTGCTGCAGCGGAGAAACGACCTCATCCCGAACCTGGTCGAGACCGTCAAGGGCATCGCGGCGCAGGAGCAGGTCGTCTTCGGGGAGATCGCGAACGCGCGCGCGGCCATGGCCGGGGCGCGCACGCCGGAGCAGAAGTTCGCCGCCGGCCAGCAGATGGACTCGGCCCTCGGCCGGCTGCTGGTGGTGATCGAGAACTACCCGCAGCTCAAGTCGCAGGAGAACTTCCTGCGCCTGCAGGACGAGCTCGCGGGGACGGAGAATCGGTTGTCGGTCGGGCGCACGCGCTACAACGAGGTCGCGCGCGACTACAACGTGCTGGTCAAGAGCTTCCCGACCAACCTGTTCGCCGGCATGTTCGGCTACCGCGAGAAGCCCTTCTACCCGATCGCGCCGGGCGCGCGGGACGTGCCGAAAGTCTCGTTCCCCTCGGCCCCTCTGACCGCGCCGGACACCGCGGGCGCGCGCTAGTTTCGTTTCCGGGGGCGGGACCTTCTCGAGGTCTCGCTCCCTTTTTTTACCGCGAACAGGGCGCGTGACGCACACTCGTTGCATGGCGACCGCGTCACCTCGCATCCTGTCCCTGGCAACCGCCGTCCCGCCCTACGTCTATCGCCAGGATGAAGTCCGCGAACTTGCCGGCCGCGTGCTCGACCACGGCGACCCGCGACTGCTCGCGGTCTTCGACCACACCTCGGTCGGTTCGCGGAACATCTGCGTGCCGCTCGAGTGGTTCGAGACCGAGCACACCTTCGGCGAGAAGAACGACCTCTACATCGAGCATGCCTACGAACTGGCGCGCCGCGTCACGCTGGCGGCGCTCGAGCACGCGCTGATCGCGCCGACGCAGGTCGACCACGTGATCTTCGTCTCGACGACCGGGCTGGCCACGCCGACGCTGGACGCCCGTCTGGCGAACGCGCTCGGCTTCCGTCCGGACGTCCGGCGCACGCCGATCTGGGGCCTGGGCTGCGCGGGCGGCGCGGCCGGGCTCGCACGCGCCACCGAGTTCGCCCGCGCCGCGCCCGAGTCGCACACGCTCCTGGTCACGGTCGAGCTCTGCAGCCTCGCATTCCAGCCCGAGGACGACGTGCGCCTGGGCGCGGTGTCGGCATCGCTCTTCTCCGACGGCGCGGCCGCCTGTGTCATCGGCGGATCCGAGTCGTGGAACGCGCCGGCGCCGCTCGCCCGGCTGGGACGCGGCCTGACCGTCGACGTGCTCGCCACCGAGAGCGTCCTCTGGCCCGACTCGCTCGACGTCATGGGCTGGAACATCGACGAGCGCGGCTTCCACGTGGTGATGAAGCGCGAGATTCCCGCGGCGGTCCAGGAGTGGGTCAAGCCCGCGCTGGTCGCCTTCCTGCGCGAGCAGGGCCTGACCCTTGCCGACGTGCACCACTGGCTGCCGCATCCGGGCGGCGGCAAGGTGCTGGATGCGATCGAGTCGGCGCTGGGACTCGGCCCCGACGCCCTGGAGGTCTCGCGTGCGGTCCTGCGCGAGCACGGCAACATGTCCTCGCCGACCTGCCTGTTCGTTCTGCGCCGCCTGCTCGACAACGCGGCCTTCGCGCCCGGCGAGCGCGCGGTCCTGTTCGCGCTCGGGCCCGGCTTCTCGGGGGAGATCGTCCTGCTCTCCGCGACCGCGCCTTGAGCCTCGCCCGCTCCGCCGCGCTCGTCTTCGTCGCGGCGCTTTCGGCGCAGCGCCTGCTCGAGCTCGGCGTCTCGAAACGGCACGCGCAAGCCTTGCGGGCGCGCGGCGCGGTCGAGCACGGCCAGGGCCACTTCCCCCTGCTCGTGCTCGTCCACGTGCTGCTGCTGCTCGGCATCGTCTTCGAGGTGTTCGTGCTGGGCGCGCAGCCGCCTGCGAGCTGGCCGCTTTGGGCCGGCTTGTTCGCGGCGGGGCAGCTGCTGCGCTACGCGGCGATTCGCGCGCTCGGGGACTTCTGGAACGTGCGCGTGCTGGTCGTGCCCGGCGCGCCGCTCGTGCGCACGGGGCCGTACCGTTTCCTGCGGCATCCCAACTACGTGGCGGTGGTGATGGAGCTGCTGGCCGCGCCGCTCATCTTCGGCGCGTGGCGGACGGCGCTCGTCGTCTCGGCGTTGAATGCGATCGCCTTGTGGGTCCGGATCCGCTGCGAGGAACGCGCGCTCACGACGCCTTGAGCGTGGCCTCGCCGCGGCGCATCAGGTCGTCCAGCGCCTGGGTGACCTGGCGGTCGTAGCCCCTGCCGGGACGCGCCTCCTCGAAGAAGCGATGCAGCGCGTCGGGCGCGGCGCGGCCGGGCCCCTCCCCCTCGAGGAACGTGAAGTAAGCCTCCGCCACCGCGAGGATCTCGCCCTCGAGCGCGGCGCCCTCGTGCGACGTCCACGTGCCGGTCGGCGCATCGAGAGGCGCGACCGCGCGGGCGAGCGCGTCGGCGCGCACGGCGTCGACCGCGCGCTCCTCGAAGCCGAGTTCCTTCGCCAGCGAGGCCGCCAGGGCGGCCGTGCCGCGGGCGCGCTCGCCGGCGGCGGGATCGAGCGCCTCGACCGCCGGGACCAGCGCCGCCAGCGCGCGCAGGTACATCTCCTCGGCGTGGCGATGAAGGCGCGTGTTGTCGAGCGCGGTCGCGCCCGCCGACGCCAGGCTCTGCGCGATCTCGAGCTCGGCCTGCGGGAACGAGCCGCCCGCGAGCTTCTCGAGCGCGCAGGCGAGTCCGACCACGCGGCCGCGCGTCACCAGGGGCACGCACAGGGCGATGCCCGCGGCGACGAGCGGGCGCAGCTCCTGCTCGAGCTCGGGAAAGCGCTCGAGCTCCTCGCGCCGCACCGGCCGGCCCAGCCCGGCGACCAGCCGCACGAGCTCGCTGTCCTCGGCCACGGTGATGCGAGCGATCTCGGCCGGCGTGTACGCGGGCGTGGGGACGGCGGCGAGCCGTCCCGCACCGTCGGGCACGAGCAGCGCGGCGCCGGGAACGCCGAGGTGATTGACCAGCGTGTAGAGGAACGTCGCGGCCACGTCCTCGACCCTGCGCGCGCTCGCGAGCTCCTGCGAGAGCGAGAGGAACGCCTCCTTGACCCACAGCTCCTTGCGCAATTCGCGGTTGAGGCGGCGCAGGTCCTCGCGCGAGCGCTCGACCTCGGCGACGAGCTCGGCCTGCCGGCGAACCAGCGCCTTCGTTTCCTCGCCGCGGGCGAGCAGGCGCCGGACGCGCGCGACCAGCTCCTTGGGCGAGAACGGCTTCGCCAGGTAGTCGTCGGCGCCGCGCGCCAGGCCGGCGATGCGCGACTCGGTCTCGGCGAGCGCGGAGACGAGGATCACGGGCAATTGCTGGAAGCCGGGCTCCCGGCGGATGCCGTCGACGAGGTCGAGGCCCGAGCGCCGCGGCAGGCGCACGTCGAGGACGGCGAGATCGGGCTGCTCGTCGAGGAGGACCTTCCAGGCGTCGTCGCCGTTGTTCGCCGAGACGACGCGGAAGCCGTGCGCGCCGAGCGCGATGTGCAGCAGCTCGACGACGCGCGGGTCGTCCTCGACCACGAGGATCGTGGCGCCGGCACCGGCAGTGCGCTGGGGTTCGGGGACCTGGGTCAATGAGCCTCGCGGCGCGGCCGCGAGGCCGCGCTCAGCTGCCGGGGACGGTGCGCGCGCGCAGCGTGTCGACCACGCTTCGCACCTCGTCCTCGGCAAACGGTTTGTAGAGAATCGGCAGCCCGCCGAACGACTCGGTGAGGCGCCGTTCCTCGTCGTCCTTGACCAGCACGCAGGCGCGCGCGACGACGTCGTCGTCCGCGTCCCGCAGGATCTCGAGCGCACCGGCGCCCGGCATCTCGGCGTCGAGGAACACGAGATCGAACCCGCCGCGCGCGAGCAGCGCCCGTGCCGCGGCGCCATCCTCGGCCTCCTCGACCACGACCCCGCGCTGGGCGAGCAGCCGTCCCAGAAAGACGCGCGCCATCATCGAGTCGTCCGCCACGAGGGCGCGTACCGACGTCCTTGCCGGCGGTGCGGGCTCGGGGTTCCTGGAGAAGGTATCGGCCGGAATCGGTTCGGGCTGAACGGGTTCCGGGGGTGCCGCGGCGGCTTCGAGCGCCGGTCCGGTCTCGGCCGCCGGCTCGAGCGACGGTTCGAAACCGAGCGCGAGGTCGAGCACGCGCGCGGCCCGGCCCGCTGCGTCCCGCACCCAGCCCAGCGCCGCGAATGAAGCGGGCGCATCGACCTGGGCCGCGTCGGCCGGCGCCCTCACCGGGCGGCCCTCGCCTTCGCCGATCAGCCGGTCGACCGACAGCTCGATGCGGTCCAGCCCGCTGCCCAGGACGAGGAGCGAAGAGGCCGGATCGGATTCGATCACCCGGCTCCACGGCACCGCGACCGGCGCGCCCGCGAGCTCGGCGAAGAGATAGTGGCGCGCGTGCGGCCGCGGCAGGCGCACGATCCACGTCAGCGCGCCGGCTTCCGCGTTCGCCACGAGCACCGCCCCGGCGGCCTGCGCCGCGCGGTCGAGCGCTTCGATCAAAAGCCGGCTGTCCGCGCTCGTGGGAAGCCCGCGCCGCCCGGTGATCTCGATCCGGCCGTGCTCCGCGTCGATCGCCGGCGTGTCGTCGCCCGCGAGATCGGCGATCGCCTCGAACAGCGCTGCATGCGGATCCGGCGGGTCCTCGCGCGGCGGCTCGATCTCGGGCGCGGTCGGCGCCGGCGGCTCCTCGACCGGCGGCGGCACCGGGCCCGGCTCGATGGCGGGCTGGGGCTGGGGCTCGGGTTCGATCTCGGGCGTCTGCGGCGGGCCGGGATCGTGCGCCTCCCCGGCAACGGGCTCCTCGAAGGCACCGACCTCGGCGACGTGCGCGGCCCAGTCGCCGGCCTCGGCGCCGAGCGGCGAGAGCGAGCCGGAGCGGCTGACCTCTCCCGAGAGCGTCTCGCACAAGGGGGCGCCGAGCGCAGGCCACGCGGCGGTCGCGCCGTGCTCCTCGCCTTTCGCACGCAACGCCTGGAACCAGTCGGCCGCGCCGTGCAGGTCGAACGAGCGCATGAGGTCGGTCAGCCACGACAATCCCAGTCGCGTCGCCGAGGCCGCCGCGGCATCGTCGGTGGCGCGCGCGAGCAGCGAGGACTGCCGCGCGAGCAGGCGCGCGACGGCCTCGGCGACGCGGGTTTCCTCGACGGCGGCGCTCTCAGCCATGGGACCAGGTCTCGTCGTCCGGCAGCAGGTCCTCAGGCCCCAGCACGCGCAGGGGCCGCGTCGGCTCGTCGTCTCCCTCTTCGGCCTCCTCGAGCGCGGGCAGCGGCTCGAGCGGTGGCGGCGCGATCTCGGTGAAGCGGACGTGCAGGCCCTCGACCTCCTCGACCGCCGCGTTGACGCCTTCGCCCGCGCGCTGTGCCTCGGAGGACGTGCGCTCGGCCTGCTGGACCAGGCGCTCGCCGCGGGCGATCGCGTCGCGCACCATCTCGTGCACGCGGTCGAGCGCGCGCCTGGGCAGGTCGCGCGCGGCGTCGTCGGGCGGCGCGGGCTCGCCGTTGGCAAGCCGCGACTTGAGCGCGCCGAAGTCCTCGTGCGCGGCCGCGAGCTCGACGCGGGTCGCGCCCTCGAGCTCGCGAGCGCGCTCCTGTGCCGCCTGCGTGGCGCGGATCAGCATCGTCAGCGCCTCGGCCAGGCGCTCGGCGCCGGGCGACCAGGTGGTGAGCGCGGCGTGCGCGGACTCGAGCGCGGCGAAGCGCGACTCCTCGTGCACCTTCTCGAGGTCGCGTGCCGCGAGGCGCACGCGCTCCATCGCGCGGTTCGCGGCCTCGAGCTGGGCGGCGGCGCCGCGGGCAGCGTCGTCGGCCGCGTCGCGCGCGAGCCGGGCGGCGTGCACCTGCGCATCGAGCGCGGCGGCGAGCGCCTCGACCCCCTGCTGCACCTCGCCGCTCCAGCGCTCGAGCCCGCGCAGCACGGTCAGGAGCGACGACGCCTCGATGAACTGGCGCTCGGCCGCGCTTGCCACCTGCGCCGAGCGCGCGCCGGCATCGGCGACGCTTTCCTTGACCTGGAGCGCGACCGCGCGCGCTGCCGCCGCGCGTTCGTCGAGCCGGCTTGCGGCGAGCGCGAGGCTCTCGGCAAGCGGGCGCACTTCCTCGGTCAGCTCGCTCACGGGAAACGCCGGCGCCCGCTCGGTCTCCGCCCACTGCGCGGCCGCGTCGGCCAGGCGTGCGAGCGCGGCCCGCACGGCCGCGAGCTGCTCGACCTCGCGCCCGAGGTCGCGCTCGCGGCCCAGGCGTTCGGACGCGGCGTCGACCAGCCCGGCGAGCCCGCCGCCGCGCGAGAGGCTCAGCCGCTCGCCCCCCGGCTCGAGCGCGCGCGCGAGCCCCTCGAGCCGGCGCACGACCGACATCCAGAGCCAGATCCACGCGGTGATGGAAGCGAGCTGCGAGGCGATGGCGAAGGCGGGCCAGCGCCAGTCGGACCAGGGGACGAACGACGCCACGAGGCCGCCGACGATCGCCGGCACCATGATCGCGAGCGCGAAGCGCCCGAGCAGCCCGCTGGAATTCCAGCGCAAGGGCGGAAGCGGAGCGGCCTTGCTCATGAAATTGCGTCGAATCCCGAATCGAAACTGATCGCAGCCTGCATGAAGCCCCCCGCCCGACGGGCAATTTGCAACCGGCTTCGGGAAGCGCAGCGCGCGCCTATGGATTGTGAGACCGATGCGCGAAGGGGGCGATTTTCCCACGCTCTGGGTGCGAATCCCTCCGCGCGCGAAGCCGCGCGGGCGCCGGGCCGGCCGCCATCGCGCCGCACGTCCACCTTCCCGCCGAAATGTACCCCGAAGCGGCCCGCGACGCGATCCTCGCGTGCGGCGGGCGTCATGGCACGCGCTATGCTCGAAGCACGGGTTGAGGAGCCTGGACCCCAGGACCGGGGGCCGGTTTCACGTCGCAGTCACGGGGAGGCGCGATGAACCCGCGGAATTACGTGGATCTCAAGGAAAGCAGCCGCAACCTTCAGCCCACGTACTACTTCATGATCAACTGTCTCCTGTATTCCCGGATGGAGACCGGCCTGGTCTCGAACCAGGACTTCTACGACGAGGACGTCAACGTCTACCTGGCGCACCTCCTCCACTCGTTCATCAACCCGGACTACGTGGAGCAGTCGAAGAAGTACCTGTCGAAGTACGACGCGGACGTCTTCCGCCGGCTGTCGAACTCGACCGATGCCCGGCTCAAGTACTCGATCTACAAGACGAACGCCGACTTCCTCCTGGTCTCGATCGGGATCTTCGACAACCCGCTCGCGCCCACCGCGACGCCGCTGCGCGCGCAGCCGGCGCCGGCCGAGGAGGCCTACATCGGCCGCGGCAAGACCTACTACCACTTCGCCTACACCTACTCGCAGCAGGTGCACCGGAAGAACCAGGGCGTCTCCGAGGTGCTCGAGAAGCTGTCGGTCGGCTTCGAGAAGTACATCAAGATCCTCTCGCACATGCGGGGCGAGTACCTGGACCTGGTGCAGCGCTTCAGCGAGGGCGAGGTCTACCACCTGGAACGCGCCGTCAACGAGTCCGCGCGCCAGGACCTGATCAAGGCCAAGCAGGACCAGCTGCTCGAGCTCTACACGCAGTGGCAGCGCGAGCCCAGCCCGGCGATCGAGGAGGACGTCAAGCGCCTCGTCGGCGAGATCCAGGAGCTCGCGCCGTCGTTCCGCTTCAGCCTGCCGACTGCGGGCGGCGTCGCGGGCCGCGCGCGGGCCGCGGAACCCGCGTCTCCCGCGCCGGCCGCCGCGCCCAAGCCGCGCACGAACGCCGCCCGCACGACGGCCCGCTCGCCCGAGTCGACGGCGACCGGGATCGCGCCCGAGCCCGCGCCCAAGCGCCCGCGCGCCCGGGCGCCGCGCAAGCGCGACGGTGGCAAGCCCGACACGAACTGACGCAACAAGGCGACGCTCCCCCCGGGCCCCGCGGACGCTTCGCGGGGCCGTCGCTTTTTGTTACGCTTCGCCCTTCCGACCTGGGAGGTGTTCCGTGCGTTGGCTCGCGCCGCTCCTGCTCATCCTCGCCTCGCTGTCGTGCTCGAACCACGACGCCCAACCCGCGGACCCGAACGTGATCAACGCGACGGCCACCGTGCAGCACCAGGACATCGAGGGCGGCTTCTACGGCCTGGTCGCCGATGACGGCACGAAGTACGACCCCGGCACGCTGCCCGAGGCGTACCGCAAGGACGGCCTGCGCGTGAAGTTCACCGCCCGCAGGACCAACGCAATGACGACGCGCATGTGGGGCACGACGGTCGAAGTCGACCACATCGAGGCGCTGCCGTAGATGCTCCGGGTCAAGCCCGGGCTCGCGATTCCGCTGGCGGAGATCGCGTTCGCGGCGGACACCAGCGGCGGCAAGGGCGGCCAGCACGCGAACCGCTCGTCGACCCGGGTCGAGCTCAGGTTCGACGTGCTCGGCTCGCCGTCCCTGTCGGCGCGGCAGCGCGCGCTGATCGAGGAGAAGCTCGGGCCGCGGATCGCCGCCGACGGCACGCTGCGAGTCGTGTCGGCCCGCGAGCGCTCCCAGCTGCAGAACCGGCGTGCGGCGCTCGCCCGCCTCGCCGAGCTGCTCGCGCGCGGGCTCGAGCGCCCCGCACCGCGCACCGCGACGAAACCGACGCGCGCCTCGAAGGTCGCGCGCGTCGTCCTGAAGAAGCAGCGCGGCGCGATCAAGGCGCGGCGCCGATCCCCGGCCGACGAGGACTGAGTGCCCCCCTTCGAAGCCCTCCCACCGCTAACGCAGGCCGAGATCGAGCTCCTGTGGGCGCGCGCCCGCGCGGTGCCGATCTCGCAGACGCTCGGTCTCGACTTCGTGTCGATCGAGCGCGGCCGGTGCGCGCTCGGCTGGACCCGCGACCCGCGCTACGACGGCATCTTCCGCTCCATGCACGGCGGCCTCATGATGACGCTCGCCGACTCGGCGGCGGCGTTCGCGCTGCTGACCGTGATCGATGTCGACAGCCGCATCACGACCACCGAGATGAACATTCGCTTCCTCGCCCCGGTGCGTGAGCGCGTGATCGCGCACGCGCGCGTGCTCAAGGCCGGGCGGTCGCTGTGCCCGATCGTCGTCGACCTCGTCGACGCCGGCGGACGCATGGTCGCGCACGCCGGAATGACCTACATGCGGCTCGGCCGCGAGGAGGCCTGATGGGCTTCGAACAGGTGAAGGCGCGCCACCGGCTGGCGTGGGGACTCGATGTCGACAGCTACGTGCGCCACACCGCGGGCGAGCTCGTCCCCGTCGCCGAGCGCCTGGTCGAGATTGCCGATCCGGCGTGGGACGGCTCGGTGATCGACCTGGGCTGCGGCCCGGGGACGGCGACCTTCCCGGCGGCGCGCCGCGTCGGCCCGGGCGGGCGCGTGCTCGGCGTCGACCTCGCCGCGCCCATGATCGCCTTCGCGGAGCGATCGGCGGCGGCGCAGGGCCTGACGAACGTGCAGTTCGTCGTCGGCGACGCCGAGGAGCTGGGCGACGTTCCCGACGCCTCGTTCTCGCGCGCGATCTCGAACTTCGGCGTCATCTTCGCGCCGCGGCCCGAGCGCATGGTCGCCGAGGCCGCGCGCGTGCTCGCGCCCGGCGGCACGTTCACCCTGTCGGTCTGGATCCACGTCGGGATGGTCGCCGAGACCTACGCGCTCCTCTCCTCGATCACCGGCCCGGCGCCCGAGGGCGTCGCGACGTCCGAGAGCTGGGGCGAGCCGGGCACGGCCGAGCAGCGGCTGGGCGAGGCGTTCGACGACGTGCGCTTCCTGCCCGTCGACGTGCCGTGCAGCTACTCCTCGGTCGACGAGGCCTGGAACCGCATGCGCGATGGCCGGCCGCCGTTCGCGCTCGCGTTCGGGCGGCTGCCGATGGACCAGAAGCTCGAGGTCGAGGAGCGTGCGCGCGCGCTCTACCGCCAGCATGCCGACGCGAACGGACGCGTCTCGTTCGTCCGCCAGGCGGCGATCGTCCAGGGAGTGAAGCGCTAGCGCAGGCGGACGACGGCGAGCGCCAGTCGTGCCGACCCCGCACGACCACGAACGAAGTAGACGCCCGGCGCTTCATCGCGCGCATCCCATGCAAATTCATGCGGCCCGGCATCGAGTTCGTCTCCGGTGGCGAGCCGTCGCTCGAGCCGTCCCGCCGCGTCGTAGACGCCCAGCTCGACGCGCTCGCGCGCAGGCAGTGTGATCGTGAAACGCGTGCCCGCGCGGAACGGGTTGGGCGCGCAGGCGAAGCTCAGCGATGGATTGCCGTCGACCCCGGTGGGCGGGATCGGCGCGGCGACGACATGAATGACCGTGTCGAAGCAGGCCGCCTGGTGGTGGAGCGACACCGTCGCGTCGATCTTCGGGAAGCCCCCGCCGCCGGGCACGACACCGCTGTCGAAATGCTGGACGGGCCCGCCGTCGGCGGAAAGATCGAGCACGAGCTGTTGGGTGATCGCGAATTCCCCGCCGACCTTGTAGACGCCCGTTCCGGTCAGGAGCGGCCCGCCGTCGAAGCGCGCATCGAGCACCGCATAACGCTCGAACAATCCGTCGAAACCCAGATCGCGCAGCGTAAATGACCCGGAGAGCGGGCGCTCGATGATCGGGCAGGCGCAGGCGCCGAAGCATCCCCAGCCGAAGGTGCTGCCCTTGGTGAGCGAGTACGGGACGTCGGGTGCCGCCAAGGCTCGCGCGGGGAGCACGAGCAGGAGCAGGGCGAGACACAGCGGGCGCATGGCGCGGCCCTCCTTCGTAGCCCCGTCAGTCTAGCGCGTCGCGCGGTAGAGCGCGAGCCGCCGGGTCGGTACGTCGACCCGGGCGTACCACGGCGGCGGCGCGCAGGCGCCGGCCTCGACCACGAACCACTCGCGGTCGATCGAATCGGCGTCGAGCGTGATCCGGTCGTAGAGCATGAAGTAGCCGTGGAGGGACCACTCGCCGTGCGAGGCCGGGCAGACGGAGACGGTCGTGCCCGGCGGCACCACCTTCCCGATGGCGCGCACGTCCTCGAGCACCGGGCTGCCGCGGCCGACCGTCCCCGCCTTCGAGGCCGCGAACGCGAGCGCCGCGCCCAGCAGCACGCCGGTCCCGAGCAAGAGCGGCCGCTCGAAGCGCGCGAGCCGCGCCACCAGGGCCTGCGCCCGCGGCTCGACCAGCAGCGCAAACCCCAGCGCGAAGAACGCGAACGAAGGCACGAGGTAGAAGCCCGACTGGATCGGGCTCAGCGCGAGCGGCAGCGATCCCGCGAGCCCGGTCCCGAGGAACGCCTTCGACAGCCCGAGCGGCGCGTTCTCGCGCGTGCGTCCGAACCACGCGATCAGCCCTCCAAGGATCAGCATGGGAATCAGCTCGAGCGCGAGC
>Ga0207650_10002811_pt1 | contig 12019 bp, 10 predicted proteins | sample KBSS63metaG_FD_184325 | JGI IMG/M metagenome (GOLD analysis project Ga0207650, IMG submission 184325) | Switchgrass rhizosphere microbial communities from Kellogg Biological Station, Michigan, USA - KBS S6-3 metaG (SPAdes) (version 2) | ecosystem: Host-associated > Plants > Roots > Rhizosphere...
CACGCGCCATCGAATCTGCCGGCGCCAAGATCGGACGCGAGCGATGCGAGCCACGCGCCTCCAAGCAAACCGCCGGCGTAGCGCATCGGATTGTCACCTTCGCCTTCGCGCCACGCGCCGCCCCAATACGACATTGGCGCGCCGACGATCACGATGGGGCCGGTGTCGTCGGGGTTGGCCGCCGCCAGCATCATGGCGGCCCAACCTGCCTGACAGTTGCCGACAACCGCCGGCTTTGCGGCGTGCGGATGGAGCTCGCGCACTTTCTTTACAAACTGGCGTTCCGCCTCGCAGACGTCGATCAACGTTTGTCCGGGCTCGGGTTCGCGAAAAAAAGTCACGAAGTAAACGGGATGGCCTTCGCGCAGCGCGACACCCACTTGGGAGTCGTCCTTGAATCCGCCAATGCCGGGACCGTGCCCGCCGCGCGGGTCGATGATTACATACGGGCGTCGCGCGGCGTCGACCGTGACGCCGTGCGGAGGAACGATGCGCAGCAGCGCGTAATTGACGGGACGCGCAAACGTGCGGCCGTCCATGATCATCTCGTGATCGAAGTGCAGCACGGGTGGCAATCCCTGCCGCTCGTGCTCGACGAAGTTATTGCCGCGTTCGCGCAGCATGTCGCAGAAGAGAACAGAGCGCTGAGCGCAATCGACGACATATTCGACGGCCTGCGTCCATGCATCTGACGCCGCAAGCGGCGTCGCTGTCGGATTCGCGAGCTGGCCGGAAGTGGCTTTCTTCGCGCGCTCGCTGTAGCGCTCCACCGCGCCCTCAATGCGGCTTTTCAACACTTCCGCGACCTTCGTTGAAACGTCGCAGACCTGCGGGACTTGATGCAGTGGATTGCTCATACGTTTTTCCTTTATTGGCAATAAGTGGCTTGCAAGCATTAATTGCGAGCGCCGTATTCAAAAAAGCCGCGTCCGGTTTTACGGCCGAGATGGCCCGCCGCTACCATTTCTTTCAGCAGTGGCGCCGGCCGGTATTTCGCGTCGTCGAAATCGCGATGCAGAACTTCCATGATGGCGAGCACGACATCGAGTCCGATGAGATCGCATAGCGCCAGGGGACCGATCGGATGATTGCAGCCGAGTTTCATTGCTTCATCGATGTCGCGGGCGCTTGCGACTGATTCGCTGTATGCGAATACCGCTTCGTTTAGCATCGGGCACAAGAGCCGGTTCACGACGAAACCCGGAGAATCGTTTACACGGACCGGCGTTTTGCCGAGGCGCTTCGCAAGTGCGACCGCTGCATCCACGGTCGCCGAGGCCGTATGCCGGCAGGTAACCACTTCGACCAGCCCCATGACCGGAACCGGATTGAAGAAGTGCAGCCCGACGAAGGCCGCTGGACGCTTCATGACCGCGGCGAGCTTGGCGATCGAAATCGAGGAAGTATTCGTGGCGACGACGGTGCGTGCATCGATGACTTCGTCGATCTTCCTCAGCAGTTGGACTTTAAGCGCTTCGCTTTCCGTTGCTGCTTCGATGATGAATTCGCAGCCGCGCAGTTCTGCGTACGCTGTTGTGCCGCGCAGACGCGCGATCGCGGCATCGCGTTCAGGAGCGGAAAGTTTGGCCTTGTGAACCAGCTTGTCCAAAGCGCCGGCCACACTCTGACGAGCGCCTGTGACGCGCTTATCATCGATGTCGATCAGCGCAACCGGAATACCGGCAGTCACGCACGTTTGCGCAATGCCGGCGCCCATGATTCCGGCGCCAATAACGCCGACTGTCTGAGGAACTGTCATCTGGTGCTCCTTCGTTGAAATCTGCATGGGCACACATTAGCCCCGCGCAGGCGGCGAGTCGTCAGCGAAACGTCCGGATTTGGTCGCGATTGCGATTGTGCGAACAGCGTCGGGCGGCAGCGGACAAATAGGCGCAAATCCATGGCATGGCGGCAAATGACCGAACGGCGACCATTTTCTGACGACTCGCAAGGCACGCTTGCTTAGGATGGCTGTGACCCGGCGGCAGCGACGCTTCCCGTTCGCGCGCCGTATGGCAGCTGGTTTTGAGGATGCGACGATGAATATCAAAATTTCTACAGCGTGGTTCTACGGCGCGCTAATCGTCGCGTTGTCGATTCTCGTGCTGCGCGTTTTTCTGCCGTCGCTCGTGATTGCGTGCGTAACCGCCGTCGCGAGCTGGCCGCTATACAGCCGTTTTGCAGCGCCGGCTCGGGCACGCCTCGGCTGCACCGCGGCGCCGCTGCTGTTTACCGTACTCATCACGGTTTTCGTTCTCGCGCCGATGATGTTTGCGGCAGGTGCGCTGCTCGTTGAAGCGAACGCGTTGTTGCGGGATATCGCGGCTGCCGATCAAAACGGCAGTGCGGCGCCTCAGTGGCTAACAAGAGTTGCCGCTCGCGGGTCATTGGTTGAGTGAGCGTTGGCAGTTCGAGTTGTCGCAGCCCGGCGTTTGCCGCGGGCGTAGAACGCATGCAGCCCGCGCAGTTGCTCAACTGGGCACAATCGCTCGGGCAGTTCATGGGCCGGCACGGTTTCATCATTGCATTCGCAATCCTCACGCTGTTTTTTCTATACGATCACGGCGAGTCGATTGCACATGAATTAAGGTGCGTGCTCCGCGAGCGTCTCGGCGAGCGTGCAGGAGCGTATCTTCAGCTGGCAACGTGCGCATTGCGCGCGTCAGTGGACAGCATGCTCGTCGTAGGTCTGTTCGACGGCGCGGCGGCGTGGATCGCTTATTCCACCGCTGCTGTCCAGCACGCCGGCGTGTGGGCTGCGATCACCGGCGCGCTTGCGCTCGTACCGTTTCTCGGTTATCTGGCGGTCGTTGCCCTTGCGCTGCAGTTGTCCGTGAGCGGCGCCGGTAGTTCTGCGGCGCTGGTGCTCGGGGTCGGGACGGTTATCTTGTTTGCAGGCGACAAGGTGGTGCGCCCGGCTGTCGCGCGCGATGGCACCCGGCTGCCTTTCGTGTGGGTGCTGATGGCTTGTCTGCGCGGATTCGAAGCGTTCGGCCTGATCGGCCTCGTCATCGGTCCGGTCGCGCTGACCCTCACGCGCGAACTGTGGGAGCAGCGCGTGCAGGAACTGGAAGTGCAGCGAGAAACCGCCGCGACGCCTGGGTCAGCTAAGCATGTTTCCCGGCTTGCAGACAGGCGCGCGCTTTTTTGAGCGCAGCAGTCTCTGCTGCTTCGGGCAACTGCGCGATCAGTTTGCTCAAGGTGCGGCGTTCTTCAGCGGTCGCGTGCTTGTTGATGCATAGTTCAGTCAGAGCCACCAGTTCATGCCACGGCGCTTCTTGTGCGCGCGCTTCGTCGAGAGCGCGTCGGATCGAGCGCTCGCTGTCGGCAGCATTACCCTGCGCGCGTGCCATTGACGCTTGGAGCAGGAACAACTGCGGTAGATAAACGCCTTCGGCACGCGCGTCCGCAATCGCCAGCGCCTGCTCGAGCTCCATTGCCGCCGCGTGCCAGTTTTTCGCGAGCACGAGCGCTTCGACCGCATATCCGAGCGTCTCGCTTTCGCCGGCGCGCATGCCTAATTGAGCGTTTTCATCGTGCGCTTCGCGGATCTGGCGATAACCTTCGAGCGGATCGCCGAGCCGCGCCTCGGCCCAGCCGGCAAACCAGCGGCAGGCGGTCCTGCCTTGCCCAAGCGAGAATTCGTCGACCAGGGCTTGCATCTTTGCTGCAAGCGCACGGACGTTTTCGGGATGGTCCAGCCGTATTTCGAACAATGCGTCGATCCAAAGCGCGACCAGGCGGGTCATGGGCTGTGCAAGCTTTTGCGCCCTTGCATGAGCTTCTTCCAGTCTGGCGCGCGCCTGCTTGATTAATCCGAGCGGAAGCAACTGCAGTGCGAGCAGACCGAGCAGCGTAACTTTTGGATCGGCGACGAAAGTTTCGCCGGCCGGCGAATCTACGGTGTCGATCAGCGCAAGCCCGCGCTCGATCCACCTGCGTGCCGAGCTTGACCGGCCCTGCAGTTGGTCGACTTCGCCGTGCGTAACGCATGCCACAATCAGCAGCACCGGGTCGTTCAGGTCGGTCGAGAGTGCTTCTGCCTGATCGGCGACAGCGAGCGCCTCTGCGTAATGCGCGCGCAGCCAAAGCACGAAACCGAAACCATGCACGAGGCGGCGGCGCATCGCATGATGGGGCACTTGCCCGAGCAGCTTGTACGCGCGCTGAAACGCTGCCTGCGCGTCTTCGGTAATCCCCAAGACGTGACTTGCCGCGATACCTTGGAGCGTCGACAATGAGATTTCCATGGAAGCTCGCTCGACGCTGTCAGCGACATGCTGCAGCAGGCTCAAGCCTTTCTCGCTCAGCGTCATGCATTCTGCCGGGCTCAGGTTGGCAAGCGCGGATTCAGCGGCCTCGAGGTAGTAACGCAAAGCGGTCGCCAACTCGCGCGCGCGTTCGAAGTGAGAAGCGATTTCGGCCGCCGTGACGATGGTCCCGCGCGACCGCTCGCGCTCGAGCAGGCGGCCGATCGTGCGGTGAGACTCAACACGAACGGAGGCCGGCGTTCTCTCGTACAACACTTGCCGAAAAAGCGCATGCCTGAATGCGTACGGCTGTTCGGGTACGTCGCCGCTCGCCCGATCGCGTGGGTGTACGAGCCATAGGTGCTGGCGCGCGAGGCCGTCGCAGATTTCGCCGACCTTCGAAACGTCCTGCTCGATCATTTCGGCGATCGTGGTCACGCAGAACTCCATGCCGAAAGTCGCCGCTGCCGACAACACGTGGCGCTGCATGCTCTCGAGCTTCGCGATGTAGTGGTCAATGATGGCCGCAAGATTTTCGGGTACGGCGCGGAGCGCGATCGCGCCGTCTACTGATTCGCTGTCCTTTTCAGTGGACTCGCGCGACATGACTTCTTCCATGACCGCCGAGAGAAACAGCGGCACTCCGTCAGTGCGCTCGTGCAGCGAGCGCACGAACACCTCATTCTCAGCGAGTGCAGGCGCCCGCTGCTTGACGAACTCGCCGACATCGGCCTCCGAGAACGGATCGAGCATGATTTCCTGCGACAAGCGATGCACGCGGAGTTCATGACGCAGTGAATTCACCGGATGCTCGGCGGCAACCACTTCGCTAATACGGAAACTCCCGAGGCACATCAGCCGTGCGCTGCGTCGCCTGCGTGCAATGAAGTCGAGCAGGTGGACGGTGGCGGTGTCGCTCCAATGCAGGTCTTCGAGCACCAGCAACAAGGGCCGGCGTTCGCTGTAGCGGTCGAGTGCCTCGCCCATTTCGCGTGCCATGCGTTCGGGCGCGACGCCTGCAAGATCCCTGCGCAGCGCATCGCGCTCTTCAGCCGTGCTCAGCCAGGGCATCTGCAGCAGCCACGTCGGTGCCACTTGGCGGAGTAGCGCGGACAGCGTCGGGTCGGTGCGGCAAAGCTCCGCAATTGCCTCGAGTACCGGTAAGTAGGGTTCGCCGCTACCATAATGCTCTACGCACTGACCGCGTGCGACCGCGGCATCACCAAGCGCCGCGGCGAACTGCTCGATCAGCATCGTCTTGCCAATACCCGGTTCTCCAGCGACCCAGACGATAGCGCGTTTCCCGCTGCACGCTAGATCCCATGCCTGCTGCAGGCATAACAACGCTTCGCCGCGGCCGATGAAGGCCGGGTCGCGCGAAGATGCTGGCACGGCCGCAGGCCCGGTGATGTGCGCGATTGGCGCGGGCTTTGCGATGAAGCGATACCCCTTCCGCGATACGGTCTCGATCAAGCGCGGCTTGCGCGGATCATCCTTTAGCGCAGAGCGCAAGTCGCTGATCGCGGTCTTCAATACTGATTCGCTGACAAACCGATGTCCCCATACGCTGTCCAGCAACGCCTCTTTGGTAAGCAGGTTCGCCGGTTGCCGCGCCAACGCACAAAGCACTGCAAATGGAGTCGGTGCGAGATTCATGGGCTCCCCGGCGTGCAACAACAGCGCATTCGCTTCATCCAATTCGAATGCATCGAACCGGATGCGGAGGGCATTCGGCGGAACTTGTGACCGGGGCGGGACTGTGCGGATCGCCATGCGGAAATCGCGTCTCTGGGTTGAGACAGTCTACCGCGAAGGCAAGGCGAACACCCGCATAGTCTCGTTAATGGGAATGAGATGCGCATTCGAATTTATGCCGCTGTCTCATTAGAAAAAGCAGCCACGATGCCGGCGTGCCAAACGCTGATAAACGCAGGCCATCTTTGCCATGAAGGGTCCACAAACAATGGATCCGCGAGTGCAACCTCCTTCTGCACCGACCAACCCGCGAGAATCCGGGCGCAATGCGCTCACACCTGTGTCGTTCTCGACCGGATTGCTGAACGACTATGCAGCGTGCGCGTACTTGAGCTCAGGCAACGTGATGCTCTCTACATCGAGCATCGTCAGTTGACAGACCGCGGCGCCAAATGCGCGGAGCGCTTCGATGATGACAATAAGTGCGGACTGATCGATCTTGCTCGACGGCTCGAGGAGTGCAGAGATAAGGTGGCGAAAACGTTGCGCGACGTCTGACCGGCCGCCGATCGGCAGCCTGGTCACTAACAGCCGCAACCTACAGCCATTCTGATGACGGCGCATTGTTTCTATGTAGTCGGTGAGTAATAAGTAAACGGCGGCTTCAGTTTTGCAACTGCGTATGAGGTCGGCGATCATCACACCTCCTTGTTCCATAGCGGTCTTAGGCGGCCGCACAGTCCCAGTACCAGACGAATATCACAGAAAGTCGGACGCTGCCTCACAAGTTATAGGTCGATGATGACAAACCTTGTCGGGTTTCGGATAGTTGCTCACCGCACGCCGCCGCCAGGGTTTCCTAAGCGCTCCTTTCATTCTTTCCCGGGTATCGTCCGGCGTCGAAAGGTGAACCGGTATTAAGCGCACGCCAAGCGCGATGCACTTAGCCTTTCATCTGTTTCGAGGCGCTACTCGCTGAAGCCGCCGCCCGCACGATACGCCTCGCGGGAAAGCGCGCAGCGAAGTGACTGCCCTTGCCAGGCTCGCTGCGAATATCAAGTGTGGCCTGATGCCGCGTCAGGATGTGCTTTACGATCGCAAGCCCAAGTCCGGTGCCGCCGGTTTCACGCGAGCGGCCCCGGTCCACGCGATAGAAGCGTTCGGTGAGCCTCGAGATATGTTCGGGCGCTATCCCGATTCCTGTGTCCTCTACTGCGAATTCCGCAGCGTCCGCGCAGGCACGCCAAATGAGCTTTACCTCGCCGCCGTCGGGCGTGTAACGAATGGCGTTGCTGACAAGATTACTGAATGCGCTGGCAACCTCGCGTTCAGCACCAAGTACATCGAAGCCGCCCTCCGCTTCGAGCACGATGCGGTGATGTCCAGCGCTCAAGGCGCTGGCTTCGGCGCGTATCCGCTCAAGGAGCGGCATCATAGCAATACGTTCATCAAGAGGCGGGCTGGGGGCCGATTCGAGCGTGGAGAGGGCCAGCAAGTCATCCACGATATGCTGCATGCGTTTGCTCTGCTCGGCCATCAGGCTCATATAGTCGCGCGAGCGCTGGGGGTCGAGATTGAGCTCTCTGATCGTCTCGAGAAACCCCGATAACACAGTGAGCGGGGTGCGCAACTCGTGCGACACGTTGGCTACGAAATCGCGCCGCATGCTCTCCAGACGCTCGAAGCGGGTAATGTCCCTTGAGAGCAGCAATTTCTGAGCATCACCATATGGGATTAGCTGAAGTGAAAGGACCACACCGCCCCGCCGCTGCAGACGCAGCACCAGCGGATGCGAATAGTCACCGCTGTCCATGTAGTCGACAAATTCGCGCTGACGTAAAAGGTTAGCGACCGGCTGCCCGGCATCCTTCGCCAGGCTCAAGTCAAAATGGATCTCCGCCGTGTCGTTGCACCATTCGATGCGGTTGTCCGCGTTCAGTATCACTACTCCGTCAGGCAGCGCGCGGCCCGCCTGCCGAAAACGGACCAGCGCTTTGGCGAGCTGTTGATAATCCGCGCCGCGAGTCCGTTCATAGCGATAGATCAGCGAAAAGATGTAATCCCACGTTCCGCTGACAAGCGGCAGCTTGTCCGCGTCCGGCTCCCGCAGCCAGTCAGCGAGCAACTGCATGTGCCTTACGTGATGGAAGAGCAGCACCAAAACACCGATAGCGCCCGCGGACCAGCCGACGGTCGCGCCGAAGCCCATTCCAATTACATACGCAGCACTCCCCATCAATGCGACCAGCGAGGCGGTGCGAAGGAGGAAGTGATTCAAGCGGCGTTTAGCAGCGCGAGGATGCTGTCAGTGCCTACCCGCCGGAATTCCACACAAACTGGAATCAAGCGTGCAGCCGGTAACCGGCGCCTCGCACTGTCTCGATGAGTCGATCGTGGCCGCTGGGCTCAAGCGCTTGACGCAGCCGCCGGATGTGAACATCGACGGTGCGCTCTTCGACAAATACATGATCGCCCCATACCTGGTCGAGCAATTGCATGCGGCTATAAACGCGCTCGGGGTGCGTCATGAAAAAATGCAGCAGCTTGAATTCAGTGGGGCCCAGGTGGAGTTGGGTCTCATTGCACGCCACACGGTGGGCTGCCGGATCGAGCTGCAGACCGGCGACTTCGATCAGTTCATCAGTAAGCTGGGGTGAGCGGCGCCGCAGAACTGCTTTGATGCGGGCGAGCAGCTCCTTGATAGAAAACGGCTTGGTGATGTAGTCATCCGCACCGGCATCGAGCCCCTCCACTTTGTCATGTTCTTGCGCACGGGCTGTCAACATGATGATGGGGATGTCTTTGCTGCGCGCGTCCGCGCGCAGCCTGCGCGCGAGCGCAGTACCGGCAAGGTCCGGCAACATCCAGTCGAGAAGGATGAGATCCGGTCTGATATCCCGTATCAAGGCATCTGCCTCACTCGCGCTATGTGCGCGCTGCACGTGATGGCCGGCGTGCTCGAGATTTACGGCAATCAATTCCTGGATGGCCGGCTCATCCTCGACGACGAGTATCTCGCTGCCCATTAACATGCCTTGTTAATTTAGTGCTTCGCGCTCGAGCTCTTCGACGGTCGTATGGCGCACATCCGTGCCTTTGACGATGTAAATAACCTGCTCCGCCATGTTCTTGGCATGATCACCGATGCGCTCGATCGCTTTAGCGATCCACAAGATCTCAAGTGCTTCAGTTATAGTGCGCGGATCTTCCATCATAAATGTAATGAGCTGACGCACGATCGCAAGAAACTCTTGATCGATCGCAAAATCTTCACGCACGATTGACGCGGCAGCAACGGTATCAAGGCGTGCCAGCGCGTCCAGCGCTTTACGCAGCATGCCGAGGGCAATGTCTCCAACATGCTGGATCGGAGCTGTTGGCGCGCGCGGCAGCCGCGGATGTGCCTGACTCTGCTTGCCCATGCGCGCAATTTTCGCGGCCTCGTCGCCGATGCGCTCGAGATCCGTCACGATCTTGATGATCGCGAGCACCATCCGCAAGTCACCGGCTGCCGGTTGGCGGCGCGCGATCAGATGGCTGCAATCGGTATCGATGCTCACTTCCAGCGCATTCACACGATGGTCTTCTGCGACGACCGCATCGAGCGCACGAATATCACCGGACATGAGGCCGTTAATGGCCGCCAGGATTTGTGATTCGACCAGACCGCCCATCTCAAGGACCCGCGAGCGCAATCCCTCCAGGTCAAGATCGTACTGCTTCAGGGAATGTTCGGTTTGCGCCATTCTTGTGCTCCTGTCGGCCTCAACCAAACCGGCCGGTTATATAGTCTTCTGTTTCCTTGCGCTTGGGCTTGATGAAGATATTGTTGGTTGCGCCGTACTCGATCAGCTCGCCGAGATACATATACGCAGTATAGTCGGACACGCGCGCCGCCTGCTGCATGTTGTGCGTAACGATCACTACGGTGTAGTCCTCTTTTAGTTCGTGCACGAGCTCCTCGATGCGCGCCGTGGAGATCGGGTCGAGCGCTGAACATGGCTCATCGAGGAGCAGCACTTCCGGTTTGATTGCGATACCGCGGGCAATGCACAGCCGCTGCTGCTGCCCGCCGGAAAGACTGGTACCGCTTTGGTTGAGCTTGTCCTTCACTTCCTTCCACAGTGCGGCTTTGGTGAGCGCCCATTCGATGCGCTCTTCCATCTGCCCCCGGCTCAGACGCTCATACAAGCGTACGCCGAATGCGATGTTTTCGTAGATCGACATGGGAAACGGCGTCGGTTTCTGAAACACCATGCCGACCTTCGCACGCAAGAGTGTGATGTCCTGTTTGCGGTCGAGGATGTTGTCGCCGTCGAGCCGGATTTCGCCTTCCGCGCGCTGCCCCGGATAAAGCTCATAAAGGCGGTTGAACGTGCGCAGCAAGGTCGACTTGCCGCAGCCTGAGGGACCAATGAATGCAGTAACCTTGTTCGCACAAATGTCCATCGACACCTGCTTGATCGCCTGGAACTTGCCATAGTAGAAATTCAAGTCGTTGACTTTGAGCTTCGGGTTATCAAATTGCACTTGTTGGCTCATGCGCCTTTCCGTGTTAGCGAGCGTTGCGGACATCATCGTCTGAACATCGCGCGCGCAAGTATGTTGAGCCCCAGCACACCAAGCGTAATGAGAATGGCCCCGCCCCAGGCAAGGCGATGCCAGTCAGGGTAGGGACTCATTGCAAATTGAAATATGACGACGGGCAAGTTAGCGGTCGGCTGGTTGAGATTCAAAGACCAGAATTGGTTGTTGAGTGCAGTAAACAGGAGCGGCGCCGTCTCGCCGCTGATGCGGGCGACTGCGAGCAGAATGCCGGTGACGATGCCGGCGCGCGCCGCACGGTAGGAAATAAACACAATCATCTTCCAGGCAGGAGCGCCAAGCGCGACTGCGGCCTCGCGCAAGCTGTCCGGTACGAGCTTGAGCATGTCATCAGTTGTGCGCACCACTACCGGAATCACGATCAATGACAACGCAAATGCGCCAGCCCAGCCGGAGAAGTGCCGAACCTGCGCGACATACGCCGAGTAGATAAACAGACCGATCACTATCGATGGCGCGGAAAGAAGGATATCGTTGATGAATCGCGTCGCGGGCGATAGCCAGCCGCGCCGGCCGAATTCCGCAAGGTAGGTGCCTGCGAGTATTCCAATCGGTGTCCCAATCAAAGTGGCCATCGTTGCCATCAGCAGACTGCCGACGATCGCGTTGAGCAACCCGCCGCTGCTACCCGGCGGCGGCGTCATCTGGGTGAACAGTGCCGGACCGAGTGCGCTGAATCCTTCATACACGAGGGTCAACAATATCCAGGCGAGCCAGAAAAGCCCGAATGCCATGGTGAAACCTGAGATGCCCAGCATCAACGCATTCACCCGGCGGCGCCTGCCGTATATATGAGGAAGAGGGACGGCCATTCTTAGATCACGTTTTTTTGCCTTCGCGCTTGGCAAGCTGCAGGAGCAGCAGCTTCGAGAGCGCTAATACGATCGTCGTGATCAGGAAGAGGATAAGGCCTAACTCGATCAGCGCCGATGAATGCAGGTCGCCTACAGCCTCGGTGAATTCGTTGGCGAGTGACGACGCGATGCTATTGCCCGGCGCCAGCAGCGATGCGCTGAGGCGATGCGAATTACCGATTACGAAGGTCACGGCCATCGTTTCGCCCAATGCGCGGCCAAGCCCGAGCATGACGCCGCCGACAACGCCGATCTTCGTATAAGGCAGGACCACGCGCCAGACGACCTCCCATGTCGTGGAGCCGAGGGCGTACGCGGACTCCTTCAACAACGGCGGCACGAGGTCAAATACGTCACGCATGACCGCGGTTATGAAGGGGATGACCATGATCGCGAGGATGATGCCGGCCGTCAGCATACCTATGCCCATCGCCGGTCCCTTGAATAATGGGCTGACGATGGGTACTGCACCCAATGTTTTGATGAGCGCCGGTTGTACATATTCCGCGAACAGCGGCGCAAACACGAACAAGCCCCACATACCGTAGATGATGCTGGGAATGGCGGCGAGCATCTCGATCGCTGTACCGAGCGGCCGCTTAAGCCAGGTCGGAG
>Ga0207650_10002813_pt1 | contig 12015 bp, 11 predicted proteins | sample KBSS63metaG_FD_184325 | JGI IMG/M metagenome (GOLD analysis project Ga0207650, IMG submission 184325) | Switchgrass rhizosphere microbial communities from Kellogg Biological Station, Michigan, USA - KBS S6-3 metaG (SPAdes) (version 2) | ecosystem: Host-associated > Plants > Roots > Rhizosphere...
TTCAGCACTGCGGCTGCAATCGCCGCGCCGATGACGCCATATGTGCCATGCGGGTGGAACGCGAGCCGCATCTGGGCCGCGCGCGTAATGCGCGCCGACACCTCGTAGCCGAGCGCGACCGCGCGTACCAGTTCCACGCCGCTGCAGCCGCTTTCCTGCGCGAGCGCAACGGCCGCCGGCACGACCTGGATGCCGGGATGACCTTTCGCAAACAGATTGCCTTCGTCGAGCTCTAGCCAGGTGCCGGCGGTGCCGTTAAGCAGCGCTGCATCGAGCAGCCCCGCGCGCTTGCCCGCGCCTATCACCCATGCATTGCCCGGCGCCGCATTCGCGAGCTGGCGCGTCACGAACGCTTTCATTTCCGGCTCCTGCATGCCGGCAGCCATCACTGGAATCGAATCTGCGATCACCCAGCGCGCACGCGTGCGCGCCGCTTCGCTGATGCCGCTCAATTGCGTGCCGGCGGCGAATTGCGCCAGCGTTGTCAGATATTTCGGTCGGGTACGGTCGGACACTGCGGGTTCCTTTCGATTTGAATCGGATTCAATGACGCGAAATTGCGCTCAATCGGCTTTGACGCCCATCGCCTTGATTACCGCGCCCCATTTCTTCAATTCGGCCTCGACGAACGCGCCGTATTGCGCCGGCGTGTTGGCCACGGTGTCCGCGCCCACCGCAGCGAAACGCTCGCGCAGTTCCGGCGTGTTCATCGCTTTCACCATTTCCGCATGCAGCTTGTCGATTACGGGCTTGGGCGTACCGGCCGGCGCGTGAAAGCCGTACCACGAGCCGACTTCGAAGCCCGGCAGCCCGGCTTCGCCGACGGTCGGCACGTCGGGCAGCAGCGGAGAACGGGTAGCCCGCGCCGCGCCGAGTGCGCGCAACTTCCCGGCTTTCACCTGCGGCACGATAGGCGGCGGGCTTTCGATTGCCATCTGGACCTCCCCGCCGATCACCGCGCTGACCGAAGGCGCGCCGCCTTTGTACGGTACATGGATCAACCGAATGCCGGCGCTCGACTGAAACAGCGCGGAAGCGAGATGGCTCGGGCTCGCGTTGCCGGCCGACGCAAACGCGAGCTGGCCGGGTTTGGCTTTGGCGAGCGCAATCAGCTCTTTGACCGACGTGGCGGGCAGCGCGGGATTCGTGACCAGAAAAAACCAGCTCGTCGCGGCCATCGTGATCGGCGTTAGATCTTTGACCGGGTCGTACGGCAATTTCGAATACACGAACGGGCTGATCGCCAGCGGGCCGAAGTTCGACAGCAGCAGCGTGTAGCCGTCGGCGGCTGATTTGGCGGCGAGATCGGTGCCGATATTGCCGCCGGCGCCGGCGCGGTTATCGATCACGACGGGCTGCCCCCAGGCTTCTGCGAGTTTCTGCCCGACTGCGCGCGCAATGATGTCGGTAGGGCCGCCGGGCGGAAATGTGACGATGATCCGGATCGGCCGGTCGGGATAATTGCGCGCGGCGTTCTGCGCGGATGCTGTGGTGACGGTCGCGACTGCGATGAGCAGCGACGCCGCCAGGGTTCTTGCGTGGATCATGGATTCTCCATGCGCGAAATGCTTTGCCATTCTACTGGAAAGCTCAGTCCCGACCGCGCCGCCCTTGACGTGGATCAATCCGTCCTCCGCCCGAGGCTGGCATGCTGACGCAGACTATCGTCCGGAGTGCCCCCATGACAGATACGAACGCACCGCTGCCCGCCGCCGACCGCGCGATCGCGCTGATCAAAGACGAACACCGCGCGCTGGCATGCGTGCTTGGCGCGATGCAGGCGTGGATCTCCCGCGTGCGTGACGCGGGCGGCGACCGCAACTTTGAATTGTTCGATGCGATGCTGCGCTACATCGAGAACGTGCCCGACCGCCTGCATCACCCCAAGGAAGATCAGGTGCTGTTCCCGGCGCTAATGCGCAATTCGCCGGCGGCACTGCAATTGATCGACCGGCTCGAGCGCGATCATGCGCACGGCGAACCGATGATCGCGGCCCTGCGCGGCGCGTTTCACGCCTTCACCTTTGACGCGGTGAACGGGCTGAATCAGCTTGCCACGGCAGTCGACGACTTCGCGGAATTTTATTGGGACCACATGCGCAAGGAGGAAAAGCAATTGCTGCCGCTCGCTCTGGTGCATCTGACGGCCGACGACTGGCAGCGCGTCGCCAGCGCTTTCGGCGACAATACCGATCCGCTGTTCGGCGCGGCGCTCGCCGACGAATACCGCGAGCTCTACCGTTGCATCATCGAGCTCACACCCGCGCCTCTCAAGTACTACCTGGAAGGCGCGGCGCCCACGGCCTAGCTGCGCGCCGCAGCCCACACCTGGCGCGGGCCGTCCACTACTTGTGCAATGCGCCGGCGGCCTTCGCCATGTGCGTCGCAATGGCATCCATCAGCGGCGGCGACAGGCAGTCGTATGGCTCCAGCTTGAGTTCTTTAAGCCTTGCGCGCACGGCCCCCATGTTGGCGGGATCTGCGCCGGACTCGATGATCGACGACACGAAAGCCGCAAACTCCGGCGGCGCCCAACCCGCCTCTTTCGACCGCTCGGTGTGTATGAAATCGAATCCGTACAGCGGATGGCCTTTGTTCTCGATGCGGCCATACATGTGGACGCCGCACTCCTTGCAGGCATGCCTTTGAATAGTGGCCTTGGGATCGACCACCGCAAGCTTGTTCCCGTTCGCCTTCACGTTGAGGTTGTCGCGCCCGACGACGGCAACCTGCGAGAAGAGCGCCCCTTTGGGCTTCCAGCACTTCGTGCAGCCGCACACATGGTTGTGCGCGCACTGGCCTTTGATCGTTACCTCGACCTTGTTCTGCGCGCAATCGCACACTAGCGTCCCGCCGGCAAAGCCTGCTGCCGCGGGTTTCAATCCCCCGTCAACCGCTGGATGTATCTTGACGCTGCTCATGGTTGTTTCTCCTCTCGAAATTTAACTCGCTTCAGAATATGGCGCGCGGCGGCGATGCCGCACGCCGGCCGTTAAACGCATCTGCTCTTACGGTTTCGCGTATTCGACGAACACGCTCTTGCCGCCCTTGATGATCCACTGGCCCATGCCGCGCCCGAGCTGATCGCCGTTCGGCGTGAATTCGCACGTCGAGCCCGCGCCGGCGAAATTGATCGCTTTGCCGGCGCGTATGAGTTTCAGCGCATCGACTACGTCATCCACGCTTTCGCCGGGCCCGTTACACACCGGAATGATCTGCTTCGACCAGTCGGCCGCGATCGGACTTTTCGCTTTTTCCATCGCCATCGCGACGACCGCAATCTGGTCGTGCGTGTTCGGCGGGAACAGGAACAGCTTGTCCTCGGGCGCGCCCATCAGCTTGGTGAATTTCTTATACGCGGGTGCGCTCGTGTCGGGCATCGGCTGGAAGTGACGAATGCCTTCCGCGACCTGCGCGCCGACCGCCTCGACGAACTTGCCTTCGGCGTCCGCCATGATCGTCAGCGCCACGACCTTGCTATCGAACCCACCGCGGTAGACTTCCTTTATGATCGAGACGAAGTCCGGCAGGAGGCCAAAGCAGCACACGGCCTCCGGCTTCTTGCCGAAGATGCGCTCGACTTCGGCGCGATACGACGGCTGCTCGGGGTTGTAGATCAGCGAATCGGTGATCGTGCGGCCGGCAGCTTTCACGCTCTCCTCGACGCCTTTCATGATCGGCAGCACGAACGCGTTCTGCAGGCCCATGATGCCGATGCTCTTGTAGCCCAGGCGCTGCACTGCGCGGCCGATCACGATGCCCCAATCGGTCGCTTTCATCTGGAAGCGCCACACGTAACCCTGCGTATCGCCCTCGGTAATCGCGTTGGCCGCGGAGGACACCATCAGCACCGCCTTGTTCTGAATCGCGATCGGGCGCGACGACATGCCTTCGGGCGTGCCCCAATAGCCGACGAGCGACTGGCACTTATGCACGTTGATGAACTTCTGCGACAGGTTCGCCGCCACCGACGCGCTCGATTCCGAGTCCTCGATGAAGAGCTCGAGCCGGCGCCCGCCGAGGATGCCGCCGCCGCTGTTGATTTTCGCGACCGTGCGCTTGGCGGCTTCCGCCATGTCGGGCCCGTACGCACCTGCGTTGCCGGTCATCGGCAGCGCGACACCGATCGGGATGGTTGCGCCCTGCGCGTGCGCAAGATTCAGGAACGGCGCGGCGAACGGTGTGACCGCGGCGGCACCCAGCGTTTTGAGAACTTTACGGCGGGTAAATTTCTGCATGTGACGTCTCCTGGTGGATGGCCTGACCGCTAAGAAGAATCCTACTTCAAATCGACCTGCAACCGGTATTCGCGCAGGAATCCCTGCGGCTTGTAGATGAGCAGCATGATGAGGCCCACGCCGATGATAATGATGCGGATTGCGGCGAGCTGATCGGAATCGATGCCTGGGATCAGGTCCTTCACGAACCGCGAGCCTTCGAGCAGCAGCATGACGACCGCCGCGCCCCAGATCGTGCCGCGATGCGCGCCGCGCCCGCCTGCGATCACCGCCATGAACGCGTAGGCGATCACAATGTTCGAGAATTGCGTCGGATCGATGTACTGGTAATAAAACGCGTGCAGCGAGCCGGCCAGCCCGATGAACGCGCCGCCGATCGCGAAAATGCGCACCCGCGCCCACAGCACGTGCTTGCCGAGCGTGGCGGCGACCACGTCGTCTTCACGCACCGCGCGCATCACGCGGCCGAACGGCGAGCGCGCGATTGCATTCAGAAACCACAGCGTGCCCAGCAACAGCGCCACCGAGAGTCCAAGCATGAAGTACTGATAGTGCTCGGGCGGCACGAGGTCGCCGAGCGGCCGCGGTATGCCCGTCAGGCCGAGCGCGCCCTTGGTCAGCCAGTCTTCGTTCAGCGCGACCAGGCGCAGCATTTCACCGACGCCCAGCGTAACGATCGCGAAGTAATCCTCTTCCGTTACGCGCAGCGTCACGAAGGCCACGACACCGCACACGACGGCCACGATGACCATCGCGCCGATGGTCGCGAAAAACGTATTCATGCCGGCTTTCAGCATCAACAACGCGCAGGCATAGGCGCCCAGCGCGTAGAGGCCGGCGAGCCCGAAATTGACCATGCCGCCAACGCCCCACTGGAAATTCAGCGCGAGCGCGAGTATCGCCGAGAAACAGACAACGATCGAGATCAGGATCAGGAACGAGATCATGGTCGTTTCATTTTCGGATGTACGGCTGTCCGAATAGCCCCTGCGGGCGGAAGACCAGGATCAGCGCGATCACGCACAGCGGAATGCCAATCCGGTAATTGGGTGGAATCACCAATGTCGACAGTTCGCTGACGATGCCGATGATCAGCGCGCCGACGAACGCGCCGAGCGGGCTGCCGAGACCGCCGAGGATCGCCGCCGCGAACACTGCGATCAGATAGCTCGACCCCATCGGCGGCTCGAGCGCGCGGTCCATGCCGATCAGCACGCCGCCGATCGCGAGCAGCATGCCGGCGATGAACCACGTCCAGCGAATGATGCGCGGACTCTCGATGCCGCGCACGAGTGCCAGCGCCGGATTGTCCGACACGGCGCGCATCGCGCGGCCGATCGGCATTCGTGTGAGCAGCACGTACATCGCGACCATCGCGAGCGTCGAAACACCGATAATGATCATCTGCTCGCGGTTCATCCGTATGTCCAAAAACCGGAACGGCCGCGCGAGCTCGATCGCAAAACTGCGCGCGGTGTTGCCGTAGCCCAGGCGTGCGATATTTTCGAGCACGAAGCCCAAGCCCAGCGAAGCGACCATCAGCGTGATCGACCCGCGCTCGCGCAGCGGCTTGAAAGTCAGGTAGTCCACCATGATGAGAAACCCGCCAAACGCCACCGCCGCCACCGCCGTCGCCACCACCAGCGGCCAGCCGAGCTGCACGTTCAGCGCGAAGACGAGATAAGCAGCGAGCGTCATCATTGCGCCGACCGCGAAGTTGGGAAATTTCAGCACGCCGAACAGCAGAGTGATCGCGAGCGCCGGCAGGGTGACGATGATGCCGGTGACAAAGCCGTTGAAAGCAGTCTGCAGCATCAAACGAGCGCCGCCTGTTCGCGCGCATCGCCGAGATACAGGCTATGCAGGTCCTGCATGCCGAGCACTTCGCCGGCGGCCGCGCACAGGCGCACGCGGCCGTTCGCCATCACGAGGCAGGTGTCGGAAATTCGCAGCGCCTCGGTCGCGTTCTGCTCGATCATGAAAATCGACACGCCGCGCGCATTCACCTGCTGCACGGTGGCGAAAATGTCCGCCATGTATTTGGGCGACAGGCCGGCCGACGGCTCGTCGAGCATCAGCACTTTGGGCTCCACCGTGAGCGCGCAGGCGAATGCGAGCATCTGGCGCTGGCCGCCCGAGAGGTTGCCGGCGAGCGCGCGGAATTTGCCGGGCAGCTCGGGGAACAGCGCGAGCAGCTCGTCGTCGATAACTTTGCCGTTCTTTTTCGGCGCGCGCCCGCCGCTCATAAACTCGCGCGCAATCTGCAGGTTCTCGAGCACGGTCAGGTTGCGGAACACGTTGTATTCCTGCGGCACATACGACATGCCGGCCATCACGCGCTTGGGCGCGCTCATCTCGTTGAGACGCGCGCCGGCGAGCACGATCTCGCCCTGGCGCACGGGCAGGAGCCCGGCCAGCGTCTTGATCAGCGTCGATTTGCCCGAGCCATTCGGACCGATGACGGTGATGATCTTGCCTTCCGGCAATGCGGCGTCTATGCCTTTGAGGATGTCGCCTGCGCCGTAGCCCGCGTGGAGTCCGGAAACCGTGAGGATGTCGCTCATGCGACTTTTCCCAGATACGCGTGCATCACGTCGCGATTCGACACGACTTCGTTGTACGTGCCCGACATCAGCGTGCGCCCTTCGGCGAGCACATAGATCGGGCTGCAGAGCTCGGCGATCACGTCCATGTCGTGCTCGATGATGACGAGCGTCAGACCGCCTGCGCGCAATTTGGCGATCACTTCGCCGAGCGTCTTGCTCATCAGCGGGCTGACCCCGGCCGTCGGCTCGTCGAGCAGGATCAGCTTGGGTGCCAGCATCAACGCGCGCGAAATTTCGAGCAGCTTCTTCTGCCCGCCCGACAGGTTCCTGGCCGGCTCGTTGGCGAGCGGCCACAGGCTGACCTGCTCGAGCAAACCGCGTGCGCGGCCGATTGCTTCCTCCTGCTCGGCGCGCACCGCGCGCGGCGCGAAAAAGTTGCGCCATACGTGCTCGCCGCCCTGCGCAGGCGCCGCGAGCAGCATATTTTCGAGTACGGTGAGCTCACCGAGCTCGCGCGAAATCTGGAACGTGCGCACGAGTCCCAGCCGCGCAAGCTGGTCGGGACGCCGTCCGCCGATGTCATGGCCGTCGAACGCGAGCGTGCCGGAGTCCGGCGCGAACAGTCCGCCGAAGATATTGAAAAGGGTCGATTTGCCGGCGCCGTTTGGGCCGATGATGCCGGTAATGCTTTGCGCGCCGATTTCGATGCTGCAGCCGTTCAAGGCCTGGAAGCCGCCGAAGGATTTCGAAACGTTGTGCGCGCTTAGCATAAACGGCGGGAAATCCTGAATCTGCAAGGTTACGGCGCCGCGTAACGACGTCCACCCGTACTCTGCTTAGTTGTAAAAAGGCTGCTTTTTCAGCTTAACCGCAATACCGTGGACGGTGGAAAAAACTTTTCATGATGTCCGTTATCACTATCGTTTATGGGGCGCTCAGGGAGTCCACGCCACATCGGTGCTTTCCCGCACGCCGCCGTCGAGCCATATTTTACGCACGACGTTTTCCATTGCCGCGATCACCGGATCGCTCGCGCGTTCGCGCAGATAAATGAACGACAGCGCCGTGGTCGGTCGCGCCTTGCGCCACACGCAGACTTCGCCCGCGCTTTGCGCGGCGAACGCCATGTCCTCGCGCATGAGCCCCAGCCCGACACCCGCGGTAATCAGCGTGCGGATCGTCTGCTCCTGGTCGGCCTCTACCACCTTGAACGGCTCGAGTTTATGGTGCGCGAACATCTCGTTCACCATCTGCAGGTGCGGCGACATTTTCGGTGCGCGTATCCACGGCAATGCAGCGATGTCAGCCCAGTCCGCATTCTCTATTTTGGGCTTCCAGGCGGGCGGCGCGACGACGCGGTAGGCCATCTCGGTCAACTGCACCGCCTGCACGTGCGGCAACGTCACGCGTCCCATGCAGAACGCCGCGTCGAGCACCGCGTTGCTCACGTTTTCGATCGCCCACGTCGAGATGCCGTGCTGCAACTGGATTTCGAGCCACGGGTAGCGATCGAGCACCGCGCTCATGAACTGCCCGAGCCGGATGAACGAAGGATCGAGGATGGTGCCGACGCTGGCCTTGCCGGCGAGCTGGCCCTGCAGGCCGTGCGCATGGTTGCGAAAATCGCCGACGACGGCCAGTATCGCCTTGGCTTTCGGCAGCAGCGTCTGCCCCGCCTTCGTCAACGTTACACCGCTCGCGCTGCGCTCGAACAGCTTGAGATTCAGCGTTTCTTCGAGCGACTTCAGATGACCGCTGACCGCGGGCTGGGTGACGTGCAGCAGCAATGCAGCCTTGGTCAGGTTGCCATGCTCGGCAACCGTCACGAACGTGCGTATTTGATAGATTTCCATCGGATTGGTCGCGCCCGCGCGGGTTATCTGCATGGCACGCAGACCGAATCTAACACCCGTGCGCCGCATCGGCAAACGGCCGTCGCGCCGATGCGACGGCATTTTTTGCACTGCAAAAACTCTAGCCGCGATAGCCGCGATGCCCCGCGTCACGCAGCCACAACCGCACGAGGTAGCGGCGCAGCTCAGGCTCGGCGTGATCGGTAAACGCGGTGCGGCTATGCCCGATCTCGCGATTGTTCACATATTGAATCTGGCCCGGCTGCATGTAGTGCTCTGCGATCAGCTCGGGACGGGAAAAGACTTCGTCGAGCGCGGCGGTCGCCGCCGCGGTCAACGTATCGACCGGTTCGCCGCGCATCGCAAACGCATTCCTGACCTGATAGGGCGCCAGCCGCGCGCGCAGGCGGCCATCGTACTCGAACATCGGCGCGGAAAATATCGGATGCTCGCCCGGAAAATGCTCTTTCTGCCGGTCGAACGGAAACGGCTGATAAAACCTCGGCAGCAAATCACGATAGTCGGCGAGCAGGCAATTGTGCGCCGTCTGAAAACTGATCGCACGGCTCAAGCCGCCGGACTGCGCCTGGCGCAGGCAAAACAGGCCGACGATTTCCGGCATCGTCTGGTTGTACGCGTTGTCGTTGTGAAACGTGAGATCGACATTGGTCTTGTCGGGACGCACCCCGGAGCCGGGCAGCGCCTGCATCCCGGTATCGTGCACGTCGTAGATCATTGTGCCATCGAGCTTCTGCGCGACCGGGCGCGCAATCATCGACGAGAACAACCAGTACAGCGTCTTCGCTTCGTCGGGCGTTATGCCGTCCTGCGGGATACGGTCGACCACCGCGAATGACACGCCCTCCTTCAAGGCACTGCGCACGCGGACTGCGAGCGCACGGCACGCCGACAGCTCGAACATGTCGGGAGTCAGCAACAGCAGCGGCAGCGGATGGGCGCGCATGTCTTCGACTGCCGCCGCCAACTCCCGCACGCATCTGTCGTCAAGTCTGAAGAGCCAGTCGGACTCCTGCAGGCTCGATTTCACCCACGCCTGCTTGCCGTCGATGCGATGCGTGAGCATCGCGGCAGGATTCTCCTGCTGCATAGTCTTCACCGTCTGCATCAATGTCTCGCAGGACGCGAAGCAAGTCCTGTGCCGCGGTAGCACCGAGCGTCCGCCGCGTGACGCAGGCGCGCAATTTCAAACAGTTATTCGAGCGGATCCATGCAACAGGGGCCAAACATCGCGATGGATATCGGCCCCCGAATTGTGCGCGCGGCCCCGGCGCGCACCAATCTCAAGCACGAGCTACGTCAGGCGGCGAGCCACGACTTGTTCGGATCCTTGGTCGCGCCGGTTTCCAGCGCGTGCAGAATCTTGCGCACGATCAGGATCGATTTGTCCGAGCGCAGGTGCACTTCCGAATACCCGTCCTCTGCGAACGCAAACATCTTCTGCTGTCGCTCGAGCGCCCACCGGTCCTGGTCGACCACTATGGGGAACATTTCCTTCATGAGTTCCATCGTGGTCTTGGCCGGATCGATGCCCTTCTGCCCTTTCGGCACCGTAATGGTCCAGCGCCAGATGTGGCTCACCTCGTCGATCGGCGTGTGCGAGTGATGCAGGATGTAACCGCGCTCGGCCGCAGTATCGAGCTGGCCCGGCGGCGCACAACGCAGCCGCACGCGCGTGAGCCCCGGATTCGACATCTGGTGCGTGTGTATGCGATCGACAACGTCGTAACCAAACCAGTCGACTAAAAAGGGCGGATGCTTGTAGTTCTTCACGTCGCGCACGGTCTTCAGCGACGGGTTGCCGTCAACCTCCTGCTCGATGAACTCGATCGGGATTTTGCTGTTGGCAAGATCGCCGATGTTGCCGTCGTGCAGCGGGTAGAAGTGCGTGATGTCGAGCAGGTTCTCGATCAGCAGCAGGTAGTTCGCGGGCACGTGGATCGGCGGGCAGGTGTAATTGTCCCATTCGTCGCTGACGAACTCCGGTGTGCGCGGCGGCCTCGCCTTGCCCATCTTGTCGGGGTCGCCCGGCCATACCCACACGACGCCGTCCTGCTCGATGACCGGAAACGGCTTCAGCTTGGCGCGCGACGGAATCGGCACGTCCATCTGCGACGGTATCGCCACGCACTTGCCGTTGCCGTCGTAGGTGAAGCCGTGATACGCGCATTCGAGCGTGCCGTTGGCGAGGATCTTGCCGCACGACAGCGGCATACGCTTGTGCACGCAGCGGTCGTCGAACGCGACGACTTTGCCTTCGTCCGTGCGCCAGATCACGATCGGCTTCTTGGCGATCACCATGCCGTGCAATTGGTTGGTCTCGAATTCCGGCGCCATGCCGGCGACGTACCAGGCGTTGGTCACAAAACTGTTGGCTATCATCAAGTCCTCCTGTTGCCACGCGGCGCTCTCATGAGAGCGCCGCCTCAACCGTCAAGATACCCCAACGCCAAGCGCGCCGCGAACGAGATTGGTTATCCGCCATATAAGGATACGTAATGACCGCGCGACGGTGCGCAGCGAACCAAAAATACGAAACTGGATCGCCATCCGGTTTCGCTCGACGCGCCCCTCAACCCTCCGGGAGAGGGGTTGGGGGTGAGGGATCGAGCGATAGCAGGTAAAGCTCGATAAAATAGCCGCTTCCCTGCTGCCACGGATCTACGATGAGCCCACCCTCCGCGAACGGCCCGCTGGCCGGCCTTAGAATCCTCGAGTTCGGCCAGATCGCCGCCGGCCCGTTCGCGGGTTCGCTGCTCGCTGATCTCGGCGCGGACGTCGTCAAGGTCGAGAAGCCCGACGGCGGCGACGACATGCGCCGCTGGCCGCCGATGAGCGCGGGACCCGACGGTCCCGACTACAGCGAGAATTTTGCGTCGGTCAATCGGAATAAAAGAAGCATCGCGGTCGACCTCAAAGATGCGGCGCAGGTCGCGCGCCTGCGCAAGTTATGCGAGCAGGCCGATGCGATCATCGAGAATTTCCGCCCCGGCGTGCTCGACCGCCTGGGGCTCGGCTATAAAACGCTGAGCGCGGTCTCGCCGAAACTCGTTTACTGCTCGATCAACGGGTACGGCCACACCGGTCCCTATGCATCGAAAGGCGCGTTCGACGCGACCGTACAGGGCATGAGCGGACTCATGAGCGTAACCGGCGAAAGCGATGGTTCTCCGGTGAAAGCCGGCGTGCCCGTCGGCGATTTCGGCGCGGGCCTGTACGGCGCCTTTTGCGTGACTGCCGCTATCTTGCAGGCGAAGCAGACCGGGCGCGGCGCGTTCATCGACTGTTCGATGCTCGCCGGCCTGCTCGGTATCGCCGCGCTGCAGACGAGCGAATATTTCGGCACCGGCAAAACACCCC
>Ga0207650_10002814_pt1 | contig 12013 bp, 12 predicted proteins | sample KBSS63metaG_FD_184325 | JGI IMG/M metagenome (GOLD analysis project Ga0207650, IMG submission 184325) | Switchgrass rhizosphere microbial communities from Kellogg Biological Station, Michigan, USA - KBS S6-3 metaG (SPAdes) (version 2) | ecosystem: Host-associated > Plants > Roots > Rhizosphere...
CGACCCGACGAACGCGCCGTCCTCGACGATCACGGGCCGGGCCTGCGGCGGCTCGAGCACGCCTCCGATCCCCACACCGCCGGACAGATGGACGTCGGCACCGATCTGCGCGCAGGAGCCGACCGTGGCCCACGTGTCGACCATCGTGCGGGGCCCGACCCAGGCGCCGATGTTGACGAAGCCCGGCATGAGCACGACGCCCTCCGACAGGAAGGACCCGTACCGCGCGACTCCGGGCGGCACGACTCGGACCCCGCGCGAGGCGTAGTCCGACTTGACAGGGATCTTGTCGAGGAAGTGGAGCCCGCCGATCTCCATGGGCTCGACCTTGCGCAGTCGGAAGTAGAGAAGGATCGCCTTCTTCACCCATTCGTTGACGACCCAGCCGTCGGCGTCCGGCTCGGCGACGCGCACATCGCCGGCGTCGAGACGTGCGATCGACTCCTCGATCGGCTCCGGATCGAGCTCGTCGGACTCCCACAGCTCGTCGATGCGCGTTGGGAGGTCCATCATCCGCCATCTTCCCGGATCGGGCTGGTCAGGAAGCGCTCGAGCACCTCGTGCGCACGGACGAGCGAGCCGATCGCCACGCGCTCGTCCGCATGGTGCGCGAAGGCTGTGTGACCCGGGCCGAAGTTGACTGCGTCGAGTCCGCGGGCCGTGAAGTCCGCGACGTTCGTCCACGCCTGCTTCGGGCGGACGACGAGATCTCCGGCCGCCTGCAGCGCGCGCACCGCAGGCGCGTCGGTGACCACACGCGCCGGTGCGCCGTTGCTGAGGATCTCGAGCGTTGCGCCGTCCGGGACGAGGCCGGCGAGATAGGCCTCCGCGTCGGCGGGTTCCCGGTCGGGCGGGTAGCGCAGATTCAGGGTGGCGGTCGCCTCTCCGGGAATCACGTTGTCGGCGATGCCGGCATCGAGGCGTGTGACGGAGACCACCTCGCGGAACTCGAGCCCGCCGACGACGGCCATCCGCGGCTCGAGCTCCAGGATCGGCACGAGCCCGCGCACGGCCCGTTCGAGGGCGCTGTCGGCAAGCCACGGACGTGCCGAGTGGCCGCTCGTCCCGTGGAACGTGAGCCGCGCGACGACATTGCCGAGACAGCCCGACTGCAGCTCGAGGTCGGTGGGCTCGAGGACGACGGCGAGCGTCGTCTCGTGAATCGCGGCGGACCCGGCGAAAAGCGCGGGCAGCGGGTTGTGCTCGGCCGGCAGCTCCTCTCGGCCGAAGAGGAGGAGCGCGACGTCGCACGCGGCCGATGCCAGATCGAGACCGCGCGCCAGTTCGAGCGCGACGGCGAGCCCACCTTTCATGTCGCTCGCGCCCAGGCCGTGCACCTCGCCGTCGCTCACCCGTCCTGGGAGGTTGCCCTGAGCCGGAACCGTGTCGTAGTGGGCGGCGAGGACGATCAGCGGGAACCCCTTCCGCCGCGGCGAGACGTACAGGAACGCCTCGTCGCCCGCATACTCCGCCGTCCAACCGTGAGGCACGAGACCGAGTACGCGCTCGCGGATCGCAGCCTCGTGGCCGCTCTGTGACGGAATGTCGACGAGCTCGAGCGTCCGCGCGGCGAGGCGGTCGGCGAGCGCGGTCACCGCGGGAGCGTACAGCGGCATAATCTCGCGGTGACTGCGCGCCAGCCCGATCCCGCACCCGGGGCGGAGCCGGAGCGCGGGTTCCTCGTGGGTGTGTTCCCCAAGGGCACGGACCCGGCCGACGAGCTCATGGAGCTCGGCGAGCTGGCGCGCACGGCTGGGGTTCTGCCGGTCGGCGAGCTCGTGCAGAACCGGGCACATCCCGACCCGCGCTCGTTCGTGGGAAAGGGGAAGCTGGCCGAGCTCAAGCAGACGTTCTCCGGCGCCGACGCCGAGGCACTCCTCGTCGACGACGAGCTGAGCCCGACGCAGCAGCGGACGCTCGAGGACGCGCTGAAGACGCGCGTCGTCGATCGCACGCAGCTGATCCTCGACATCTTCGCCCAGCACGCGCGGAGCTCGGAGGGCAAGCTCCAGGTCGAGCTGGCGCAGCTCGAGTACAACCTGCCGCGGATGCGCGGGATGTGGCAGCACCTCGAGCGGCTCGGAGGTGGCGTCGGAACGAGGGGCCCGGGCGAGAGCCAGCTCGAGACGGATCGTCGTCTCGCACGGACACGTGTCTCTCTCCTCAAGAAGCGCCTACGGACGCTCGAGAGTCAGCGCTCGACGCGGAGGAAGGAACGGATTCGAACGAGCGCGCCGACGATCGCTCTCGCCGGATACACGAACGTCGGGAAGTCGACGCTCCTGAACGCGCTCACCGGCGCGGAGGCGTCGGTCGACGACCGGCTCTTCGAGACGCTGGATCCGACCACGAGAGGGTTCGAGCACGACGGGAAGCGCTACCTCGTGACGGACACGGTGGGCTTCATCAGGCGGCTCCCGACGCAGCTCGTCGAAGGGTTCGCGGCGACTCTCGAGGAGACGCTGGTCGCGGATCTCGTCCTGCACGTTGCGGATGCGTCGCTGTCGGAGGAGCGCCTCGCCAAGACGATCGCGGCGGTGAGCGGCGTTCTGGCAGAGATCGGCGCCGACGACATTCCGGTCGAGCTCGTGCTGAACAAGGTCGACGCGCTCGATCCACTCGGCCGGCGGCGGATCGAGCATGCGTACCCGCGCGCGTTACTGATCTCGGCGCAAACAGGCGAAGGGCTCGATGCGCTGAAGGAGAGGATCGCCGAGCTGTTCTCCGATCGCTTCGAGGACGTTCGGCTGCTCGTGCCCTACTCGGACGGCCGAACGCTCGCTGCGCTCTACGACCTCGGAGCGCCCATCGCGGAACGCCGGGACACGCCCGAAGGCGTCCGCGTCCGCGCGCGGCTACCGCGGGCGGAGGCTGCTCGCTTCGCGCGCTATCTCGTCGCCGATGAACACGAGCTCGAGAAGGCGTCGGCGCGGTGATCGACGTCGCTGTCCGTCGCCTGCGCCCGGATGCGCACCTGCCGCGCCAGGCATACGAGGGCGACGCTGGGCTCGATCTCGCGGCGTGCGAACGAGCAGTCCTCGAGCCGGGTGAGCGCGCGACGATCTCCACGGGCATCGCGGTCGAGATTCCCGACGGCTACGCGGGATTCGTCCAACCTCGTTCGGGGCTCGCGGCTCGCCACGGGATCGGCATCGTCAACGCCCCGGGCCTCATCGATTCGGGCTACCGCGGGGAGATCCGCGTCGTGCTGCTCAACACCGATCGCGAGCACGCGTTCGTCGTCGAGCCGGGCATGCGTATCGCTCAACTCGTCATCGCTCCCGTCGCTTCAGCGCGGCTCGTGGAGGTCGACGAGCTCGCGAGCAGCGACCGAGGATCTCGGGGCTTCGGGTCCTCGGCGAGCTGACGCCATTGGCCGAGCCGAGGATTCGCGTGTCCGCCATTCTCCGCTGGCGCGGGCGCATCCTCCTGGCACGCCACGAGAAGGCGGGCGGCGCCGTGTGGCTATTGCCGGGCGGCGGCGTGAAGGCGGGGGAGAGCCTGCTGCGCGCACTCGAGCGTGAGCTGTGGGAGGAGACGGGCCTCTTCCCGGACGGCCTCGACGTGCCGCTCGAGGGCCCCGTTGCGATCGTCGACTCGATCTCGCCGGGAGGCACGAGCATCAGCAAGCACGTCGTCCACGTGATCTTCGCGGCGGACGTGTCGGGAACCCTCGAGGACGTCGTCTCTCGCGACGACGCGGTGCGGGGCCACCGCGCCTTTCTCGTTCGTGAGCTCGATTCCGTGCCGCTCCATCCGCCGATTACGCGGTTCCTCCAGCGCTGGCAGCCCGGGGACCCCGCGGTCTACCTCGGCGAGATGTGGGCTCCGTGAGCCAATCAGCGCACTCTTGGAACGGTCCCGGCAACCACGTGTGAGCACTTCGGCGTTAGGCTGAAAGCGGGTGGTGGGCTGGGGTGCCCCTCTGGAAAGGTGCTCCTAGCGCTTTCCGCCGCGCCTCCGAGCCCGTTCCACGGAGACGCGGAACGCCTGCTCCTCGAGCACGTCCGGAAGCGGCGGTAGCGCCGGCGCCTCCCCGGTGCCCGCGTGGGCCAGCGCCCGTCCGAGCAGCCAGTCGGCGAGCCACGGGTTCCGTGGCAGCAACGGGCCGTGGAGGTAGGTCCCGATCGCGCTGCCGAGCCGACAGCCCTCGAATCCCGACTCACCGTCGTTCCCGAAGCCGTGAACGACGCGCCCGAGCGGTTCGGCCCCTGCATCCAGCAGGGTGCGGCCCGCGTGGTTCTCGAACCCGGCGATCTGTTGCCGGATACCGGGCTCGAGCTCGCACGAGAGAAGGACGTCGCCGATCATGCGCACGTCGCCTGCGACCGTCTCGTGCGAAAAGAGGCCCGCACCGGGCATGAACGACCCGTCGCGCCCGCGGTAGCCACGTCCGAGGAGCTGGTAGCCGCCACACACTGCGAGAAGCGCGACGCCGCGGGCGTGCGCCGCCAGCAGCGTCTCCGCTCTTGCCGCGAGGTCCGGTGCGATGAGCGCCTGCTCGCGATCCTGGCCGCCGCCGATGTACAGGAGGTCGTATGCCGCCGGGTCGAGCGGGTCACCGAGTCCGATCGGCTGCACGACGAGCTCGTGGCCACGTAGTGCAGCCCGGCGCTCGAAGACGGCGAGGTTCCCGCGATCGGCATAGATGTTGAGGTAGTCGGGGTACAGATGGCCGACGCGGATCCTCATGAGCGGCCCTCCCAGTACGGCCGTACCGCGCCGCGGTCGGTGAGAATTCCGCGCAGCGCGAGCATCGCCGTGTACGTCGGCAGAACCACGAGCTCGGTGCCGGCCTCGACCAGGCCGAGCCCGCGGTCCAGCGCACGCTCGAGCGAGGGGATGACCTCGAGCCGCTCGTCGGGCAGGCCGCCGTATGTCATCCGGAGGCCCAGCTCTGCGGCACGCTCGCCCGAGACGATGACGAGCCCTGCATGCTCGAGCAGGGGTTCGAAGTCGACATCCCAGATCCAGGAAACGTCCTGCCCGTCCGCGATAGCGTCGTTCAGCGCGACGATCAGGACGGGTGGGACCCCGGTCTCGAGGGTGCGAACGACCTCGTTGGCGCCGGCCGGATTCTTGATCAGGAGGAGGAGTACCGACTTGCCGCCCGCGCGGATCCGCTCGAACCGCCCGAACGCGGCGCTGAAGCGTGTGAGGCCGGCGCGCACGTCCTCGAGAGAGGCGCCGGCGGCAAGTGCCAGCGCGGCGGCCGTCGTCGCGTTGTAGACGTTGTAGAGACCCGGGAGCCTGAGCTCCACGGGAATCGTGCCGACGGGCGTCGCGAGCGTGAATCGCGACGCCTGCAGCCCGCGAAGCTCGATGTCGCGTGCGGCAATGTCGAGCGGCGGCCGCTGATGGTCGCCGTTCGGGCAGCGATAGTCGCCGAGATGCCCAACGTAGGCCGCGGCGAACTCGTACGGAGCGCCACAGCGCAGGCAGTACTTCGAATCGGCCGCGTGCTGAAGCTGCGGGCGCGCATGTGTCGGATCGTCGAGCCCGAAATGGACGACGTTCTCACGCCCGTCCGCCAGATCGGCGACGACGGCGTCGTCCGCGTTGACCACGAGCGTTGCATCGCGGGGGAGCGCTGCGACCGCTGCGCGCCAGCGCTCGGCGACGATCTCGAGCTCGCCGTAGCGGTCGAGCTGGTCGCGAAAGAGGTTTCCGAGCGTGACGACCCTTGGGCGGAGCCGCGCAATTGCCTCCGGCACCGCACCCTCGTCCACCTCGAACAGCCCGAGGTCCGCGTTGCGGCCGTCGACCAGGGCGGACGCGATCCCTGAGAGGAGATTCGCGCCGGCACGGTTCCAGGCCAGCCGGCGTCCTTCGCCGAGAATCTCCGCGGCCATGGCCGTGGTGGTGGTCTTGCCGTTCGTGGCCGACATCACCGCCACGCCGTTCGGCAACCCCGCAGCGAGTCGATCGACCGCGCTGGGATCGAGCTTCCAGAGAGCCTTGCCCGGAATCGTCGTTCCGCCACCGCGCCGGGCGACGCGCGAGAGGCCGCCGAGCGCCCGGGCCGCCGAGGTCTCGAGGGTCAGTCGCAACCCCATCGCGGGCGAGCGTACCGGGAGGGAGGGGAGAGGCTGCTCTGGACTACTTGCAGATTACGTAGAACGCTCTAAGCTTTTTGCACACATGGCGCGTCCGCGCTCACCCAAGCGTGCTTCTCTGCGCATCGACGAGGCCGAGCTGGCGGCTTTCCGCGCCGGCATGCGCCGTCGCTACACGGACGAGGAGATACTCGACGAGCTCCGTGCAGCAGCCGAGCGCCTCGGCCGGTCGCCCACGATGCGGGAGTTCGCGCAGGATCCGGCGGCTCGCGTTCACCCGCAGACCGTCATCGAGCATTTCGGAACGTGGAATGCCGCGAAGCGCGCCGCTGGTCTCTTTCCGAGACGATTCCTGACGCGCGAGGAGCTGCTCGAGCAGCTGCGCGCGCTCGGGGAAGACCTCGGGAGGACACCGACCGCTCGGGACCTCACCGCACGAGGGCGCTCGATTCCCTCGGCATCGTTGTACGCGCACACGTTCGGCTCGCTCGCCAACGCACTTCGAGAGGCAGGGTTCGAGGTCCTGCAGGGCGAGGAGCGGCTCGAGCGGGCAGTGGAGCAGGGTGCTCGACTCGCCGTCACGCTCGGACGTCTGCCGAAGATGGCCGACTGGGCCGAAGCGCGTCGTGCCGACCCCGCGCTCCTCTCGGAGTGGCAGGTGTACCGGCTGCTCGACGTCCCCAGAGGCGCGTGGACGGCGTTCCAGTTCCTCGTCCGCGCGCGACTGCTCGAGGACGGGGTCGAGGTTCGTGCGGACGGTTCGCTAGGCGGGGCTGACTGACGCGAGCGCAGCGAGGCGCTCGAGGCACGAGACGGCCTCGCGTGGCGCCCGGACCGGTGGCAGGTAGCCGGACTCGCGGTAGTGCCGATTGGGGCGGAAGCGGCGCTCGCGTGCGACGCGTCCGTCGACGACCTGGAGCAGACGTCCCTCGCGGACCTCGCCGACCTCGACGTGCGTCTTCAGCGCGGCGGCGGCGATCGTGAGCGCGCGCCGCGTCGACGCGAAGTAGAGGCCGTCGTCGGTGCGGCCGAGCCAGACCGGGCGCAGCCGGCCGCGAGCGACGTAGAGCGTCGCGCCGTCGCGTTCGTCGAGCCAGGCCGCAGCCATCGCGCCCCGCATCTCAGTGAGCGCGCGCGGATCGTGCTGTCGCCGCTCCATCAGCGCGAAGATTGCCTCCGAGTCGACGGTCATCTGCGGCTCCGCGCGGTCGATGCCGTAGCGGGCGAGGAGCTCGTCGTCGTTCTCGATGACGCCGTTGTGGATCCCCACGACGCTCCCGTGTCGGATCGGGTGGTTGTTCGCCGCTATCTCCGGATGACCCTTCGTGAAGTCGCGGACGTGGATGAGTGCGTGGCTGGCATCATCCGGAACGTCGAGCTCGTCGAGCAGGGCGCTCGCGCCGCCGCGGAGCTTCGTGACACGCACCCCGCCGGAGCTACCGCGGTGCGCGTACCCGACGGCGTCCGCACCGCGTTCCGCGATCCCTGCGAGGAGCGCTTGTGCGGCCAGCGTCCGATCGACGCTCGCGTCGGGGTGGAGACTGAATCCCGCTATGCCGCACATGAACCGCTATTCGACTCCGTGCATCGGACGACACCAGAAACGTAGACGACGCGTGTGAGGCCGCTGTTTGTGAACGCCGCGTTGCAGAGATCGGCTTCTGCGCCCTACCGCCGATCCCTCGCCGGAGCTGTCATCCCTCAAGCGGGGCAACTGTGGAGCCGATAGACCAGCCGTGGAAGGCTACGCAGCCGAGCATCTCTTCGATCCGGCGGACGAGGAGTCGACGCCTCTCGCAGACGAGCCGGCGACGCCTCGCGAGCTCCCCGGGCTCGCCGGGCCGAGCGCCGACGACCCGCTGAAGCTGTACGTCCGTCAGATCGGCGACGGCCGGCTCTTGACGCCGGCACAGGAGCGCGAACTGGCGCGACGCAAGGACCTGGGGGACGAGGCCGCCAAGCGCAAGCTCATCGAGTCGAACCTGAGGCTCGTGATGTCCATCACCCGGAACTACACGCGCGCCGACGTGCCCCTGCTCGACCTCATCCAGGAGGGGAACCTGGGCCTGATCCGCGCCGTCGAGAAGTTCGACTACACGATGGGCTTCAAGCTCTCGACGTATGCGACGTGGTGGATCAAGCAGGCGATCTCGCGTGCGCTCGCTGAGCAGGGCCGCACGATTCGCCTTCCCGTGCACGTCGCGGATCAGGTCCGCAAGGTGACGAAGACCCGCCGCCTGCTGGGCCAGAAGCTGAACCGCGACCCGTCGCTCGAGGAGATCGCGGCCGAGATCGAGATGACACCGGAGCGAGTACAGGAGCTGCTCGAGCTCATCCTCGACCCGGTGAGCCTCGAGACGCCGATCGGCGACGGCGACTCCAGCGTCGCGGACCTCATTCCGGACACGAGCGCGCAGCAGCCCGAGGTCGAGACCGCGGACAGGGCACGCTCGTCAGAGCTCCTCGACGCACTCGACAAGCTCCAGCCGCGCCAGCGACGTGTCGTCGTCGAGCGCTTCGGCCTCGACGGTGTCCGTCCGCGCACGCTCGAAGAGGTGGGGGCGAATCTCGGGATCACGCGCGAGCGCGTGCGCCAGCTCGAAGCCCGTGCCCTCCGCGAGCTTCGTGCGATTGCCCCTGGGCTCGAGCTCTACCTGCGCTCGTAGCTACGTCACGTCGACCGACTGCATCTCGCGGAGAGATGCGAGCCGGCGCAACGACTCGAGCTCGATCTGCCGCACCCGTTCGCGGGTGAGGCCCAGACGCCGCCCGATCTCCTCGAGCGTCTGCGGCTCGGCGCCCGTCAGCCCGTAGCGCATGACCACGACTTCACGTTCGCGCTGGGGGAGGGAGGCGAGCGCGTGGCGAAGCGCCTCGCTGCGGAGATTGAGCTCGACGGTCTCCTCGGGGAGCGGCTCGTCGCCGGCCACGAAGTCGCCGAAGACGGCGTCCTCGCCGTCGCCGACCGGCGCGTCGAGGCTGGTCGAGGCCCGGGCTGCGGCGCGTACCTCGAGCACTTGCTGCACGGTCAACGACGCCTCGTCGGCGATCTCCTCGAGCGTGGGCTCGCGTCCCAGCTGCGTCCACAGCTGGCGGTCGGCGCGGTTGATCTTCTGGAGCCGCTCGACGATGTGCACGGGCATCCGGATCGTCCGCGCCTTGTCCGCGAGAGCCCGCGCGACCGCCTGGCGGATCCACCAGGTGGCGTACGTCGAGAACTTGAAGCCGCGGCGCCAGTCGAACTTCTCGACTGCACGAATGAGCCCGAGTGTCCCCTCCTGGATCAGGTCGAGGAAGGGAAGGCCCTGGTTTCGGTAGTTCTTCGCGATCGACACGACGAGGCGCAGGTTCGACTGGATCATCCGCTCCTTCGCCTCCATGTCGCCGCGCTCGATGCGCTTCGCGAGCTCGACCTCCTGGGCCGCGGTGAGGAGCTGATGCCGTCCGGCCTCGCGCAGGAAGAGCTGGAGCGCATCCGTCGTCGTCTCGACGGGTGCGGTCAGCGCGACGACGGTCTCGGAGTGGGGAGGCTGCTCGACGATTTCGATCGAACGCTGGTCGAGCTCCCGGAGGACGGCATCCTGCTCGAGCTCCGTGAGCTCGTATGTCTCCGCGACTTCGGCGAGATCGGACGCACGGACGTTCCCGACCTGCTCGGCTGCTTCGAGCAGTTGCCGGATGTCCTCGATGAGGAGGATGTGCTCGATGTCGATTTGGGTCACGCGCGGCGGGATGACGCAGGGCGGTAAGTGACAATCTCTCGCGTTCGCGCCCCGATGTCTAGGGGCGCGGCGAGATTTCCCCCGTCCGAGTCAGGCGATCCGGCGGTCGACGCTACGCCGTCGCGATGAGGAATGCGACCGCGGCGATCGTCAGCGCGACGATGGCGATGAGAAACAGTCGGACGCTCATGGCCAGCATGGCCGACACCCCCTCAGGTAGATCGAGCGTTCCTCCAACCCTAGCGCTCGGAGCAGGATGGGGCCAGACCGGATCGTCCCAGCCAACACGACATGACGTCGGAAGCGGGTTCGAGGGTGAGCGTTAGATGTCCCGCCAGCACGTCGAGATCATCGACGGCAAGGAGTACACGGTCACGACGCTGCCCAGGAGTCGAGGGTCACTCCCTCACTGGCCGTCCTGAGGAGCGGGTGTGCGAGCGGCTCATCTAGCCCCACTACCGGATCGGACTCGCGGCCGTATCTGCGCGGTTGCCGTGGTCCTGCCGGTGGGAACCGAGCGAGAGGGGCCCAGCCCAGGCCCCTCTTCGCGTAAGCCACAACGCCGGTTCCTCAGTACATGATGTGGTTACCGGCTCGCCAGGTCTGTTGCTGCCCATCGGTGTACAGCTTCGGCTGAATCTTCGGTCGTACGGTCTGGCTTCGGGGCAGCTTGTCGATCGGTCGGCTCCCAGGCTGCTGGCACACCCTCGACTCGAGGCATCCGCCGATCGAGCTCTTGGCACCGGCAGGGACGGCGAAGACAAGTGCTGCAGCGGCAGTCACGATCACGAGTGGGATCTTGGGGGTCATGTGCTCTGCTCCTTCTGACTTGAGTGGCCTTTTGACCACCTGGCTCGAGGCTAGAGAGCGGAGGAACGGCCCGAAACGAGGAAACCCCCCGCCTTTGAAGGCTCGACTACCTGAGTTGCGGCAGTGTTGTTTCGGGGCGGCGGTGCGGAGCAGTTCAGGCGAGAACCATCGCTCGAGCACAGTGCACACCCTTGAGGCATCCAAACTGCCCGCTCGACGATGGCTGCCGCAGGTGGGGCTTCCCCCGTCCGCGGTCACCGCGGGTCCGTGGGCGAAAACGCGCTGGCCTCCCGGCCCAGGGTTTGTGTTCTTGCGTCCACCGGGTACGGGCCTGCAGGGTCGAGGGGGAGATGCAGCTTCTCGGGGTGACCCCTCTTGGTGACGAAGTCTGACGGCCGTCTCCCTCTCGACCAGCGTCGCTTCTGCGCAAGTTCTGCTCGGCCCCAGCATCTACGTCCATAGGGGGAGGCTGGTCGGCATGGCCGAGGCGATTGGCGGCGGCGGTGGCGCACCGCATCCCATGCCGGCCCGCTCTACCGATGAGACGCGCTCGACGGCTGGGAAGGACGGGAGGCGTAATCTGGATACGCGGGCCGGGTGCGGTCGCCGACGGTTGTTCCCCCTGCCGCACGCGATGTGTTAACGCCGCGGCCTCGTCGGTCGAGCGATACCTGACCGAGAACTCGCCGAAGCTGCAGCACCGCGGAAGGCATGCGTTGAAGGATGCGAGCTACCTGCGGATCGAGGTGCGCGAGCTTGAGGCGGGCGGCTGAACTAGCGATTCGGCGAAGCGAGCTTCCTCGATTCGCGTCTGCCCGCGCTCGCGCTGCGGCGTCCACGTCGCATCCGCGATGAGCTGAAGAACCTCGTTCGAGGGATATGCGCTGCCCCGTGAGGGGGATACCGTGTGATGGACGCTGGGGCTCGTTCTCGATCAAGGGAGCTGACGAGCACGGCTGGCAACCACCTAGGAACGGGAGCACCATGAAAAACGCCTGGAAGAGCCGGCATGAACTCGCGGAGAATGCGTGCCCCGAGTGTCAGGGATCAACCTATGTCCCCGGCCCAATGTGCGAGGGTCGCATGGTGGACGAGTGCCCGGAGTGCAAGGGCACAGGCATGGAAGCAACGAAGAACGCGGCTGACGTGGTCAGCCTGGCGTAGCCGGGTATCTGCGGACCGAGGAGCGGGAGCTCGAGGCGGGCGGGCTGAACGGAAGGCCCGCCGAAGCGGGCCTTCCTGGTTCGAACCTTCTTCACTTCCCACGCGGGCTCGGCGGCCCGCTGCCGGCCAGGTTGCGCGAGAGAGAGGAGGGAGGAAGTTCTTGCCTACGACCCGGTGAAGAATCCCTCTACTAGGATCAGCTGTCCGCTCGGGGCAATAGCGTTGCACGTGATGATTGGCTGGGAGCCGTTGTAAGGCCCC
>Ga0207650_10002815_pt1 | contig 12012 bp, 9 predicted proteins | sample KBSS63metaG_FD_184325 | JGI IMG/M metagenome (GOLD analysis project Ga0207650, IMG submission 184325) | Switchgrass rhizosphere microbial communities from Kellogg Biological Station, Michigan, USA - KBS S6-3 metaG (SPAdes) (version 2) | ecosystem: Host-associated > Plants > Roots > Rhizosphere >...
CTATTACGTCGTGACGTTTGGCAACTACGAGGCGACCTACGGCGCGATCAGCGGCGTGATCCTGCTCATGTTGTGGTTCTACATTTCCGGCCTGGTGCTGATCATCGGGGCGGAAGCGAGCGCCGAAATCGAGCACGCGTCGCCGTGGGGCAAGGCGCCGGGAGAGAAGGTGCCCGGACAGAGGCGGAAAATCGGATCGGCGGCCGGCCGTGCGTTTCGCGCACGCGCACAGGAGCCGCCAAAGGTCGTGGCACCGATACCTCCGCAGCGCGCGCTGGTTGCCGTGGTCGCATCCCGACCGTCGTTCCTCGAGCGCGCCGCGGCGGTCATGCTCGTCGTGTGGCGATGGCGGAATCAGGCGCGGTCGTGACCGCGGGTTCGCGGTGGCTGAAGAACGACTTCCCGAGCACCTTGAGGACGAACACGGTGCTCGTCGGCACGAAGCCGAAGCGCCGGTGCGTGTTGAGCGACGCCCAGTTGCCGTAGTCCACGAAGGTCAGCACGCCTCTCTTGCCACTCGCGCTCATCCAGTGACCGAGGAAGCCCTTGAAGCGAAGCCAGATGCCCGAATTGCGATACGACGGGTGGATGTACCCATCGTACGCATACACAAAGTTGCGTGGGATCGCGATCGTCAGTCCCCAGACGGCTTCCAGGTGCTCTGCGGCCTCCGAAAACCATTCGTAGCCGACGATCGCACTGCCGATCAGCGCGACCACACAGAAGTCGCCGTGCGCGAAGCGCGATAAGAACGTGGCGCGTCGATTCTGCAGGCCCGCCAACTCTTCCACATCGTCCGCTGTTGCCAGACGCACTTCGGCTGGACCGCGCAGCATGCTGGTCGGCACGCGTGGAATGCCATCGAAACGCAGGAAGCACAGCTTGCCGATCTGTACAGGACGAAATGGGACCAGCCGCAGCAGCATCTGCAGCAGCACAAAGAGCGGCGTCCGACGAAGGCGATTAAGGATTCCCATCGAACAGGATTGGTGCCATGTGCAGGTAGCGCGTGGCCTCGCGCTTCGCGTCGATCATGCGAAACGCGCCTTGCACCTGCTCTGGAGTGAGGCCGGTCGCCTCGCCGACGAGGTCCGGCGGAACACCGTGATCGCGAGCATAGAGGCAGAGATCGGTCTGTTCGAGCGAGAGCCCGAAATAGAACTCTTCCTGTGATTGCTCCAGCGGATACGTATCCGTCGTCGGTCGTCGTCGGCGAATGGCCTCGGGAACACCCAGATGTTCAGCGAGCTGATAGACCTGCGACTTGTAGAGATGGGCGATCGGTTTGAAGTCCGCGGCGCCGTCTCCCTGCTTGACGAAGAACCCCTGGTCGTACTCCAGGCGGTTCGGCGTGCCGGCAACGGCGAAGTGATAGCGGTCGGCGTAGGTGTACTCGAGCAGCGTGCGCACGCGCTGCTTCATGTTGGTCGCGGCAAGCACGCCCAGATAGGCATCGAGTGGCAGCCGCACGCGGCGCTCTTCTCCCGACGGCGACTGCACGACGACGAAATACAGCGCGTATCCGGAACCGGACACGAGATCGGGAAGCACGATCTTGCAGCGCCATCCGTCACTGTATTCCGGTACCACTGTGCGGACGGCTTCGTCCCGCCGCCGATAGCAGCCGGCGGCCTCGAGAGTCCTCCCGACGTCCTCGACAGCCGTTCGCAACCCGAGTCCGTCCGCGAGCTGCTTCGCCAGCACGAGACTGTCCGCAGAGGATTCACTCTCGGGGAGCATCAGGCCGATGACACGCTGCGGGCCAACGGCGCGCGCCGCGAGTGCCGCGACCACGCTGCTGTCGATGCCGCCGGAGAGCCCGACGACGACCCCTCGGCGCCGGAGATCGCGCAGCACGTTTCTGATGCCGGCGGCGAGACGATCAACCTCCGCCGCCGCGTTGATACGCAGCACCGCTGACGAGAACTGTGCAGCGACACTCATGACACGGCCTCCTGCAACAGGGCGATGCGATTGACCTTACCCGTGGCGGTGGTCGGCAGCGACGCGCGGATCTCAACCACCTTCGGGACCATGTAGCTTTCGAGATTGGCCAGGCAGTGACGCCGGATCTGCGTCGCGTCCAGCGAAGCGCCAGGCTCGAGCGTCACTGCTGCGGTGATGGCCTGCCCGAGCAACTCGTCGGGAACGCCGTAGACGCCGACTTCCGCAATGCCACGCAGACGCGCGATCACCTCTTCGACCGCTCGCGGCGCCACTTTCTCTCCGCGTGACTTGATCATCGCGTCCCGGCGCTCCACGAAATACAAGAGACCGTCTCTGTCCTGGCGGAACAGGTCGCCGGTGAACAGCCAAAGATTACCGTCCGCACGCGGACGAAGTGCCTGCACTGTCGCCTCGGGTTGATGCCAATACCCACGCATCACGTGAGGCCCACGGACGACGAGCTCGCCCACAACGCCGGGCGGAACATCGCGGCCCTGCTCATCGACAACCGCGGCGTCGGTATCAGGAATCGGACCGCCGACCGATGTCGGATTCTCTTCGATGAGTTCCGGCGGGAGAAACGTTGCGCGCTGGCATTCGGTTTGTCCGTACATCGAATAGATACGGACGTCGGGGAGCGCAGCTGCGAGTTGCCGGATCTTGTCCTCGCTGAGTGCGGCGGCAGCGTTCGTGATGTAGCGCAACGCCGGCAGCTGACGTTCGGCAAGGCCGTGCCGCAGCAGTAGCGTCACCATCGTTGGTACGAGCGGCAGTCCGGTTACGCGTTCCTGCGCCAACGTGTCGAGCACGGTGAGCGGATATGTGAACGAGCGTTCGAGCACGACCGTGGCGCCAACCCGGAATGCCGTCATCACCTGTCCGAGCCCGTACGTGAACGACAGCGGCAGCGCGCACAGGATCACATCGTCTGCAGTGTTCTCAAGATAGGCGCTGATTGATGCGGCGGCGGCGCAGACGTTTGTATGGGTGAGCATCACCGCCTTCGGTGCGCCTGTCGAGCCGGAGGTGTAGACGAGGGCCGCGAGATCTTCGCCCGAACGTTCCGCGGCACCCGGGTCGTGCCGCGCACGAATTGCGGCCTGCCCGTTGTCGCGCACGATCAGGGCCGTCGCGCCGGCATCCGACATGAGCTGGTGCAGCCGCTCTGGTCGTGCTTGCGGGCTGACCAGGAAGAACGTCGATCGCGCGATGGCGACGGCAAACATCCAGACGATCGCATCGATCGAGTTGTCGAGACAGATGCCGACACGGCTCCCCGGCCGGATGCCGCACTGCAGCAGCAGGTTCGCCTGGCGGGTCGATTCGTCCTGAATCCACTCGTACGGATAGCGCCCGTCGCCGCAGATGACCGCGGTCTTGCCCCGGTATCGCCGGGCACTGTGACGGAGGAGATCTTCAACTCGCACGGACCAGCTTCGCGTCGCGACGCTTTCGCTCGATGAAGCGTGCGATCTGATCGACGGAATCGAGGTTGTCCGGCACGAGCTCCTCGTCCGCCACTGCAATTCCGTACCGTTCCTGAAGGTGGCAGACCAGTTCGAGGACACCAGTGGAATCCACGATGCCGAGCTCCTGCAGGGAATCCGTATCCGAGAATGCAAAGCGTCCCGACTGATCTCCAAACAGGAAGTTATCGACGATGAAGTGCCTCAGATCCTGTGTATAGGGCTCCATGGGTATCCGTGCCGAAGTGGTTGATGAAGTGATGTATGACGAGTTGGGTCGAGAGAATGCCCACCAGGGCCATGTCGTCCTTGACGCCGATGGCCTTGCCCTCGCGGAACTTGCGCACGAGGTGGCTGACCGCGTCCGGATTAAAGAGACCGTCGCGACGGATTTGAGACGGCGACAGCAGATCGTTCACGTAGTCCGCGTCGTCTCCGTCGTGTCCGGCTTTCGCCGGACCCACCGTGTTGAAGAAGGCGTCCGCGCCGGGCGCGCGATACGGCTGCTTCGTTCTCTTCCACACCGACGGCGGCGTCAGCGTTCGCCCGACCCGGCGGAGCAGGACCTTTTCGCGCATCCCGCGCATCAGCAGCCGATCGGGCAGCGACGTTCCGAAGGCCACGACGTCCGGATCGAGGTAGGGGAAACGCGTCTCGACGCCATGCGCCATGGCCATGCGGTCGCCCTGCGACGACAGCAGATAGCCGGGAAGCAACTGTGTGATTTCGAGGTGTTGCGCGCGCCCGAGCTGATCCCACGATGCGAAATCGGCAGGAAGGCGTGCCACCACTTCGGCAACCGCGTCGCGCCCGTCGACTGAGGCGCGCAGATCGTCGGAGAAGAACATCTTGAGCCGCGAGGTGAGCGACCACCGCGGCAGATGCGAGAAACATGGGTGCGCCAGATCATCCGGCGCCGCATGAAAGAACGACTGCAGCAAGGCGGCAGACTGACGCTGCAAGTGCGGCAGGTGCGGATAGAGCCGCTTCACGAGCGCGGCACGGCGCGAGGCGCGCCCGCGCTCTGACCACATGCGCCGCAGCTTGGCTTCCTTGAAGATGTTGTAGCCACCGAAGACTTCGTCCGCGCCTTCTCCGGTCAGCACGACCTTGTGGCCGCGCTCCCGCACGAATTGCGCGAGCAGATAGAGCGGCGCCGGCGCCGTGCGCAGCAGCGGAGCCTCAGCATGCCAGACCACTTGCGGAAACACACGGACGATGTCCGCCGGCGTGCATTGCAGTTCGTGATGCTCGGTGCCGAGCGCCGCAACGACGTGTCGTTGATAGGACCGTTCGTCGAACTCCGCGGCATCAAACCCGAGTGAGAACGTCTGCAGCGGTGGCGCGCCGTTGCCAGCGCGTCCACGTTCGCCTGCAGCGAGCGCGGCGACGATCGACGAATCGAGTCCGCCGCTGAGATAGGCGCCGACCGGCACATCTGCACGCAGCCGGATGCGCGTGGCGTGTGTGAGATGCGCGCGAAGCTGTTCCTCGGCGTCTCGATCAGGCAGCTGTTCGTGGCTCTTGCGGACAAACCCGGGACGCCAGTCACGGCTGACGGTGACGTGCCCCTCGTGCCAGGTCAGCGAGTGTCCAGGTGGAAGCTCACGCACCGATCCGAAGATCGTCCTCGGTGCCAGCGGAGACCACACGGTAAAGATGTCGTCGACCGACTCCGGATCGATCTCGCGCGACACGCGCGGATCGGCGAAGAGCGCCTTGATTTCGGACGCGAAGAGCAACGTCCGGCCGACGATCGTGTAGTAGAGCGGGCGCACGCCCATTCGATCGCGGGAGAGGAGGAGCGTGCGCGAGCGTGAGTTCCAGATCGCAAACGCCCAGTCGCCGTTCAAGTCCGCGAGTGCGCGCCGTCCACGTTCCTCGTACAGCCGGAGCAGCACTTCGGTGTCGGATTGCGTGCGGAACCGGTGGCCGCCGCGTTCGAGATACTCACGCAGCTCGACGTAGTTGAAGATTTCGCCGTTGAACGTGATCCACAGCGTTCGGTCGTCATTCGCCAGCGGCTGGTCGCCACCACGAAGGTCGATCACGCTGAGCCGAGCGTGCGCGAGGCCGGCGGCCGGCTCGACGTGCATGCGGCGCGCATCCGGACCACGGTGGTGAAGCATCGAGATCATCCGCGGCAGACTGATCGGGATGCGGTCGTCGCGGTCCTGACAGACGATGCCGGCGATGCCGCACATGCGGCAGAGGAGGTAGCAAAGCGCTCGCCATGAAAAAAACTGCGAAAACTGTCAGTTGACCGGCATCGCGCTTGCTCATCAGGACGAGGCAATCATGTCGGCCGGCCATGTTCTGATCGGCGATTTGCGCGTGGCGCGAGTCGGCTATGGGGCAATGCGCCTCACTGGACCGGGTATCTGGGGCGCCCCGGCTGATCATGACGAAGCGATCGCGACACTGCGCCGTGCCGTTGAGCTCGGTGTGAACTTCATCGATACGGCCGAGTCGTACGGTCCCTATGTCAGCGAAGAGTTGATTGCGGAAGCGCTTTACCCCTATCCAAGGGACCTGGTGATCGCCACGAAAGGTGGTTTCGATCGTCCAGGACCGGATGAGTGGCGCGTCAACGGCCGGCCTGAGCGTCTTTGGGATGCGCTGGAGGGGAGTCTGCGGAGGTTGCGCCTTTCACGCATCGACCTCTATCAGCTCCATCGCGTCGATCCGGCAGTGCCTGCGGACGAGCAATTCGGCGTTCTTCGTGAGATGCAGAAACAGGGGCTCGTTCGCCACATCGGCCTCTCCGAAGTGGGCGTCGCGCAGATCGAACAGGCGCGTCGTTTCTTTCCGGTCGTCTCCGTACAGAACCAGTACAACGTGGCGGATCGACATTGGGAAGACGTACTCACGTATTGCACGCGCCAGGCGATCGCGTTCATCCCGTGGCATCCGCTTGGTGCCGGCAGCCTCACGCGCCACGGCGTGAGCCTGATGGTTCGGCGGCTGCTGGGGCGCGTCGCGTCGCCGTCCGCCCTTGCCGCCGTTGCTCGTCATCATGCCGCCACCCCGTCGCAAATCGCAATCGCGTGGCTGTTTCATCGATCGCCGGTCATGCTGCCGATCCCCGGCACCTCGAATCGCGTGCACCTCGAGGAGAATCTCCTGGCCGTGGCGCTGTCGCTGACGTTGGACGAGTTGAAGAGGCTGGACGCGGCCTGCGCGGCATAGGAATGCCGGATGGTCATTCACGCCGGAATCGTCCATTTAAATTGACCGTGCCAGGGGGGCATGTTAGGGTCCCCGTGCGAACCGTTGACAGCGACGATTCGCCACAATTGTCGGCCGCCCGGCAGGAGCAGAGCAGGTTCCGCCAATAACACCGCACACCACACGTCGCGCAGCCGCAGCGCTTGGAGCGCTCGTCGCTGCCACGTGTTTTCTCGCGCCACTTGTCGGATGGCCCTCGCTGGTGCGCATTGCGCCACTCCTTCTCATCGCGCTGTTCGCGATACTCGTTGTGGCACGGCCGTGGAGCTGGCCGACTGAGACGTGGGACGCGGTCGGCGAATGGAATCCGTCAGCACGGACCGTCTGCCTGACGGCAGTCATCGTCGGGCTGCTGGTGTTCTGGTTCGTGCTGACCCGGTTCCGATCGGGGGACATCAACGCCGTCGACTTCACGGTCTACTACGAGCGGCCAAACTTCCAGACGCTGCACGGGCGGCCGCTCTATGTAGAGTCCGCCGATGATCCGCAGCGCGCGTATCGCAGCCTGTTCGCAGTCCATTCGCACTGGATCATGCTGCCGTTAACGCTCTTCTATGCCGTGTGGGCGAGTCCGCTGTGGCTGCTGGCGTTGTCGGTGGTGGCCGTCGTCGCCGGCGCGATCTACACGCTCCGCGTCGCCCAACGGATCGGCGCGGGCGGTGCACTCGCGAGCGCGAGTGCGCTGGCGTTTGTGTTCAACGCGAACACGGCGCGGACGTTGAACTTTGGCTTTCACGTCGAAGTGCTGTACGCCTGGTTCCTTCCCTGGATGATCTACGAAGGCGTACGGCGGCGATGGCAGATGTTTCTCCTGGCGGCGTTGCTCGTCGTCTCTGTCAAGGAAGATGCGGTGCTGCTGCTCATCGCCGTCGTCGTGTCGCTGCTGTTGTTCCACCGCCGCGCGTTGAGCCGTCGCGAGCTGGCGGTGCTGTTCGCACCGCTTGTGCTCGCGGTTGCTAACCTCGCGTTTTTCTATCGGTTTCTGGTGCCGCGTTTGAGTGCCACGAAGACACCCTTTTACGCGAACTACTGGTCTAACTATGGTCCGACCGTGGTGACGGCGATCGCAGGAATGGTGCGCCGTCCCGTCGACGTGTGGTCCTCGACGATCAGATCAGCATTCCTGACGCAGGTCATGACGCCGCATGCGTTCCTCCCATTCGTCGGGTGGCCGTGGTTCATCGGCATCGTGCCGATCGTTCTGTTGTATGGCGCGTCGGCGAACGAGCAATTGCGATCGTTCGGCCTCTACTATGCGATGCCGCTGGTCCCGTTTCTGACACTCAGCGCCGCCGACGGCGCCCGTCGACTCGCCGATCGATTCGGAACGCATCGCGGGGGCGCGCGCGCGGTCGCCGCTGCGGTGATTCTGGTCGGCGCGCTTCTCGCTGGCGTCTCGAACGCCGGCTACACCCTGAGGCCGTGGAGGCCGGAGGTTGGCGCCGTGCCGAGAATGCTGCGGGAGCTCAGGGGCGAGCGATCGGTCCTGGTGCAGAGCGCGCTGTATCCACATGCCGGCTACGACGAGCGGGTTCAGTTGCTCACACCCGAGTCGCTTCGCGATCCACGATCCGCAGGGGCGGCGCTGCTTCTGGCGCCCGACCTGAGCGCCTATCCGTTGTCGGCCGCGGAGCTCGGCGCGCTGTCGCGGCTGCGGAGCGTGGCGGAGAGCCCGGAAGGCCTGCTCGTCGTACGATCGCCGGCACAACCCTAGCGCATTCAGTGGAAGCGCCACGTCGTCGCGTGAAGCACTGCGCACACGCCGGAGATCCTGTCAGCATCCGATAGAAAGAGAGGTGGCCGGGATCGCATCGAGCACGGCAGGGGCCGTGTTATCACGTGAATTGACCGCATTCCTCGTGGAGTTCTCCGTCTCCCTCCACAAGCATGCAATCTATCCGAGCGGCCACCCGTCGCTCGAGCCGGCCGCCGCGCGCCTCACCGACATCGCGACGCGGCTGCTTGAGGGCCGCGCGACGCTCGCGTTTGGCGTTGCCCGTCACCAGATCATCATCGACGGCGTCGCAACCGATCCGAAGCACCCAGTGCTGCGTCGTCTGGCGGAAACGCTGCATCATCATCAGCTCGGCGCGATGAGCATCCTGCCGGGCGTGACAGCAGACGAGATGTACGCTGCATTGTGTGCGCTGGCGAAGGAAACTCCGGACGACGCCGGGGAACAACGGCCGCTCGACAGACCGCACGTACGGTTTCATCCGCTGTCCCTCGATCGGCTCGAGATCGTTGACGAAGACCCGAGCGCGGCAGAGGACCTCGACAGCGAGCCGCGGCGCAAACGGGCACAGCTCTGGGTCGGTCTCGCCAATGCAGCGATGGCACGCGATGCCGAGGTCGATCCGCTGGACACGGTGCCCGATGCGGACGATGTCGCGAAGGCGATTGACGACCGCGCCGGCGCCGCGGCATACGACCAGGTCGTCGTCGGCTATCTGCTGCAGATTACCGAGGAGTTGAAGAACTCGCCGTCGGCCGACCATGGGGCCCTCCGCCGGCGAACGGCGAAACTGATCCGCGCTGTCCGTCCAGAGACGCTGCAGCGGCTCGTCACGATGGGCGGCAACACCGCACAGCGCAAGGCGTTCGTGCTCGGCGCGACCACCGGCATGGCGATGGACTCGGTGGTCAAGATTCTGAAGGCCGCCGCGGAGGCGAGCAACCAGACCATCTCACACGGGATGGTGCGCATGCTCTCGAAAATGGCGAGCCACGCCGAACGCGGGGAAGAGTCGCTGCGGCCGGTCGCCGAGAGCGAGCTGCGCGAGCAGGTCGACTCCCTGCTGTCCGGCTGGGACCTGGACGATCCCAGTCCAAGCGCCTATGCCAAAACGCTGCAGCACCTCGCCACGAGCGTGTCGGCACCCGACACGACGACCGATGGCGATGGCGAACCCGGGTACGAGATGAGCCCGATGCACGTCGTGCAGATCGCTCTCGAAGTCGGCGGCACGGGTCCCGTCATCGAGCGTGGAATCGATCGGGCGCTCGACGCCGGACATCTGCATTCCCTCTATACCGTGTTGACGTTTCTTCCGCCGGGAGCCGCGATGACCGCGGATCTTATTCGCGCGCGGCTCGGCAGCGCCCGCGCGATGCAGCTCCTGATGTCGCGGGAACCGGTCGACCTCAAGATGCTGGACGCGCTGGCGCCGTTTCTCAGGATCGATGGCTACGAGGTGCTGCTCGATGCGTTGATTACGACGAACAACAGAAGCACGAGGCGGAAGCTGCTGGAACGGCTGGCGCCGACGGATCTCGACGTGGGGCCGCTCATCGTGGCTCGACTCGATGACGAACGTTGGTACGTGCAGCGGAACCTGTTGCTGCTGCTGGAACGGCTGTGCCGCGTGCCGCCGGGATTCGACGTGGGTCGATGGACGCAGCATGCAGACCCGCGTGTGCGGTATCACGGCCTCTCGCTGCAGTTGAACCTGCAGGATCAGCGCGAGTCGGGAATTCACGCCGCGCTCATCGACAGCGACGAGCGTGTCAGGCGCCTCGGGTTGGTCGCCTGTCAGTCCGAATGCCCACGTCCGATGATTCCGCTCGTTGCCGGCCTTGCCGCGAATGCCCAGGTCGGCCCGGAGCTGCGGATGCTGGCGGTCAAGGTCCTCGGCACATGCCGGGAGCGGCCGGCACTCGCGACGCTGCTGTCACTGGTCAACGGCGGTACCACCTGGCTTGGCAAGCCGAAGCTGGCCGTGCGCTCCCCCGTGGTGCTTGCCAGCCTGCGCGCGCTGTCCGGCGCCTGGGCGTCAGAGGCCGAGGCGACGCGATTGCTGGATCTGGCGCGGCAGTCCTCGGATCCTGAGTTCCGTCAGGCCGTGCAGGCAGGAGTGGCATGAACGATCCGTCCACCTTCCTCCATTCGTTTGCGCAGGCGCTGTCGGTGCTGTCGCTGTATCCCGAGGGCCATCCGTCGCGCGAGCGCGCCATCGATGCCGCCCACGGCGCGTTGCACGAACTGACCGGCGCCGATGGCAAGCCCACGTTCACGTTCCTCGATGGCGAGGTCGTGTACGGGCGCGATCCGCTCCGCGATTTCAAGGACTGGGACTGGGGCTGTAAGCTGGCCGGTGCCGGCATCGAACGGCTGCAGGTCGAACGTTCCGTCAGCCGCGACGAATTCGAGGGCTTCCTCCAGGAGCTCGGCGCCAGGCTGCTGATGTCATCGGCGACCACCAGCGAGAACAGGCAGATGCGATCGCTGGGCATTCGCTTTGGCTCGGTCGGCGTGCAGGGGCAATCGTCGATCGAAGTGCTCCGGCCGGCTGCGACGGGGACTCTCGACGCGACGTCGCTCGCGGAAGAACTCGACACGCTCCGCTGGCTGCAGAGCGAGGTGCAGTCCGACCGCGACGTCCCGCTGATCGAAGTCGAAGCGATCGTGCGATCGCTGTCGGTCGCCATGCACTCCGAGCGCGGGATGGTGCTGCCGCTGCTGCAGCTCAAGGAGTTCGACCAGTACACGACCACGCATTCGCTCAACGTGTCCGTGCTTGCGATGGGCCTCGCCGAGAGCATCGGCTGCCGCAAGAAGGAAGTCCGTGCGCTCGGAATGGCCGGCCTGCTTCACGACCTCGGCAAGATCCGCATTCCGATTCAGATCCTCACCAAGCCTGGCAAGCTCTCAGCCGAGGAGCGCCTGATCATCAACAAGCACCCGGTTGACGGCGCCCGGATGATTCTGCAGAGCGATGACGATCTCGATCTGCCGGCGGTGGTGGCGTACGAGCATCACATGATGCTCGATGGCGGCGGATATCCCACTCCGCACTACGGTCGCGACACCGCGCTCGCCAGCCGGCTGGTGCACGTCTGCGACGTGTTCGACGCGCTGCGCACGGAACGTCCGTATCGCGAAGCCTGGGAGGCCGACACCGTGTTTGCCTATCTGATGGAGCGCGCCGGCGTCGAGTTCGATCCGGCGATGGTGAAGGCCTTCATCGAGATGATGCGCGAGAGCCAAACGAAGGTCAGAACGCTGCACGAGGCGACGCCCGCGGAGGCCGATCTCAGCTAGTTGGCTAGTTAGATAGTTGGCTAGTTGGATAGTTAGTTGGCTAGCTAACTACCAACTACGAACTAGCTAACTACCAACTACGAACTAGCTAACTACCAACCACGAACCAGTCAGATCCACCCCGCAGCCACTTGTTTCGTGTGCGCCGTGATGGCGTTGCGCATGAACATCGCAACGGTGACCGGCCCAACGCCGCCGGGCACCGGAGTGACCCAGCTGGCCACCTCCTTCACGGCGTCGGTGTCGACATCTCCGACGATGCGCGTCTCCCCGGTGGCGTCGGTAATCTGATTGATGCCAATGTCGATGACGGCCGCGCCCGGTTTCACC
>Ga0207650_10002817_pt1 | contig 12009 bp, 9 predicted proteins | sample KBSS63metaG_FD_184325 | JGI IMG/M metagenome (GOLD analysis project Ga0207650, IMG submission 184325) | Switchgrass rhizosphere microbial communities from Kellogg Biological Station, Michigan, USA - KBS S6-3 metaG (SPAdes) (version 2) | ecosystem: Host-associated > Plants > Roots > Rhizosphere >...
CTTTCTTACATTATACGTTTTCTTTTGTTGTGATTCGAAATAAGTACGCACAGCAATTTCGGCCAGAATACCAATTGTAATTAACTGAATCCCTCCTAACAAAAAAATCAATCCAAGAATTAAAAGAGGTTTACCCCAAATATCATGACCAAGAATTTTAAGAATAAGAAGATAAAGATTGATGAGTACCCCCAGGCCAAAACTGATAAATCCAATGGTGCCGAAAAGATGAATTGGATTTTGCAGATATTTTCGAAAAAATACCATTAACATCAAATCTGATACAACCCGGAAAGTTCTTCCAATTCCATATTTGCTTTTCCCGAATTTTCTTGGATGGTGTTTAACGTCTACTTGCGTAATTTTTGCTCCTTGTAATTTTGCAAGCACGGGAATAAAGCGATGCAATTCTCCATACAATCCAAGATCTTCGGCAATTTCTTTTTTGAAAACTTTCAACGTACATCCATAATCTTTTATATACACGCCGGTTATTCTCCTGATCATGGCATTGGCAATTGTGCTTGGAATCTTTCTAAGGAACATGCCATCTTTTCTGTTCTTTCTGTTGCCTGCAACCACATCCCAATCCTCTTTTTTTGCAAGTTCCAGCATGAAAGGAATATCTGCCGGATCATTTTGCAAATCACCATCAATCATCGCAATAAATCTTGCATTGGCGTGATCAATTCCAGCTGTCATCGCAGTGCTCTGTCCATAATTTTTTCTTAGTTCTACCAGTTTGGTGCGTCCGTCTGCATTTTCAAGAACTCTTTTTTTAGTAGCATCAGTGGAGCCATCATCTACTAAAACAATTTCATAATCTAAATTGATTAATGCTCCGCGAACTGCTTCCAGTAAAGGCTGAATATTGTCCTCCTCATTCATTACCGGGATTACGATCGATAATTCTTTCATAATAGAAGCAGCAAAAGTACACCGAAATAGCAGAGTGATGAATAGAAGAACGCTTGTGGGATTCACAATGTTTTTAAAAAACCAAAGCCAATAAAGATATAGAGCAGCAGCACGAAATTAAAGAGGCTGTACTTTCGTACAGCCTCAATCTTAATGCAAATGAAACTTATTATTATTGCTTTGCTGCGTTTGTTTCTGTTGAAGTCATTTGTGTTTTTGTGGCAGTATAAAGCACAAGCTTGCTTTTTGTCTTTGTTTTACCAGTAGGTGTTTTTGTTTTTACTTTCACCTCGTTTGCATTATCAGCCACATCGGTATTGGTGGTGGCATTGCTGGTGAAAACAGCTGTTGGATCGGCTTCGTCATAAGCTTTACCTAAGGCAATGTTTAAAGTGTTTGTTGATTGATCGAAAAATAAAGTACCCTCTGGAATTTGTGCTCCGCTCTCAGATTTCTGAGGAATGATCCTGTAAATACCATTCGTTTTTTTCAAATACGCTTTCATGGTGCCTTCTGGTAAACCAGAAATCCAAATGATTCCTTTGTTAGTAGAATCAAGCGTAATTGTTACGTTTTGAGCATTTTCAGCAGGACTTGTCAGCTGATAAGTTCCTAATACAGGGAATGTCTTGTCAATCGTCAAAGCACCTGGCATAGGCTGCATTTGATATTTAGCATGAATGGAATCAGCAGTTGATTGTGCACTTACAGACAGTGTGATAAATAAAGTTGCAATGAAAAGAAAAATGGTGTTTTTCATATGTAGTCATTTAAGATTGTGAAAGATTTTGACCCTTCTTACGGAATACTGTGCCAAAAATTCAATTCCTGGACATTTTTTTACGGGTTAAGGCGGGCTTGTTAAATTTTTTAGCAAAATCGAGGGCAGACGTATCTTCGCAATCTTCTTTTTTGAATGAAACGATGAAAAAACAAGAGCCGCCGGTGAATGGTCACCAGGAGTTTATAGAAATTTTCGGCGCCAAGGAACACAATCTTAAGAATATTGATATATCAATTCCCAAAAATAAACTGGTTGTAATAACCGGTATTAGCGGTAGTGGGAAATCGTCTCTGGCTTTCGACACTATTTATTCTGAAGGCCAACGCCGTTATATGGAGACTTTTGGCGCTTATGCACGGCAATTTATTGGTGAAATGGAGCGTCCCGATGTAGATAAGATTACAGGGCTTTCACCGGTGATTTCTATCGAGCAAAAAACCACCAATAAAAACCCACGTTCTACGGTGGGTACTGTTACTGAAGTATATGATTTTTTGCGATTGCTATTTGCTCGGGCCAGCGAAGCCTATTCATATAACACAGGTAAAAAAATGGTTCGCTGGAGTGAAGACGAGATTGTCAATAATATTTTCGCTCGCTTCGATGGATGCAAGATTACTTTACTGGCTCCTTTGGTAAGAGGTCGTAAAGGCCACTATCGTGAATTATTTGAAGAAGTTAGAAAAAAAGGATTTCTGAAAGTACGGGTAGATGGCGAGATAAAGGATCTCGCTCCAAAAATGCAAGTTGACCGTTACAAAATCCACAACATTGAATTGGTAATCGACCGTTTAAAAGTTTCAAAAGAAATGCGAACCCGAATTAGCCAGAGTGTTCAGCAATCTTTGAAACTGGGAAAGGATTTAATGTTTGTTTTATTTGAAAATGATAAAGGCAAAACGGGTGAGGCCGCATATAGCCGGCAACTAATGTGCGAAGACACGGGCATTAGTTATGAAGAACCTTCTCCAAATTCGTTTTCGTTCAACTCCCCATACGGTGCCTGCCCAACCTGCAAAGGTTTGGGACAGGTATATACCGTTGATATGGATACCATAATTCCAGATGATGGTTTAAGTATCAATGAAGGAGGAATCGCACCATTAGGTGGCGAAAGAGAGGCTTATATTTTCAAACAGGTTCAAACCCTTTCTAAAAAAAATAAATTTAGTCTAGACACTCCAATAAAGAATCTGTCGGAAAAATCACTAAACCTTATTTTATACGGAAAAGAAGAAACCCCTGCAGAAGGTGAGTTGGAATTCGATGATGAGGCTATTGATGGCAATGTTTATAGCGGCGAATTTGAGGGAGTAGTTAACCAGGTTAAACGATGGTTTGCTACCAGCACCAGTGAAGCAATTCAACGCTGGGCCGAAGGCTTTATGCAACTAACAACTTGTAAAACCTGTGATGGTACACGGTTAAAAAAGGAAAGCCTTTGGTTTAAAGTTGATAAAAAGAATATCGCAGAACTAAGTAGGATGGATCTTGTTCATTTGCTCAAATGGTTTGATGGAATAGACCGCCGTTTAAATGATAACCAAAGAATAATTGCTCGTGAAATTGTAAAGGAAATAAGTGAACGACTGCAGTTTCTGTTAGATGTTGGATTAACTTATCTCACCTTAAACCGGCCGACAAGAACATTGAGTGGCGGTGAATCCCAACGCATTCGTTTAGCCACACAAATTGGCTCTCAATTACAAGGCATCACCTACGTATTAGATGAACCTTCAATTGGTTTGCATCAAAGAGATAATCATCGTTTGATCACTGCATTAAAAAATTTGAGAGATATCGGCAACAGTGTTTTGGTGGTGGAGCATGATAAAGACATTATGCTTGCTGCAGATCATTTAATTGATGTAGGCCCTCGCGCTGGCTTCCATGGTGGCAAAATTATGGCGCAGGGCACACCACAGGATGTGATTCAGAATGATACGTTGACAGCTCTTTTTCTCAGGGGTGAAAAAGAAATACCTGTTCCAAAAGAAAGAAGAAAAGGAAACGGGAAAACGATTGGAGTTAAAGGCGCTAATGGAAATAATCTCAAAAATGTTTCCGTTAAATTTCCTTTGGGTAAAATGATTGTAGTTACAGGGGTTAGCGGCAGTGGTAAATCTACCCTGATCAATGAGACTTTATATCCCGTGCTTTCTCATCATTGTTATGGCTCAAAGTTCACAGCTCTTGAATATAAAAGTATTTCAGGATTAGAAAATATCGATAAGGTAATTGAAATTGATCAATCACCAATTGGCCGTACTCCCAGAAGTAATCCTGCAACATATTGTGGCTTCTTTACTGATATCAGAACTTTGTTCTCTTGTATTCCTGAAGCAAAAATTCGTGGTTATAATGCAGGACGATTTTCTTTCAATGTAAAAAGCGGTCGGTGTGATGTTTGCGAAGGAAGTGGGTTGCGAACTATTGAAATGAACTTTCTGCCTGATGTTTATGTTCATTGTGAAAAATGTAATGGTAAGCGATACAACAGAGAAACACTGGAAATTCGTTATAAAGGAAAATCTATTGCGGATGTCCTGGACATGACTGTAGAAGAAGCGGTCCAATTCTTTCAGGCCGTTCCTTATCTGTATCGAAAAATAAAAGTGCTGGAAGATGTTGGCCTTGGATATATAACTTTAGGCCAGTCAGCAGTAACATTAAGTGGCGGGGAGGCACAACGGGTTAAGTTGGCCACTGAATTGGCTAAAAGAGATACTGGTAAAACGTTTTACATTTTAGATGAACCAACAACAGGATTGCACTTTGAAGACATACATCACTTGCTTGAAGTGTTGAATAAGTTAGTTGATCGCGGTAATACCGTTTTAGTAATTGAACACAATATGGATGTGATAAAAGTTGCAGACCATATTATTGATTTGGGACCAGAAGGGGGTGAAGGCGGGGGGATGATTTTATTTGAGGGAACTCCCGAGCAACTAGTGAATGTAAAAGAAAGTTTTACTGCGCAATTCCTAAAGGAAGAACTGCGCAGTAAATAATGTCTAGATACCAAAGGTTCCATATGACAGTCCAAATATTCTCATCAAAATACCGCCTAAAATCCAACCTACGACCATATAAACGACAATACATACAATCAAACTCACAACAAAATAGCCGGTTTGCTTATCAGCTGGTGTCTTTTTGATTTTTGGTAAGCCAATATAAAGCAGATACAAACCATACAAACCAAACAAGGATCCAAAAAATGCGATGGCAGGTATCAGTGCAAGCAATCCACCTATCCAGACTGGAGTCAATGAATAAGCTACCAGTTGAAGAGATCTATTGAAATTTTTTTCCGATTGGAAAGACGGAGCTAAAGCATCAATAACAAAAGAAGTAAGATAAACTGAAACAAACGCACCAATAAGTATTGTCAACGCCTGGTAAATACCCCAGTCAATTCCCATAATTCTTACGCCAAACATATTGAATCCTACAAATGCATATCCAATAAATGCAGCAAGGGCAGCAGCTGCTGCAAGTGGTAACACATACCCTGTGATAATTTGATTTGAATTCGGTGTTTCCATGGAGATAACATCCCATTCCCTTGCCGGTTGTACAATCATATTCTTTACTCTATCAACAAGATTTGTTTTGGTTGCCCCTGTAAATGGTTGATTAGTTGGTTCCATATAAGTGAGTTTGGTTAAAGCCTACTCGTTTGGCTTTTCGGCAATCGCCCCTTACTTTTTTTTGGGTGTTCAGGTACATTCCCGGAAGTATTCAAGGGCTGAACTGAAGTTTAATTAAAGGGGAAGGATATTTTAAATTTAGAACAACTGGGCGAGAAATTATAGATAAATAAATTCAGATTTAAGAAAATATCGAATAATAATAAAAATGCAGGGAGTGATTAAGTAAATCTATTGAATTAGGCAGTTAAGGCTAGTTTCAACCGGATATCAGATTACACCAATTTCCCTGCTGGGAGTTATAGGCAATGAAAAGAACTGAGTTAACCAATAAGGAGGGCAGAGAGTAATTAATAAAATTTTAATTAGCGTACTATAGGGAACGGATTAGGTTTCATCAACCGGTTATTGAATTTTATTAAGCTCAACTGCCTCTTATTGGAATATTTTTATTTGATTAAGATCTTTCCTGATTCAATGCTTTCATCTTTCTCGAATACATCATATACGTAAGTACCTTTCTTAAGATTTTCAATTGTCGATCTTTCTTTATTATGTAAAACAGCCTGAAACACTAATGTACCTTCCACATCAAAAACATAAAAATGCAATGATGAGCTGGTACTGGCGCTCACACTTAATTTTCCATGTGATGGATTTGGATAAATTTTTATAGCGGTTCTCTTTGTTTTGGCGGAGTCTATAGAAATAATATTGCTGGTATTGTCAAATCCTGTCTGGGCAGAAACACCAACAGAAATCAGTAAAAACAAACTGGCAAACAATAGACTTCTATTCATAAGGTTTGATTTAATAAAAGGCCGGACATCTTAATTGCCTTAATTCATTGCTCATCTGGTTCAATCTCCAGCCCAAACGAAGTATGGTCGAGAAGAAAGCATCATTTTGAGTAGGATCTCCGCGTTGATTGTCCAATAGAACCCTTGTTTGTGTCACATTGGTAGGGTCAAAATTTTGTCGGTAATACAATTGGTTAGCCATTGTAGCCTGGTCCGGAGTCAGATATTTTGCAAAAAGGGTACTGTTAATATTAGTCGTACTAACATCATCGACATAATCTGTAAAAGTCTGGCGGTGTAAAACTTCCAGGCCAATGAACATGTTTTCTTTGATATAGAATTTTGCACCAAAGCCTGCCGGGACTTCCAATTGTGTAAGACTATAAGGCTTGCGATCAGGATATTCGGCAAAGCCCTGTCCTTCTAAACGTAAAGGTTGCAGGGCAACCCAGCTACTGCTTCCATTAGGAGCAAAATATTGTCCTTTGGGATTGAAGTGAAATACACCAACACCTATCAAACCATAAGGCCTGATTTTGCCAAGCAAACCATCATATTTTTCGAGGAAAACAGTAGGCGATATTTCTAAGGCTGCATAACCTTCCAGTAAAGACGAACGAAATTGAAGGTTGCGTTGTCTGCGAAACTCTTCATCGCCACCTTTGCCTTTAATCGTACTGTCATAGCCTTCCAGCCTGCCATGGTTAACAGCCAGACGAAATCCTATCCATTCTGCCGGATATATGTTTAAATAAAGGCCTTTTGATAAATTAACCAATGGAAATTGCACGTCTTTCAGCCATGTTGACTGCCCAACACCAGAATTACCGCCAAGGTCGCCGAGGAAAAACAAAGGTCCGATGCCTAAGCCAATTTCCACCTTACCATTGCCGGTTGTAATTGATTGTGAATTTGCTGTTGCTGTTAGTAAGAAAAAACAGCTGATGAGTACTAATGTACGTACGCCTGGTACAATTGTTCTCATAGAATAGGGTTTTAGGTTTACAAGGATTTGGATATCGTGGCTAAAGTAGAGAAGTATAAACTAGCTTACAAGGCCATCGTAAAAAATTATTCAATAAAAAGAGAAACCACGAAAAGCTTCAGGTAGAATTACGTAATGTACCGGTTCACTTAAACCTGGCATCAAGCCCGCACTCAAAAAATTTTAACTGGCCAGGCTTTCATGCCTTCAGCATGTGAATATGTTCAATACCGTCTTCGAGATATATTTCGCCTACTTGTTGAAATCCTAACGACTCATAAAATTTTTTCAAATACAATTGTGCGCCAATTTTTATGGGACGAGCTCCAAATAACCTACAAACTTCACTAATAGATTGCTCCATTAACTCTTTGCCTACTCCTAATTTTCTAACTAGGGGGGAAGTAACAACTCTACCAATAGAAGGTTGCTGATAAATTTCTCCTGGGGGCACCAATCTTGTATACGCAATCAGCTTGTTATTACTAAATCCCATTAAATGGTAGGAGTTTTGATCTTTGTCGTCGGCGTCCTGGAAAACACAGTTTTGTTCAACAACAAAAACCTCGTTACGCAATTGAAGGATAGCATATAACTGGGAAGGTGCCAGGTCTTCAAATTTTTTTAGCAACCATTGGATTTGCATATCTCAAATTTAACGACCAGCACTTGGTATCACGGCGAGGCTTTCGTTACCCTCCTCATTTATTGACTGAACAGCAAAAAAATAATTATCCTTTGAATAGGGTAATGTTATTGTTGCTTCCTTCGTAAAAAATTTTTTCTGCCATACCGCCGAAGTGGTTTCTCGCATTAAAACATAGTAAGCATTTGCTTTGCCAGTTTTTGGGGCTTTCCAATTCAACGTTGTGCTGTTGGTAAGATTGCGAACTTCAACTCTTACATCCTGTGGCATAGACGGAGCTTTGGCAAGATTTGCTAAACTGGCCAGGTTGATCCCAGTATTTTTTCTGAGGTATTCGAAGTCCATAAATTCTGGAAGGTCCCCATAAACAATACCTTTATCTGTTCTCAGGTCCTGATGTTGGTGATTATAATTTTCATTCATTTCGGTTAAACGTACAGCAGCATAACCTTTTTGCAAAAATGGAGTGTGATCACCTCCCCGTAAAAAACGATCACTTCTATAAACCATAACCACCTCAAGGTTATCAACATAGCGTTCACCTATTTCTTTCACATAACGTGCCAGCTGCCTCGACTTGCTATCGTTTTCCAAACCCAGGCTCCGAACCGTTGAAAGTGCCCTTCCTGTATCCAAAACAGAAATTCCTTCACTAAAGACTCTTAGCCTGGTATTGTCAATGATATTTGTTTCATTACTATTGTTGCCACCCATAATATCATTGTTCAACATCGCATCAATATTCCAGTTTTTGGATTTTGCCTCGTTAGCCAGAAATGTTGAACCCAACAAACTTTGTTCTTCTCCACTTACTGCAACAAACATGATGGTGGCAGCAAATGAATGCTTGCTCATAATCCTGGCACATTCCATAACGGCAGCAACGCCACTTCCATCATCATTAGCACCCGGTGCATCTGAAGTTCGGTTCATTACATCAGTAACGCGACTATCCAAATGCCCGCTGACAATATACATGCGGTCATCATTGGGGTCGGTTCCTTTCAAAATAGCCGTAGCGTTTCCAAGGCTGGTGGCAACATCCACTCTTCTGCCGTCGGCGGGAATGGTAGTGGTATCAACATAACACGTCATTCTCCCATTACTGTTTTTTGCAAACTCGGTAAAGCGCTGAACCACCCAGTCTCTTGCTGCACCAATTCCTTTTTTCTTATCAGTTGTAGTACTTAAAGTATTTCTTGTTCCGAAGCTTACCAGCCTATTGATATATGATTTCAAACTATCCGGCGAAATTTCTTTCACCATGGCGGCTATTTGCGGGTCACGTTGAATAATCGTTTGTGCACAAATTTGATTTATTAAAAAAGGGACAAAAAGCAATAAAAGCAATTTTTTCATTGTGATAATTTCAGCGTCAAATTTAAGTAACGGAAAATCCTGATTGTTTTAATTCTATTATTATTTTCATTCAATTAAAAAATGTATAAGATGAATAATGTATCAGTGGCAACAATTTCATGGGCTAGAAATGAAGAAGAGGAAAAGTTTTTGCAAAATGCTCTAAGGCACTTGTCTGATTTAGGTTTGCCTGTCTATATTACTGATGGCGGTTCATCTCAGAATTTTCTCCAGTTTCTTCATGGCCTTTCAAACTTCACAGTGTCGAATGCCAAAGGACTTTGGCCCCAAGCTAAATCGAGTATTATGAAGGCCGGTAATAACTCAAAATTTGTTCTTTACACAGAACCTGATAAACTGGATTTTTTTTCAAACTACGTGGCAAAAATGCTTGAGCTCCTAATTAGTGAAAACACCGGTGTTATTTTGGCTTCCCGTTCATCAAAAGGATTTTCAACCTTTCCAGTTTTTCAGCAAATGACAGAAAATACCATAAATCAATGTTGCAAAGAGGTAATCGGAAAAGATTTGGATTACTGCTATGGTCCTTTTTTATTTCATTCCAAATTGATTGCTTCTATCGAATCATTAAAAGACGATTGTGGCTGGGGCTGGAGACCCTTTTTATTCGCAATTGCGCATCGTTTAGGTTTTACTTTAGAAAGTTATCAGAATGATTTTGGTTGTCCCCCTGATCAGCGTATAGACAATGAAGCAGAAAGAATTTACAGAATGAAACAATTAATACAAAATCTAAATGGATTAATTGACGCTACCACTGTTGATTTGTCGAAGTCAAAATAAATTAAAAATAATTGTCGACCTTATTTAATAGTCGTATTTATCTTTCCATAGGCCTCGCAAAAATTTTCTTAGTTCTTCTTCTCTCGGATTTTTTCCGGGATCATAAAACTTTGTTCCTTTTAGCTCATCAGGTAAAAACTCCTGCTCAGTAAAATTGCTTTCATAACTATGAGCGTATTTATAGTTCTTGCCATAACCCAATTTTTTCATAAGGCCGGTAGGCGCATTGCGTACGTGTAATGGAACCGGCAAATCACCTTCCTTTTGTACAGTTCCCAATGCATCCTCTATTGCCATATACGATGCATTGCTTTTATGAGACGATGCAAGATAAGTTGCTCCCTGGGCAAGGATAATTCTTGCTTCCGGGTAACCGATTTTATTCACTGCTTCAAAAACAGCATTTGCTAAAACCAATGCAGTTGGATTTGCATTGCCGATATCTTCACTGGCAAATATGACCATGCGTCTCGCAATGAATTTTACGTCTTCACCGCCTTCAATCATTCTTGCCAGCCAGTAAATGGCACCATTAGGATCACTGCCGCGCATTGATTTAATAAATGCAGATATGATATCGTAATGCTGCTCGCCGGTTTTGTCGTATAGTGCAATTCTTTGTTGGGCGATGGCTATCACTTTATCATCTGTGACAATTATTTTTTTCTCTTTCGATAATGCATCAACGACCAGTTCGAGTAAATTCAAAAGCTTTCTTGCATCGCCGCCCGAAATAGTAATCAGAGCTTTTGTTTCTTTTAATTCGACTTTTTTTGTTTTCAGCCATTCATCTTTTTGCAAAGCCTGCTGTAATAATTTCACAAGGTCATCTTCGGTTAAAGCTTTTAATACGTATACCTGGCATCTGCTTAATAGAGCGCTGTTTACTTCAAATGACGGATTTTCTGTAGTAGCGCCAATTAATGTAATAATCCCTTTTTCAACTGCTCCAAGAAATGCATCTTGTTGTCCTTTGTTGAAGCGATGAATTTCATCAATAAATAAAATGGTTTGTGACAGTTTTTTTGCAGCGTCAATAACTTCTCTTACTTCTTTCACTCCGCTACTAATTGCACTCAGTTGAAAATAAGGGACATTCAAAGTGTGAGCAATAATATTGGCAATAGTCGTTTTTCCTGTGCCAGGGGGCCCCCATAGAATCATGGAAGGAATTTTACCATTTTCGATTGCTGTTCGTAAAACACTTCCTTTGCCCGTCAGGTGTTCTTGTCCCACTAAATCATCCAATGTCTGCGGTCGCATACGCTCTGCTAATGGTGCCGAGGAATTCATGGTTCAAATTAAGGAAGAAAAATAGAACGGAGGTAAGAAGAGGTTCAAGAGGTTTAACAGGTTCAAAAGGTTCAAGGGTTTCAAAAGGTTCAAAAAGTACTGGAAAGTTATTTATTGAAACTTCTGGAACTTTTCGAACGTTTTCAACTTGTTGAACATTCTTAAATAACTTCATAAAAAGATTGGCTATGAAGATTGCTTTTCACGGTGCTGCCCGCACGGTAACAGGCTCTAAACACTTGTTGACACTAAAAAATGGAAAAAAAATTTTACTCGATTGCGGAATGTTCCAGGGAATGGGAAAAGATACTGATGTTCTAAACCGCGATTTTGGTTTTGAGCCATCAGAGGTCGATGTGATGATTCTCTCACATGCGCACATAGATCACAGCGGCTTAATTCCAAGATTGGTTAAACAAGGCTTTACCGGGAAAATTTTTTGTACAGATGCAACAAGGGAATTATGTACTCTGTTGCTTGAAGATTCTGCGGAAATACAGGAAAACGATGTAAAGTTTCACAACAAAAGTAGCAAGGCCCAGGGAGGCCCTTTATTGCAACCATTATATACTATTGAGGATGCTAAAAATTGTTTACGTAGTTTTTACGAGCAGCCTTATGGACAATGGTTTAATGTGATAGAAGATGTTCAGGCGATGTTTACCGACGCCGGACATATTTTGGGTAGCACCTGTGTACATGTTCGTGTTACCGAAAATGGAGTCACGCAACAACTTACATTTAGTGGAGATGTTGGCCGCTAT
>Ga0207650_10002819_pt1 | contig 12002 bp, 9 predicted proteins | sample KBSS63metaG_FD_184325 | JGI IMG/M metagenome (GOLD analysis project Ga0207650, IMG submission 184325) | Switchgrass rhizosphere microbial communities from Kellogg Biological Station, Michigan, USA - KBS S6-3 metaG (SPAdes) (version 2) | ecosystem: Host-associated > Plants > Roots > Rhizosphere >...
GGCGCAGGTCGAGGAGCCGATCATCGGTGCGGTGGTGCTGGCACCTGCCGTCCTCGACAGCATGAGATATTTCGGCGTCGATAATCGATGGGTCGTCTGGGGGAGCCGCGCAGCGAAGATCGGCGGCGCGTTGCTAATCGTAAAGTCTGTGCGCTGACTGCGTTAGACCTGTGTGTCGGTCTTCGCGCCCTGCGATGGTCCCAGCGCGAAGGTCATGGTGCCATCAACCACGACTTGGCCGTTCACCCGTGCAAAACCTTCAAGTTCCCCCATCCGGCTGCGCAGACGCTTCACGCGCGCTTCAATCTCCACGACGTCCCCGGCGTACACAGGACGTCGATAACGGACCCGCTTGATGCCCATGAAGAACGGCAGCTTGTCGCGGTTTTCCGGCTTCCACAGAATCAGGATGGCCCCGACCTGTGCGACACACTCGGTCAGGATGGTCGGCGGTAGCGCGGGCGATTCTCCGGGCTGGTGTGAGAGGTACCGCTCGTTGAGCGAAACGTTCTTGATACCGACGATCCGCTTGTCCGGTTCCAGCTCGGTGATCCGATCGACCAGCAGGAATGGAAAGCGATGCGGCAGAATCCGTTCGATGGCGCTGTAGTCCAGCGGCAGAATCAAGGTTTCCAAGAAGCGTTCAGTATAATCCGGTCATCTCGTGACCAACGTTGACGGGGTGCGGCCGACCGGACCGGCCCGACCTCCTACTGACACAGAGCTGCTCTCGACGCTTTTCGAGCTCGGACGCGAGGTGACGTCGGTTCTCGACCTCGACGAACTGCTCGCGAAGATTCCGCAACTCATCGCGCGCCTGACGCGGTTCTCCGCGTTTTCGGTCTATCTGCTCGAGGGAGAACGCGAGGAGCTGCGCATCGCCTACTCGGTCGGCTACCCGGAAGAAGTGGCACGCACAGTACGCCTGCGTCTCGGGCAGGGCGTCGTCGGTACTGCCGTGCAGGAGGGGCGGCCGATCCTCGTCAACGATATCCGTGAGGAACCCCGGTACGTCGGACCACTGCGAAACATGCTCGCGCAGCTCGCGGTGCCGATGCGACGGAAGGGGAAAGTCATCGGGGCGCTGAATCTGCTGAGTGAGACGGAAGGCGCGTTTACGCTGCAGGATGAGGCGCTGCTGCGCCAATTCGCCGCACACGTGGCCGTCGCCATCGAGAACGCGCGCCTGTTCGAATCGGAGCATCAGTACGTGGCGACGCTCGAGACACTCGCGGAAATCGGCCGCGAGATGTCGTCGATTCTCGACCTCGATCAACTGCTGACAAGAATCGCCAGCCTGACGAAACGCCTGATCGACTACCGCACGTTCGGGATTCTGCTCTTGAATGAGCAATCGCGTGAGCTGGAGATGAAGCTTGCAGTCAGCTACGGCAAGGGTGCCGAGAAGCAACACATGAAGCTTGGCGAAGGCCTGGTGGGTTGGGCCGCCCTGCACAAGGAGCCGGTGCTTGTCGCTGACGTGTCGACGGATCCTCGTTACGTGAACCTCGTCGAGGACGCACGTTCCGAGCTGGTTATTCCGATGCTAATCAAGGATCGATGCATCGGTGTCTTCGATCTGGAGAGTCCGGAGCTGAACGCGTTCACGAAAGAACACAAAGAGCTGCTGACACTGCTCGCCAGTCAGGCCGCGATTGCGATCGACAACGCCCGCCTGTATGAAGAAGTCAGGCAGAACGAAGAGCGGATCGAAAAAGAACTGCGCTTCGCGAAACGCGTGCAGATGGCGCTCCTTCCCACCGAATTGCCGAAGGGGCTGCGCGGCGTCGATGTTGCCGGCCGGTTTGAACCGGCGACCGAGCTCGGTGGCGATATCCACGACTACCTGGCGCCAGACAACAACACGCTCGTGGTGGCGGTCGGTGACGTTTCCGGAAAGGGAGCACCCGCCGCGCTCTACGGAGCATTTGCGGCCGAGCTCGTACGTTCGCGGACGATGAGGCGTCGCTTTGCGCCCGACCGATTTAGCGTCTCCGGTGTGCTGCAGGCAATGAACACGATTCTCCATGAGCGCCAGCTCGAGGAGTACTTCTGTACGTTGTGTTACGCCTTCTTCGATTTCAAGGCGCACACCGCGACACTCTCGAATTCGGGGCTGCCGTACCCGATCCACTGCACACACGATGAATGCATGCAGATTGAACTGCCCGGTGTGCCGCTCGGTTCGTTTCCGGGCGTAACCTACGACGAGGTGACGCTACCCTTACACAAGGGCGATCTGTTTGTCTTCTGCAGCGATGGAATTCTCGAAGCAATGAATGAAGAGGACGAGGAATTTGGCCCACGGCGTCTCTGCGATGTCGTGCGCGAATACCGCCAGCAGACGGCGAGAGCCATTGTCGACGCGATCTACGATGCGGTGGCCGCGTTCCAGCGCGGCACACCACCTCACGACGACATGACGGCCGTGGCCGTCAAGATCGTCAGCAAGGGCGAAATCAAGAAAGCCTGAGCCCTAGCTCTTGATCTTGCGGTTGTCTTCCTGCAGATGCAGGCCGATCGACCGCCCGCCGAACGACCCGAGCTCATTCACCTTCCCTTTGACCCTGACCCTGGCTCCCGTCTGGGGTATCACCCGGCTCGATCTCGAGATCACAGTGATTTCGCCAGACCCGTCATCGATCCTGTATCCCTGAATGGGCGCGAGGCGCCCCAGGAAGCCGGCACCATAACTACCCGTTACGACGCCTTCGATACTCACGGTCTTCCGGTCGTACTTGTCCGGGCGATCTTTCAACTCGGCAATCCGCACACCGTGTGCTGCGCAGCCCGCGGCCATCACGGAGCTCAGAATCACAACGGAGCAGACACGGAATAGCTTGGTCATCGGCTCGGCTCCTCGAAAACCGTCTACGAAAAAGCGCCACGGCGGATCGTGAATGCTGCCAGCCGGGATGCGGCGATGCCAGCGCCTGCCTGAAGTTACGCACCCCGGTGATCCGCCGCGGCTGGACACAGGTTTATCAATTCCCATGCCCGGGCGCCGAACGCGGCAAACTGCTGAAAACGCTGGTCCGGAGCCGCCGCCGCGTCCTCGTGAGGGGGCAGCGCCAACTCTTGCCCGGTCCGTTTCGTCTCAGAGGGTGGTCACATTGTCCGCTTCAGGCGAACACAGGGAGGAGTCATGAGGAGTTTCATCGGAGGCGCCGGGCGACGCGTCGCGCTCGCCGTCATTGCCGCGGCGGTTACGGCCGCGCTGATGCTCGCAGTGCAGCCCGCCAGCGCTCAGGATCCGCGGGTCATCGTCGGGCCCTTCTCGGGATCGGCCTCGATTGGCGTCGGCATTCGCGACGTCACGAGCGACGACGCGACGAAAGCGAAGTTGGGTCAGCCCTCAGGCGCCTATGTCGAATCCGTGCGGGAGGGGAGTCCCGCCGCCAAAGCAGGAATGCAGTCCGGTGACATCGTTGTTGACTTCGATGGCGAACGAGTCCGCAGCGCCAGTCATTTCACCCGCTTGGTTCAGGAGAGCGTGCCGAATCGAGAACTGAGCGCAGTCGTCGTGCGCGGCACGTCGAAGCAGACGCTCAAAATCGCTCCCGAGGCAGCGAGTGCGTTCAATTTCTTGTCGGGCAACGCGAGAGTGCGCGCCCAACGTCAACTGCCGGATCTCAACCTCAATCCGCGCGGCAACCTCAACTTCGACAACGATGCGCTTCGACGGGTATTCCCGGCAAACGGGGCTACCCTTGGCGTCACCGTGTCGCCGTTGTCGGATCAGCTCGCCAGCTACTTCGGGGTAAAGGAAGGAGTGCTGGTGAGCGGGGTCACGGGCAACTCGCCTGCGGCGGCTGCCGGCGTCCGGGCTGGCGATGTGATCACGGCCATCAACGGCCAGCCGGTTTCGAGCAGCGCTGACCTTTCACGTGCGCTGCGTGATAGCCGAGCGGAGTCGGTTGATATTTCGGTCACACGCGAGAAGAAGTCGCTATCGCTCAAGGCGACGCTACCGGCACGCACTCGTCCGTCAGGACGCGGCGGCCTTCCGGTCTAGCGTTTCCACAGCAGCCGTGCTTGCGGACGGCCACGCCGCAAGCACGCTGGCGAGCTGTGAGGCGATGATTGTCACCACCGCTCGCGTCGTATCGTCTCCGTCCCGGCCGCTTCGAGTCTCGGCCGCCAGTACGCCCACACAGCCTGTCGGGCTCAGCAGCGGCGCAACAATAGCGCCATAGCCGCTCGCGTCTGCGCTGACCGTCCGCAGCTGACCGCTACGCCAGGCTGCGGCAGTGACGTTTTCCCCGCTCCGTGGGATGGGCCTGATTCGCTGAAGGACCGCCGAATCATAACCGTGGGCGGCAGCCGCAAAGAGCTCGTCGCCTGCACCCATCCAGATAACCAGGCCTCGCGCATCGAGGATTTCAGCGGCGCGGCCCAGCAAACGTTGAAGTTGCTCCTGATCCGAAAGGGTCCCGAGCTCGGTGGAGAGTGCGGCCGCTGCAGCGAGGTCGATGGATGGCACGGTCGTCCCAGTCGCGACGGTGGGTGGTTCAGCTTGTCGCTGCGGCGGCGAGGACACTGCGATCTCCGTTTGCCTGCCGGTCACACGCCATGGAACGACCGCAAATAGCACCAGAGCAGCAGCCCAAATTACGCCAGCCGCCCCGAGCGCGGCCGCCGACCGGAACGACGTGGTCGCCCGGGCGTTGCGGTAGCTCGCGACTTCCGCGTTGCGGAACGCACGAAGACTGGCGTTCAGCTGGGTCACCTGGTCACGCGCGGACGCGAGGACCGTCTCCGAGGCGGCGTTCTCGTCGCCGTGCGCGAACTGGTCACGGGCGCGGCTGCCTGCGCCCATGAGGGCAGAGAGCGCTGTCCAGAATTCTTCCAGCCGCTCTTTGCTGGCGCCCGAGTCCGCCGCCGCACGCAATCCTGCGGCGTCGGTCGTGATCCGGTCGATCAGAACTGAGACTTGTGTGAAGGAAGCGACATCCCGGCTGCGGTTTTCCGCGTAGGCCCGTTGCGCACTGGCAATGGTCGAGATCGACGCAAGCAGTCGATCGACGGTGTCTTCTTTCGATTCGCGCTGTTCATCGAGCTGGCGACGGACACGCTCGTTCGACCAGATGAAAAACCCAGACAGGATACCGACGAGGAGAATCGAACACAGGGTAGCGAGCCGCCTACCGCGGTGCTGCATGCTGTGTCACATGATAGCTGTGAATCGACGGATGGGTACGCGTCAGATTAGTAGACGGGCAAGTAGGGCGTCAGCCACTTCGCGATGACGGTGAACTTGTTGGTGAAGATCAGCAGGCCGATCACAATCAGGAGCGCACCGGACACGATCTCGATCGTGTGGTAATAGCGTCGTATCCGTCCCATCGCGGAAAAAAACCGATCGATCATCAGCGCGGTTGCCAGAAACGGCACGCCCAGGCCCAGCGAGTACACCGCGAGCAGGCGCACGCCCTTGCCGACAGTCTCCTGCGAGCCGGCAAGCGCCAGGATTCCAGCGAGAATCGGTCCGATGCACGGGGTCCAGCCAAATGCGAAGGCGACGCCAACGAGCGCGGCACCGAGAAATCCGGCCGGCTTTTTCGACGTGTGAACGCGTTTCTCCTGATACAGCCACTCGATGCGCAGCACACCCATCGTGTGCAGGCCGAAGATGACGATGACGGCGCCAGCGATGCGATTGAAGAGCGCCTGCTGCTGCGTCAGGAACTGGCCGATCGCGCTGGCCGCGGCGCCGAGAGAAATGAAGACGAGCGAGAACCCGACGATGAATGCGAGCGACGAGAGCACCACCTGACGCGTCGTACCGGCGGGGCGTGCGACAGCGACCGCTGAACCGCCCGCGACGGGCGTGCCGCGCATTTCGTCGAGGGATAGCCCGGAGATGTACGAGAGGTATCCCGGTATCAACGGGAGGACACATGGGGAGATGAACGACAGGAGCCCCGCGCCGAACGCCGCCAGCAGCGTGACGTTTTCTTCCATTGGGGGCTAGAACACGTCCACCCGGGCGCTTATTCCACCGGCCTCAGCGGAATGAATGCCGACTGTGGCGAGGCGCCTTCCATCTGGACGTTGTGTCCTTTTACCGGCGGGAGGTCCTGATACATGAAGTCCCACTTCCATCGCTCTGAAGGATTCGAGGCCTGCAGCCAGTTTCGAGCCGGGACCGCCCGGTTGAACACCAGTTGATCGGCGTTCGCATAGGGAGTTCCCGGTCCAGCAGCGGCAATGGCACGTCGTACATCATCCGAACTGTCGTACGGCAGGGTGAGACCGAGGGCTCGACCGACGTTGACCAGAATCTGCCAGTCGTCGAGCGCTTCCCCCGGAGGTGCCGTGACGCGCGATGCGGCCTGCACATGTCCGGTCTGGTTGGTATAGACCGCGTCCTTCTCAACGTATGCCGCCCCTGGCAGGACGAAGTCTGCAGCTTCGGCCAGCGGTGTGAGCAGAACCCCCTGGACGATCAGAAGCGGCAACACTCCGGTCTGCCGCGCCGCGACAATCCACGAGACGTCGCCAAGCGAGCCGTCCGGACCGGGATCGATGACGTAGAGCGCCTTGACGCGACCACCCTCGACGGCCGTCCGCAGGCGCGTCAGGTCGGGCAGGCCATCGTTTCCGACGCCGACCTCATAGCCCAGTGCCTTCGCGCCGTTCACGTTCGGCGCATCGGTGGGCGGAATCTTGAACTTGGCCGTCGCGGGCTGCGGTTTGTCGCTTCGGGTCCACGACACACTCACAGCCTTCAAGCCGTCGCTTCCGAGTAGCCCTTCGACCAGCTGGCGCAGCACGAAGAGCTCTTCCATCGAGGCATGCGCTGAGACGTGGAACCGGACCGATGTGGGATCGGCGGAGCCAGCTTGTTGTATGCGATCACGCAGGCGCGGGCCGACGTCGTGCCACGCAGCCGCTTCAAGCTGACTCCCGCGGCGCATCATCGGACGACGGAGACGGTGCTCGCTGTCGACCCATTGATAGTCGAAGCGGCCGATGTCGCACATCCAGTAGCTGTTGATCTCCGGGTTCATCCGCGGCGTCATCCGGATGAGCCGGGAACCTCGCGCCCATTCAGGCTTGGCCTTCAACCAGGCGCTGGTGTTGCAGCCCTTTGCGCAGAGGGTGCACACGGTATCCACCACGCCTGGGTTGTCCCAGGGACGGCTCTTGAACCGGTACTGTCTGGTGGTAATCGCCCCGACCGGACAGACATCCATCAGATTGCCCGAGAGCAGCGAGTTCACGCCTTCTTCGCGGAAGGTGGCGATTTCGCTGCCGTTGCCTCTGTCCACGATCCCGATCTGTGCGTCGGAATCGATTTCGCGCATGAAGCGGACGCAGCGCGTGCAGAGAATGCACCGCTGGCGATTCAGCATCAGCGTCGGTCCAAAGTCGACGTCGCCCTTGACGCCTTCGCCGTCGAACACCCGGCGCGGAAAGTCCATACGGCTCTCGGCGGGACCGAAGGTGTACGAAAAATCCTGGAGCGGGCACTCACCGCCCTTATCGCAGACCGGGCAATCGAGCGGATGATTCACGAGCAGGAACTCGAGCACGCCCGCTCGCGCGGCGGTCGTCTCAGGATCACGGGTGCTGACGACCATCCCCTCGGTGCAGGCCATCGAGCAGGATGTCTGCAGCTTCGGCATTTTTTCGATCTTGACGATGCAGACGCGACAGGAACCGTCCACGCCGAGGCCGGGGTGATAGCAGTAGTAGGGAACCGAAATGCCCGCCTCGATGGCGGCCTGCAGGACCGTCTTTCCCTTTGCGACAGTAACCTGCTGTCCGTCGATGGTCAGCGTGACCGTTTCCATATCCGGCCGATCATATCAGCCGGTTGCCGCCGCCGGTTAGTGGTTGTGCTTGATTGATCGGTCGCGACGATCCTACAGTTCGCCAGGCAGGCACGCCTCACTCCACCCGGTCACCCCGCTCCGCCCAGGAGGTCGTGATGGACGTAACCCGCAGACGGTTTGGCTCGCTTCTCGAATGGTGTTGCGCCGCCGTGTGTGCCGTCGGCGGGGTTTTGCTGGCATCGCTCGCAATCGAGAACGTCCGCAGCGTCCCGGCAGTCGTTCCGGTCATTGCCGAAGAAGCGCCAGACCCGCCCGCGATTTATGGAATTCCGCCCGGCGTCGCGCGTGTCCCGCTCTTGCTTCTGGCGAACACGCGCGAGATTCATCTTGGCGATCGATTGGACGACGTGGTCGAGCGACTGGGTCCGACCGCCCAGTTGGAATCAGAGTCGCGCGAAGAGGTCAGTAGCGGGCGCCGCGTGATGCGCTTCTATTCCGACGCCGGGGTGCAGTTCATTCTCGTGTTCGACGCGCGGGGCCGCGAGCAGTACCCGCGTGTGTCCGCAATCTTCGTTCGCTGAGCTCGGTCGCGTCGGTCAGCGCTCGTCGAATTCCGCGAGCGCGGCGAAGTCGCGGTTGATCTGCACCTCGCGGACGGGCGTGTCGGTTGGAATCGCACGTACGACCTGACGGTCGGTCACCGGCACCACGACGTCCCGCATCTGGCCATTGGCCAGCACCAGCCGGACCGTGACGGGGACATCGAAGATCGCGGTGCCCATTTGTTCGAACTCTACCGTCACGCGCCCTTCGGCAATCGTCGAATGTACGGAGATGCGAGGCACTTCGGCGTTGTAGATCCAGCGATCGAAGAACCGATCGAGCACCCTGCCGGAGGCGGTCTCCATGGCTCGTTCGAGATCGTCGGTTCCCGCTTTCTGGAATCGCCGGTCTTCATAGAACAATCGCAGTCCGCGAAAGAACGTCTCGTCGCCGAGCAGTCGGCGAAGCATGTGGAGGACGGCAGCACCCTTGTTGTAGACCAGCGCCCTGTACACCTTCAGATCCGACTTCAGATGACCGAGTCGATACCCGAGGTACACCGGCCCCTGCGCTGACTGCTCGAGGCCCCAGCGGCGGAATTGTCGAAGCATGTCGGTGAATACGCGCTCGCCGCGCGTCTTCTGCGCGTACAGAGCCGCGAAGTATTGCGCGAATCCTTCTGACAGCCACTGCTCGTGATAGTTCTTCCAGCCGACGGCCTGCCCCCACCACTGATGTGCGAGCTCGTGCGCGAGGAAGAACTCCGGAAAACCGTCGAATGCTGCTGGATCGTTGCGCCACGTTGAGATACCTGGTTGCGGGAGCTCATTCATGAGCGAGAAGTACGCAGGACTGTGTCCTCCGGGTAGCGTGCTTTCGGTGAGCGCGACGATGGTCGAGGGATACGGCGCATCCCCGACCAGCGACGCGTAGAACCTCAAGATGTCTTCGGTCGTCTGCAGGTAGTTCCGTCCGCGTGCTTGCAGACGCGAATTGGCTTCGACCGTGGTCGTGACCGTCTCGCTGCCACCAGAAAGCTCGTCACGCAGCTCAATCCGGCGTTCCCCTACCTTGACCATCCTGCTGGCGACAAACGCGAGATACCGGAGCGGCTGGTTGGCGCGGAAGGTAAACGTCTGGCCACTCTGGCCGGAGGTCGTGTCGGCTGCGGGCACGACCGCGCTGTCGGCCACAGGTTCGCCGGTCGCGACGACACGGTAGTCGTTCGGCACCGTCAGGCGAAGCGACGCCGACGCATAGTCACCGACGGGATTCTGCGGATACCAGTACGAACGGTTACTCAACAGGTACTTCGATTCAGGCGTGACGATCGATTCGGGCGGCGAGTCGGCGCGCACGGTATCAATGTCCAGATTCTGCGACTCCATGCGTCCCGCGTACTCGACGATCAACGTGAGGTCGGAATCCTGAAGCAGCGTGTGCGGCATGTTGACGGCGATCATGTTCTGCCCGTCGAGTCGAAGATAGAGCAGACGGCCGTATTCAACACTGGACACGGACGAGACGGCGAGCGAGTCTGCGAGCCGCAGCATGACGGTTGGCAGCGCGGTGGACCGCACCCGGATCGAGAGTCGTGCCCGGCCACGAATGAACTGGCGCTGCGGGTCGATCGCCGCCGCAACCGCGTAGTCGAGCACATCGTAATCAGGCGAGCCGTCATCGCTGTAAAAGCGTCCGCGCGCCGCGAGCTTGGCCACCGAGGGATACAACGTGATCGTCTTGCGGTCCGAGCGCCGGAACAGCGACACATCTTCAGCCTGTTGACCGGAGCGTAGGTACGTCAGCGTGTCGAACCGGCGTGTATCCACCTCCGCCAGGAAATCGTCGCCCGCTGGCAGTAAATGCCAGACGTCCTTGCTCATGTCGCTGACGTCCACCCCAAACGACAGGGGCGACGCCTTTCGGAACACGTCCTGCGCCTTCCGCGCGCTGCCCGCGTCACCTGTCGTATCCGTCAGTGTGGCGGTCGCGATCTGCTGGTTGTACTCGTGAGGATTGAAACGGATGTATGCCGTCTCAAATGCGGCGTTCAATGAGTCGGTGCCGGAGAAGATGCGCAACTGCCCGCGCTCGGTTGTCGACGCTGGCGAGTACCGGAGTTCGCCGCGGCCCACAAGCACCATTCCGGTGACGCCCTGGTCGCATTCCACAGGAAACAGCAGCCCTTCTTGCAGCGCGATGATCACATCCTCGGCCCGCAGTTCGAGGTTACGAACGGCCCGCGGCGTGGCGGTATTGAGGCGCAGTTTATAGAGGCCATCGATGGCGGATATCTCATCGATCAACGAGACGCGCCAGGACTCCGCATCGCCGCCCCGCGGACGCTTGATGTCAAGGCCGGCCGTGACAATGCGCGCGTGACCTTTTGTCTCCATGAAGAATTCGACGACGACCCGGAATCCATCGCCGGCTGGAACGCCCTCGAGCGGACTGCGGCTTCGCTCGAACAGCGCGATGCGTACGGCGCCGGGAAAGAACATGTCGTACGAGTACTGCGTGACCATGTCGTCCGAGAGCGATGTATCGAACAGGGTGGGGAACGCGGCTTTGTCGCCAGTGGTCAGCACGCGCTCGAGATGGCGAATCACCGCCTCAACCGGATCGCCGGCAGATCGTGACTGTGCGCGCGCGGGCACCGCGCAGCCGAGCACGCACGCCAGAACGATCAGCGCATTGCGCATGACGCTTTTACACCGGCAGCGGTGGCAGACGGCGGACCACCAGGATCGTCAGGTCATCGAACAACCGGCGCTGTTCGCTGTACTGGTCGACCGCGGCGAAGGTCGCCCAGGCGAGCTCTTTGGCCGAGGCCCAACCCGCACCGTCGATCACCGCCTGCAGGCCCGGTTCTTCGAACGGCACGCCGGCCTCGTTTTCAGCCTCAGTGACGCCGTCGCTGTACATCACGATCACATCACCAACGTTCAGTCGCGTCGAGGCAAATTCGTAGGTGGCGAACTCAAACATACCCAGCGCAATACCACCCGTCTTCAGGCGGTCGTAGGCACCGGTCGCACGCCGGACCAACGGCGGGTTCTGGCCGGCATTCACGTAGCCGAATTCTCCCGTCGAGGTGTCGAGGACGCCGAAAAAGAGCGTCACGAAGCGGGACGCGGGCGCATGCTTGACGATTTGCGCGTTGAGCCTGGCAGCCAGCGCTGCGCCCTCGAACCCCTCGTCCACGAGTGTCCGCATCATCGCCAGCAGCAGCGCCATCAGCAGCGACGCTGGACTGCCTTTGCCGGCAACATCGCCGAGCGCAAACAACACACGACCGTCCGGCAGGGGAAGAATGTCATAGAAGTCTCCGCCGACCGTGTTGGCCGGACGCGTCATTCCGAACGCCTCGACGCCGGACGCATGGAAGGCGGCGCGCGGCAGCATGGCCTGCTGGATGCCACGTGCGATCTCCAGATCGTTCTTCAGAGTCAGCCGATCAGCCACCTCGACGAACACCAGAAAGTTCACCAGCAGGAATCCGGCGAGCAGCCAGAGCGTGCCAGGTGCGAACGTGGGATGCGGCACGACCAGCAGGTGCACTTCCTGGAACAGCTCAGCAAGGCCAATCACGATTGAGATGAGCGCCGCCGCGTAGATCGCCCTGCGAGCTGGCGTCAGCTTCATCGTGAACGCCAGGAAGAAGACACGGGCGTAGGC
>Ga0207650_10002822_pt1 | contig 11997 bp, 5 predicted proteins | sample KBSS63metaG_FD_184325 | JGI IMG/M metagenome (GOLD analysis project Ga0207650, IMG submission 184325) | Switchgrass rhizosphere microbial communities from Kellogg Biological Station, Michigan, USA - KBS S6-3 metaG (SPAdes) (version 2) | ecosystem: Host-associated > Plants > Roots > Rhizosphere >...
CGCGCAAGATGTATCACAAAGGCCTCAAAGATCTGGAGAAGGGCGACGTTGGTCTCAACGAGATCGAAGAAGCTTTGAAAATTTTCCCGACTTACTTTGACGCGCTCAATACCCTCGGCACGCATTACGTCTCAAAAAAGGAATATCAAAAGTCGCTCGTCTATTTGATCCGAGCCGTGGACATCAATCAGAGAAGTTTTTCAACTTACTACGCGCTGGCTTATGCCTGCTATGAGTTGGAACACCGGCCGGAAGCGCTTGAAGCTGCGCGGGCCGCGACCATCCTGCAACCCAAGTCGTTCAACGCGCAGTTACTTTACGGAACGCTCCTGCGCATGGATCATAGCTACCAACAGGCCGAGGTCGCGCTCACGGAAGCGCAGAAACTCAGCAAGAACCGCCCGGTCCCCGAAGTTCATTGGCAGCTGGCTTTGCTTTACAACAAGCTCGGCCGCAATCAGGAGGCTGCCGATCAGTTGGAGATTTATCTAAAGCTGCAGCCGGACGCGGCCGACCGCAAGGGAATTCAAGACACCATCGCCCGGCTGCGCAAAGATACCAAAAAGAAGTTTGTCAGCTTGAATCAGTAACTCTCCTTAAGTTCGACGTAGTTTGAATCAGCTTCGACTCTCTCTCAAGACGACTAAGCCCAGTTGTCCGTCTGGTTCTGTGCGGACAACCGTTTCAACAAATAGAAAGCGAGGTGGGAAATGACTGTTAGAAAAATAGTAGGTGGAAGTTTACTTTTTTGCCTGATCGCATTCGCGGCAACCGTGGAACTGAAGGCACAAACGCCAGAGCCTTCCGCCGCGGCGTTTGCCGGCACCTGGGTTTTGGATAGAGAGAATACGAACACCAGCAAAGACTTTCCGCGCAAGATGAAAAACTACAAAATCATCGTGGCGGAAAACGGGCCAACGCTTAACGTGAAGAGCCAGGTTGACGGTACGGTAGAGATCGAGATTTCGCGCGATCGCGGTAGCGGTAATTCGGGCCCGGAGGTCATTTCCAACAATACCAGCCGTTCCAGCGTGCCGCCGCCCGGCGGCAGCATCAGCGGAAACACGCTCGGTACGTCGCGGCCTGAAGAGATCAACTACGGTGGCACGATGGCCCTCTTCTTCACGCCCGTTGAAGCCAACTACAACCTCACCGGCGAAGAAGTGAAGATCGACCTCAAGCAAGGCGACAAGGTAAACGGCACGGCACGCATTAAGGCTAAACTCGCCAAGGCTGGGAATCAGATACAGTTCACCACCATCCGGCGCCAGAACACGATGAAAGGCGACATAGAAATTACGGTCAGAGAAACCTGGAAGCTTTCAAAGGATGGGAAGCAAATGAGGTTCGAGCGGACGGTGGAAACGCCAACCGCGCGCGATCAGATCGTTATGGTGCTGGCGAAGGCTGCAGCGTAAGAAGAAGTCCAATGTCCAATGTCGCACGTCCAATGTCCATTTCGGTAGCGGGCCGCTTAACCTTCAACGGTTTGGACATTGGACGTTGGACGTTGGACTTTCCCTCAGTTGGTAATTTCAAAATCAGCCCATTGCGTTGCCACCGCGCGTTTTCCGCTCGCCTGTAGATCTTTCACTATCACCTGCAGCACGTAATCGCCCGGGGCCATGTTCCGGCCCAGCTTGAACACGCCCGTGCTGTCAATGCTATCTACCGCCGCCGCACTAACTGCCAGCGGTTTTTCCGGCGCCATGAAGATCTCTTTACCGTGTCTGAAAATTCTGTATTGAACCGTCAGGTTTGGCTGCGCGGTCTTAGCCCCGCGAGCGTTGTAAATTGAGAGATCGAATCTGATGTTGTCGCCCAGATGGAAACGGCGCCTGGCGAAGTCGCGTTGTTCGTCAGGTTGAAATTGTCTCGGCGCCGGGCTGCCGGCTTTCTGCAAACGCTGCAGCAGAATTCCTGACAACGTCAACCGATCCTTCTTGAGATTCGGAACCTCAACAAACTGGCTGGCCGAACCGATACGACCGGTGGCCGAATCGCGCATCACCACGCGCATCTGATAGGCCCCGGGTTTCTTAATTGGTACGGTAATGGTTGAAACGAACCCGTTGTCGATAATCTCCTGCAGGGTTTCGGCTCTGGCTTTGATGGTTTCGGTGCGGCTTACTTCGTCAACGATGGAGCCGTTGTCGCCAAATATCATGGCCACGATCTCGAACGACGCTTTGCGCCAGCCGCCGGGCTCTTCGGTAAACTTCAAGTCCGCGCCATTAACATAGAGCAGCGAGCGCATGAAGACTCCGGTCTTGGTGTCGTCGGCCAGCAGCGACGTCAAACGCAGGTCGATGTCGTTGGAATAGAAGGGCGAAGTTAAGGCAGCGTAGATTTGTTGCCGCGGAGTCTTAACCGGCGGCGTTCGGTCTTCATCCCGAACGCTGAAAAAGCCGCTGCGGTAGCGAACGTGCAAATCCGGCCGCAGCACTTTCACCTCTAATTTGTTGAAGCGAAGTTTTTTGGCGTCGAACGATTCACTACTCGGTTGATAACCCAGAACGTAGTAACTGTTCTGGTCGTTCATGATGCGCTGGATGCCTTTGGCCAGGTTGTTATTGTTGATGACTGCGAAGCCGCCGGTTTGTTCCGCAAGGGCGCGCAGGCCTTCCTGCGATTCATATAATTCCACTGACCGGCTGATGGCGACTTCCTGAACAATAGGCCGTCCTGACTGGACGAAATCCTCAAAAGTATCTTCAGCGTTTGCCATCAGCGCATTCACTACGCCGCGAGCATCCATCGTGTAAATGATCACCGAGTTTCGGTTAGCCATTTCGGTGAGACGCTGGAAGTTGTCGACCAAACGAGGATTGGGCTTCTTCTTGCCGTTGTCCAAATCGTAAAGCACGAAACCGTCGGAAAACAAAACAACCGCTTTGCGTCCTGGCAAATCGCGCATCCCTCGGACAACGTAGTTAACGGCGCCGAGCGTGCCGACAGAAAAAATCTCCTGGTTGTATTGATCGGCTTGTCGTTGCGAGCCAAGCATATCCGTGTAGGCGTTTTGTTGATGTTCCAGAGTTTCTTGAGGCAGTGCGGCCTCGCCAGTGACCGCGTACGACTGTGAACCGACCCTCGCCGCTCCCTCAATAGACGGATCGGCAACTGCAAACAGGTTGACGCCGGCGCGTCCATGCGGGTTCCAGCGAACCCGATCAATTGCCGCGTGCAAGATTCGTTTGTCGGTGGTGAATTGCTGCAACGCGCCGGCGCCGCTGCCGGTGCGAATGATTGCCACCACGTCGCCCGGCAGCATCTGCTCGTCGACGAATTTCTTGAGCGCTGTCTTGACTACATCGACACTCATAACCGACAAGCCCAAATCATCAACCACCAGCGCGACAGTGCGATGCACCTGCTCGGGTCGCAATTTCACCGGCACGGGCGGCGGCGCCACCGCCCCCTTCACGGGTTTCGCGGCGATTTGCTCGGTGGTCTTTTCTTTTTCCGATCCTAGCTCGACAAAGGAAAAATTCGTGATTGGCTGCTTCTTTCCGTTTTCATAGATCTCGAAATCGTCGGCGGTCAGTCCTTTTACGGGCTTGCCTTTCTTGTCTAAGACGGTGGCATCAACCTGAATCAGCGAGGTTGTGATTTTCACCACCTCTTCGCCACCGGGCTTTGGGTGTTGGACCGGAGTCTGGGCCCAGGTCGCGACGGAAGAAAGTACGAGGAGCAGAACGATGAGCAGCGAAGCAAGTGATTTCATGTAGTGTTGACCCTTTGGAACGGGAGCAGTGGTTTGGGCCGCGGATTTACGCGGATGAACGCCGATCAGATCGGATCAAAATAGTATGAAGAACATTGAAACGCTGCTAAGTGTCCTCGTTTCTATATCTGATCCGCGTTCATCCGCGCAAATCCGCGGCTGAAATTCTTAAGGGATGACCTCGAAATCAATCCATTGCGTGGCGGTTTGGTTCTTACCTTTCGCCAGCAAATCCTTAATAATTATCTGCAACGCATAATCGCCGAATTCGACACTCGGCTTCAAGCGCAGATAACCGTAGTCGCTGATGCGTGTCAGGTCGGTTTGCGCTTCGAGCTGCACGGGCTGCGGTGTTCCTTCGGAAATCAGTTTGCCACCGCGGTATAGATTAAGTTGCAGCGTGAGGCTCGGCTGGCCCGTGCTCTTGTCGAGTTGGGCGTTGTAGAGCTTGTAGGCATAAGCCAGAACTGTGTTGCGCTGGAATTGCCGGATCGCCGGAACCGCAGTCGAGGCCGTGAGCGCGAGCGCGTTTTCAGGTTTCACTTCCGCCGGCGTAACGAACTTGCCGTTCTGATCGACCGCGCTGACCGTTAAGCCTGATAGGAACAGATTGCCCCTGGTTAAATCCGGAACTTCAATGACCTGGCCCGCCGATCCGATTTGCTTGTTGGAAACGTCGCGGACGGCGATGCGAAAGTTATATGAACCGGCTTTCTTGATCGGCACGTCAGTCGAGTAAACCAAACCGTTCTGCTTAATGAGCGGCAAGGCGGCCGCGTCAATAATAAAGGAATGCGTCCGGTTGAATTCATCCACGACCGCATTCTTCTCGTTCATCGTAACCGCCACCACATCGAACACGGCTTTTATCTTGCCATTCGGTTGATCGACGAAAGTCACATCGCGGCCGTTTAGGTGGACCAGCGAACGCACGAAATTTCCTTCCGCGGCGGTGTTGGCAAAAAATGCGGTGAGACCCAACTCCAGACCGGGCTTCGGCAGCGGCGCCACCAGGGCTTCATAGAGGTCGCTGTCGGCGCTACGCGGCTTGGCGCGAGCTTCCTTTTCAGTGGTTCCCACGAAACCGGCCCGAGAGACTACTCGCAGCTCTGGGCGATTCACCTTAACTTTGATGTCGTGGAAATGCCGGCCCTTGAAAGTTTCCTCATCCGGCTGGTAACCCAGCAGGTAATAACCCTTCTCCAGATTCAAAGCTCGGCGCAGCGGTACATCCAGGAAATTCTGGTTGGTGTAAAGCTTGCCGCCGGTTTCACTGGCGAGGAACGACAAACCTTCATGGGCGTCGATAACGTCGGCGGTGCGGGTGGCGATGATCTTGTCTGAAGCGTTGACTTCCTCTTTCGTTAATACTTCGTCGCGAGCTTCGATCATCGAAGTGTTGTTGACTCCGCGCACATCGATCGAGTTAATGACGACTGAAGCGCGGTTCGCAAAATCCGTCAGGTCGCGCAGGACGTCGGTAGCGCTCAAGATCGCTCGGCCTCGGCTTCGCAGCGGCATGCCATCCGATAAAAGAAAAACTACTTTGCGCCCACCGACTCTCGTCAAACCTTTCAGCACATAACGCAGCACGCCAAGGGTTCCCACCACTTGATTGTTGCGACTGGAATCCTCCGCGGCTTCCCTGATTTGCCGCTCCTCCGGAGTTTCAGTGGTTATTTTCATGAGCCTATTAGCTCGTGCAGGCTCGGAAAAGCTGCCGTCGCTGGGCGCGCACGTTCCTACCGGCGGGTACCAGCGAATCTTGCGAATAGTTCGCAGCAGTAGCGCTTTGTCGGAGGTGTATTGCTGGAAAACGCTGCTGCCGGATCGCGTTTGATAGATCGCCACCAGGTCGTCCGGCTGCATTTGCTCCTTGACGAATTTCTCAAGTCCTTGCTCCGCGGCGATCATTCCTGACTGCGAGGCGGTGCAGTTGCCATCGTCGACTATGAACGTAAGCAGGCGACCGAGATTGCCGGGGCGCACGCGAATAGGTGGCGGAACGAGCGACGAATTACTGCTCTTACTAACGACCGGAGCGGAAGCCGGATTGGCCGGCGCGGTGCTGATATACGAAACGTTTCTTAACTTTTGCGGCTTGCCGTCCTGTAAGAGCTCGAAGTCGTTGGCTGTGAGGTCGGTTATCTGGTTGCCGTCCTTATCGGTGACCAGCACATCGACCTGCACCAGGTTCGTGGTAATGCGAACGACGTCCTGTTCCGCTTCCTGCGCGGTTGGCGTAGGCGACGGTCTCGGGGACGACCCACTTTGCGCCGCGACTGCCGTGAAGCTGCAGAGGATTGCCATAGTAGCGAGAAAGGTTCGCTGCCACATGGAAGTCACCTTTAGTATTTGATTTCGTCTCACAGAGAAATTACCCGAATTGGATGCGGAAGAAGTCGACATTGAACGCCCGCGTTCTTCAAAAGAGTTACTGAGCCGCGGGGGAACCCGAGTGGGGAGTTTGACGGGTCGAAGTAAGTTAACGCCGGTGCGGTCAATGTTAAGTGGTTTGTGCGCTTTTGCCAACCTTCGGGTGGCTGGAAAAAAAGGGCCCATCTTGCGATGGGCCCTCAAAGCATCCAGTTCGGTTAAGAACTAGAACGAGAATCGGAAACCGAAGCGAACCGCTCGCGGCTCCTGGAAGGTAACCGGCAGTTGGAAACCGGCGTTGCGAGCAAAGCCCAGACCAAAGGCAGTTTCCGCCGCCGCATACTGAGTTAACACGCCACTGGCGGTCAGAATGTTAGTCGCGTCGACAGTGCTGCCACTGGCGGCGACGTCACTTTCAGCAAGCGCGAAGTAGCCGCTTGACTTGTTCTGATCCAGATAGAGCGGGTTGCTTTCGTTGAACACGTTGATGACGTTGAAATCAAACGCAACTGCGAACCGATTGTCATTGCCGAAGCGGATGCGGTGCGTCAAGCTCAAGTCAGTCTGGGTGAACAATGGAGTGCGTCCAAGATCACCGCGCTTGGTTTCAGGAATGGGAATACCGAAGATGTTTACGAACGTGGTCCTCGGGGTTCCCGATTGGGCGGTCGTATAGAACGAAAGATCTGTGTTGTGCATCTTGCTGCCCATCCAGTCGAAACTGTAGGTGCCTGATGCCTTGAACACATGCGTACGGTCTAACGGCAGAACGCCGTTATCCGGCTGGCCATTTGCAGCGAAACCAACCCAGGGTTCGTCAAAGCCGCGCGAAACGTTGGGGTCGGTACGACCGCCACCATTAGCGTTTACTTCGTCGGCATTGGCAAGACCTGAGTAGTTACCCTTCAGGCGGCTCAGCGTGTAGTTCAAGTTCAGATTGAAGTTCTTTACGAAACGGCTGTCCATTTCCAACTGCAGGGCGCGATATTTGCGCTCGGGAATCGCAGCCTTGTTGTAGCCCAACTGTTTGTAGACACTGGCAGCCAGGCCTATGCCCGGGTTACCAATCACGTACGCTTCGCCTGCGGCCGTCGGCACACCAGCGTCCTCGATGGTTGCGTCGAGATTACGATAGAGGTACCGGGCGGTCATGACGGTAGCGCGCATGACTTCGCGTTGAAACTCAAACGTATATTCGCTCTGGCGATAAGGCTTAACGTCTGGGTCAACTGCGCCATTGGTCAGCACGTCCGCTCCCGGAATGTTTGACGCAATGCGGTAGTCCTGGTCACAAACGTAGCTGTTAGGACCAGCCAGGGTTATCGGACACTGTCCACCCGCCGGGAATGCATAAGCACCGTGCAGGTTCGCTACTGAATAGTAGGAATAAGGATGGTCCGAGGTGATGTAGAAATAGCTCACGTGGTAGAAGTTGCCACCGAACGAACCCTGTGGCAGCGAGAACTTCAGGCGATCGAAGAAGCGGCCATAGAAGCCCGAGATCTTCGTTTTGCCGTCAGACGTCAGCGCATAGGCAGCGCCAATACGCGGAGCCAGCTTGTCTTTCCAATTCCACTTGAGATCGATGTGGGTGGTGTTGAAAGCCGGAATCTGCTCTTCTTCCATGCGCAGTCCCAGGTTCAACGTCAACCGACTGGTCGGCTGCCATTTATCCTGGAAGAAGACGGTGTTGGCCAGGTTTACGGCCTGACCGCTTGCACCAAACTGGTAGTTAACACCAGTACCAACTACGGTCACGCCCGCGGGCAGGGTCGGCAGCGGATAGGTTCCGCACTGAATTTCCCACTGAACATAAACGTTGTTGCAATTGAAGGTGGTGCGGCCATAGTACAGATATGCACGTCCGGCGCCGCCTGCTGATTCGACGCTTCCAGTGGAAACATCGTTGAAGATCTTGCTGCGCTCGTATCCGCCCTTGAGTTCATGCCGGCCCATGCCATTGAAGGAATAGGTCAGCGCGCCACTGAAGGTGCTGCGGATCGAAACGTCTCGCGTAACCTTGTCGTTGACACCAGTGCTTTGGAATCCCTGCGTGCAACCGGCCACGGCTACGAATGCAGCCGGGACGTTCTGGCAGATGATTCGCGGGGCACTCGAGATGCCGTACGAAGCAAGTTTCTGGTTCTGGAAACCGCGCGTGAATCTCACGTCGGCAACGATCTTGTTGGTCGGAACCCAAATACCTTCAACGCGGAAGTTATTCGAGTTTTGACGACCACCCTGCAGCGCAGCAAGCTGTGAACCCTGGTAGGTCACGCCGGCGAGCGTGGCGGAGGCGGGCGAACCATTCACAAACGTACCACCAAGCAAGCCGCCCTTATCCACGATCGGATTCCAGGTGAAGCTCGAGGAGATGCGCAGTGAATTGAACGGGGCCGCGTCAAGTCTCAATGAAGAGTAGTTGTAGATCGTTTTTTCAGTTGCGGTTTGGGTCGGAGTTGCACCCAGGGCCGCCAAAGTTGCGCTCATTACGCGCGGCACTCGAGCAATGCCAAAGCCCTGAACGAAATTGGTGGTGCGGGTGACGTTCACAATGCGGGGATTGTGAATCGCGAAGAACCAGAGGCGATCCTTGATGATTGGACCACTCAGAATCGCGGTCGGATACTCATTGGTGCCTGCGTCTCTGCGCTGCTGGAAATACTCGACACCCTGACCGGTAGTCGCAGTATCGGCCTGGGTCACGAGGGTGATGGCACGAACTGGACGCGGACGAGCGTTGAATTTGGGAACGCCGAAAGCCATGCCGAATTCGCCATGGAAATCGTTCGAACCGCTCTTGGTAACACCGCTGATCACGCCGCCGGTGGCGCCACCGAATTCGGCTTCGAATCCGCTGGTCTTCACCTGAATCTCTTGCAGTGCCTGGAACGGAATATCATTGTTGGTGTTCAAGAGACCGTTCTTGTAGTTCTGGGTTTCCTGACCGTCAATGATGAAGCTGTTCTCCGGGCCGGTCGCGCCGTTGATCGAAAATTGTCCGCCGAGAGGTTCCGGGCGAACAGCCGCAGTGGTTCTCAGCAAGCTGGTAAAGCCGGTGCCCTTGGGCAGCGCTTCGATTTCACGAGCCGAGATGTTGTCCTGCGCTTTTGTTTCCGTCGGGTCCACTAACACGCCTGAGTCCTGAATGTTGACTACGGCGCTAACTGCGGTGGTGGCGGAGAAATCGACAGTCGTCGCGTTGCCGAGGGCAACTTGAATATTGTCTTTGGTCTGAGCCGCGAACCCACTCGCTGCCTCGGTCGAGACAATGTAGGTTCCGGGAGGAATCTGACGGGCAACATATTCGCCCTTGTCATCCGTTTGCACCGTACGATTGAAACCAACGTCCACACCCTTAATGGTGATGGTGACGTTAGGCACAACCGCTCCGGATTGGTCTTTCACGGTGCCACGGATCTCACCGGTCTGTTCTTGCCCCATGGCTACGCCGCCGAGGGCGATAGCGAGGCACAGAGTCATAAATAATCCCCAAACAGTTTTCATTTGCTTTCCTTTCTTATTGGCCGTAAGGCCTTCGAAAAATCCTGCTGCGGTATCTACTGAAGCTAAATCGCGGTTACAGGGTGCAAGCGGTGTGCCCGCGACCTTGAGGCAGGTAAGTCGAAGCCTGTCAATATCCTGAGGCAAAAGCCCGAGCCCGAAAATCCAAAAATTTGGGAAGGCCTCCAATTTTCACGAAAAATTGGAGCGGGATTTCGGGCACGGGCAGGAAGGGTTCATCCGTCCGCGACGGGCCCGAAAATGAAGGGACTCCCGGGGTGAGACAAGAACCCGAGTCAGGGATTGGAAGCCGCCGCTGGACTGGGGGTGGCTCGCAGTTTCTTGACGGCCTCGCGGATAGCTGCCGCATTCGGATCAGCCGGGGCTCTTCTTAGATATTCTTCCAATTCGTCGGCAGCCCGCTTACGCTCGCCGCGCCGCTCATACACGCGCGCCAGTTGTTGATGTACCACCGTTAAGCGCTTGCCGCTAACTTCAAATGCCTTCCGGAGCGACAGCTCGGCATCGGCCAGGGCTTGATTTTGGGCCAGGGCCGATTGCGGCGAAGTACGATCGAATGTGGCCGCATATTCAATCAACGCTACGCCTCGACGAAGCAAGTGCGTGGGATCCTCCGGGGCCAGGCGCGCCGCTTCAGCAAACGCCGCCGCGGCCACGGCGAATTTGCGCTGCTGCATCATCGCAGCCCCAAACATTTGATAGAGGCGTACGTCCGTTGGATTGATCTTACGCGCAGCTTCGAATTCGGAAATCGCTGGTACTAACTCTCCGGTCGTCAGCAGAAGCGATCCCAGAGACAAGTGTGCGTCGAAATAATTCGGGAAGATTTGCAGCGCTTCTCGAAAGCGCGCGATCGCTGCCGGTGAATTTTTTTGACGGGCCAGCTGCTCACCCTTTTCGAAAGCATTGCGCGCGGCATCAGGAATGTTTTGCGCGAAGACGAACCTCGCCGGTCCAGTATGGACACCGGCCTTGGGTATGAGCGTTATCTCAACTGACCGCGTTTCACCGGATTCGTTCGGCGAAACGTTGCGTACAAATTCGACGCGTTCCGAAGCGACAGCGTAATCGGGAGACGAGACCACCAGCGAGTAGCTGTTGTCACTTAATCCGGAAAAGTAAAAGTCGCCCTCGTTATTGGTGACTGTCTGATCGATCATGGCGCCGGTGCCACTTTCCAGATTCACGGTGACTCGAGGCAGACTCACGCCGGCTGACGTGCGCACCTTGCCGCGAATCACGTGTCCCTGAGCCTTCGCGCTCGCGACGCCGGTTAATAACAGGATTAGAACAAACAGGGTTATGCGGAAATTCATGACAGCCCTCGATTGGATGAACGAGCGAAAGGAGTCAGCAGCGGTTGCAAGATAGAAAACGGTGGAGCCCAACCAGGTCGGGCTCCACCGCAAACTACCAATACGCGGGTCCCGCTAGAAGCGGAACTTCGCGGCAAATTGGAACGCACGTGGTCCACCCGTACCGAACACGCTGGTAGTGCGAGCGGTCGGACCGTGGATGCTGCGAATGTCGCTCACCGCCGTGCCTTCATCTGCGAGCGTGATGGCAGTCGGGTAGGTAAGGTTAGCGATGTTAAAGACGTTGAATACCTCTCCGATCAAATCCAGACCCATGGTCTCGCGGAACTTGAACGTCTTGGTCAGGCGGAAGTCCTGCGAGATAACCGAGTCTCCTCCGATCTGTGTGCCGTCCGGCAAGTGGGCCAGACGAACGAGCGGATCGAAGAAGTTTCCGTTAGTGCTGTCACAACGACCAGTAGGACTGTCGCCGGGACAAGGTTCGCCCAGGGTCGGAATGCTGGCGTTGTAGGCATCGATGATCTGGTTCAGCTGAGCGATGTTTTTGATGTTGCGCCCAAGCGATCCTTCGCCCGTTCCCGGCAGATACGATTGGAACGTACCGGTCTTGGAAAGGTCTGCGAAATGCGGCAGAAAGACACTCTGCGGCACGCCGCTGAAGGCCGTCGAGATCATCGAGACTTGCCAGCCACCGAGGAGTTTGTTATTGCGAGCGATCGGCAGATCGTAGATAGCGCTCAACACAAAGCGATGAGTGCGATCCAGACCGGCTGGTCCAAACTCCTTGCGGATGTCGTTAAGGTCGGTGACGGTAACGCCGAGGCCCAGCGCATCACTGCCAAAAGCCTTGAAGCGCGAGAGGGCGTAGCTGGCCGTCATTTGAAAGCCGTTTGCAAACCGGCGATCAACCCGGAAGAGTCCGGCCATGTAGGTTGAGAACGCCGAAGAATCGGCATATGGAACCGAGTTACCGAAAGCCGATCGCGGTGGTGACAGCGCACTGAATGCATGGTTCACGTCGTAGACGATTACTTCAGCAGACCTTTGCGATAG
>Ga0207650_10002826_pt1 | contig 11990 bp, 7 predicted proteins | sample KBSS63metaG_FD_184325 | JGI IMG/M metagenome (GOLD analysis project Ga0207650, IMG submission 184325) | Switchgrass rhizosphere microbial communities from Kellogg Biological Station, Michigan, USA - KBS S6-3 metaG (SPAdes) (version 2) | ecosystem: Host-associated > Plants > Roots > Rhizosphere >...
CGAAGTGGCATTCCCCACTCCCGCGGTGATGGGGCACGAAGTGTCGGGCACCGTGGTGGCGCTCGGGCCGGGGGTCAAGGGGCCCGCCGTCGGCACCAGAGTCGTGTCGGCGTTCGTGATGCCCTGCGGGTTCTGCCCCGCCTGCGGTGCCGGCCGCGACGACCTCTGCGACAACTTCTTCGGCATGAACCGGCTGAAGGGGACGCTCTTCGACGGCACGACGCGCCTGCGCCGGCTGGACGGTACGCCGGTGGCGATGTACTCGATGGCCGGCATGGCGGAGTACTCGGTGGTGCCAGCCACCGACGTGTTCCCGCTGCCGGATTCGCTGCCGCTCGAGGAATCGGCGGTGCTCGGCTGCGCCGTGTTCACGGGGTATGGCGCCATCCGCAACGCCGAACTGCGCGGCGGCGAGCGCATCGCCGTCGTAGCGACCGGCGGCGTCGGCATGACCATCGTGCAGATCGCCAAGGCGTTTGGCGCGTCGCAGATCATCGCAGTGGACGTGCGCGACGACAAGCTCGAGGCGGCCCGGAAGGTGGGTGCCACCGACGTGGTGAACTCCGCAAAGGTGGACGCCGTGAAGACCATCCGCGAGATGACCGGCGGTGTGGGCGTGGATGTCGCTTTCGAGGTGCTGGGCCGCCCCGAGACGTTCATACAGGCCTACGAGAGCCTGCGCGATGGTGGCCGCATGGTCGGCGTCGGGATTGCGGCCGGCAAGGCCGCCGCGGCCATCGAAATCACGCGGCTCGTGCGGCGCAGCCTGCGCATCATCGGTTCCTACGGCGCCCGCACGCGCTCCGACATGCCCGAAATCGTCCGCCTCGCCGCGCAGGGCGTCTTCCGCCCGGCGGAGATGGTGACACGTCGCTTCAAACTGACAGAAGCGGACGAGGCGTACCAGTTGCTGGCGCGCGGCGAGATACTTGGCCGCGCCATAGTCGTTCCTTAGGGTCTACTTCCATGATCGAACAAGGCACACTCCTCAACTTCGTCGGTGGAACCTGGCAGCGCGCCGATGCGCGCGAAAACATGGCCGTCCGCAACCCCGCCACCGGTGAAGTGCTGTCGTCGGCGCCGCTGTCGGAGAGCGCCGCCGTGGCGCGCGCGGTCGAGGCTGCGCAAAAGGCCCTGCCCGCCTGGCGACGGACGCCGGCCGGCGACCGCATCCAGCCTCTCTTCCGGCTGAAGGCGCTGCTCGACGCGCAGTTCACCGAGGTGGCGAAGCTGATCACGCAGGAGTGCGGCAAGACGCTCGGCGAGGCCGAGGGCGAGCTGCGGCGCGGCATCGAGAACGTCGAGGTGGCCACGGGGATCCCGTCGCTGATGATGGGCAGCAACCTCGAAGACATCGCCACCGGTATCGACGAGATCATGATTCGCCAGCCGGTCGGCGTGGTAGGCGTCATCGCGCCGTTCAATTTCCCCGGGATGATTCCGCTGTGGTTTCTCCCTTACGCGGTGGCCTGCGGCAACACCCTGATACTCAAGCCATCGGAAAAGACCCCGATGACGATGGCGAAAATCTTCCAGCTCGCCGAGCAGGCCGGCTTTCCACCCGGCGTGATGAACCTGGTGCACGGCGGAAAGGACGCTGTGGACGCGCTGCTCGACCACCCGGCCGTGCGCGCGATCTCGTTCGTCGGATCCACCGGCGTCGCGCGTTACATCTACAGCCGCGCCTCGGCCAACGGCAAGCGGGTGCAGTGCCAGGGCGGCGCCAAGAACCCGGTGGTGGTGCTGCCCGACGCCGACCTCGACATGACCACGAAGATCGTCGCCGACTCGGCCTTCGGCTGCGCCGGCCAGCGCTGCCTGGCGTCGTCGGTCGCGATCACCGTGGGCGAGGCGTCGGACGTGTTCGCGCAACAGATCAGCGACGCCGCGAGTGCGCGAAAAGTCGGCTACGGCCTCGAGTCGGGCATCGAGATGGGGCCGGTCATCACGCCGGAGAGCCGCGCGCGGATCGAGGGGCTGATTGCCGCCGGCGTGGCCGCGGGCGCCAGGCCGATCGTAGATGGCCGCAACGCCAAGGTGGCGGGCTATGAGAGCGGCAACTTCGTGCGCCCGACCGTGCTGGCCGACGTCGATCCGGCAAGCGAACTGGCGCGCACCGAGGTGTTCGGGCCGGTGCTGAGCCTCATGCGCGCCGACAGCGTGGACGATGCGATTGCACTGGTGAACCAGGCGGCCTACGGGAACCAGGCCTGCCTGTTCACGAGCAGCGGGTCGGCCGCGCGCAAATTCCGCTACGAAGCGCAGGTCGGCAACATCGGCATCAACGTCGGCGTCGCCGCGCCGATGGCGTACTTCCCGTTCTCCGGCTGGAAGGAAAGCTTCTTCGGCGACCTGCACGCGCAGGGGCGCGACGCCATCGATTTCTACACCGAAAAAAAGATCGTGGTCGAACGATGGCCGGCCACCTGGAGCCGCAAGTTTTAGAGGCCGGCCTTCGGTGATCTGGCGCGCCGCCACTGTCGCGCTCCTCGTCGTGGTGGCGCTGCTCGCATGGCCGCTGCTGCGGCGGTATCGCGACGCGCCCGCGCCTCCCCCACCCGTCGTCCGGGTTCCGTTCACGGCCCCACCCGGCACCGAGCTCGGCACCGGCGACGATTCGCTCGACGCCTCGATCTCACCCGCCGGCGATGTCATCGCGTTCGCCGCCACCTCCAACGGAATTTCGCAGCTGTGGCGGCGCCGCGTAGACGCCGAGCAGGCCTCGGCGCTGGCCGGCACGGAAGGCGCGCGGTTTCCGGCGTGGAGTCCCGATGGGCAGCGCCTGGCGTTCGTGGCCGGACGCCGCCTGAAACAGCTGACGCTCGCGACTGGCGCGGTGCAGGAGCTGGCCGACGGCGCCGAACCCATGGGCGTCGCCTGGCTGGACGACGGAACGCTGGTGTTCGGCACGAGCGAAGCGCGCACGCTGACCCTGATTCGCGACGGGCGACGAACGACGGCCACCGAGCTGCGCCCCGGAGATGCACGTCACGCCTGGCCAGGCCGTGCGCCCGGCGGTTTCGTCTACATCGCGATCGCTGCCGACGGACGACGCGTGATCCGGTTCGTACACCAGGGCGCCGTGCACGACCTTGGCACGACCGACGGGCACGCCGTGGTCGCCGGCTCGATCGTGCTGCACGTGCGCGGCGGCGCGCTGCTGGCGCAACGGCTCGACGCCGAGAGCGGGGTGCTCACCGGCCACGCGGCCGCGCTGGTCACCACCGCCGGCACGGTAGAGGGGCGGGCGCTGGTCGCCGCATCGCCGCGCCTGCTGCTGGTGGCGCCACCGTCGACGCGCGCGCGTGAGCTCGTCTGGCTCGAAACGGACGGCAGGCGCGGTCCACCCGCTTCCGATCGCGGCGACTACTGGCAGGTGCGGCTGGCGCCCGACGACCGCACGGCGGCCGTGACGCTGCTCGAGCCGCAGCTGCGCACGCTCGACGTCTTCACCGTGCCGCTGCAGCCGGGGCGCGTCACGATGGGCGTGTCGCTGGCGCTCGCCGCCGACACCGATCCCGTCTGGCGGCCCGATGGCGGCGCGATCTTGTTCCGTTCGCTGCAGGGCGGCGCGCCTCGGCTGTACCTACGAGTCCCCAATCGCCAAGGTGTTCCCCTCGAGCAAATGCCTGGAGAGCCCGAAGCCGGCGCGGTGCCGAGCGATTGGAACGTCGGAGGCGGCAGGTTGATGACGGCACCAACGCCGCGAGGCGACAGCGATCTTTTCCTGGTCGATGCCGCCGGAAGCCGACCGCTCGTGACCTCGCGCTTCAACGAGTCCGACGGACGCTGGTCGCCCGACGGGCGGCGGCTCGCCTACGTGTCCGACGAGTTCGGGCAGCCGGACGTGTTCGTGCAGGGCTGGCCGGCCGGCGGGCGCGTGCGAGTGTCGAGCGCTGGCGGATCGAAGCCGCGCTGGGGGCACGATGGCCGGTCGCTCTTCTTTCTCCGCGGCTCGGAGATCGTGCGCGTCATGCTGACCCTCGAACCGCTCTCGGTATCGGCGCCGGCGATCGTCGCCAGCGCGCCCGGCCTCCGCGACTTCGATGCGGCACACCACGGCGATCGTCTGCTGGCGATTCTGCCCGCGCAGGCCGCGACGCTGCCGGACATCCGCGCGCTCGTGGACTGGCAGTCTGCCGTTCAGTAGAACCAGTCGACGACCGCGTCGCGCACCGCATCCCCGACGCGCGTCACCTCGTGCAGCACCGTGGCCGGAAAGGCCACGAGCAGCCCCTCCTCCGGAACGATGTCGACAGGCTCGCTGTCGTCGGGGTAGAGCCGCAGCACCCCGCCGGTGAAACCCTCGGAATCGCCCGCCTCCCGTGCCGTGCTCAGGAAGACCACGACCGCGAGCTGCCGGCGCGACGCGCCCGGCCATGACGGCACGTCCCCACGGTCGCGATGGGGACGGTAGAAGCCGCCGGGCAGATAGCGCAGAAAGCCGCTGCCCTCACGGACGCCGAGCGCCATCCCGGTGAGGCCCCCCAAGGCGGGCCGGGCCGACTCGAGCCACTGCTCCACCGCCGCCAGGGTCTTCGGATCGACCTCGATCGACAGCGTCCGTCGCACGTGATCCCGATGTTCGCTGGTGTCCTCGAGGATCTCCGCAGGGTCCGCCGCCCCGCGATCGATGGCCGCCCTGACCGCAGCGCAGGCCTCAGGCGACAGGAAACCCGGCCAGATCCAATGGGTTAGGGGCTCAAGGAGATTCACGGAAGTGTCCAGTGTGGCCCAGGACGTCCAGCTTGCCGACGCTGTTCGGAACCTGCCAGCCCAGCGTTTACGTATATGATTTCAATTTGATATCGTTGTGACATCGACTGGAGGCTAGAGATGGTCCGCGAGCGTCTTCGAGATGGATTCCCTGGGATCCCTGTCCTGCTCCTGATCCTTGCCGGTGGCATCGGCCTCTTCGCGAACGTCGTGCGGCTGATAGGCGAGCGCGCCTTTCCGGGGCTCATCGCCTTCAGCATCATCGGGAGCGTGTTCCTGATGATCTTCATGCTCGCCGGCTTCTTCATCGTGAACCCGAATGAAGGCCGTGTGCTGCAGTTCTTCGGCACCTACGTCGGCACCTCCCGCAAGACGGGGCTGCAGTGGCTCTTCCCCTTCTACACGCGGAGGTCCATCTCGCTGCGCATGCGGAGCTTCGAAAGCGCCCACCTGAAGGTGAACGACAAAGAAGGCAACCCGATCGAGCTCGGCGCCATCGTCGTGTGGAAGGTGGTCGATACCGCCGAGGCCGCGTTCGAGGTGGACAACTACGAGGCCTACGTGCGCGTGCAAAGCGAGTCGGCGTTGCGCAACGCAGCCACGAGCTATCCCTACGATTCACACGACGAGCCCGGTGTGATCTCGCTGCGCGGTTCGACCGCGGCGGTAGCCGACCATCTGAAGGAAGAAATGCAGCAGCGCCTGCAGAAGGCGGGCGTGGAAGTGATCGAGACGCGCATCAGCCACCTGGCCTACGCGCCGGAAATCGCGGCCGCGATGCTGCAACGCCAGCAGGCCGGGGCCATCATCGCCGCGCGCACGCGCATCGTGGAAGGCGCCGTCGGCATGGTGGAAATGGCCCTCGACTCGCTGTCCAAACGCGGCGTCGTGAACCTCGACGAGGAGCGGAAGGCAGCCATGGTCAGCAATCTTCTGGTCGTGCTGTGCGGCGAGCGGGGGGCCCAGCCCATCGTGAACACGGGGACCATCTACCAGTAAGCCGCCGGGAGCCTCGTGGCCGAACGAAAGTCCTTCCTCATTCGCGCCGACGCCGCCGTCCTCGAAGCGATGCAGCGGTGGGCCAACGACGACCTGCGCAGCCTGAATGCGCAGGTCGAGTTCGTCCTGCGCGGCGCCCTTCGCGCCGCGGGACGACTCCCTGCGCCCCCGACGCCTCCGGCGCCGCCCGACGACGAGGGGGCTGGGGGGCTGGGGGGCCAGGGAGCTGGGTAAACTCAGCCCCTCGCGGGCCCCCTGGCCCCCCAGCCCCTCAGCCCCTAAAATGCGTCGCAATGATCCCTCGACGCGAATTCGTCCGGGCGCTCGCCGGGGCCGCGGCGCTCGCACTCCCTCGGCCCGCGTGGGCGCAGGCTGGTCCAACGGCCGCGAAGCTGAGCGACCGGATCACGCTGATTCGCGGCGCGGGGAACAACGTGGTGGCGCTGGCCAGCGACGACGGGAGCCTACTGGTCGATGCCGGCGATGCCGCGCACGCGGCCGACGTCCTGATGCTCGCGGGCCGGGTCCGCACCGTCTTCAACACCCACTACCACCTGGAATCCACCGGCGGCAACGACGCGATGGCCAAAGCGGGCGCGAAGATCGTCTCGCACATGAACACGAAGCTGTGGATGACCCAGGAAATCGTCCGCGACTGGGAAGGCGGCAAGGTGTATCCCCCGCGGGCGAAAGCGGCGCTGCCAACCGAAGCGTTCCGTGGCGCCGCCGGCGAGATGACGTTCGGGGGCGAGCAGATCGAATACGGTCTGCTGCCGCAAGCCCACACCGACGGCGATGTGTTCGTGCACTTCAAGACCGCCAACGTGCTGGCGGTCGGCGACACGGTGCAGCCTGGCCGGCTCCCCACGCTCGACTGGTTCTGCGGCGGCTGGATCGGCGGCCTCCAGAACGCCCAGAAGGCGCTGCTGGATCGAGCCGACGATCAGACCAAGGTCATCCCGGCCAGCGGCCCGGTGATGACCAAGGCCGACTTGCAGACCAGCTACGCGACGATTTCGAAAATCCGCGACAAGCTGGTCGGCCTGATGAAGAAAGGCCAGGGCGCCCAGAACATGATCGACGCCAACGCCGTGGACGAGTTCAAGGACGTGATGCCGGGAGACGCGGCGACGTTCCTTTACGAGGCCTATCGGGGCCTCTGGGCGCACGCCCGGGAGCTCGGGGGCATCGTCTAGGGCTGCTGGGCATAAAATGAGCCCGGGAACAACGTCCATGATGCGCAACTTCCTGGTGACGGCGCTGGTGCTGGTCGCGGTCGGGGCGGAAGCGCAGCCACCCAAACCCGCGGCGGCCGGCGCAGACCCGAATCAGGCGCTCCTCACTCGTTACTGCGTCACCTGTCACAACCAGCGGCTGAAAACGGCGAAGGTCGAATTCGACACGCTCGAACTGGCGCATCCCGAGAAGAACGCCGTGGTGTGGGAGCGCGCGATTCGCAAGCTGCGCGGGGGGATGATGCCGCCGCCCGGCGCGCCGCGGCCCGCGGTCGCCGATGCGCACGCGCTCGCCGCCTACCTCGAGACGACGCTCGACAGAGCAGGCACCACCAATCCGAACCCCGGCAGCGTGCGCATCCACCGGTTGAATCGCGCCGAGTATTCGAACGCGATGCGCGACCTGTTCGGCCTGGACGTGGACGTGTCGACGTTGCTGCCCAACGACGACATCAGCGAAGGCTTCGACAACATCGCGAGCGCGCTGAAGGTGTCGCCGTCCTTCCTCGATCAATACATCATGGCGGCGCGCGCGATGGCGAAGCAGGCCGTCGGCGCGCCCGTTCCCGACGGACAGACGCAAACGACCCTGCGCGGTCTGGACGCGGGCGTTTCGCTGCCGCCCGGCGCGCGCGCGGGCGTGACGGGCCGGTTCCTGGCGCCGTTCGAAGGCGACTACGAGATCCGTACCACCGGCAGTCCCGCCCTGTTCACCGTCGACGGCCGCCTGGTGGACACGCGCGGCCGGACGCACCTGACCGCGGGCAATCACGCCGTCATCATGGCGAGCATCGGCCACAGTCTGGTCGAGAGCGAGGGCGCGCTCTTCGGGTTCGTGCCCGGGGCGGCCGGGACCGGCTACGCGAGCACGGGGACGGTGACTCCGGGCACCAGTGCCGCGGGCGGACGCGGCGCCGTTGCGCCGCCGACCGTGACGATCGACGGCCCCTTCGACCGGAAGGGCGCGCCGGTCGAGGCGCCAAACCGCAGACGAGTCTTCGTCTGCCGCCCTGCCGCGCCTGCCGAGGAATCCGCGTGCGCGTCGCGCATCATGGCGAACCTGGCACGCAAGGCGTTCCGGCGGCCGGCGACCGAGCAGGATCTGGCGCCGCTCATGCAGTTCTACGCGGAGGGGCGCCAGGCGGGCACGTTCGACACCGGCATCGAAAGCGCGCTGACAGCGATGCTGTCGAGCGCGAAGTTCCTGTATCGGACCGAGCCGCCGCCCGCCAACGCAGCGCCGGGGACGATCTACAAGCTGAACGACCTCGAGCTGGCCTCGCGGCTCTCGTTCTTCCTCTGGTCGAGCATCCCCGACGACGAGCTGTTGACGCTGGCCGAACAGAACAAGTTGAGCGAGCCGAAAACGCTGGACGCGCAGGTGCGGCGCATGCTGGCCGATGCGCGCTCGAAGACTCTAACTACCAATTTCGCGTTCCAGTGGCTGCGCGTACGCGACACGGCGTCGCTCGACCCCGATCCCTACGCCTATCCGGCGTTCGATCGGCCGCTACGCGACGCCATCCACCGCGAGATGGAACTGTTCGTCGACAGTGTGTTTCGTGAGGACCGCAGCGTGATCGATCTGCTGTCGGCCAATTACACGTTCCTGAACGAGCGGCTGGCCCGGCACTACGGCGTCGAGAACGTGCGCGGCGACCAGTTCCGCCGCGTGGCGCTGACGGACACCAACCGCTTCGGCCTGCTGGGCAAGGCGTCGGTGCTGATGGTGACGGCGTATCCCAATCGCACGTCGCCGGTGCTGCGCGGCTCCTACATCCTGGAGAATCTGCTGGGCACGCCGCCGGCACCGCCGCCCCCGAACGTCGAGGCGTTCAAGGAGAACAAGGAAGGCGAAAAGCCCAGGACGATTCGCCAGATCATGCAGGAGCACCGGGCGAATCCGACCTGCAACGCCTGCCACGGCGTGATGGATCCCCTGGGTTTCTCGCTCGAGAACTTCGATACCATCGGAACCTTTCGCGCCATGGACGCCTTCACGCGCACGACGATCGACACCAGCGGCACGCTGGTGGACGGGACGGCCGTGAACGGACCGGGCGATCTGAGAAAGGCGCTGCTCGCGCATCCCGAGCAGTTCGTGCAGACGTTGACCGAGAAGCTGACGATCTATGGGCTCGGCCGCAGCCTCGAGTATTACGACATGCCGCACATCCGCAAGATCGTGCGGGACGCCAAGGCAACAAACTACCGGTTCTCGTCCATCGTCACGGGCATCGTGAACGCGCCGGCGTTCCGCTCGAGCATGGTGGAAGCCCGCTAAGGAGCCACGAGCATGTATGTGACCAGGAAGCACCTGCCGCGCCGCACGGTACTCCGGGGCCTTGGAGCCGTGATCGGCCTCCCGCTGCTCGACGCGATGATTCCCGCCGGCACCGCGCTCGCCCAGACGGCCGCCACGCCGAAGCCGCACGTCGGCTTCATCTACTTCCCGCACGGCGCGGTGATGAACCGCTGGACGCCGACGGGCGGCACCGGGACAGGCAGCGCGCCGATCGGCGAATTCGGCGAGATCCTGAAACCGCTGGACAAGTACAAGGCGATGACCACGGTGTTCTCGAACATCGACAATCAGGCCGCCATCGGTCCGGTCCACGCCCTGGCGCCGGGCACCTGGCTGTCGTGCGCGCGGCCGGCGATCAGCCAGGAAGCTCACGGCGGCACCACCATCGACCAGATCGCGGCGCAGCAGATCGGGCAGGACACGCCGCTTCCGTCGCTCGAAGTTGCGATGGACGTCCGCGGCGGGGGTGGATTCTGCGACCGCGATTACGGCTGCTCCTATGCCGGCACGATCGCCTTCCGCACCCCGACCACGCCGCTGCCGATGGAGACGGACCCGCGCAAGCTGTTCATCCGCCTGTTCGGCCAGGGCGACAACGCCGCGGAGCGCGCACGGCTGTCGAAGCAGTACGGGTCGCTGCTCGACATGCTCACGAGCGAAGTCAACACGCTGCAGCGCAGCCTGGGCGCGTCGGACAAACAGGTGCTGTCCGACTATCTCGAGACGGTCCGCGAAATCGAGCGCCGCATCCAGAAGATGGAAGCGCGCGACCTGTCGAACGTGGACATCCCGGATGCGCCGCTCGGGACGCCGCCGCTCGATCAGCACATCAACCTGATGTTCGATCTGGTGGCGCTGGCCTATCAGGCGAACATGACGCGCGTCTTCACGTTCATGATGGCGGCCGAGGTCAGCGGCCAGACCTACAACCACATCGGCGTCGCCGATGCCTTCCACCCGCTGTCGCACCACAACAACGAGCCGGCGAAGATGGACCGCCTGGTGAAGGTGCAGACCTATCACACCCAGGTGTTCGCGAAGTTCCTCGACAAGCTCGCGGCCATGCCGGACGGCGACGGGACGATGCTCGACCACTCGCTGTTTCTCTATGGCAGCAACATGAGCAACAGCAACGCCCACAACCACTACCCGCTGCCGACCTCGTTCGTCGGCGGCTGGAAGACGATGAAGGGCAACCGGCACGTGGTCGCACCGGAAAAGACGCCGCTGGCCAACGTGCTCCTGACGTTCCTCGACAAGATCAACGTCGGCCAGGACAAGCTGGGCGACAGCACCGGGAAACTGGTGGAGGCGTAGCCGTGCTCGCCGTGCGCAGGAAGCTGCTGGCCGGCGCGCTCGCCTGCGCGTGGCTGGCGACGGCGTCCTCGGTGCTGGCGGCAGATGCCGCCGACGGGAGCGATTCGACACCACTGCTGCTCGCCGCCAGCAAGGGTGACTTGGCGCTGGTCAACCGGCTGCTGAAGACGGGGGCGAATCCCAACGTCAGGAACAAGCTGAACACCACGCCTCTATTGGAGGCGGCCTTCCAGTCGAACACCGAGATCATCAAGGCGCTGATCGAGGCGGGGGCGGATCCGAACCTGGCTGGTCCCGACGGCCAGACGCCGCTGATGCTGATTGCGCGTGGCGACAACGTGGCAGCGGCGAAGCTGCTGCTCGACAAGGGCGCCGATCCCCGGGCCAGGGAATCGCAGCGCGAGCAGACCGCGCTGATGTGGGCCGCGGCCAACGACCAGGGACCGATGGCACGCCTGCTGGTCGAGCGCGGGGCCGACGTGGACGCGGCCACGGCCACCGACCTGAAGACACCGCTGGTCAGCGCCGAGCCGCGCGCGCAGCCTCGTTCGCCGGGCGGCATGACGGCCCTGATGTTCGCGGCCCGCGAAGGGTGCCTGGAGTGCGTCCAGGCGATCGTCGAAAAGGGCGCCAAGATCGACCTCGCTGATCCGGAGGGCGTCACCCCGCTGATCTGGGCCATCTGGAACACCCGCTTCGACGTCGCCAAATACCTGATCGAACATGGCGCCAACGTCAACCGGTGGGACTGGTGGGGACGGACGCCGCTGTATCTGGCCGTCGACTACGTGATCCTCCCGCACGGCGGGCGCCCCGACCAGCCGTCGCTCGACGGGGCGCTGCCGATCGACATCGTGCGGCTGCTGCTCGACAAGGGCGCGGATCCGGATCCGCAGCTGAAGATGACCGCGCCGCTGCGGGCGACCGGCAACGATCGCGGCCTCGATCCGATGCTGGCACCCGGCACGACGCCGCTCATTCGCGCCGCCAAGGCGATGGACGTCGAGTCGATGAAGGCGCTGCTGGAGCACGGCGCCGACATCTCGCTGACCACGAGCCGCAACATGACGGCGACGCTCGCGGCCTCGGGCATGGGTTCGACAGATGCCGATACGCGCGGCTACTTCACGACGTCGGATGTCCAGGAGCGCGCCATCGCGGCGCTCGACCTGATGTTCCAGCACGGCGGTCCGATCAACGGCAAGGCGGGCCAGTTCGCCCAGGTCCCGCTGCATGGGGCGGCCTTCTGGGGGTGGAACACCGTTGTGGAGTACCTGCTGAAGAAAGGTGCGGACATCAATCTGGCCGACAGCCGCGGCTACACCGCCGTCGATTACGCGATGGGCCGGGCGGGTGGCAACAGCCGCGGCGGGCAGCGCATCGACGTCCACAAGGACACGGCGGATCTGCTGATGTCG
>Ga0207650_10002828_pt1 | contig 11986 bp, 10 predicted proteins | sample KBSS63metaG_FD_184325 | JGI IMG/M metagenome (GOLD analysis project Ga0207650, IMG submission 184325) | Switchgrass rhizosphere microbial communities from Kellogg Biological Station, Michigan, USA - KBS S6-3 metaG (SPAdes) (version 2) | ecosystem: Host-associated > Plants > Roots > Rhizosphere...
GGCCCTCGGCTTCGCCCTTTGCCTTTTGCGCTTTCCAACTCTGTGTGACCTCCCGTGTTCTCTCTGTGGTGGAATCTTTTCGATCCATTTCACCACAGAGACGCAGAGAACACAGAGGCTGCACAGAGAAGACAACCTTTCTAAATGTCAGTCGTGATTTCCAATCCAGCACTTGTAAGTTCTGAGCTTCCCGTAGTTCGCATTCAGCCGGCGAAGGGCTGGGTGCCGCTGAAGCTGCGCGACCTCTGGGAATATCGCGAGCTGCTTTACTTCCTGGTTTGGCGCGACATCAAGGTTCGTTACAAACAGACGGCGCTGGGAATGTCCTGGGCGGTAATTCAGCCATTCTTTACGATGGTCGTCTTTAGTGTTTTCTTTGGTTACCTGGCCAAAGTTCCTTCAGACCACATTCCTTATCCGTTGTTCAGTTTTGCCGCGCTCGTGCCGTGGACGTTCTTCGCCAGCGGCCTGAATCAATCGTCGAACAGCCTGGTCGGGAGCGGCACACTAATCAGCAAGGTTTATTTTCCGCGGCTGATCATTCCGCTTGCTTCTGTGTTCTCCGGCATCGTCGATTTCCTGGTGGCTTTCGTCGTGCTGCTCTTGATGATGTTCTACTACGGCTTCGCGCCGACCATCAACGTCCTGTGGCTGCCGTTGTTTCTGTTGTTGGCCCTCGTCAGTTCGCTCGGCGTCGGCCTGTGGTTCTCAGCGCTGAACGTCAACTATCGCGACGTGCGATACATCGTTCCGTTCATCACGCAGTTCTGGCTCTTGGCCACGCCCATTGCTTATTCAACCAGTCTGCTGCACGAACCCTGGCGCACGATCTACGGATTGAACCCGATGGTCGGCGTGGTTGAAGGGTTTCGCTGGGCCTTGCTGGGGACAAACACAGCGCCTGGTCCCATTGTCGCTGTGTCCGCTGCCGCCGCCGTGGTGATTCTGGTCAGCGGCGCTTTTTATTTCCGGCGGATGGAAAAGACGTTCGCGGACGTGGTCTAGGAGTTTCAAATTCCAAGTTTCAGGTTTCAAGTTCTGAAAAGATGAAAACTTGGAACTTGGAACTTGAAACTGTTTTTATGTCCGACATCGCCATAAAAGTTGAAGGCCTGGGTAAGCGCTATCGCATTGGCGCAAACCAGCAGGCCTACAAGACGCTGAAAGAGAAGTTGAACGAAACGGCGGCCACGCCTTTTCGCGCGCTGCGCTCCCTCGGGGGTCGCAACGGACATTCAAGCGTTGGTCACGCGAATGGACATTCGGCCAACGGCCATTCGAATGGCCGCGCTTCAAAGGCGCCAACGATCTGGGCCGTCAAAGACGTCTCTTTCGAGATCAACCGCGGCGAGGTCGTCGGGATCATCGGGCGCAACGGCGCGGGCAAGAGCACGCTGCTGAAAATTCTTTCGCGCATTACCGACCCAACTGAAGGCTATGCCGACATTCATGGGCGCATCGCTTCATTGCTTGAAGTTGGCACCGGCTTTCAACCCGAGCTGAGCGGACGCGAAAACATTTATCTCAACGGCTCGATCCTCGGCATGAAGCACGCCGAGATTCGTCGCAAGTTTGACGAGATTGTTGCCTTCGCGGAAGTTGAAAAATTCATCGACACGCCGGTGAAGCACTATTCGAGCGGCATGTACGTGCGGCTTGCTTTCGCCGTCGCCGCTCATCTCGAGCCGGAGATCCTGCTGGTTGATGAAGTGCTTGCAGTAGGCGATGTAGATTTTCAAAAGAAGTGCCTTGGCTCGATGCAATCGGTTGCCGATTCCGGTCGAACAGTATTGCTTGTCTCTCACAACATGGCGCTAATCGAATCGCTCTGCAAACGAGCGATACTTTTAGACCAGGGCCGGGTTTCTTCGTCTGGCCCAACGACGGAAGTGATCGCGGATTATTTGAGCAAGGCAAAGCTTTGCGAATCGGAGGAGCTTACCAATCATCCGAGAAAACAGGCGAGGTCGACTGCCTGGTTCTCCAGCATTCAAATATTGAACCGCGCAGGCGAGTCATCGCGAGACTTTCGTGCCGGTGATGAACTGACCGTCAAACTCGGCATTGAAGCCGGCCAGCCCATCCTGCAACCCTGGATTGGAATCCGGCTGCGCACACCAACAGACCAGCTCATCTGTCACATCGCGAATCGCGAGGCCGGCTACCAGCTGCCGGCATTGTCGGGCAGCAGCGAAATCCAATGTCAGCTGAGCGGACTAAATCTTCTGCCGGGCCGCTACATTGTCGATCTGGTTTTGGCTGACATGCTGAATCGAGAGTACGACAACGTTTCCGGCGCCGCGTATTTCGATGTGCGCGAAAGCGACGTGTTCCAATCGGGCATGCCGATGGGCCAGGGCTACGGGCTGGTCTTTTTCCCCAGCGAATGGAAGTTAGTGCGGTGAGCGAAATGGTTAGTCTCTCGCCGGCCCTCGCGAGCGAGAACGAATACTACGCGAAGTTTTGGAGCAGCGAAGCCTGGGGGTCCGCGCAGCCGAACAACGATGAGAGCCTGCGCGCCAACGCCATCACGAAGCTGATCGAGGAGTTTGTAATTCCCGGCTCAAACGTAACGAGCCTGCGGATCCTGGATTTGGGATGTGGGCGTGGTTGGTTAACTTCGCTACTTGCAAACTACGGTTCGGTGCTCGGAATCGATCCGGTCCCGGCGGCGATCGAAAGGGCCAAGCTTCTTTTCCCGACCCTGGATGTGCGCGTCGCTGACAGTGCGAATTTGATCACGGAGGGCTTCCAAGCGCATTTTGATCTGATCGTGTCGTCAGAGGTGATTGAACACGTCGTTCCCAGCCAGAAGCCCGAGTTCGTTTGTCATCTCAAACGGCTGTTGAAGCCCAACGGCTTTGCAATCCTGACGACGCCGCGCGGCGAGCTTTGGAAGCAATGGCAACGGCTTGGGAATGGAACGCAGCCGGTCGAAGAATGGATCACGGAATCTGAGCTGACGAAACTGTGCGAATCGGCCGGGTTCCGCGTCGTGAAAAGAGATCGGGTTTTTCTTCCCGACTGTCCGTTTGATTGGCTGAGCCGGCTGGCGTCGCGACGCACCGGCCTGCTAGCCGGAAGCGGACTACAGCGCCGGCTTCGTCATCATCGTGGCATATATCAGGTCGTGGCATTGCAGAACCGCGAGCGTTAGCGACCGGCCCTAAGCGTTGAGTTCAGTGCCGGTCGCTGACGCTCCCGGTTCTGCATAACAGTTGATGGAACAACCACTCGTCAGCGTCATCATCCCAGCGTTCAATTCGAGCGACTATGTTCTCGAAGCGATCGCGAGCACTCAAGCGCAAACCTACACGCCGGTTGAAGTGATCGTCGTTGATGACGGCTCAACCGACGACACCGCCAAGAAACTACGCGAACTCATCGAGACCGGAAGAATTCGCTATCAATTTCAAACAAACCGAGGATTGGGCGCCGCCCGAAATACCGGCATCAAACTCGCCAGAGGCAAGTATCTCCAGTTTCTTGACGCAGACGATCTGATTACGCCGACCAAGATCGAGAAGCAGGTCCAGCGTTTGGAAAACGCGGCGCCAGCTTCTTTATGTGGCTCCGACTTTCGTTGCTTCGAACACGAGAACCCGTCCGGCCTTTTCGGCGGCGATTCGTTTAAGGGCGCATTCCCGCTTCACTCAGCCGCACAACTATTTGAATTTGAGACCGTCATTCATCGCTGGCTTTTTCCCGCTTCGTTAGTTCGTGACGCGGGTGGTTTTGAAACAAACATGCCGGCCACGGAAGACTGGTTGCTGCTCTGGAAGCTGGCCACCGGTAGCACGCGTTTCGAGTATGTCGACGAACCGCTCGCGCTTTATCGCAAGCATGGACTGGCCATGACGGCGGACTTCGAAAGGCTCGCGATGGGCCATCTGCTGGCTATCGATGAAGTCGAGCGCTATCAGCAAGCGCAACAGCTTTCGCTTTATTCCAGGCGCGAACTTAACGCGTTGCGCGAGTCCTATCACTATGAATTAGGACTTCTTTACGTTCGTCAGAATCGCTCGCGCCGCGCCTGGAGTCATTTGCTGAAAGCGCTGGTGCTGGCGCCGAACCGGCGTCAAGTCAAGCTGCTTTTGCTGGCAACTATTCCGGCGTGGGGTGCGAATGCGATGTCGCGAGCCGGCTCAGCCAACGAACGTTTGTGCGCTGGCGCGCGCAACTGCGCAAAACTTTTGTCGGCTAATTTCATTTCGAGTTACTGATGTCAGATCGAATTCGCAAAACACGCGAGCAGCTTTACGATTGGCGCCGCCTGGGGTCGCCACGCACGTTGGCTGGGAGCGCAGGCATCTTGCCTGCTGCTGCGTCACGCAGGTTGAGGGCAGCCAGGATGGCTGCGGTCCCAGCTTTCACGCGCCTTGCTGCCGCGGCTCTGCTGCTGATTGTTTGGCCAATAAAGTTCGTCGTCGACGCAGTACTAAACGCCTTCAACAAAAAGCAGCCGAAGCGCATCGTCGTCGTGCAACTTGCCGGCCTCGGCGACCTGCTGATGCTGACGCCGGCGCTCGCGGCATTAAAGAAGAATTACCCCGACGCGAAGATCGACTTCATCACGCTGCACGGCTACGTCCGAGACGCTTTCGTGAATCATCCACGTGTCGACTCAATTACCGCGCTGCCGGCATATCCCGGGAAGTGGATCGTTGCGAAGTTTAAGAACCGTTCCGGCTGGAGACTAATGCTGGCAACGCTCCGATGTTATCCATCTCTGCTCTTGAAGAATTTGTTCGTCCGTTACGACCTCGGCATAAATTTCGGTCTCGCTGATTTCGATCGCAACCTCGGCAACGCGTTGCTTTGCTCGCTCAGAGCCCGACGCCGGATTGGCACTCCAGGCCCGGCCGACCGGTTGCTGACCGTGCGCGCGAACGTGATTGGCGAGCGCCGTCACCGAGCTACTACCTATTTGAAATTTCTCGAACCCCTGGGAATATCCGCCATCCCCAACGGAACCGCTTACGAATTTCCAGTGCGCGCGCACGAAGTCAACAACGTGAAGCTCGCACTGCGTCGCGAAAGCATCGACAGCTCGCGCCCGCTCATCGTGATGCATCCGGGCGGCAAGCTGCACGTGAATTCGCGGCGCTGGCCCGCCGAATACTTTGCTCGTGTCTGCCGGTTCCTGGGTGAGGAAGGATTTCAAATTGTTCTCACTGGTGACCAGGACGACGTCGAAGTTTGTGAAAAGATTGCACAGGCATCGGGACCAAAAGTGAGATCGATTGCGGGTCGTTTGAGCTTTTCGGAAACCGCCGCCCTGCTGAGTTTGAGCCAGCTATTCATAACCAACGACACCTCGACGCTGCATCTTGCCGACGCGGTGCGCGTGCCGCGAGTGATTTCGATTTTTGGTCCTACTGATCCGGAGCAACTGGTGCCGCGAAACGAGCGCCACATTGTTTTCCGTTCGAAGCTGCCTTGCGCGCCGTGTATGGGGGGGTTGATTGACGCGACGACTGAGCGCTGCTGGCGCGACGTGAAAGAAGAATGCTTGTCGGAGATCAGCCCGGAGCAGGTGATCGCCGTTGTCCGGCAGTATTCGAAAAGGCCGGCCGCGCGCGCTGCGCGGGCCTGAGCCGGAATTAGCCGCGGATTAACGCGGATGAGCACGGATAAGATTAAAGCGCGGACTGCTTTTTAAGAGGGTTTTATGACCGCGAACATCTGCGTTAATCCGCGGCCAATTAACTCTTAACGCCGATTCATTGTACGAGTGTGGAGAGACTTCAAGATTCGATGGTGGAGCTGGCGTTTCCGGACGCATTGCGCGTCAGCAGGCGAGCGTCTCGCGGTGCTTGGGCCATGCGCAACAAGTTCAGACGGCACGATCACAGTTGGAGACGGACTCACGATTCGATCGCGCGCACACAACATGGTTGAGATTTCCTGTGCCGCCGGTGGCAGCCTGAGCTTCGGCAACAATGTGTTTCTGAATCAGGGCGTGCGCATCGCCTGCAGCCGCGAAATTTCTATTGGCGACAACGCGCTGATTGGCGATGAGACGGTGATTCTCGACAACGATTACCACGGCCAGGCGAATTCGCCGGCGAAGGTTGCACCCGTGCGCATCGAGCCGGACGTTTGGCTGGGCACGCGCGTTATCGTGTTACGCGGCGTCACGATTGGCCGCGGCAGTGTGGTTGGAGCCGGCTCGGTCGTTACGCGATCGATTCCGGCGAATACGTTTGCTGCGGGCGTTCCCGCCAGGGCGATCAAGAGTTTAGGCGACCGAGCCCTTCCTGACGGTCGGGCTTCTGCCAAGTAGGGCACGGCCTGCCGTGCCCTTGGCCAATCATGCACATCTGTTACATCTCTCAGGAGTATCCGCCCGAGACCGGCTGGGGAGGAATCGGCTCGTACACTTACGAGATGGCCCACGCACTCGCTCGCCGCGGGCATCGCGTAACCGTAATCTCTCGTGCGCTTCATGAAGAGAGCGTTTGCACGGGCGACGGCGTGGAGGTCCATCGCGTGTCGCCGAGCCCGCGTTGGGACAGCGTCCCCGCGTTGTGGCGGCTCAATCGCATCTGGCCGGGTTTTGCCTGGGCGGCAATGTGCCGCATTCGCAAGATAAATCGTGAGCACGCGATAGACATCGTGGAGGCGGCGGAAGGAAGGGCAGACGCCTTTTTTGTTAGTTACATGCCGGGCCGTCCGAAACTCGTGACCCGTTTGCACACCGCGCGCATCTTCATCGATCGCTTTAATGGACTTGGCGCAAGGCAGGGAGGCTATCGCGAGTACTGGCTGGAGAAGCAATCGATCAGTCGTGCCAACCTGGTGACCGCGCCCAGCAACGCGGTAATCAACCTGACGAAAACCTGGCTGCCGCTCGGCGCGAAGACAACCATGATGGTCCCTAACCCGATCGACGGAAAAAGTTTCCTGCCGTCGTCAACGAGTCGCCAGAGCACCATTCTTTTTTCCGGACGTTTGGAAAGAAACAAAGGCGCCGAAACAATCAAGGAAGCCATTCCAATTCTGCTCAGCAGATTTCCCTCGCTCGAGTTTCGCTTCGTCGGCAGCGACGCCATGGATCGCGACGGCCAAACCTGGCGCAGCAAAATCTTTGCTTCGCTGGATCCGTTGCAGCAGGCGAAGGTGCGTTTTGAGGAAATGCCGCGCGCGGCCCTGGTCCAGGCCTACCAGGAAGCAGCGGTCTGCATACTGCCGTCCACCTGGGAAAATTCTTCCTACACGTTGCTGGAGGCGATGGCCTGCGCCACGCCGGTGGTCGCCTGCAACAGCGGCGGCTCGCCGGAGTTAATCGAAGATGGCGTGAGCGGCTTTCTGATTCCGGTCAATGATTCGGACGCTTTGGTCGCGCGCATCTCGGAATTGCTGACAACGCCGGCGCTGAGAAAAGCAATGGGTGAAAACGCGCGGCGACGCATTGAGGAGAGTTTCAGCGTGGAAAGTGTGCTGCCGAAAATGATGGCTGCGTACGATTACGCAATCGCGCACGGCTGAGCAGTGGAGGTTGAGGCTAGCAGTTCAGAGTTCAGCCTTTAGGCTGCAGGTTTTGGCTGCTAACGGAAAGCGCAAGCTAAAGCTTGAACTCTAAACTGCATCAGCACTCCCAAAATTAATGATCAAAATCTCCGCCATCGTCTGCACCTACAAGCGGCCTGACTATCTCAGGCACGCTCTCGAAAGCTTGTGCGATCAGACGCTTCCGCGCAACGAGTACGAAATCATCGTGGTGGATAACGGAGTCGAGCGGGACACGGAGCAGGTGGTCAAAGAGTTCGAGGATGGAACGTTGAACTTGCGGTATGTGCCTGAACACACTGTCGGTCTGTCGCGCGCGCGGAACGCGGGACTAAACGCAGCTAGGGCTCCCTACGTTGCTTTCCTTGACGACGATGCGCGCGCCGAGCGCGGCTGGCTCGAAGCGCTCGTCAACGCCTTCGAGCAGACGTCTCCAACCCCAGCCGCGGTTGGTGGTCCAGTCTCTCTGGATTGGCAAGGCGAGAAACCGTCCTGGGTGCCCGAGCGGCATCTTTCGCTTTACACGTGTGTCGACCACGGAGACCAAAGCCGGCTGCTGGAGCAGGGTGAATATCTCGTGGGCGCGAATCTCGCTTTTGACAAAGACCAGTTGCTGGCGCTCGGCGGTTTCGACGCGAACCTCGGACGGCAAGGCACGGTGCTTTTGTCGGGAGAAGAAGCGGCGATTCTGGCGCAGCTACGGGAGAGGCGGCTCGGCATTTTCTATGAAGCGACGGCAGCGGTTGCGCATACGGTCGACAAGTCGCGCCGGCGGCCGGGTTGGTTGTTGAAAAGATTGTTCTGGGACGGCGCCTCGCAGGCGTTGATCGATCGCTCGGGCAGCGACGGTTCACGCAGTTCGACCTCGCTAAGCGCTTACCGCGATTTGCGGCAATGCGCGCGTTGGGCGTTGGGTGTTCTCGCCGCCGTCTTGCGCGGACGAAAAGGCCGGGCCTGGGAGTCGCTGTTGGGCTTATCGCAACGCGCCGGACGGTTGCGCACGGAAGTTCGCTTGTTGGCTTCAAGCACCGACTAACTAATGTTTCTCTGTGCCACCTTTGTGATCTCTGTGTCTTTGTGGTGAATTCTTCCTAAACAGCCACCACAGAGACACAGAGATCACAAAGGACGCACAGAGTTTTTCAACCCGCAAATGAATATTTGTTTTGCCACTCTTAGTTATCCTCGCAATGGCAGCGCGTCCAGCGGCGTTGGCTCGCAAGTCCAGGCCGTCGCGCACAGTTTGATCGACGCCGGCAACAGCGTCAGCGTTCTGAATCTGACGACGAAGGAAGAGAATACAGAAACGCACGAGAGAGACGGGCGGGGCGTCGAAATCCATCAGGTGCGCAGCGGCAACCTGCACTGGTTTGCCGCCAAGCTGCCTTTCATAGGAAAGGCGCTGGCTTTGCCGTTGCGTGAAATCGAATACGCCCTCGCGGTTTGGCGAGGCGTGCGACGCGCGAGCAAAGTTCGCCAGCTGGATCTGATTGAAGGGTGCGAAACGGGAATGCTGCTGGTGACCCTCTTCAGTCGCAAGACTCCGGTGGTCATCCGCCTGCACGGAGAAAAGTACACGTTCAATAAATACACGCCGGGCGTGGATATGTCTGCCGGCGTTCGTTTTAGCCGCATGCTGCAGCGAGTTGCTCTGAGACGCGCGCGTGTTCTGGTCAGTCCGAGTCGCGCTCATGCGCGCGAGATTGCGCGCGAGCTGCAGCGCGACGAGAGATCAATCAGGATTATTCCCAACACCACGAACCTTATCGAGCCAGGGACGAGCGTCGAGCGTAAGGGTTCGCACACCGTGCTTTTTGTCGGCCGCCTGGAGCCGGTGAAGGGAATCGCTGTGTTGTTGAAAGCTGCGGCGCTTGTTGTAAAGCGGTTGCCGGCCACGCGGTTTGTGCTCGCTGGTAGTAGCCATCCCGCACTGCCTCAGGAAAAGCTGGACGCGCTAATTCGCGAATACGGGCTTGAGAAGCACGTGGCGCAAGTTGGTTGGCTGAAAAAGAGTGAATTGGAAAGTTGGTATGCCCAGGCCAGTTTATGTGTCGTGCCCTCGCATTACGAGTCGTTTGGCCTGGTGGCTTTGGAAGCCATGGCCGCTGGGCTGCCTGTTGTCGCAACGCGTGTGGGCGGGTTAACAGAACTTGTCGAAGATGGAACGACGGGCTGGTTGGTACCAGCCGGCGATGCGAATGCAATGGCCGCGGCTGTCACAAGGTTGCTAACCAATCCGGCGGAAGCTGCGGCGATGGGAACGGCAGCTCGCGAACGCGTACACGAAAACTTTCTCGTCTCACAGAACGCGCCGCTTAATTTGTCGCTTTACAAAGAATTCTGCGCGCCGTCCAAGAATGTAGGGGCGGACCTATGTGCCCGCCCCGATCATGTCAGAAACATAGCAACCGGGGCGGACACATAGGCCCTACAAACGGATGCACATAGGCTTCGTCACAACTGAATCGCCTTACAGCCTCTCTCCCGGCGGAGGCATTGCTGCCTATCTGCGCGCGGTGATTCCCGCTTATCTCGATGGGGGACATCGCGTGAGCGTCTTTGCCGGCGCCGGCAAGCAGGAAGAGTTTCGCGCCGAAGAAAACAGAGTCCAGGTTCATCACTTTCGCCTGCCAGCCGCGCACTGGTACGCGAGTAAAGTTCCTTTGCTTCGCGGAATAATTACGCTGCCGCTGCGGCAACTCGAATGGTCGGCTGCGTTTTACCAGCAGGTGGCCCGCGTGGCCGGACGAGAAAAGTTCGACGTGCTGGAGTGCACCGAAGCTGGCGGCCTGTTTCTTACCTCGCTGGCTCCAGTCGTGATTCGTTTACACGGAAGCGAGGCGGTATTTCGCAAATACACTTCGCAGCCCTCCGACATCAGCGCCACGCTTAACGATTGGCTTGAGCGTCGCGCTTGTGAAAAAGCAGCCGCGTTGACTGTGCCGAGTGTTTTCCAGGCACGAGAGATCGCCACGCGCCGAGGTTGGCCGCTGGAACGGTTGCAGGTCGTTGCCAATCCCATCTCGTCAGAAATGTTGCAGGCGTCCGCGCACGTAACCAGACCTTCTGAGATGGACGAACCGGTTGTGCTTTACGTGGGCCGCCTCGCGCCAGTTAAGGGGATTGAATGTTTGCTGGCGGCCGCTACGCGCGTGCACGCCGTTCGACCGAAGACGACTTTCGTTCTCGCCGGGCCCTGGCAAATGCCGCACGCGCCGGAGAAGTATGGGCTGAAGCTGAATGAAAAATCTGTAGACGGAGTTCTCTGGGTTGGGCCACGACAACCGCGCGAGTTGGTATCGCACTATCAGCGAGCGACGGCCTTTGTAATGCCGTCGCACTTTGAAAGTTTCTGCATCAGCGCTCTGGAAGCGATGGCTTTCCGGCTGCCGGTGATCGCCACTCGCGCCGGGGCCCTGCCGGAATTGATCGAGGATGGCGTGACCGGAGAAATCGTGGCGCCAGGCGATGCCTCTACCATGGCCAACGCGATCGTTCGTTTGCTCGACGATCCGCAAAGAAGGGAAGCACTGGGCCAGGCAGGAAGAAATGGGGTTCTCGCCAATTTCACTCCTGAAAACGCTTCCACGGCGACGTTGAAAATTTACGCAAGCGTGGCGGGATTGCAGGAGACCGCAGCGCAAGGCGATAGCGAAAGAAGCACCGCCGAAGCGAGCGCCACGGCCCTCGGAGCGCGCGCCTGATCATGCGAGTTCTTTTGCTGCCAGCTTCGTATGCGCCGGTGGTCGGCGGTCTTCAAACCGTGGTCCAGGCGCTGGCCCGCGCGCTCGATCAAAAAGGCCACGACGTTCGCGTCGTTACCAACAAATACCCGAGAAGTTTACCGAAGCGAGAACAAGTCGACGGCATCAACGTTCGCCGGCTGCATTTCTTAGACCCGCGGCTTGACGATGTTAAGCGAAGGCGGCCCGACCTTTTTCTGGCTGCTTTGTATTTCTCGCCGGCCACGCGTTTCCAGCTTGAGCGAATCGTGCGCACATTTCGTCCGGACATTATTAACGTTCATTATCCCGACGCTCAGATTCCTTTTGTCCTCCCGCTGCGTAACCATTTCGATTTCCGTTTAGCCGTCTCGCTTCATGGCTATGACATAGAAAGATATTCCGGCGACGGCATGGCAAACGATCGCGAGCGAAATAAGTTTGTTGCCCTCTTGCGGCAAGCCGATGTCGTCACCGCCTGTTCGGATTATCTGCTCGGCCAGGTGCGCCAACTGGAACCGTCCGTCACGAACAAAGCGCGGGTCGTGGCAAACGGCATCGACCCCAGCCGCTTCGTCGTCGAACAGAAGCATCAACATCCGCGGCCATACGTGCTGGCGGCGGGCCGGCTCACGCACGCCAAGGGTTTTGATTTGTTACTGACTGCTTTCAGCCAGTTGAACGGACGAACGCGCCGAACGGATCTGATAATTGCCGGCGACGGCGAATTGCGCGAAACGCTGCGGCAGCGC
>Ga0207650_10002829_pt1 | contig 11981 bp, 13 predicted proteins | sample KBSS63metaG_FD_184325 | JGI IMG/M metagenome (GOLD analysis project Ga0207650, IMG submission 184325) | Switchgrass rhizosphere microbial communities from Kellogg Biological Station, Michigan, USA - KBS S6-3 metaG (SPAdes) (version 2) | ecosystem: Host-associated > Plants > Roots > Rhizosphere...
CGTAACACAATTGCCTGTTTTTTATCATTACTGTTAAGTGTAATAGTAAATTGATCGCTTGCGGGATTGGGAAAAACATTTAATTCCAATTTTTCTGTTAAAGCAGTGGTTGGTTCCTGTACATCCTTCAAAGTAGCTGCGCTTGAAGAAGAGGCATTATAACTTGCTCCATTTACTTTAATGTTACCCCCACCTAAAGTTTGATTTACTGTTTTTGTTCCGTTCCAATTGCTTGAATACCATAGTCCGCCACTTTTATTCCATACTGTAATTCCAATATCATCTGTATTACCAGGTTCTCCTCTGTCTGTCATAGTTACCTGCAACGTTGCATTTCCATCTACAGATACTGGTGTCAGAGGGTTTGTAATATCCTGCACGTTAGCCTTACCATTGAAAGTTGAAGTTTTTGCCGTAGCAATACTTGAGTTCACAGCCAACGATGTCATGGCATTGCCCTTTATCTGGTACACATGAAGAATACCATCTGTTTCCATTCTCCTGATAATTGTATTGACGTTGCCTTGCAGGTTAGTATTGCTCTTATTGTATTTCACGTTAAAACCGAAATTGTTATTCGTTCCTGGTGTACCCGCTTTTTGTCCTGCTGATTGGCTGGTAAGAACTATATATCCACCGCCTGTAATAAAGTTATCAAGTGGTTTGGAAACAGTTATGATGGTATTGTCGGCTGAACTGTTGCGTATGTAATAGTTGTTTACAATAATACCAATAGTGAACTGTTTTGCATCAGCAGCACCAATATCAAGTGTTACATTTTTTGTCGCAGTGCCTATAGTAAGATCGGCAAGATTTATTAATCCGACTGGTACGTCTGAAGCCAATATACTTCCATTATCCCTGTTGACAAATGTTACAGTGGCATTCCTGATATCACCTTTGAATACATCAAAGCTCGGATCTCCAGAAACGGCGGTAATATCCTTAATAGTTGCACTCAAAGTAACTGTAGCTGTAGAAGTATTGATGCCAGATGTGGATGCCATTAATGATCCGCTATAATATGCCCTCGCGTCTTCCTGTGTGATATCAAACGCATCTTCATCCGATGATGGAAGGAAGATCCCGTCTCCTGCAAAGTTAGACTTCACCGTATAGGCAGGAGCTGGGTTTTGTGTGATGATCAGGTTACTGCTGGCAATACCACTGCCATTAGTAGTCCCTGAAGTTGATTGTGAACCAAGGGCAAATGAAATCAACTTGCTGCTTAAAACAGTGTTGGTCAACTGATCTTTTAATTCTGCGGTCAACACTTGTTGATCTGAATACTGCTCAGACCCATCACCGTTGTATACTAGTGTTGTCGGCCGCCTCTTTACTGTTACTGTTGTTTGGCAGGTAGATGAGTTACCTGAGCCGTCCGTTACGGTAAGTGTAATTGTATTGGCTCCAGTATTGGTTGCCGTAAACGAAGTTTTGTCTACGCTTAGATTAACTGTACCACAATTGTCTGTGGAACCATTATCTACATTAGATGGTGTAATCATAACAGTACCGTCTAATCCCAGATAAACTTCTATTGGTTTGCAAACGGCTGTTGGAACTTGTTTATCGTTAACAGTTACATTAAAACTGCAGTTTGCAGATCCACATGCCGTACTGGCTGTAACATTTACTATGGTCGTACCTACAGGAAAGAAACTGCCTGGAGCTTTAGAGTAAGAAATAGTACCTGTACCTGTAGCATTAAAATTCACATTAGCACCACATTGGCCGGCAATTGCATCTACTGCAATGTCAGCAGGACAATTGATATTTGGTGTAATTGCGGCGGCTCCATTTACCGCAAGGGTCGATGTGTTAGAAACCCCGCAACCATTTCTGGCCTTCACCGTAATAGTTCCACTAAAAGCTGACGAAAATGAAACCGTGATCTGATTAGTTCCATCGCCACCTACAATGCTAACCCCACTTGGCACTGTCCATTCATATAAAGTGGCATTATCAACTGGATCTATTGAGTAGGTTTGACCGGGCGAGGGCAAACAAACAGAAGTTGGTCCTGTAATGGCTCCCACGCTGCCAATTGAAGATGTAAGAGAGGGGTCTAAGGTCACAGAAAGTGAAGTAGTACTGCCGCACGAATTAGTTCCGGTTGCTACATAAGTTTGAGATGAACTAACCGTAGCATTTACGGTAGACCCGCTCGTTTCATTAAGCCCGGTGGAAGGTGCCCATGTCCAGTCAAATCCTGAACCATTACTAATATGCAATGGAACTGCTACGCCAGGACACACCTGAATAATACTATTATCAGCAACGGGTATTCCATTCACTTCAAGGCTTGGATTTGTCAATTCTAAAGCTCTTTCCAAATCCGATGCAGCAAGCACATGGGCAAACTTAAAACTTGCAGATTCTCCAGGGGCAAGCGAATTAATTTTAAATGCGATTGAAACGGCAATATCATTGGTAGAAGATCCAGACTGAGACAATCCACCTGTTCCATTCCATACATCTGCTGGATTACGATTGGAGAATCCCCCCCAGCTAACCCTTGCCCTGCAGTCTTTTGTCCCAAGCCCCAAATAGCAACCATAAGACAAGCCGGTAGCGCTGACTAATGCCCTGCTTGAGGAGTTGGGATTTTCGGCAACGACAAAATTATTTGTCACGTATGACCCTCCGGGTAATGTTACTTCGTTATCAGGATCTACGTTTCGCATGTAATATAAATTATTGATCGTTGAAGCCGAAGTGTTTTTAAGTGTGACTTCAGTAATAAAGAAAACGTCGTTCATCGGCACTTTCGTCACCGATGTAATTTGTACGCCTGCGATTTGTCCTTGCCATGTAGTTAGAATATTTGTACCGGAAATTTTATAATCGGTTATCGATCCGGATATTGAAACTTCGGAGCATAACAAATTGTTATTGTAATTAACGCCGTTAATCTGAAGGCCAAAACCTTCTTCCGGAGTGCCAGGAACAAAATAGTCCCCGCAATAATTAGGCGTACCAGTACCCCACCCATCTTTATTGGCGTCGGCTACAAATCCCAATCTGTTGGTATAGGAACCATTTCCTCTTGGATGGTATCCAGCAGGAGCATCAATTGAACTGCCATACGTGCCGCATGGGCCTATACCTACTTCCACATAGTTGCCTTTCATAAAGGCATTGCCACTGACTATTTGCGCATTTGCAAATTGGCTCAATGTAACAATAAGGGCAAAAAATATATTTTTAAGCATAAAACGGTTTTTTTGGTTATAAATCTTCTTTAGTAACTCCGAGTTCTTTTGCTTTTTTGGCATCCGGAGCGTTTTTGTTTTTGTTTCCCTCATTTAATTGGCTAGCTAACCAAATTGCGACCACCATCGCGTTTTGTTTTTGGTTAAATCCTACCTGGGTCGTAGAATAGGGTTTACTTTTTTGCTGAACGATTAGCTTTTGACCTTCGTTAATCTGGTAGCCATAAGTGTTGTCGGGATTCGCTATCAATTTTATTACGTACTTCCCAACATGCATGTCGGCGACATTGGCTTTAGATTGTGCTAATGCGACGGCTGAGAAAAAAAGTAATGGAATAAGCAACAGTTTTTTCCTTGTCATAAAAAACGGTTTAAGTGTTAATGAATGATTTCTATTGGCACAAAAAGATTTCATATCGCTTTTCAGCAATACTTCGTCTGTGTTTTTGAAAAAGAAAAATGATAAAGGAAAGATTCAGAGGGAGAGGAAGCAGTTAGTTTAAGATCTCAAATATTGATTTCATAACAAAGCCAGACAATTCCACATTAGTGGTATTTTTAAAACAGGCCTGTTTTGCGAAGCGCTGCAATTCGGTTATTGGTTTCAAGCTTACGGAAAATGTTTTTAATGTGCATTTTTACTGTTTCGTCAGAAATAAAAAGCTTTGCAGCGATTTGTTTGTTGGTGCATCCTTTGGCAATAAGGTGCATAAACTCGATCTCACGTTTGGTTAATAAAGAAGCGTAGTCTGTCTTTATTTTTTCTGTTGCCATTGAAACTTCATTTTCCAGGTTAAGAAAGCTCATAAAGAATATTTACAGGTTTAGCCTTTATTTCAGGAGTTGCCCAAGTGGTTGTCCTTTTTGTGCCAAGTCGTTTAACACAGGAAGCATCCTGGTTTGCGAAAGTCCAGTAAGAAAGCAGAGAAGCATTAGTAGAGCAGATATCTGGTTCATATTTGCAGATTTAGGTCCCCCAAAATTGGTTTGAATCGGAGGTTAAAATCAAGGAGAGATGAACCCAGATTGGTACCGTTAAAAAACGGGAGTGAAAAAGTGGAAGGACTGTTGAAATTGAAGTTGTAAGTATGAATTTTGGTGTGTATATTAAATTTTATTCATCAACCAAAACTAATACAAATGACAGGAACAAATTTCTTCAGTCTTTGCCTTCTCGTAGTCACAGGACTTTTTATTTTGCATTCGTGTAATAATAAACAGGCCTCACAAAGTTTTGCTACAAAAACAGAAGCGTTACATTTTGCAGATTCTATTTACGCAAGCTATCCGGGGGTTACTAGGGCAAGTGTCGCCACGTTTACTAGGAAAGACACTTTGACACCTATTGACTGGGATGTTGTAATACAATATTCAAGGAATTATGATGATAGCCCGCTTTTAAAAAAACCAGATATGACACCTTATAAAGGATTTCTTATAGATTCGGCCGGTTATGCTTTACTTGTGAGAAAACACAACAAGTATAAACAAGTGTATCTTAGATTTGGAAGAAGGTCTAATGGGGAATATACTATAATGGTATTGCCCATGGCGGCAGATAGTATTATTCACCGGGGAAGAAGAAATCCCAACAAAGCAACCGACAATAATAATTATGATCATTTAGACCCTTGCCCAGAACAGTGTCCAACCAATTTTGACACACCGCAACCGCTTAGAGAATAACTATGTTTAAAAAAGAATTTATTGTCTATCTATTTATTATTGCTATAGGCTTTGTAATTGGGGTAATCAATTTTAAGGGGAACAAGCAATTTAGGCCGATAGTGATTTTGTTGGGAAGTACACTGATTAGTGAAATTGCCAGCAGGGTGCTCGCTTACCAAATAAGAAACAGCAACCCTGCTTATCATTTTTTTACTCCAATCCAGATCCTTTTATGGGCAATCTTTTTTTTATTAGTAATTACAAATCAAAAAGTCAAAATGATAATTTTCTTTTGTAGCTCTTTGTTAATTTTATTTTCTATAATCAACACTCTTTTTTGGCAGGGATTGAAAATTTTTCCGGAAAATGTGTTACGAATACAGACCATCTTTATGATTTTCTGTAGTATGTGTCTTTTCATTGAAATGATGGACCGACCGTCAGGTGAAAATATTTTCAAGAATCCTTTTTTTATTATCACCATTGGAGTGCTTTGGTTCAACCTGCTATCATTCATTTTTTTTCAATCTCACAATTTCTTTTTGAAAAATAAAATACCTGCTTATTCACTAAGGACTATCCAGTATATATCAAACTATGTTTATTACCTTATCATTTTAGTTGCGATTTTGATAAGTAAACAATTTAATACAGTTGAAAGAAAATATCAATAGTGACATCATAACAGCAGTCATTTCATTCTTCTTCTTTTTACTGTTGATCTTTTTTTTTGTAATTGTTATGGCTATACGATATAGAAAAAGAAAAAGAGAGCATGAGCATTTGCAGGCAATATTTCAGCAAGAGCTGCTCCGTACCCAAATGGAAATCCAGGAGCAAACATTCAAAACAATCTCACAGGAAATACATGATAATATTGGTCAAATGCTAAGTCTTGCCAAAATGAATCTCAGCAAGTTTGAAATTGATCGAGAAAATTCCGATGAAGCAGTGCTGAGTGCCAAAAATTTGGTAAGCCATGCCGTTAGCAGCTTGCGGGATCTTTCAAAAACACTAAACACAGAAACTATTGCTACTATCGGCCTGTTAAAATCCATTGATCTCGAATTACAGCTGGTTGAAAAAACGGCAGGAATAAAAACCGTAATAGAAATCAATGGCGCACAACACAGGTTGGAACCTCAAAAGGAGCTCATCGTTTTTCGTATTGTTCAGGAGAGTCTCCATAACAGCATAAAACATGCGTTACCGAAAAACTTAAATGTTCAGGCGAATTTTGTGGACAGCATATTGCATTTAAGTATTTGTGATGATGGCGCCGGCTTTGATTATTCGGCAATTTCAGGGTTGGGAAGTGGCTTACGCAACATGCAAAGTCGCAGCAAGCTTATTGGTGCCGACTGGAATATTGAGTCATCCCCCGGAAATGGAACAAAAATCATTTTAACCATCCCGATAGCTATCGGGACAAAAACTGCAACATGACAACAATAGCATTGGCTGACGATCATGTAGTCATGCGAAATGGTCTTGCCTCTCTGTTAAAGGATCTAGGCTACACCATTTTATACGAAGCGGACAATGGAAAGGACTTTATTGAAAAAACAAGAAAAGACTATCTGCCCGATGTAGCCCTGCTCGACATCAATATGCCTACGATGGATGGCTATGAAACTGCTTTATGGCTCAAAGGAAATTTCCCAGAAGTAAAAGTGCTGGCACTTTCTATGTACGATGACGACGGTGCCATCATTCGCATGCTTAAGAATGGTGCGAAGGGATATGTTTTAAAAGACAGCAATATTGCCGATGTAAAAGCTGCCATTGAATCCGTTGTTGCCAAAGGGTATTACTACTCGGAATTAGTAACCGGTAAATTAATTCACTCCATTAATCATCTTGATGAACCCGATCATGCTTCATTAAAAGAAATGCTGAAATTAAATTCGAGGGAAATTGAGTTTTTAAAATTGGCATGCACAGAGATGTCTTATAAAGAGATCGCTGAAAAAATGTTTTTGAGTCCCAGAACCGTCGAAGGCTACCGGGATAGCTTATTTGAAAAATTAAATGTTAGAAGCAGGGTAGGACTTGTACTTTTTGCAATTAAAAATGGCATTGTCAATGTGTAATCACTTTCAATAAATTTCTATAGGAAAAAAGTTACAGTGGCCTTTACTGGTTAGTTCTACTTTTATTTTTCAGTTGGTAAGATTAGTTTTGATCCTTGTCTTATCCTGAAAAACATATTGCCCTCCTCTGTAATCCAACCCGGGAAAACGAAAAAGCGCTGCGTATTGCAAACAACATTGCAATTCTATTATCAGGAATTGATATACCCCACAAAATTTTCACGTCAACATGGCCGGAATCATTTAATGGTTTTACCGAAGTCTGGATCATTGGTGGAGACGGAACAATGAACTGGTTCATTAATCAATATCCAGACATCCGGTTGCCGTTGGCATTATTTGCCGGGGGCGCCGGAAATGATTTTCATTGGATGTTGTATGGAAATAAAACAACTGAGCAACAGGTAGACCTTGTTTTGCAAAGCACGCCACAATTGGTCGATGCCGGCACATGTAATGAAAAATTATTTTTGAATGGCGTAGGGATTGGTTTTGATGGTGCTATCGTTCATGATCTTTTAGGAAAGAAAAAATTGGCAGGCAAGGCTTCTTACTTGCTGTCCATACTCAAACATATTATAGGATATCATGAAAAGCCTTGCGTTTTGGAGATGGCAGGTGAAACAATTAAAGAGGATTGCTTTATGATCTCTGTCGCCAATGGGAAAAGATATGGGGGCGGATTTCATGTGGCACCAAACGCAGTACTAAATGATGGCTTACTCGACCTAAATATTGTTGGCAGGATCTCTCCGATCAAAAGAATGAAATACATGCCTGTAATAGAAAAAGGTGAACACCTTGATCTTGATTTTGTTAAATACCGACAGACAAAAAAAATCAGTATTCATTGCGCAAGCAAATTACATGCTCATATCGACGGCGAATATTTTTACAGGGATCGTTTTGATATTGATGTTTTACCAAAACGCTTTCCGTTCCTGTACTAACACCGGTTTTCTTTTGGCAAACATTTTTACTAAAATCAATCCTGCAATGAAACCTCCAATGTGTGCGGCATAGGCAATACCTCCGGCAGCTTCATCTCCCCCTAAAGCACCTAAGCCGTTTACCACCTGGAATACGAACCAAAGCCCCACTGCGATAAATGCCGGAACAGCTATCGTAAAGAAAAAGAACAACCAAATATGGACTTTCCTGGACGGAAACAAAACAATATAACCGCCCATTACACCTGATATGGCACCCGAAGCACCAAGGCTAGGAACGTAAGGACTTTGTCCTAAAAACGAAGTAGCAAATACATGAGATAGCCCTGCTATGATGCCACAAAGGAGATAAAAGAAAAAGTAACGGGTATGCCCCATCGCATCTTCAAGATTATCACCAAAAATGTAAAGAAAAAGCATGTTACCAAGGATGTGTGCCAGTCCGCCATGCATGAACATGGAAGTAAGTAAAGTCAGGTAAACATTAATAGGAGTGGGTTCTAATCCTGGAATTTGAACCCTTTGTCCCGTTACTTCATCAACTACAACTTTTGTTTGGGAAACTATATCATGTCCAGAAAGTATCTCGGCAGGCACAGTGGAAAAGCCATATGTAAATGGAATATTTCTGCCCCAATCCTGTAAAAAGATAAATACCAATATGTTGATCAGAATGAAAATATAATTTACAATCGGTGTCGTTTTCCTGTCCCTGTTATCATCGCCAATCGGTATGAACATAATCTAGTTTTTAAACTCATTGCAAATCATGTTCCCTAAAATCAAAAAGTCCTGTTCTTAGGAAACAGGACTCGAAGTACAGTATAATTATTATAGTTTAATAGTTATCTCTGTAACCGCCACCACCGCCACCGCGATTGTAGCCACCACCACCACCGCCATTACCACCGCGATAGCCGCCTCCGCCGCCTCCGCCTTTCTTGTAGCCTCCGCCACCGCCTCCGCCAAAGTTTCTCTTTTTAAATCCTCCGCCTCCGCTTCCTTCTTCCTTTGGACGAGATTCATTAACAACGAGATTTCTTCCTTCGATCTCGCTGCCGTTTAATTGAGCAATGGCTGCTTGCGCTTGTTCGTCGTTAGGCATTTCCACAAATCCGAAGCCTTTGCTACGTTGTGTGAATTTGTCCATGACGATTTTTGCAGAAGCTACTTCACCGAATGGTGCAAACAAGTTGGCCAGGTCCTGATCTTTAAGACCCCAACTAAGATTTCCGACGTAAATGTTCATTTGAGAAAAAATTTAAAAAACAAAAAACGTGTTTACAGCCGTCAAGAAACAATGAACATTTACCGAAACGTTCAAAGATTTGAGAAACTGAAAGAACACAATACATAACGAATATATGCGAAATTCATTTGATTACCTATAGGCAGATAAAACATGACAAGTATTTTTTAAGGAGCGATTTTTTGGAGTGAGATTAGATACTGTTTCTATAAGCTCTATTTTTCTAATTGTAGTTAACGCTCAAGGCGTAGAATGTAAATGATACGATTAAAAAACGGTATGGGCTGGATCAAAATCAGGTTGTGTATCATTTTACTTTATAACACATCATGCCATGCAGATATACAAGCAACTACACAGATGATCATTGGTCTATATCAACGGCGGAACCTAAATAAAAAAGTCCACACGGTCATGTGGACTTTAAAATAGTATAATGTGGATTTTTATTCAGCAACTACCTCAAATTCAACATCGGCATGATGACCGTTGCCAAAATCTATTGAAGCCTTGTACGTACCGAGTTCCTTTACATCGTCTGTAATATGGATTTTCTTGCGGTCAATCTCGTATCCTTTCTGGTCGCGGATGGCACGGCTGATTTGGAGGGCCGTAACACTACCGAAGATCTTCCCGCTGGTACCGGTTTTGGCACCAACTTTTACAGGTCCTTCCTGTAATTTGGCAATAACATTGTTGATCTGCGCAAGCATTTGGTCTTCTTTCTTTTTGGCAACTTTCATCCTTTCGTCGAGTTGCTTTCGGTTAGAAGGATTTGCTTCTACAGCCAAACGGCGTGGAATAAGAAAGTTACGGGCATACCCGTTCTTTACTTTTACCAGCTCGTTTTTGCCACCTAGGTTGTCTACGTCCTGAATTAAAATGATTTCCATTTGAATAAATTTTTTCCCAATGAATCGGAGGCTTCATTGTCTCCCGTCATTGGCGGGATTAGGGATAGGCCTATTTTAAAAGATCCGTTACAAAAGGCAGTAAAGCCATTTGACGGGCCTTTTTTACTGCATCGGAAACTTTACGCTGATACTTTAAGGAATTACCGGTTATACGACGAGGTAATAGCTTCCCCTGCTCGTTCAAAAACTTTTTCAGGAACTCAATATCCTTGTAATCAATGTAACGGATATTGTATTTCTTAAAGCGGCAGAATTTCTTGGGACGCTTTTCAGCTTTAATGGCCGTCAGGTATTTGATTTCATTTGCTTTAGCCATAATTAAGCCTCCTGTACTTTTTCGGTTCCTGTTGGTACGCCACTTCTCTTTTTGTGGTTGTACTCGACGGCGTATTTGTCGAGCCTGGTAACCATGTGACGGAGCACACTCTCATCACGCAGAAGCTGGATTTTCAGCTTCTCATTGAAGTCGGATGGCGCAATAAATTCCGTAACCCAGTATAAACCAGTGGTTTTTTTCTGGATCGGGTACGCCAGTGATTTTAGTCCCCATGGATTTTCCCCTACAATTGAGCCACCATTGTCGGTAACCAGTGTAGTGTACTTTTTTTGAGCGGCTTTAAACTCATCGTCGCTCAAAACCGGGGTAAAAATCACCATCAATTCGTAATTGTTCATTACCCTGTTTTTTTGATTAATAATTAATTGAAATCCTTACCTTTTGGGTAAGGGAGCGCAAAGGTAAGGGGAAGGAGCAGATTTATAAAGGAAAGAGGGGAGTTTTTGGTCCCGATGGTTGTTAAGATTTTTTGGGAATGCTCTTCTTTTCCCTTTTAACCGTGGAAACAGATTTAGTTATGGTTTGCCCCTTGAGGATTTGGCTTTGGTCCTTAACCTTTAAAACTGAATTGATATAGGCTTCCTTCAACAATTTTTTTATATAGGTTTTTGGAAAATCTTTTTTGCTTTTGACAAGAAGATACCTGTATTGGTTTCCATTTCCAATCAGCCTTTTTTCCGGGTCAGCGATCTCTGATCCCCAATAAAACCCAAAATGGATTTTCTTACTCGTTCTCCCGATGGCAATATTGCAAAATGTATGTCCAACACGATCCGTTGGGGACCAGCCAAAGGCTAAGGCATTATAGTTGTCATAGATCAATTCGTTGGCAGTCGGATATAAGTCCCAAACAAATTCTCTTAACCATAAAACAAGGTCCTTTATATCTTTTTCAAACGGTTTTAAGAATTTAAGTAAATCTGTTGTTTGGTCTTTACTCATTCAGATAGGTTACTATTTAAATATACCAAGTCTTGATGTTTAAAAAAAGAGGAGCTTTTGGCTCCTCTTAAATACTTATTGTGGTCTTTGTTATTATTCGGGTTATAACTTAACCAGTTTTATTTGTTTTCGAATGGAACCCTGTATGACTTCTGCGATATAAGTACCGGGTCTGTAATTACTTCCAATTTGGATGGTTGAATTGGTTTGCAAATTTGTTTTGCGATCAACAACCCTCCCGAGTACATCCGTCACCTGTAGAACCATTTTCTCTGCAACATTTCCTCCTTCGATAGTTATCGTAAATAAATTAGCAGAAGGATTAGGCATTCCATTAATTCTTAATGGAGAATTCGACTCAGGACTTGAATTTGTTCTTGTTGTTGCAGCTGTATATATACAAGAGCCAAGTGTTGCTCCCGAAGATAGAGCAGATACTACGTCTCTTTCGAAAATACAATTCGTGGTTGGCTTACCCTTTACAATGGAACAAACAGTCACTTTATCCATTTTAGCGCCACAACGAACATCTGCTACATAAACTGTTTTGGTTGTTGCCGGAGCACTGCATCCGTACACGTCTTTTACATTTAAATAATAAGTAGTGGTTGAT
>Ga0207650_10002832_pt1 | contig 11979 bp, 3 predicted proteins | sample KBSS63metaG_FD_184325 | JGI IMG/M metagenome (GOLD analysis project Ga0207650, IMG submission 184325) | Switchgrass rhizosphere microbial communities from Kellogg Biological Station, Michigan, USA - KBS S6-3 metaG (SPAdes) (version 2) | ecosystem: Host-associated > Plants > Roots > Rhizosphere >...
GATCGCGCTCAGGAGCTCGCGTCGTTCCGCCTCGACGAGGCGCACGCGCAGCTCGTCGCTGCCGCCCGCGGGCACCGAGACGAGCACGGGCGACTCGTCGCCTTGCGGCGCGGGGTCGAGCACCTCCGGCGACATCGCGCATGCCGCGATCGAGCTCGTCACGGCGACCGCGTCGAGCGCGCGTGCGCCCGCGGGAGTCTGGATGAGCGCGGACTGGATGACGAGCTCGAGCTCGCGCGCATTGCCCGGCCAGCCATATTCGATCAGCCGCTCGGCCGCCCCGTCGTCGATGCGCGGCGCGTCGGGTCCGCCGTACGTGCGCAGGAACGAGCGCGCGAGCGGCAGGATGTCCGGCGTGCGCTCGCGCAAGGGCGGCAGCTCGATCGCGATCGCCGCGAGGCGCTCCCTGAGGTCGGCGCGGAAGCGCGCCGCGGCGACGCGCTCGGACAGGGGCTGCGCCGAGAGCGCGATGACCCGCACGTCGGCGGCGCGGGGCGCGAGCTCGCCCGGGCACAGGTAATCGCCCGTGGCGAGCAGGCGGGCGACAGCCGCCTGGGCGGCCGGCGCGAGTGCGCCGATGTCGTCCAGGAGCAGCGTGCCGCCCTCCGCCTGCGCGATCAGACCCGGCGGGGCGCCGGGCCGGCGCGCGTCGCCGACGAGGTCGAGCAAGGCGCGCTCGGGGGCGAGCTGCGCACAGCGCACGGCCACGTAGGGGCCGCCCGAGCGGCGGCTGCGCGCGTGAATGGTGCGCGCCACCAGGTCCTTGCCGACGCCCGGGGGTCCCTCGACCAGCACCGGCAGGTTCGAGCGCGCGGCACGCTGCACCGCCTCACGCACGCGCACGAGCGCACGCGACTTGCCCGCAAGCATGGTGCCCCCGGAGTCCTCGGTGAAGCCGGCCGCGGCGCAGGCGGCCTCGGCGGGAGCGACCAGGCGCGACTCGATGCCCTCGAGCTCGAACGCGGCGCCGGCCTCGTGGCAGCACGCGGCGGCGCGGTAAAGGAGGCGCCGCGCCTCGGCGGCGTCGCGCGTACGGCTCGCCCACAGCTCGAGCGCACGGGCGCGCTCGATGCGCTCGCCCAGGCGGGTCAGCGTCTCGACGGCGTCGGCGCAGAAGCGCGGCGCCTCGTGGCCGCGGCCGAGCGCGATCACGAGCTCGGCCTCGACGATGGCGATACGAGCCTCCTCGTAGGGATCATCCAGCCGCGCGGACGCCGAGCGTGCGCGCGCGAGCGCCTTGGACGCGCCGGCAAGGTCGCCGGTCCGGACCTGAACGCGCGCGAGGCGGTGCAGGATCTCGACTTCGAGGTCGAGCGCCGGCGCGAGTCGGTCGGCCAATGCGAGTGCGGCGCGGTATCCCTGCCAGGCCTGGCGCACGTCGCCCTTGTCGAGCGCGAGGTCGCCGAGGAACTCGCGGGCGACCGCTTCCTCGCGCAGCTGGCGCTGGGACAGCGCCTGCGCGAGGCCTTCGCCGAGCAGCCGGGCCGCGTCGTCGAAACGGCGGGTCAGGCGGGCGAGGTGCCCGAGCGCGAGCGCGATCGTGGCGCGGTGCCGCGGGTCGCCGGCGCGCTCGAAGCAGTCGCGCGCCTCCTCGAGCGTGGCGGACGCGCGATCCCAGGCGCCCATCTTGGTCTCGAGCACGCCGAGGTTCTTGAGCCGGTAGCCCAGCACGTCGGTCGGGCCGTGACGGCGGGTGATGCCGATTGCCTCGGCGAAGTGTGCACGCGCCGCATCCCACTCCCCGAGCCCCGTGCAGACGAGGCCCAGATTGTTCTCCGCGGCGGCGACGCGTTCCTCGGCGCCGAGGCGGCGATAGCGCGAGCGTGCCTCCTCGTAGCTGACCCGTGCCGCGCGCAGGTCGCCGCGGCGCAGCTCGACCAGGCCGAGACGGATGAGCGCCTCGGCGGCGAGCCTCGTGTCGCCGTCGACTTCCGCCAGGGCGAGGCCGCGGCGGGCGCGCGTGAGCGCTTCGTCGTGGCGGCCGAGGCGGACGAGAATGCGCGCGCCCTCGATCAGCAGCGCGGCACGCGCGCCGGCCGGACCGAGACCGCCGTCCTTGTCGAGAAAGGGGGAGAGCAGCGCATGGGCTTCCTCGACCTTGCCGGAATCGACGAGGTCGATCGCCTGCCGCACGAGGTGACCGAGGTCGGACGCCGACGCGACGTCGAGCGTTCCGAGATCGGCGCCGTCCGGCGGGCCGTCGGGTGACTTGCCTTCATTCCTTCCCCGAATTCGGGCCTTGCGGGGTGCGCTCATGGCGGGCTTTCGGGCGCCGTCAGCGCAGGATGAAGTTGAAGTGGGAGAGTCCCTTCAGCCAGAGCACGATCCATGGCGAGGGCTGCGGGTCCGTGGTGCTCAGCCTGGTGCTGGTGGAGCCGGAACGGCCGCCCTCGTCGGGGGTGTTGGGATCGCCGGGGAGCGGGCCTCGTCCCGGGGTGCCGATACCCGCCGTACCCGCGCAAGCGGACGACGGGTTGAACAAGGCGCCGGCGCTCGACGCGAACAGGAAGCTCGCGAAGAGGACCAGCGCAACCGCCCGACGGGCATTCGGGTGCTTGCGAGTCATCAGGTCACTCCATTGGATGGAAACCGCAAGGGCGGGAGGCAAGCGCCCCCCGCCCCACGGCCGTCAGTTACTGGACAGCAGGATCATCTTCTGCGCGGAGTTGGACTGGTCGAATCCCGGCGCGTCGATCCGGTAGAAATAGACGCCCGGGACCGCCCGCGCGCCGTTCGCCAGCGCGCCGTCCCACACCACGTTGTTCGGGCCTTCCACGCCCTTGTGCTCGAACTTCGCGACTTCGCGGCCGGCCACCGAGTAGATGCGGACGGTCACGGGACGCGCCTGCGCCAGCGTGAAGCGCAGGGTGATGTGCTGGTTCGAGAACGCCGGGTTCGGGAACGAGCCCAGGTTCGCGTTGGCGAAGCGGCCGCCGCTCGAACCGGGGACGTCACCGACGCCGATGACCGGGCCGCGACGCGCGCAGAGCTGGAACAGGCCGCTCCACACGTCGTCGAACCAGGCAATCCGGCCGTTGTCGGTTTCCGGCTGCGTCGCGATCGCCGCGAGGGTCGCGTAGTTGCCCTTGACGTTCGCCAGGTCGAAGCCGTCGATCAGCGTGCGGTACTCACGTCCCGCGCCGTTCGTGCGGTAGACCGACGACGTCCAGGGGCCGGGGCCCAGGTGCTCGTACTGCGAGCCTTCCGTCGCGCCGTCCACCGTGGGGACCACGGCGAGGACGTCGTTGAGGATGAGGCAGCTGTGATTCAGGCCGTAGACCCGGCCCGGGTGCGCCCACGATGCGGTCGGGAGCAGGCCGACCGTCTGGCGCGGCGACAGCGAGAACGCCTTGTAGTTCTCGCTCGTCAGGTCCGAGCCGAACGTGTCGGTGAGGAAGGTGTAGAGCGTCGGATCGCCGCGGAACGCACCGTCCTGCATGATGCCTTCGCCCGACAGCCAGATGCTCTTGCGGTTCGCGCCCGTGGCGGCAGCGAGGAAGCCCTGGAGCAGCGTGATGTCGTCCGCCCCCTGGCCATCCGAGACGCCGTCCTGCAGCGTGCCCGCGTTTTCGTCCAGGTCGCCGGCAAGATAGAGGACCGAGTTGTAGAACGACGCGAGTTGCGCCGCCGACGGTCCCGACTTGTCACCCTTCGCCGCGATCGCGCCGGCGTTGGTCGCAAAGCGCGAACCGGGGTGACCGGCTTCGCCGCCCTCGGCGCCATTGACGTCGAAGTGGTCGTAGTTCAGGCCGTACTGGCCCAGGTTCGCCGCGATGAAGCCGGCCGGGTTGTCCGCCTGGGCCGACGAGGTGGCCGCCGGACCCGTACCCTTCCAGCCCTGCGACGCGCCGTTGTTCTTGCCGTAGCCCAGCGTGTCCGCCGCGCCGCGGAAGACGACGTCCGCACCGCGACGATCCGCACCATCGACCATGAGCATGCAGGCCAGGCCGAGGCCGCCGTAACGCGTGGACTTCCACATGTCGGGCAGCACGTCGACCGAGAGGAAGCGCTCGGCGTCGAAGTTCGGCTGGCCGCCCGGATCCTGGGCCCACACGGTCGTCGTGTCGTTCATCATCGAGAAGAGAGTCGGATTCTCGAGCGTCGACTGGCGAACGAACCACTCGATGTGCGTTCCCGGCGAGAACCAGCCGTCGGGCAGGATCTTGGTGCCTTCCTTCGTGGTGCCCGAGACGCCGACATACGGAGCCGGCACGATGCCCGAGCAGTCGATGTTGGTCTGGTTCGTGGCGCCGTTCGGGTCGAGCAGGAAGCACAGATTGTGGTCGATGCCGAGGCTCGCGTACTTCGGATCGGCTTCGTGCAGCGTGCCCTGCCACGACGGCTCGATGGCGCCGCCGATGCTGCGCGAGATGACCGGGTAGAGGTTTACGTCCGCCGAGTCCATGCGCGCCGAGTTCCACACGTTGCGGTTCCACGTGCCGCCGTGGCCGCCGGGCGTGCCGAACGCACCGTTGTTCGCCAGGTACGCGGCGAAGAACGGATGCGCCGGGTCCTTGTTGACGAGCGCCGAGGAACGGTTGCCCTTGATCGTGTAGTTGCCCGGGCCCGGATCGATGCGGAAGACCAGGTCGAGCCGCGTGCCCGTGCTCGTGCCGTTGCCGACCCACGGCGAGGACACGATGATCGAGTCGCCGGCCACGACTCCGGGTGCAGCCTCCGGAGCGACGATGTTGAGGCCCGTGTTCATGAGCGCGGTCGTGGTGTCGAACGACGCGTTGTCGCCCGGCGTGACGCCCTCGTTCCACGGGAACTGGTCCTGGAAGCGCTCCCAGATCGACATCGTGATGAGCGGCGCGGCTTCGCGAACGAAGCCGACCCGCACGTTGTCGAGGTAGGTGCCGCGCGTGTTGCCCAGGTTCGTGCCGCCGAAGCGATAGCCGGCCGTCTGCACCGACAGGATGGCCTTCAGCGAATCGACCGAGCCCGTGGTGAAGCCGAGCGAGCTCAGGCTGCCGCCGTCGGTATAGCAAAGCGGGACCGAATTGTTCGAGATGCTCGGCGGATACAGCCCGTTCGACCACGTCGGCGAGCCGGAGACCGGCTGGCCGTACACGCCCGGCTGGTAGGCGCGGGCGCCGAGGAAGTAGAACACCGACTCGTCCGTGCTCATGAAGCCGGAGTAGAGGTCGAACTCCATGACCGCGGAGGCGCGGCTGGCCGTCTCCTTGTCGATGCCCTGGGCGTTCTTCGTGCCCGGCGCCGCGTTGCGCACCGCCAGGTTGATCGTCGGCGACTGGATGATCTGCCAGGTCTCGATCGGCACGAGGTTCCCGTTGTCCGCATCGCCGGCGACCCACACGTTCCCGGCCAGGTTGCACTGGCGGGTGGGGGCGCCGACCGCGCCGCAGAGATCCTCGTAGAGCAGCGACGAGATGTTCGCGACGTGCATGTACATCGACGGCGGCTTGCCCGTCGTGACCCACGGACCGCCGTCGGCCGAGACGTCACCGGCGAGCGAGCGGGCCGTGACCGACGCGGCGGTCTCGAATCCGTACGTCGTGCCGCCGTTGACCTGGACCGCGTCCAGGACGGCCGCGCCGTCCTTCGTGTTGTAGCCCGTGGCGGTCGCCGTGCTGGCGTCCGCGCGCGCGCGGTTGGTCTTGACGCGGAACACCACGCGCACCTTGCCACCCACCGGCGTGAGGCCCGAGTAGGCGAACGAGAGCGCGGTGTCCGGCTGGACGAACGGGAACACGCCCGAGACGGCGAAGAGCTCCCGGTGCGGCTTGCTGAGGTCGAGGACCTCGGAGAACCAGCGGCGGTTCGTGTCGTACGCGACCTCGGTGGGCGCGCCGACGTAGACCATGAACGAGTCCGCGGGCTGGTGAACGTAATTGGTGAACGAGGTGGGATCGGGGTTGTACCAGCCCGAACCGTTCGTCGCGGTGTCGAGGAACGTGCTGATGTTCGTGCGCACGCGGAACGCCACCGAGCCGGAGCCGGCCGAGGTGAAGTCCTTGTACAGCATCTGGTCCCACTGGTTGCAGAAGCCGGGGAACTCCGGCAGCGCATCGTTCGCCGTGTAGACGGGACCGATGTCGTAGTAGAGATCGCCGTTGATGTAATTGCCCGTGAGGGCGTCCTGCGCCGCCAGGTTTCCGGCCTCGCGCAGACCGCACCACGCCGAGCGGGTGCCCACGATCGGGGTCGCCGAAGGCTCGGCCCCGTTGGCGACGTTCAGCTTCACGCCTGACATGTTGTCCGAGTGCCACACACCCGCGACGCCCGTCTTGACATACTTGCGACCTGCCAGGTCACGGGCGGCCCACAGGTTCGTGTTGCCTTCGTTCACGATGTTGCCGTAGTCGAGGAACCACTCGGGACGCGACGCAACCGGTCGCGTCGCGCTGAAATGGAAGCGATGCAGACCCCGCGTCCATCCCTGGGTCGAGTCGGTGCTCGCAGTGCCCGTGTCGAAGTCCCAGTTGCCGCCGACGCCGACGCCCAGGAAGGCGCCTCCGGGTCCGGAATTGCTGTGACCGACCCAGACCGTGTCGCAGGCCGCACCGGCGCAATTGGAATTCGCGGTCGAGAATCCGGACGCGGAACCCTTGGCGCCGTGCGAGTTCCGCTCGACGGGCAATTCACGCACGTCCTCGTCCCCGATCGCCAGTGCCACGGCGGGGAGGACAAAGCTGGCGCAGAGGGCAACGGTCAGGGAGCGCAACCAGGGTCGAAGCGAAGCCCTGGGTCGATGTTGAAGCATGGTCGCCTCCGTTTCGGGAAAGACGCGACGGAGGGATTCGGGCCCGCCGCGCTTGCCGGGCCGCGCGTTGGGGGTGCGCAGCACGGCACAAGACCTCGGGAACGCAATGGAGGCGCGGGGGAAAACAGAATGGCGCCTCGGCATCGAGGCTATGGGAGGCGGCGGGAAATCGTGATTCATGTTCCCGTCAATGGAGTCAAATCCGGTTGTCACCGGGGGGTGCCAGATCGAGCAAGATCATCGCCGCTGCGCCGGCGCGGTCGTTAGCAAAGACGAGGTCAAGGAACTGTGGAGAGAGCGAAGCAGTCGGCGATGATGCGCGCAGGGCAAAAGCGAAGGGCGCCGGTCGCAGTGCGCGACCGACGCCCTCGGACGTTCTCGGACGATTGTCAGCGGGACGACAGCAGGATGAGTTTCGCACTGCGCTGTGCGGGCGCGACGTCGACGCCCTCGAGCGAGTAGAAGTAGACGCCCGCGCTCGCCGCAGCGCCGTTGCCGAGCAGCCCGTCCCATTTCGCGACGTTCGGCCCCTCGACGCCTTTGACCGTCACGCGCGCGACCGCCCGACCGGCGACGTCGAAGATGCGCAGCGTGACCGGCATCGCCTTCGCCAGCGTGAAGCGCAGCGAGACGTTGCGGCCGGCGAGCGAGGGATTCGGGAAGGCGCCGAGGTTCGCGTTGGCGAAACGTGCGGGCTGCATGCCCGGCAGGTCGCCCACGCCGATGTGGCCACGGCGGGCGCAGATCTGGAAGTGGCCGGCAAGGGCGTCGTCGAGCCAGTAGGCGCGCGCGAAGTCCGTCGCCGGCACCGTCCCGATCTGGCCGATGTTCGAGTAGTTGCCGCGCAGGTGCGCGAGGTCGAAGCCGTCGATCAACGTGCGGTAGTCGCGCACACCCGAGGTCGGGCGATAGATCGACGCAGTCCAGGGCGATGGGCCGAGCTGCTGGTAAATCATCCCCTCGGCGGCGCCGTCGACGGTGGGCACGACCTCGAGGATGTCGGCGTTCGTCGTGCAGACCTGGTCGATTCCGTAGATGCGGCCGGGATGGGCCCAGGGCGCGGTCGGGAACATGGCGAACGTGTTCGCGGGGCTGTCGGTCCACTGCTTGTAGGACGGCGAGGTGAGGTCCGACCCGAACAGCTCCGTGAGGAACGGGTAGAGGTACGTGCCGTCGTCCGAATTGAGCGCGCCGTCCTCCATGATGCCGTCGCCGTTGAGGCAGACGCCGCGGCGGTTCGACGCGGTCGCCCCGGAAAGAAATCCTTCGAGCAGTGCGATGTCGTCGGCCGGCTCCTGGTAGTCGCGCGTGTCGTGGATCGTGTTCGAATTGAGGTCGCCCGCGGACCACAGGATGGTCGTGTAGAACGACGCCAGCTGCGCGGCGGACGGGCCCGAGGTGTCGCGCTTGAGCGCGATCGCGGCCGGGTTGTTCGCGAAGCGCACGCCCGGGTGGCCGGCCTCGGAGGACTCGGACGCGCGGATGTCGTAGTGGTCGTAGTTCAATCCGTACTGGCCGAAGTTGACGGAGACGAAACCCGCCGGGTCGTTCGGGTCGCTGCCGGGGTCGAGACCGTACCACCCCTGGGTGGCGCCATTGACCTTGCCGTAGCCGAGGGTATCGAGTGCGCCGCGGAACGCCGGATCCGAGCCGCGGCGATCGCCGTCGTCGATGACGAGCATGCAGGCCAGCCCGCCGCCGCCGTAGCGCGTCGACTTCCACATGTCGGGCAGCACGTCGAAGCTCGACCAGCGCTCCTGGTCGAAGTCCGCCACTCCGCCCGGGTCCTGTGGATAGACCGTCGACGTGTCGAAGAGCAGCGAGACCGTGCCGGGCGACTCGAGCAGCGACCGGCGCACGAAGTACTCGACGTGCGTGCCCGGCGTGAACCAGCCGTCGGGCAGGATCTTCGTGCCTTCCTTCGTCGTGCCCTGGACCGCGCCATAGGGTGCGGGGGGCGTCCCGCCGCAGACGATGTTGGGGCTCTCGGTCGTGCCGTTGGGGTCGACGAGGAAACAGACGTTGTGGTCGATGCCGAGCGTCGCGAAGTTGGGATCGAGCTCGTGGAGCGCGCCCATCCAGGCGGGCGTCGTCGGGCCGCCGATCCCGCGCGAGACGATCGGGTGAAGGTTGAGATCCGCCGAGTCCATGCGCGCGGAGTTCCAGACGTTCCGGTTCCACGTCCCGCCATGCCCGCCCGGCGTGCCGTAGGGCCCGTTGTTCGCCAGGTAGGTGGCGAAGAACGGATGCCCCGGGTCCCGATTGACCAGCGCCGACGTGCGGTTGCCCTTGACGGTGTAGTTGCCGGGACCCGGGTCGATGCGGAACACGAGGTCCACGCGCACGCCGGTCGAGATGCCGTCGCCCGTGTACGGCGAGTTGGCGATGATCGTGTCGCCGGCAACGACGCCGAAGGCCGTCACCGGCACGACGATGTTGAGACCGGTATGGACGAGGGCGGTCGTGGTGTCGAAACCCGCGTTGTCGCCGGGCGAGACGCCCTCGTTGAACGGGAACTGGTCCTGGTACTTGTTCCAGATCTCCTGCGCGAGGGCGGGCGCCGCGCCGGTGCGCGGGAAGCCGGCGCGCACGTTGTCGAAGTACGTGCCGCGCGTGTTCCCGAGGTTCGTGCCGCCGAAGCGGTGCCCCTGCGAAATCGTGCTCAGCTCGACCCGCAGCGAATCCACCTGCCCGGCCGGGATCCCGAGCGCGGAGATGTCGTCCGGCCGGTCGCCGATCGATCCGCGCATGCAGTAGGGATCGGGGTTGAAGATGATGCCCGGATACAGCTGGCTCGCGGACCAGCAACGATTGCCGGACTGGGGCTGCACGACGGCGGGGGAGTGGAAGCGCCCGCCGATCTGCCAGAAGATCGACTCGTCGAGGCTCATGAAGCCCGTGTAGATGTCGTAGTCGAGCAGGAGGCCGTCACGGCTCGCCGTCTCCTTGTCGATGCCCTGGGAGTTCTTCGTGCCGGGGGCGGCGGTGCGGACCGCGAGGTCGATCGTCGGCGACTCCCACACCTGGCGCAGCTCGATCGTCAGGTGCTCTCCGTCGTCGTGATTGCCGGCTGCGACGACATTGCCCGCGAGGTTGCAGCGCCGCGTGTTCGAGCCGACCGCACCGCACAAATCCTCGTAGAGGAGGCTCGCCACGTCGTGGATGTGGAAGTTCGCGCTCACGGGCTTGCCGGTGCCGACCCACGGCGTGCCCGGCTGCGCGATGTCGCCGGCGAGCTCGCGCGGCATGATGTCGCCCGCGGCGTCGAAACCGTACGTCGTGCCGGCGTCGATCTTGACCTGGTCGAGCACCGCCGCGCCGTCCTTCGAATTGTAGGCGGTCGCGGTTCCGACGACGCCGTCGGCGCGCACGCGGTTGGTCTTGATCCGGAAGACGACGCGGACCACCCCGCCGACCGGCTGGATGCCGCTGTAGGCGCGGCTGATCAGCGTGTCGGGCGAGACGGCCGGGTACTTGCCGCCCGCGCTGAACACTTCCTGGAGCGGCTGCGCGAAGTCGAGGATCTCGGAGATCCAGCGACGGTTCGTGTCGTAGGCGTTCTCGGTCGGCGAGCCGACGTAGACCATGAACGAGTCGGCGGGATTGTTGACGAAGTTCGCGATGTTCGAAGGATCCGGGTTGAACCAGCCCGTGCCGTTGGTCGCGGTGTCGACGAAGTTCGACATGTCGGTGCGCACCCGGAACTGCAATGAGCCCGCGCCGGCCGAAGGGAAGTCCTTGTAGAGCAGCTGGTCCCACAGGCTGCAGAAGCCGGGGAAGTCCGGGTTGACGCCGCTGGGGCCGGTGGGGCCGAAGGTGCCGTAGAGATCGCCGTTGAGCGCGTTGCCCGTGAGCGGGTCCACGGCGTGCACGTTTCCGGACTCGCGCAGGCCGCACCACGCCGAGCGCGCGCCGGCGATCGGCACCGCCGAGGGCTCGGCGCCGTCGTTGAGCTTCTTCTTCACGCCGGCCATGTCGTCGGCATGCCACGCGCTGACGACGCCGGTGCGGATGTACTTGCGGCCGGCCAGGTCGCGGGCGTGCCACAGGCTCGTGTTTCCCGCGTTGACGATGTTGCCGTAGTCGTAGGCCCACGCCGGTCGCTGGTTCGCCGGAAGCGTGACTCCCGTCGTGAACGGCAGCGGCCGGGCCTTCCATCCCTGCGTCGAGTCGGTGCCCGCGATGTCGGTGTCGTAGTCCCACACGCCTCCGACCCCGACGCCGAGGAACGCGCCACCGGGTCCCGAGCTCGAGTGCCCGACCCAGACGGTGTCGCACGTCGCCTGCGGACAGTTCGAATTGAGCAGTGGCGAGCCGGTCCGCGGGGCGAGGGGCGCGCGGGGAATCGCGCGCACGATCGGCAGCTCGGCGTCTCCCTGGGCAAGGGCCGCGATCGGCGCGAGCAGGAGCAGCGAGGTCAGGACGCAGGTCAGTTTGGTCATGGCGGGCCTCAGCGGGACGAAAGTAGGATGAGCTTCGCGCTGCGTTGCGCCGGCGCGACGTCGACGCCTTCGAGCGAGTAGAAGTACACGCCTGCTGAAGCGCTCGCGCCATTGGCGAGAACCCCGTCCCACTTGGCGACATTCGGTCCCTCGACGCCCTTGACCGCGACGCGCGCCACCGCGCGCCCTGCGACGTCGAAGATGCGCAGCGTGACCGGCATCGCCTTCGCCAGCGTGAAGCGCAGCGAGACGTCGCGGCCGGCGAACGAGGGATTGGGGAAGGCGCCGAGGTTCGCGTTCGCGAAGCGCGCCGCGCTGGCGCCCGGCAGGTCGCCGACGGCGACGACCGGGCCCCTGCGCGCGCAGACCTGGAAGTGGCCGGCGAGGGCATCGTCGAGCCAGTAGGCGCGGGCGAAGTCGGTCGCGGGCAGAGTGCCGATCTGCCCGAGGCTCGCGTAGTTGCCGCGCAGGTGCGCGAGGTCGAAGCCGTCGATCAGCGTCCGGTAGTCGCGGCTGGTCCCGATCGGACGGTAGACCGACGCGGTCCAGGGCGCGGGGCCGAGGTTCTGGTACTGCATCGCCTCGCCGGCGCCGTCGACGGTCGGCACGACCGCGAGGATGTCGGCGAAATCCACGCAGGCCAGGTCGATGCCGTAGAGGCGCCCGGCATGCGCCCACGGCGCGACCGGGGTGATGCCGAAGGTGTTTGCCGGGCTGTTCGCGGAGACCTTGTAGCTCCCCACCGTCAAGTCAGAGCCAAACGTGTCGGTGAGGAACGGGAAGAGATACGTGCCGTTGTCGGAGTTGAAC